>Ga0163150_10001768_pt1 | contig 35362 bp, 38 predicted proteins | sample OliLakLV19P2IB_FD_148628 | JGI IMG/M metagenome (GOLD analysis project Ga0163150, IMG submission 148628) | Freshwater microbial mat bacterial communities from Lake Vanda, McMurdo Dry Valleys, Antarctica - Oligotrophic Lake LV.19.P2.IB | ecosystem: Environmental > Aquatic > Freshwater > Lake >... | reverse complement strand
TTTGATACATTTGCAAGAGTAGTGATCGATGTTGCAGTAGTATCAGATAGATTTCAGGCTACGTCTTGTGCCTCTACTTGATAGCTATATTGTGTGCTTGCACTGAGTCCAGAGTCTGTGAATACTGTTGTACCTGTTGTGCTGGTGATTAGAATATTGTTTCTAAAGATCATATATCTGACAGCATTGGTACTCGCTTGCCATGAGATTTGTGCACTTGTTTGAGTGATTCATGAAACAGTAAGAGAGGAAGGTTCGAGAGGAGCAGATGTGTCGATGGAAATCGTGAGACTATTTGATGGTCATGATGTAGCTCATGTAGTTGGATTCGTTTGTTTTGCTGTCAATATATGATCACCATCTGAGAGAGTCTGATTGAGCGTAATAAATGCCGTACTAGCAATACAGGATCCCGTACCAACGAGCGTGGTATTCTCATATATTTTTACAGTGTTTCCAGGGAGACACGTGAGGCTGAATTGTGGTTGGTTGTTGCTCGTTATATTATCTGTGTTGAGTGTTCATAGGTCAGAAGATTCGACGAGATCAGGAGTGCCTGGAGCACTACGGCTTGTTGGGTCATTGAAGACTGTTATGGGATCAGATTGGGCTGACTCAGTGTGAGTGGCATCTGATATGGTAGCAGTAATGGACATCGCACCATCTACCGGAGGTACTGAGACTGATATATTTTCTGGACTTGTTGTACAGGTCTTGGTAGCAAGCAGTGACAGGAGGTTATAGAGCTTAATAGTATCACCAACGCTACATGCTATTTGAAGTGACACAGAACTCGCTGTGGTAACGTAGACAATATCAGGTGATAAGACGATGAGCCCAGATTGCTCAATCACGATTGGTTGTATTGGTGTACTGGCTACTCCTTGTTCAAACACTTCATATGTTGAAAATCCTGGAACAGTGAATACAAGAGTACGATTTGTATATGAAACAATGGTACATGTGTTACATGTTTTTCCATCTTTCTTGATCACTGGATTTGCTACGGTGACATTGTACATGGTAAGTGTAGCAGGTCTGTTGAGTTGTGATGCGTTTGCTGAATCAATTGTTATTTTGTTTTGTGAGATTGCAATGAGAGTATCAAGATTTAATTGAGTGGTAATTGTTGAGTCAGTATATAATGTAATAGCTTGTTGATATGCTATTTTCCCATAATTTGTTTTTCCAATTTCAAAATTTGAAATATTTGCAGCAAGATCTGTATTTGTAAAATCTGGTTTGATGTCAAAGTTTGATGCAAGAGGTTTTGGACATCCTTTTAGATTTACATAGGATTTTAAATTAAGTGGAGTGAATGGACAGAGATCAGCAGAATTTGGAATACCATCTCCATCAGTATCAGTATCACTAACAACCGTGTTTGAAACAGTCACTGTAACCGGTGGTGAAGTTGTTTGGTTTCCTGAAGTGTCTCTTGCTACTGCTGTGAGAGTATGTGAACCATTTGATACTGAAGTTGTGTTCCATGATACAGAGTATGGAGCAGAAATATCGTAGGTACCTATTTGTGTATTGTCTACGTAAAAAGTAACTCGAGATATACCAACATTGTCTGTAGCGTTTGCAGATAGAGTAACTGTATTTGAAAGAGTTTGGTTTGCAGTTGGTGAGGTGAGAGAGACTGAGGGTTTGGTGGTGTCTGATGATTGGCCTGAAGAGTATTCGAAGGCGCCGATGTCCCAGGCTCCGCCTTGAGGTCGAGGGTTTCCGTTGAAGTCTTTTCGAATATTCAATCCATAGAGATCTTCGAATGTTTGGTATACAGAGTGTTCCACATTTGCATTGATTGCTGGACTGCCTGCAGAAAGAGCAGTGCTTACACCCACAAACTGTGGTGCAGCGAAAACACTGTTCGTATCTTGAGATCTTCCTGTACGAAAAGCGGCTAATGTAGTGTAAATTCCACCATTCCACTTCACAAGAAAAGGATTTTCTGAATCATAGAGATTGTAGTTACTTGTACCTGAGTTTGTAGTTGAATCCCCTGCAATCCAATATGCACCTGTTCCAGATTTTCCTGTAAAAATATTACCGTGGAGATTTATAGTCGGGGCAGTTGAACCTTGTCCGTCCCAAGCCAAACCATTCGTTGGGAATCCTGAAATTGTATTATCTACAAGGGTTAATTTTGCACCACGGGTTCGGGAATACACTGCATGTTGTGTACCATTGAGACTGTGGAACACATTACCGATGGCATAAATTGGTGCTGAAGTTTCCTCGACACGTAAAGCAACAGTCGAATCATGCACCTCGTTGAAGAGAGTCCAAACATTTTCTGAACCGTCTCCACCCTCCTGTTGAATAACAATAGCTGTGCCGTCAGAACCTGCAGAGTCTTTATATTGGTACATATTATTTTCAGAAATGATAATATTTGTTCCACTTTTAATATCAATTGCATTTTCACCATTATTATAGATAGAATTTCTACCAATGTAGACATTGTTTGAACGAGCTTGCCCGTAAGAGTTATTTCCTGAAATCTGTATTCCATCTCCAGCATTATCGTGAATGAATGAGTCTAATATCCATACTCTATTAATATATTGTCCCGGAAGGATACCGTGATTGTCATCTTCTGCAACTGTTCGAGCATATTCCACATTATCAGAATTTTTAATAACATTTTTATGAAGAACAATGTCTGACACAATACTTCCACTTTCACCTCGAATATTAATAAGCGCCCCATTCCCAGGACGATAGGTTCCGAGACCAATAAAGTCACTGTTTCTTACAGTGATATGATCAGCTTGTGCAAGAGGGGAACCATTAACAGAAGCATCTCCTCCAACACGAAGTCTTGCTTCATTTATTATCTTTAAATTTTCTAAAATTACATAGCTTCCCTTTAGTTCAATACTGCCAGCAATGTCTGGTTTATTATTACCATTTTCACCCCTAAACCAACATACAGCATTTGCAGTACAGTTTTGAAAATTAAGATCCAACTCCTTATCTCCACTATCCCAAGTATAAGGTCCTCCATGAACCTCAACATATGCACCTGCAGCATATGTTATTTCAGGGATAGTACGTCTCGGAACATTTGGATAACCATATCTTCTTCCAGTTCCATCTATCAAATCTCCAGCAATGATAGAGTCAGTTGCGTTTGGACTTGTTATGTCAATATAATAATAATTAGTAACATCATTATTTGGCCATTCAGCAGGCTTACTTGGAGCTACTGAATTAATTGGATGAACACTTCCCCAATATCCAGGATCAGGAATACCTGTTGGCATATTTGCAGGTGCAGTGTTTACAACAGGAGAATTCTCAATAATAAATGTAGTAAGTGTTGATGTTGCAATATTGCCAGAAGAATCAGTTGCAACTGAAACAATTGAATGATTTCCATCTGCAACAGTGGTGGAGTTAAAATTGACACTATATGGTGAAGTAGTATCAGTCCCAATTACATTTGTCCCATCTAGAATAAACTTAACATTTGAAATTCCTCCAATGTCACTTGCGTTGGCACTAAAAGTTACATTTGATCCCGATACTTTTTGATTTGAAGTTGGATTTGTTACAGATGTTGTTGGTTGGGTGGTGTCTGATTGAGAAGCAGATGTTGCAGCGGTAACTGTTGCAATAGATGATTCATTACCTGCAGCGTCATATGCTTTAACACCTAATGTGTAGGATGTATTAGAAGTAAGTCCACTAAAAGTATGTGTTGTTTGAGAACTTTGACTCACTTGAGTACCATTGACATACACTCTGTATCCCACTACCCCTACAGCATCTGATGACGGATTCCAAGAAATTCTAATTTGAGATGAAGAGAGTATTATTGATGCTAGATTAGTTGGTGTAGAAGGTGCAACTGTATCTGACCCCCCATTGTTAGGAGGAGGAGTAGTTGTTGTAGAAATTTGATATGTTCTTGTAATTGGTTGTGCCTTAGTATGAACGGCGTTCATGAGAGTATCCATATATGCAACACGATTTCCCCCTAGATTACCTGGAGTAGTACCAAGCATTGAATTAACATACTCCATTCCTCTTAAACCTCTTTGCTGATAATTACCCAAAGAGTGATCCAAATAATCACCATATGTACCGAAATTAGCACTACCTGATAGAGTATTTCCATTTACAGGATCAAACCCATTCAAAACTCTCAGCGCATCAAGAACAGAATGTGACTGTCTCCAAACAGGACCACTTCTTAAAGATGCCATATTAAATCCATCATTCAATTGTTGACTTGTCACATTTGCAATAACCTCATCATCAACTTTGATTATATAATTACCTGGATTTAAGTTTTTTACAGTTAATATGTATTGTTGCCAGTTTTCTATTTCTGGACGAAATCTATATGCATTATCAAGACCTTGTTCATCCACGACCCATGGAAGACTTTCATCTATTCTTTGAAATGTTACTCCATTTACATTTCCTGTAATATTTGAAAGAGTACTTTTTTGAGAAGAAATTTCGGTAGCTGTTTGTGCATTGATAGTTGCTTCACTAACCAATGTTTCTACTCCGAGTGATTTTAATATTGCCCATGCGTATACAATATGCATTGGTGGACCAGGATGGTCTGCACCGTCTCCATCAAAAGGGTCTGCACCTTGTATCTGAAAATCAATTCCATTTTGATTAGCAGGAATTCCATTTTTTCCATTTGCTAAATAATCATCTCCCCAATAGGGGTAGTTATTAGCAGAAAAAAGGCCGTCGTATTGAGTTGCCAAAAGTGATTGAAATTCCCCTTTTGCTTTTTCTGACTTATTGCCTGACTGGGGTTTCATCCCCATCATTACTAACTTACGATCACTTTTATTTCCATACAGGTTTGGATTACGCACCCATTCATTAAATAATTTTTCGTACGTATTGATATGTTCATTAACTGTTTGACCACCATTTGCCCCGAGTGCCATAAAAATAACATCAGGGTTAAAAGGTACAGCATATCTTTCATACAAAGATTCACCGGAAGAATCCATAGGGGGAGTACCCCCATACCACCCTGCCAAAGAAGATCCACTTCGACCCATAACATATGTTTTCAAATCAAGTTCAGGATACATGAGTTGCATCCATGTACGCATATAATCTGGAAACATAATTCCTTTACCTTCAACAATGGAATCACCAGTTATGGCAATAACTTTTCCATATGATAACCCAAGTTTTGTTTTCAAATCTTGTTCCGATCACTCACCAAAAACCTGCGAACTTAAGCCTCTTCCTATCGTGCTAGAAAGGAAGAATAATGAGGCTATAAATAAAAATAAGGCTAGAAATAAAATATTTTTATATTTTAGAATAATTTTGCTAATCATTTTATTATTTTAAAGAAATAGATGAAGAAAATGCTCTCTCAAAAGAATACCTCACTATTCTATGAATGTCAAATTAAAATAAAAAAGCAACAAAAAAACTCCATTTCTGGAGAATTTTTGTGAGATATTATCTCGAAAGTCCTGGCACCTACCTACTCTTGCACTCACGAGGAGCACTACCATCGGCACGACGGGGCTTAACTTCTGTGTTCGGAATGAGAACAGGTGACCACCCGCGTTATAGGCACCAAGACACTCGAGACAATTTTTTCTGCGAAGCAGAAAAAAAGCATAAGAAATAGCCAAAGTAATGGGAAGGAATTTTATTTTAATCCTACCTATGACTATCACTCTGACTGTCATGGTTTATACACTAAGAAAAAGATGTGATGAGTAAAGAGCAATGCATAAGATAAATGCACACAAAAGCGAATTAAAAATACAAAGTTAGACCGTTAGTATCGCTCGGCTGAAGACATTACTGTCCGTACACCTGCGACCTATCAACCTCGTATTCTCCGAGGGGTCTGATATCTCATCTTGAGGTGAGTTTCCCACTTAGATGCTTTCAGTGGTTATCTCGTCCGAACGTAGCTACCCGGCGTCTATGCCAGTATGTCTGACAGCCGGTACACCAGAGGTTCGTTCTTCTCGGTCCTCTCGTACTAAAGAAGAGTCCTCTCAAATATCAACGCTCACAGCAGATAGGGGCCAAACTGTCTCACGACGTTCTGAACCCAGCTCGCGTACCGCTTTAATTGGCGAACAGCCAAACCCTTGGGAGCTTCTTCACCCCCAGGATGCGACGAGCCGACATCGAGGTGCCAAACCATGCCGTCGCTGTGGACGCTTGGGCATGATCAGCCTGTTATCCCTAGAGTAACTTTTATCCGTTGATCGACACCACTTCCATGCGTGTGTGCCGGTTCATTTTCACCGTCTTTCGACTCTGATCGACTTGTAGGTCTCTCAGTCAGGCTGGCTTGTGCGAATACACGTCACGTCCGATTTCCATACGGACTAAGCCAACCATTGCGCGCCTCCGTTACTTTTTAGGAGGCAACCGCCCCAGTTAAACTACCCACCAAGCACTGTCCCCCGTCCACATTCTACGATAAATGCTTTCCTTAATCTCTTAAGTAGAGAAATCTGAGGAAAACAACAGGAGAAAGTTTAGAGTTTGGAGTTTGGAGTTTAAAGTAATTGCAAATGCAACCAACTAAAAACTAAAAACTAAAAAACTTAAACTCTGTCTCGTCGATGAAAGAGGACGGGGTGAGTGTAGTAAATCATAAAGGGTGGTATTTCACCGTTGACTCCATCTAGACCGAAATCCAGACATCATAGTCTCCCACCTATCCTACGCAACATGATTCACGACACAATACCAAGTTATAGTAAAGCTTCATAGGGTCTTTCCGTCTTGCTGTGAGTAATCGGCATTTTTACCGATATTGCAATTTCACTGGGTCTATGCTTGAGACAGTGCTCAGATCGTTATGCCATTCGTGCGGGTCGGAACTTACCCGACAAGGAATTTCGCTACCTTAGGACCGTTATAGTTACGGCCGCCGTTCACCAGGACTTAAATTCAGAGCTTGCACTCCTCCTCGTGATCTTCTGGCACTGGGCAGGCATCACCCCCTATACATCGGCTTACGCCTTAGCAGAGAGCTGTGTTTTTGGTAAACAGTCGCCTGAGCTCGTTCGTTGAACCCACGTGAATAAATTAAACACATGGGAGCCCTTCTCCCGAAGTTACGGACGCTTTTTTGCAGAGTTCCTTAAGCATAGTTATCCCATACGCCTGAGTGTACTTACACTTGTCTACGTGTGTTCGATTACGGTACGGTTTTGTCTACTAATATATGAAGCTTTTCTTGGAACCAAATTATCGTAGGACACAGATGTCAACCTTGCCGAAGCAAGACAACACCAAGCTCACAAGCTCACCCGAAGATTCGCTTGCAAGAACCCAACAATTACGGGTCTCCGATAACACAATCCGTCACATCATATACACATGTAGAATCAAAGTTCAGGAATATTAACCTGATATCCATCAGCTGCCCCTATCGGGTTGACCTAAGGACCGACTCACCCTGCCATGACTGCCATGGGACAGGAAACCTTAGACATTCGGCGATGAAGGTTTTCACTTCATTTACGTTACTCATACCAACATTTTCACTTCCCGTACCTCCAGCAAACCTCACGGTTCACCTTCTTCGGCATGGGGAACGCTCCGCTACCACGCATAAATTATATTTTACACATCTCCAACTTCGGTTTTCAATTTTAGCCCCGTTGAATTATCGGCGCAGAATCACTCGACCAGTGAGCTGTTACGCACTCTTTAAAGGAATGGCTGCTTCTAAGCCAACCTCCTGGCTGTCTGAGTAATTCCACTTCCTTCTCCACTTAATTGAAAATTGGGGACCTTAGTTAGGAGTCTGGGCTGTTTCCCTTTCGACTACGGCGCTTATCCGTCGCAGTCTGCCTCGTATACCATGCATGAGGGTATTCGGAGTTTATCAGGAGTTGCAAAGGTTATTCACCTCAACTAGTCCAAACAGTGCTCTACCCCCCTCAAAAGACATATACGGCTATACCTAAATATATTTCGCGGAGAACCAGCTATCTCCAGGATCGATTAGCTTTTCACTCCAACCCACGAGTCATCCAATAGACTTGCAGCTCTAACTGGTTCGGGCCTCCATGCTAATTTCTCAGCACTTCACCCTGCTCATGGGTAGCTCTCCTGGTTTCGGGTCTAGTGCACGTGACTATAGCGCCCTATTAAGACTCGCTTTCGCTTCGGCTCCGGATGTTTCTTCCTTAACCTTGCCACATACAACTAAGTCGTTGGTCCGTTCTACAAAAAGTACGCAGTCACAAAAAAGGATTGCTCCCTAATGCTCCTACTCCTTATCAGCACACAGTTTCAGGTTCTATTTCACTCCCCTCTCGGGGTTCTTTTCACCTTTCCCTCACGGTACTAGTTCGCTATCGATCATCTATAGTATTTAGCCTTGGATCATGGTCGACCCAGATTCGAGCCGGATTTCACGTGTCCGACCTTACTTGAGGATATATTGCAACGCGTTAACACACTTTCGAATACGGGGCTTTTACCCTCTTTGGCTTACCTTCCCAGGTAATTCTTCCTCATGGAAAACACATTGTCTACTTTACAGATTGTAGTAAATATACCTCGCAACACCACCGCACCAACGGTCTGTCCTTACAGTGGGGTGGTTTAGGCTGTTCCCGTTTCGCTCGTCACTACTAAGGGAATCTCGTATTTGATTTCTTTTCCAGAGCTACTTAGATATTTCAGTTCACTCTGTGTCCTTCCTGCAAACGCAGGATCATCATTAAAATGATGGGGTTTCCCCATTCGGAAATCCTGATGTATGACGCTTCTTAACAGCTTCACCAGGCTTATCGCAGTTTAGTACGTCCTTCATCGGGTATAGATGTCAGGGCATTCACTGTGTGCATTAATGTAGTATTTCTTTCATCGCTTTTGTGTACACTCTTACTTACTTATTGCTTTTTTACTCATCACAACTTTTTCTTAGGGTATGTACAAGAGCAAGCTCTTATAATAATCAGTATAGAAAGAAGGTGAAGGTTTCAAATAAAAGAGGTAGTCCATCCGCACGTTCTCGTACGGATACCTTGTTACGACTTAAGCCCAGTCAACATCTCTACTATGGGCCCTCATATTACTTAAGGGACTTCCAGTAGGTACATCTTCCATGCTTTGACGGGCGGTGAGTACAAGACCCAGGAACATATTCACCGTGACATATCTGATTCACGATTACTAGCAATTCCAACTTCATGTAGGCGAGTTGCAGCCTACAATCCGGACTGAGATCGGCTTTATGAGATTTGCTTACTGTCGCCAGTTTGCGACTCTTTGTACCGACCATTGTATCATGCGTGTAGCCCCAGACATAAGGGCCATGCTGATTTGACGTCATCCACACCTTCCTCCTGATTAACTCAGGCAGTCTCATTAGACATAATAACTAATGACATGGGTTTCGCTCGTTAACGGACTCAACCGAACACCTCAAGGCACGAGCTGACGGCAACCATGCAGCGCCTGTCTTACGATTCTCTTGCGAGCACTCCTCTATCTCTAGGGGATTTCGTAGATATCAAGTCTGGGTAAGGTTCCTCGTTCAGTATCGAATTAAACCGCATGATCCACTGCTTGTGTGGGCCCCCGTCTATTCATTTGAGTTTTAGCCTTGCGGCCGTACTACTCAGGCGGATGACTTAACGCGTTAGCTACGGCACTGATCCCGAAGGACCAACACCTAGTCATCATAGTTTAGGGCGTGGACTACAGGGGTATCTAATCCCTTTCGCTCCCCACGCTTTCGTCTCTGAGTGTCAGTAGAGCCCCAGTATGCTGCCTTCGCTTTTGGTGTTCTTTATGGTGTCAACGGATTGCACTCCTACTCCATAAATTCCGCATACCTCTTGCTCACTCGAGAAAAGCAGTTTCAGACACAAACACGGGGTTGAGCCCCGGTCTTTCATATCTGACACACTTTTCCACCTGCAGACGCTTTACGCCCAGTAATTCCGGATAACGCTTGGGACCTATGTATTACCGCGGCTGCTGGCACATAGTTAGCCGTCCCTTATTCCTCAGGTACCGTCATTATCGTCCCTGAGAAAAGAAGTTTACAATAGCAAAACCTTCATCCTTCACGCGGTGTCGCTCCATCAGACTTTCGTCCATTGTGGAAGATTCCTCACTGCTGCCACCCGTAGGTGTATGGGCCGTGTCTCAGTCCCATCGAGGCTGGTCGTCCTCTCAGACCAGCTACCCGTCATTGCCTTGGTGGGCTATTACCCCGCCAACTAGCTGATAGGATACAGGCTCTTCCCCGAGCGCATTGCTGCTTTACCCTTGCGGGACTATCCGGTATTAATCCATCTTTCGATGGGCTATCCCTGACTTGGGGGGAGATACCAATACATTACTCTCTCGTTCGCCACTCAGACCGAAAAATGTCATACTCATCCAGGCAAGCCCTTCAAAGTAATTCAAAATAGTCCGCGTTCGACTTGCATGTGTTAGGCGCACCGCCAGCGTTCATCCTGAGCTATGATCAAACTCTTTAAAACTTTATATGAATATTTTTTTCTATATTTAACGTGCCGAAGTTGCACGGAAACCTCACCTTCTTTCTATACTGATTATGTAAAAGAGCAATGCTTTCTCGGAAGTTTGAGCTTGCCGAGAGAACGAGGCGTAATATAGAGAAAAAAAGCTTCCTGTCAAAAGTTTTTTGAAAAATCTCGCTTTTATCTTCAAATAAAGCAAATCACTGGTTTTTTTGAGGCTATTTTAAACGGTTTTCTCGAAAATAGAGAGTCATCGAGAGAATAAGTTCTTCTTTTGAAAAGAACGCAAAAAAATATTCTCTCAAAAGTGAATACATTTTGTATACAAACTGTACTCCTAATTTTTTCTTAAAACTGCAACAAAACCATCCATACTTCCATAATTCGTTAACCCCTCAAAGAAACACTCTTGTTTTATTTTCGATACTACGTCGACAGGAATATGAGGATCTTCTTCAGTTCATTGCCAGAGTATTTCTAAAACACAATTATTTTGATCGGCATATCTTTGTAGCTTCCACAGTGGGTACACTGATGCCGTATTTGTATGTATGATAAAGAGTTTGCCAGTTTCAGGCTTAAGGAGACGGATAATTTGTGGTAAAATATGATCATCTATAGAAGGATCTGACAGGATGTTTGCGAGCTGTATCATATGAAAACTATTCTCCATAACGGAAAAGAGATGAAGTCTATTAAAAAAATGACAATTAGGAATATGTGGTGTCCATTTCCTAAATACATCCTTTTTCGTCAGTTTAGAAGAGGTAGTAATATGTCGATTACCTTTACTACTGAGTCAAAAACCTATATCAGCAATAATATATGTTTCTTTTGGGTCCTGATGAGTAAGTACATTACTCGCTTGGTAACCAGGACCAAAAATAAGAGATATGTGTGTATCGGATGATTGTGCTTCTTGTATATATTCGTTTACATCCTTTTCTGCAAATGGAAATGTCACATCGAGAAGTGCAGTAGACGCCTCTCGTGTACCTCGTATGACATATGTCACTTCAATATCAGACGTGTAAGAATGCTCCGCAACTTTTGTAACATCGACGGGCTTCCCTAAAACCCCTTCAAGAATGTATTGAGCCGATGATGCTATTTTTCATGATTCCATAATATCTATACTATCCTACTTTTTTATTGATATCAAATATTCAGCTAGCATTTCAATGTATGGTACAAAAACCCTCTCGGAACTGAGAGGGTAAATAGGAACTAAAGGAACAAAGAAGCTAAGTAGCGGATGATGTAGTCTGAAACAGGGGACTTACCCCGTAGTCAGTGCTGCTATTATTGCGGACAGTGCCAACGCTACGAGAATTGAGTCGCAGACAACGACCATCTGACAAACGAAGATCAGTAAAGCTACCAAGATCGTCGCGATTCAAATCACCACCAGGTCGATAGAAAAAAATAAGGTCAACACCGAGGAGCAAATAAAGATCTTTGTCATATTTTCGAGATATATCATCTGTCATGCCATCTGAAAGTTTTAAGTTGAGACTTTCTCCATGTTCCTGTATGTATTTTTCTGCACCTGCTCTATTGAAATAATAATGTTCTCATAAATCAATAGTTCAATCTCCGTTTTTTGCTTGGAGTTTTTGAATACCATCATTTTTCCAATTGGTCTCTGAGGGAGGATTGGTATTTACGATTCCCTGTGGGTCAAATCAAATGAGAGTCATGTTATGAAGCGAAACGATGTGTCAGCCCTGAGTGCTGTGTCGGTCATATTTTCCCATGTTTGTACTGCAGTTTTTAATTTCTCTGGAACAGTTTTGAATGCTTCGAGAGTGTTTTTTTTATCTATTTCTGAAGGTGAAGGATTAATCCAATCCGGAAATGTTTGAGTTTCGGGAGCGTGAGGATTGGTGAGTGCAGTAACGGTATCTTTAACTCCTGTTTGAACTTTTGGAAAATCTAATTCGACTTCGGTACCTGAATTGGCTGTAGTGCTGTTTGATTCTTGTATTCAATCAGGAAGAACTGAAAATGAGATGGTGGTGGACATAAAAAATGAGTTACAGAAGATTATTCTAGTATAATTTATTGGATGTCAAATATTTTCAATGCAAAAAAGAAAAACACGCTACAATACCACTATGAATATACTTATTACTGGCTGAGCGGGCTTTATCGGTTCGCATCTGGTCGACGCTTTTGTGGCAAGAGGTGACACGATAGCCGTCATCGATAATCTCTCGACAGGACACCGAGATAATTTGGAAGCACATATTAAAAAATGAACTATCTCATTTTATCAAGCAGATATACAGGATATGGCTGTTATGCTACCTATTTTTGAAGTATTCCAACCTGATGTCGTCTATCATCTGGCTGCACAAATCAATGTCCGTGCTTCGATGGAAAATCCGCTCCATGATGCTACAACGAATATTCTCGGAGGTTTGAATATCCTCGAATGTATGCGAGATATCGGTTGTAAACGAATTATTTTTTCTTCCACAGGATGAGCGATGTTTGAGACAGGTACACCCCCCTATGATGAAAAAATGGTGCCAAGTCCCAGCTCACCATATGGTATTGCGAAGGTCACATTTGAGCGATATATCGAGTTCTATAGTCGACAATTTGGATTTGAAACAACGATTCTCCGCTATGCCAATGTCTACGGACCCCGTCAAAATCCTCTCTGAGAAGCTGGCGTTATCAGTATATTCCTGGATAAAATAGCAAAAATTGAAGTCCCTACTATCTACGGAGATGGTGCTCAAACACGCGACTTCATACATGTCTATGATGTCATCACAGCCAATCTCCATATATTAGAACAAAAATTGATGTGAATATATCATGTTTGAACAGGTATAGAAACATCTATCAATGAACTCTGGAACATACTCAATCACTGAAATTCCTCACCACTTATACCTCACTATATTTCGTCTCTTGGAGAAATACAGAGAAGTGCTCTCAACCCTGAGAAACTACAGAGTACGGGCTGGAATATCAGTAAGCCCCTCACAGATGGAATGGAAATAATTATGGGCTAGAATGACAAGGTAGGGTGGATTCTCGCCTTCGCGGGAATGATGGGAATCGTTTTTTTCTATGGCTTCTGCTATTGCTCGGTCAATTCAATCCAATTTGGATTTGCATTTTTGGGGAAGAAATACTATACTATATCTATGCCTCTCAACAGTTCCGATGAAAACGCCGAAGGACTCGGCCTCTGAAATAAAGTCGCCGAACAAAGCGAACAACAACGCGAAGAAGCAGCTACTGCCCTCGCATGAATTCAGCGCACACAAAAAGATGAGAAAAAAGCACACCGTTATGATGTATGGCTCTCGGAGCTTATTGAGATATTGCTTCAGAATCAGGTGTACGATCATATTATTACACAGCTCGTTCCACTCCTCAATGCACGTTGTCCATCGCATATTCTCCTCGCCTATCTCCTCCCACTCTCTGACGGTATTCTCGGGAGAGTACGTTCTGAGCTTGGTATGGAAAATATGTTTCTTCCAATGAAAACGCCTTTTACAGACCGTGTCGAATACCAAGAACCGCTCGATAGCAATATAGCAAAACACCTCAATATCTGGATGGATACGGTACGAGGATGTCTCACCATCGACCCATCACAGACCTCAACGAAAAAAGTCCAAGAGATGATCAATTCCGTCTATGAAGAAGGTCTTGTCAAGCTCGTCGCACATGTCCTCGTTCACCTCCTCTATGATCGCGGCGTCAATATTCAGCCCGCTGATGCAGCGCGTGTCGCACGTGGCATTATCAAAAAAATGCTCTTACTGGTTCAGTGAGTCAAGGTCGATGAATTTTTCTTCACACCAGTCGAGGAGATGATTCGTGAGTAGTATTATTTTTCTTGCGCAAATGCTATCAATCGATCAAGCAACTCAGAATACCCGACACCAGAAGCTTCCCAGAGTTTTGGATACATACTGAATTTGGTAAATCCTGGCATAGTATTGATCTCATTGAGAAAGCACTCGCCTGTTTCACGATCAAGAAGAAAATCGACTCGTGAAAGTCACTGTGCTCAGACTGCCTGAAAAGCCTTTTTTGCCATTCATTGAAGCTCCTGTAATGTATCTGGAGAAACATTCGCTGGAATAGTCAGATCTGCGCCTCCTTCAGTATATTTTGATTCGTACGAATAAAATTCATGCTTGATATCAGGTGTTATCTCACCAGCAATAGAAACAATTGGGTCATCATTGCCAAGAACGGCGAGCTCTATTTCTCGTGGTCGATTAAGTCACTTCTCCACGACAATTCTCGTATCATATTTCAATGCTTCCTCTATGGCAAGAATTAGTGTCTCGGGTGATGTTACTTTTGAAATACCGACCGAGCTCCCCATATTCGCTGGTTTGACAAAAACGGGATATCAGAGTGTTGCGATCGAATCAATTATGTATTCATTTTTTGCTTTCCAATCATATGAATTAAAAGTGAAATACGGAAGCTGTTTGAGTCCGGCTTGAGTAAAAAGGGCTTTGGAATAGATCTTATCCATTCCGACGGCAGATCCTCCCACACCACTTCCGACATAAGAAATATCTACCATATCCAGAAGCCCCTGCAACCGACCGTCTTCACCGTATGGACCGTGAAGTACTGGGAAAATAACATCTGGTCGCAAAGCACTGAAGTCAGGTATGTGAATTGTTGTTTCAAGAATAACGAGATGATGAGATGCATCTTTGAGTATTTGTAGAGAATCAGGCTCAGTTATCCATGTACCATTTTTAGTGATACCTACAGGGATAATCTCATATTTTTCTGAAGAAAGAGCTGCAAGAACAGATTCAGCAGAGTTGAGAGAGACATCATGTTCACCACTTTTGCCTCAAAAGAGGACGAGGACGCGAATTTTGGACATACCACAAAGTGAGTAAATAGTACACAAAGTATAATAACACACGAATGAAAGCAAGAAAAAAGAATGTAGATTTGCAAAAAAACGTTTCTCCTGCTATAATAGAAATATGAATATATTACAAACTGTAGAAGCTCTTATCGCTCAATATGGAACATCATTGGAGATACTCCTTTGGGGTATTGTGGTGAGCGTACTCCTCTACTTACTGACAGAGTGGCTGTTTCATGTTACTGGTATTGAATGACTGCTTTTGAAATTTTTTGGGCAAAAAGCACGTATTGGAAAAGATACCCTCCCAAAAGCTATTGGAAAATATATCGCTATTTTTGTTTTTTTGCTCTTTTTGAGAAATGCGGTTGATAAGGCTGGATACAACGAAATCGAGCAATTCCTTTCTCGTGTGGTAGAATATTTACCGCATCTCCTTCTCGCACTTTTGATTATGTTTTTTGGTATTCAATCATCCAATACCGCCCACAATCTCATCTACAATGCTGTACAATTTGAAAGCAAAAAAACCGCAGCCCTTCTCTGAAATATATGACGAGTTGTGATTCTCTTTTTCACCTTCAGTATTACGCTCTGACAAATCAATTCAGGTGTCGATATTATTCCATCATATCTCGTGATCTCTATTCTTATTGGAGTAGTCGCATCGGCAAGTATTGCTTTTGGACTTGCTTTTGGACTTGGGGGAAAAGAATCAGCAACCAAAATTATCAATGATTTTCTCATGAAGAAAAAAATCCCAGAAAAAACACCAGAAAAAAACTTGAAAAAATAAATATATCTTTATAGTGTCACTGATAATAAGCCAGCGTAGAAGATAGAGCCAAAGAATCATCTTCCTTGTTTTATTTTTTTCGCTGTTATTTATTATTTCGTAGAATGTGCCCAGGTGGTGAAATTGGTAGACACGCAGCCTTGAGGTGGCTGTGCCGCAAGGTGTGGAGGTTCGAGTCCTCTCTTGGGCACCAAGAAATATTGAAACATCCGAAAGGATGTTTTTTTATATTCAAATTGCATCTATGAATTTAATTATTGACATATTATTTATATATGAGATAATATGTGTATGAAACTTTTATCCTACGATTTCTTGCACATTCATAGACGCAGATTTCATCGCCAAATAAAACAATTTCTCAAATATATTATTGTTGGTGGACTTATGCTGGGTGTCAATCTGGCTCTTGTATGGTTCTTTATAGAAATAGGGAACATGAGCTACTTGCTTGCCTGTGGTCTCGCTTTTATCGTGGAATCCTTAGCCGCTTTTTCTATCAATAAATATTGGACATTCCGATCGCCTATATCTTTTCGTGTTGGATTTAAGAGATTCTTTGTGATTGGTTTTTATACAACGCTACTCATCCTCTTTGTGACCTACGGCCTCACACACTATCTCGCAATGCACTATGTCGAAGCACGAACGGCCTCTACCGTTGTAATGGGTATGATAGGATATTTCCTCGATATGCGTATGAGTTTTAGGGTATAAAAAAACAAAAAAAATCCCACTCTCGTGGGATTTCATTATTACATTGGTGCCGAGGAGTAGAATCGAACTACCGACACAAGGCTTTTCAGGCCTCTGCTCTACCACTGAGCTACCCCGGCGTACGCGAACACTCTATGAATTTTCTCTTTTTTGCAAGAAAAATTCTAGTGTTTCACTTTTATCTGACCAAACTCAAGCTCGACAGGCGTATCTCGTCCGAGGAGATTTACAGTAAGTTTGAGTGTTCCTTTTTTCTCATTCACTTCAATGATTTTTCCTTCACTTCCTTTGAAAGATCCATCCAGAACTGTCGCATAATCTCACACCTTAATAGGCGTCTTGTATTCTGCATTTTTTTCATCAACCATACCATGAATTCTAGCAAGCTCTGCTTCTGTAACTGGAACAGGCGTTGTACCAGCACCGAGAAACCCTGTTACATTTGGAGTATTGCGGACGACATACCATGATTCATTGTTCACTATCATTTTCACGAGAATATATCCTGGAAATACATTTTTCTTTTGCTTAGTCGTTCCTCCGCCTTTTTTGATTGTTACCACATCATGCAGGGGAACAAAACAATCAAGAATACATTTTTCAAGATTGAACATTTCTCGTCTTTGCATCAGAGAAGTACGCACGTTTTCTTCAGTACCAGAAATAACACGGATGACGTACCATTCTGCTTTTGGTGCGAAGAGTTTTGACATGGAGCAAAGAGGATAGGAAGTAAAAAACTGTTATTGAGCAGATGCTGCTTCTGGAGCTGGTGAAATGTTGACCGATGTGCCGTCGGCTGTTTTTGCGTCTATTTGAATAGCATTTGGATCAAGTGTTGGAGAGCCAGAAATATCAGCTGCCTTAGGAGCATGAATGAATTTACGAGCTTCTACCATACTATTACTAAAAAGAAGCGTGAGAAGATAGGTAAAAACAGTCATACCCACAATCAGGCTCACAACAATTTGGAAGAATTTTTTAGTTTCTATATGTGTAGGCCAGACTACATGCTCGAGTTCTGCCATTGAATCTTTGAAAAAATTTGCCATAAAATAAGAGGTAAAAGTGAGAGGAGTATAGAAAAAAGAGATGAAGAGTCAAATTTTGAAACATTAATGGTTCCTGATATGAGAAATGATAGATGTCGTTGAAAGCGGGGTTCCGGAAAAATCTTTTGATAACACGACAAATTCGAAGTGTTTTTCATAACAAAAAACTTGCTTTGCATGAGCATTTTTATCATCTTCTGTCACAGCGAGAATATCAGGTTTCAAGACATCTATATGTGTTTTGAAATTAAATATAGGATCAATAACAGAACTTGATACTACCATGTCTATACAACAGAGTTCAGACAATAGTATCAACTTATGTTCATCGAGCAGAGATGGCTGTCTATTTTTTGCTAACTACAAGACTTCGGCACTCGCAAAACACACCGTAAGATGATTTCATAATGATCGAGCCTGCTTAAGAAACTGAATATGACCACCATGGAGAATATCGTAACACCCAGAGACAAAGACTTTTTTGAGAGTTTTTGAGGACATACTTTATGAAGGATTGAGTTTACGGTTTTTTTTAGAACTATTCTTTTCCACTCCGTATACATTATAATACAAGGCCGGAATTGAGTAGAGTGTGAGGATAGTAGCGACGATTGTTCACCAGATGACAGTCCAAGAAAGTGAACCCCAAAAAGCATCTTGAAAAGCAGTAGGCAGAAGGCCAAAGACTGTCGTGAGTGCTGTCACAATTTGTGGCATCATACGAGTCTTACCTCCATCAATGACCATATCATATGGTGACATACCTGCGTCTCTATTACGATTGATTTTGTCAATCAAAATAATAGCATTTGTGACAACCAGACCCATCAATGAAATGAAACCAATACCCATCGGCATATTATATCCAACAGAACTATTAAAGAGATTGACTCACCAGAGACCGACATTTACTCATAGCAGACCCAGTATAATCGTGTAGAGGATAATGAGGGGCATCGAATATGAATTGAAAACAAAAACAAGTATCACAAAAATCAAAAGAACCGAAGTAACTAAAGCCGTCGCTACCGCTATCAAAAGTTCACGATTTGATTCAAATTCTCCTCATTTCTTAAATGTTATTCCTTGTGGGAAAGCATAAGAAGCCGCAAAACTATTGAGAGACACCAGTAAATCTCATGCCTTATACCCTTCACGCACATCCGATTCTACTGAAATAGTGAGATCTCAATCGACTCTCCGTACTTCTACCAAGGCATTACGAAATTCGTATTTGACTAACGAAGCAAGTGTCATAGGGCCGTTTTGTGTCTGGATTGTTTGAGAAAGAATCTGATTGATATCGAGCTCATCATACTGTTCATCACTCTTAACGACAATATCTATATCTTCATCATCTATCGTCACAGAGCCAGCTTTGACTCATCGGGAACCATTGGAAATCTCCGAATAAATCTGAAGCGGTGATAGGCCAGCAGCAGCAACACGATCAGGATAAATGCTCATCACGATTTCTCCTGGGCTATCTTGACTCGTATTGTTAACATTTTTTGTCCCTGAAAGTTCTTTGAGGTAGAGTTCAAAGTCACGAACAACTGTTTTGAGATTAGGGAGTTGATTCGTTTGCTCGGCTAAGAGCTTGATACTGACAGGAGAACCAGTAGGTGGACCATTTTGTTCACTCTTGATGGCTACCTCAAGACCATTTGTTTGGAGAGGAGTGAGCTTTTCGAGAAAGAGTTTTTCCATTTCTTTGCTTGTACGTTGTCAGAGTTTTTTTCTCTCAATTGTGGGAGTGAGCTCTACATAAATACTCAGAGTATTATCGATAAATTTAAATGTAGAAAATTTGACCTCTGGGAATCATACAATACGATCCTCTACAGTGATTCATTCAGAACGTGTTTTCTCAATGAGAGCATATTGCTCTGTCCCCGGAGGAGCCGAGACAGTGATAAAAACAAATGGAGAATCATCAGAAGGAAACAGGCTGCCGCCAAGTAAACGAGGCGAAAGAAAAATAAAAGACAGGAGCGTGAGAATAACTGGTCACCATATGAGAACTCTCCGGCGAAACAGGGTATCCATCCACCACTTCAGTGTTCCTTCGTACCATTCCTCCATTCTCTCAAGTAACAATTCACGATAGGTCTGGCTTTCAATCGGTCTCTGTTCTTTTCCTTTTCTTTCTTCCACTAACAAAAGACGTTCTTCTGGAGTCATATGGAGCTCAACAAAAGGACTTTTGATATACCATTTTTGGTTTTTTGCAATACGGATAAACAGGGAAGAATTCGTAGAAAGTGCGAGAAATAGTGTCGCAAGCAAGGTGGAAAAAACAGTGATAGGGATATAGGAGAGAAATTTCCCGATAACTCATGGTAACACCATCATTGGTACAAATACTATCAATGTAACAGCCGTGCTCGATATAACAGAGAGCTTGAGCTCATTGATTGCTAGAAGAACTGCCATACTCGGGCTAAATCAAAGACGAGTTTTTTTCGTCGTCTCCTCGATGATCACAAGTGTGAGGTCTATAGCAATACCGAAGGAGAGAACCAAAGAGAAATTGGTCATGAAATTGAGCGAGAGACCGAGCCAATTGAGCGTGAGAATAGATATCAGGAAGGCAAGTGGGATAGAGATGGCTGCAATGAGTGATTCTTTGATGCCGATAAAGAAAAAGACACAGCCAAAAACAAGAATCAAGGTTTGGACAGCATTCCATCAAAGATTTGAATAATTGTCAGAAATTTCTTCCGCCAAATCAAAACCATACTCAATATGCCATTCAGGACCAAAACCCACAACCTGTTCTTCCAGAATTTTTCGTACCTCCTTTGCGGTTGAAAAGACGCTTTTACGTGGCTGTTTATTAAACGTCATTTGTACAAATGGTATATCCACATTCTCCCCTTGATTCATCCGTTCTTTTGCCGTATTTTTCCAAGTACGCTTGAGAGTAGCAAATTCACCAAGTGGAACCGCACCACCATCTGCGATATTGACTGGTATCCTGAGAAGAGCCTCAAAAGACTCGGCGTCACCCTCGATACGGAGGTCATACGATTTGGTATCGAGTGTAAATTTTCCAATAGGAAAAGATTGATTATACTGTCGTATAACATCTGCTACTTTTGCAGGAGATATATTGAGAGCAGCCATTTTGGCACCATGGACAATGACCTCTAATTCAGAGATATCACTTCCATCAATGACAACAGTATCAATATTATATTTCCCTTCAAATTTTTCCTGAATCTCATTCGCACGCTTGAGGAGAATATCTCGAGAAGTACGCTTGTCAGTATGAGAGAGAAATACTGAAAAAAGACGTTGGCTCTCGGTACTTATTTCATTCACAGATGGGTCAGTAGCATCAGTTGGGAGATCAGCAAGACTCACGCCATCCTTGATTTGTTGAACGAGTTTATCTGTGTCAGCCTCTGCTTTGAGAGTAATGATAATATTAGAAAATCCTTGACGACTCGAAGAAGAAATAGTATCAATCCCTTGAATACTCTTGATCTGTTTTTCGATACGAGTCGTGATGAGACTATCGATATCTTCTGGTGAGGTTCCCACATACGCAGTACCGATGGAGACAAGTCAAAATTTGATATCAGGTGAGCTCTCTTTTGGGATAGAAATAATCCCAAAAACCCCGAGCAAAGAAATCAAAATAACTGCCATAATACCAATACGGTAGTTGCGAACCCAAAATCCATAGAAGCCCGATAAGAGTTTGTCACGAAGAGAAAACATACAAAAATAATACTACAAAAAAATAAATCTATATATCGAACGTTTTTTTGCGGAGGACAAAATCAGTCGGATTATAATTCTTGAGATCAGAGAGGATAATAGTGGTTTTATCTGGGATATCTGAGAGAATTTGTATTCTATCACCCGAGAGTGATCCCAATACAACACTTATTTTTTTGACACTTAAAGCACCTACATCATCACTGATCAAGGTAGATATTGATCATTGCCCTGGGGATAATAGAGTAACGGCAGTAATAGGGATAGTCGGAAACTGAGATACCACAGGTATTTGTATTGTAGCGAAATCACCAAAGACGGATACCGAATCATTGATAGCCACTGTAACAGAAAAATTGAGACCTTGGTTAGCGATAGGGCTTATATCTGCAATCGATCACAGGAACGTACCTCAACGATACGAAATACTCACAGGGGTGCCAACACGTATCTGATTGAGCATTGCGCTATCAACTGTGATAGTACATTCAGCATCTTTACTCGCTATCTCCAGTATTTGTCGACCATTTGTTACGTCTTCTCATTCATCCACTTGGATGGCACCGATAACACCATTGACTGGGGCAGTCACGAGTAATCTCTCTTGCAAGCTCTGCGAACTACGCACACGTATTGCAGCCATATCCACAGATTGTGAAAGTTGCTGGAGGGTAATGTCATGAGTCTTTTGTGTCGTTTCATATGCATTCTTTGCGAGCTGCAATCCTGATTCAGCAGCACGCAACGTATTTGCAACACTAATCCTCGTTTGTTCCAATGTACTCGCTCCATTATCAGAAGCAAGCTGAGCTGCTTTTTCGCGAGCAAGACGCTCATTTTGATAGGTTGCCAAAAATGTTTGTGATGTATTAAGAAAGGCAACAAGCGCTGTCGAAATACCACTATACTGTGTCTGGTACGCATCTATGATCGCCCTCTGAGTGGCAAGAGTAGCAGGAGGAAATATTGAAGCATCAGTCACAGAATTGATCAAAACAGTCTCTACTGAACTCAAAAGAGCATTCACAAGTGAATGCACTTTTTGTAATTCTACGACTCTATCAAGGAGGGGTAGTGAAGGATCGGGAGACCATGTTTTATATACGAGCAATTTTCTGAGATTATTTTCTGCAATTGATTTTTGTTGTGAATCTTTCGCTGACAAGAGATATTCATAACTATCGTTGAGGGCTTTATTTTGTTCAGAGACGCCGATCAATGTGTCAGTAGAATCAAGAACGTTAGCTAAAAACGTTTGAAAATTTTGGAGTTGATTTTCATAACTTGTTTCAAAGGCATCAAGCTGCTTTTCCTGTGAAGCAATAAAATTTGCGAGATCTAATTCTGCTTTTGATAAAGAGGTAGAAGTCTCAGAATTTACATCTGCAGCTAATGAAGCCGCGATACGTTCTGCTTGTTCGAGTGTTTCTTGTGCACTTTTTTGTGATGCATCATAATCTTTTTGTGCTTTTTCATAGCCTATTTGTGTACTCGAAAGTGCTTGTGCTAATGAAGCAGAAGAAGATGCCAGAGTAAGCTTCGCATTCTCGAGAGCAATGAGAGACTCACTGATACTATTGCCAGCTGTACCATACATATCATCTAGCTGGACGAGGATTTGCCCTGTATAGACGACATCTCATGGTTGTACCAAAATAGAACCTACCCGACCGCTCGCTTGAGCAGTGAGCTTCACTTGAGTCCCGGCTTTCACCACAGCTGTCTTTTCCACCAATGTGTTTTTTGACAATGCTGAAGCAAATACAACCTCGATATCGTAGGGTTTTTTGATATCTTCAGGTAATATGTCTTTTCAACAACTTACCAAAAAGAGACTCAAAAAAATAAAAGTAACATATTTCATAAAAAAAATTATTGGATTTCACTCTGCATATACTCCATAAACTCAGCCATATCGTCAGTTTTTATCATACCAATGGCTTTACCGTTTTTCGTCACAACCATCAGAGAGTCTCATGGTTTGATATTGAGCATTTCTCGGACATCCTGCGGAATAACAACTTGTCACTTCGTTCATACAGTAACGGTCGTATGCATTTTCATATCACAGTCAGGTAAATTTTTTTTGGAGAGATGTGCCATAATAAAGTATGAATGAGTATACCCAGTATGAATGAGTATACTAAGAATACTCTCAAGTCAACTCTCTACCCAATTTCTTTTTGTATTTTTGTAGCAATCATGGACATCGCTTCAGATGATTCTTTATGAGCGCAAGAAGGATTCAAATCACCCCCTTGAAACAGCGGAATAATATGGAGATGAAAATGATCAGGGACTCCAAATCCTTCCGTAAGAAAACCCACACGCAAACAACCAGTAGCACGTACGATTGCTGGTCAGAGAATATTTTTGCTCAATAGAAATATATGTGTCATGAGGGCATCGGGGAGATCAAGAACATTTCCGATTTCTTCTTTTGGTACGATCAGGGTATGTCCCAGCGTATGTGGCTCTATGGAGAGAAAAGCAAAGCATAAGCTATCTTCATAGATTTTGTAACACGGAATCTCTCACTGAATAATCTGAGTAAAAATGGAGGACATAGAGGAAAATTAAGATACTATAATAATGTAATAGTATACATAAACCAAAGAATAGAAAATATTTTGCATAAAAAATCTCACCATTAAGGTGAGATACACTTTTGTACCTTGTATTGTATGTGAATGGTGGGTGATAGTGGACTCGAACCTGAGAAATACCTTGATTGGCATTTCGATGCATTTGGCGATATTCCAGTAACCGCTAATAATTCTTTTGAAAACAAAAATGGTGGGTGATAGTGGACTCGAACCACTGACTTCTTCCATGTCATAGAAGCACTCTAACCAGCTGAGCTAATCACCCATTCGCTACGCTCAAGTAATAGAAAAAGTAACAGTAAAACAGGTAGGATTTATTTTTCTATTTGATACTTACTCGAACAAAGTGTGATTGTAGAGAAAACAGAAAAAAAGCAAATAAAAAACCTATCGCCAGTTCTCAATCATTCGCTCCTGCTCTGGTGTGAGCTTTTTTGGCATACGTGCTTCGATCTTGAGATAGAGATCTCCTATCTTTCGATCACTTCTTCTTCCTTTTCCCGTTACTTTGAGCCTCGTTCATGGTTTCGTACAGGGAGGGACAGTGATTTTAAAATTTGAACCACTCGTTTCCAAGGATAGTTTTGTCCCAAGAAGAATATCCCAAATTGGAAGATCGACTGTTTGTGTGATATCAAGATTTTCTGGAATAGAAGTACTCTGCTGAGTGCGAGATGTTTTCCTTCATCCTAAACCACCCAATATATCTCCGAGATCAAATTCGAAGGATTGTGACGAACTTCTTTGTCCATTCATATTCCCAAAGATATCTCCAAAATCAAAACCATTAGCTTGTTGTTGTCTCGTTCATCCTCCTTGTTGACCCATGCCAGAAAAGTCAGCCGTGCCAAAGGTATCATATTGCTGGCGTTTTTTGGTGTCAGAAAGTGTCTGATAGGCTTCACTGATTTCCTTGAATTTTGTTTCCGCCTTTTTATCTCCTTGATGTCTATCGGGGTGCCACTGCATAGCTAGTTTCTTGTAAGATTTTTTAATCTCTGCAAGACTCGCTCATTTTGCAATTCACAGGATATCATAATAATCTTTTTTCATGTAAAAATAGTACAAAATTATCACAGAAATTCAAGAGCTAACACATGATTATTATTTCTTTTCGATTTCTATCACTTACAGAAACAGCTCAAAATGTCCGAAATAAATCGGAAGATGTCCATAAAAACTTATCACACTTGGCAGCTTAAGTAGCGCCTGCCGTTGTGGTACTCCAACCAAAAAAAATTCTGACATTTTTTTAAATACAATTCCATCTATGTAGCTCCTGGAGTGTAAACCTTGAATTTAATCTCAGCTTTGATGGTTCAATATATATTCGATATTTCCTGGTAATAACCAAGAAAATATATTTATAACGTAAGCTTCGATGTAAATCTCTGAATAGTAAGATCTTGAATATCATTTCTATCAATACCCTCCATAAGCCGAGTATTCTTTTTTCTACCAGTAGCACTTCCTTTCAAAATACGATTTTGCATTTCTGCATAACTCTTGGTAAAATAATGATTTATACGAATCCTGTCAACACTTAAATACATAGTACATATTTTTGCCTGAAACTCAAAGTGTTCATTGACAGATAAAACATCATGATTATAAAAAAATATATGAGGATTGAATGATTCCACGACCACATCCATCCGAACAATTGATTTTGTCACAAAACCAGATCAAACAAGTGCGGAAGGCCATGTTCCTATGTCTCCATTTTTTACTAGATAGTCTGCCCTCCACGTATAATTCTCAATGACAAGTCATGGAGGTCTCGTCATGTTCCCTGAACTTCCAAAGACAAGCCAATTCACCTGAACGCCTGGATATGCCTCATAATCTTTAAGGATGGTACATAAATTATCTTCATGTGTTCCAAAAAGAAATTCATCAATATCAATAAATGCCATCCAATAAGAGTTGTAGCGAAAACGCTTGATACAATTATTATAGGCTGATCTTTGTCCGTGCTTCTTAGGCCATTCGGTTAATATCACGATACCATTATCTATATAGGGCTTTAGGATCTCTTGATAATTATCGGTACTATTATTGTTGTAGAGATATACACTCTCTCCACACCCACTAGTATATGAAACTCTATCCATTCTTTGAGGTAAGATGCTTCATTCTTAAAGATGGCACAGATAGAAAGATAGTCTTTATGATGAGAAAACATTGACATCATTCTACGGTAAATGGGGAAAAAATGGTCTGAGAAAGTTTGTAAATAATTTTTTATCATACAAAAATAGTACAAAATTATCACCAAAATGCAAAAAATGATAAAATATTGACAAATAGAATTTAATTCTACAGTATTGACAATTATGCTACACCCCAACGAAACATCTGGAACACGAGATCTCAGTACAGTAACTGTAGTGAATTTTTCTCATGCCCCAGAAGTCGAAATTTATAGGAACCAATTATTGCAAAGTGGAGGTGTGGAATTTTTGTATGAAAGTCCAGAATGACTCTCGAGACTAGTACAACAAAAAATTGCCGTTCTTTTCGACGAAGCAACAAAAATAGAGACTGTGCAAAAAGCAACAAAAGTATTCGAAGCATTTCTAAACGGAAATCCTGGAGTATCAGTACGATTTTTTTATCTGAAATGGAATGAGATAACTGAAAAATCAAGCAGGTTTACTGATTTGAATTGAGCCATGAAAGACATCTGATTAGAAGGAATATTGGCACGTTTTAGAATTATAGATGCAACAAAAGTAGCACCATATGATCTTGCGATAGAGGTAAACCGAGCCCTTTATAAATCTCGACTACCACTCTTTCTCAGAAAAGGATATGATATAGAGATAACGACAGAGCTTAAAATAATAGACTGAATAGGCTATAGACCCATTATTATCACAAAGCATCAACCGAGTGAAATAGAACGTGCACTGGAATATTCAGGATATAGGTATATATATTCAAATGAGTCTGGTAATCGGTGGGCCTATACTGTCTGAAAAGAAGGAATTCTAAAAATGTGTGAATGGTCTCAAGGAATACAAAACAAAGCTCTTGCTCTCAATGCACAAAGAACATTTAGTCTCTATAATGAAGAGTATAATCGATTTTATCGAATACAGTCAGGAGGTGATATTTCTGAAATATCTTCAGAAAAAACTCGGGCATGAAAACCTGATCACAGGACAGTAGGTCTTTTTGTTCATAGTAAAAGACTCTTTTCATTAGGACCAAATGGTGTGCTCAGTGAGATTCTAGAAAATGATTTTGTTATGGTGCAAAAATGTGATAGCCCATCACGATGATGACCCCTCCCACTCAGCGCATTTAAGACAACAGAGGACGAAGAATAGTTCCTTCGTGGGTCAAAAACTGTCAATTTTCTTTTTTTTCTTATACTGTCAAGAATGAAAGAAGGCAAAGAATCACCTCTTGCCTCTGTAATCAATTTTAATTATGAAAAAACCGTACGTACTCATCGTCTGACGTCCCAATGTAGGAAAGAGCAGTCTCTTCAATGCTTTTACTGGGAGAAAAATATCAATCGTAGACGAAGTAGCCAACACAACTCGTGATGTCATAGAATATCCGATGGTAGACTTTGCAACCGAATTTCAGTGGACTATCGCTGATAGTGGTGGTCTCAACTTTGGCACTCAACATCAGATTCTTCAGGACGTCAATAAACGTGTTGATGAATGTGCCAAACAAGCTGATCTCATCCTCCTCATTGTCGAATATGATCGTCTCACTGATGTCGATGACCATATCATTGCGACACTGAGAAAGACAGGCAAACCTATCTGGATAGTCGCTAATAAAGCTGATAATAGTATTCGAGAAAATGAAGCCTATCAGCATCTCTCAACATGATTTCCCGTCTACCCCGTGAGTGCTTCTCATAGAAAAATCGATGACCTCGAAAGCGCTGTCGTCGAATTTTTGAAAAATAAATTTCCCGTGCAAAAGATGGATCCAGAGGCAGAATGAATCCGTATTGCACTCGTCTGACGTCCAAATGTCGGGAAAAGCAGCACCTTTAATGCCCTTATCGGATATGACAAGGTCGTCGTCTCGCCAGAGGCTGGCACGACACGCGACGCGACAGATACAGGGCTCGTCTACAAGGATCAACCAATGACACTGATTGACACAGCTGGGTTTCGAAAACCAGGGAAAGTCGGTATCTACAATGTCGAAAGCTGGTCAGTCCTCCGTACCAAGGCAGCTGTCGAACGAGCTGATATTTGTGTCCTCTTGATAGATTCTGTCGAATGAGTAGTCCAACAAGACAAGCATATCCTCGCAGAAATACTCGAACAAAAAAAAGGTGTTATCATTATGGTAAACAAATGGGACCTCTCCCAGCAAAAAACTGATATGGAACTTGATATGTTTCGAACGAGATATCTGGCGTATCTCCAGAGAGAGTTTGCCTTTTGTCCTTGGGCAATGACGGTTTTTGCCACAGCGAGTGAAGGAAAGGGTGTCAAAGAAATCCTCGACCACGCAATCGGCATCTTTGCCGAACGTCATAAACGAATCTCCACAGGAGAATTCAACCGATTCTTGACTCGTACGTGTCTCGAGCATGCGCCACGAGGCAGTAGAAAAATTCACAATCCTCGTGTCTACTACGGATCACAAGTGGCGGTAGATCCACCAAAATTTGTCATCAATGTGAACAAGTCTGAATCAATTCATTTCAGTTGGAAACGTTTTCTCATGAATCAAATTCGAGAAGTATTCTGATTCTATGGAACACCAATTGAAATAGATTATCATGGCAAAAATCCTGATGAAAATCCCTACAAGCCAGTAAAAGTGATGTCAAAGGCTATCAAAATACCCAAAAAATAACCACTATGCCACATACTGGCAGATGAAAATAAGCAAAAATTTTGAAAAAAAACTATCATTCATAGTATAGAGGCAAATTTTTACTCTCTATTTTCCATATTATGCGTATTTTTGAATCTTTTGACTCTATTATTGATCTACCATATCCTGCTTTTGAAAAAAAGCTCAATAAACTGGAGGAAACGCTCGGGAAATTTTCTGTCGATGAACTCAATGAAGATATGCTCGATGAATATTTCCTGCGGGTAAAAGAAGAATATGGAACTCAGACTCTTGATGGTGCCAAAACTCGTCTTGCATTGCTAGGATATATGGCACATTTTGATGTCCTCGTAGAGAAATATTTCCCTGATTATGTCAGTCTGTTCCAAAATGTTTTTGAACGAGAAAATTTCGAAGATATAGCACCGGTTGCCTATACATTTATTGAGCATCTCGATGAGATACTACGAGAGTACACTCATCGTCTGAGCGATCCTGATAATTACCCATCCTATACAAACTATATCCAAGAAGTTATTCGAGAGAGCATGATTGGGCTCTTTTTCTGGTTACAGGACCGTGAAACAAAACGAGAAAAACAAGGAAATGAGAGAGACAAAAATACTGATATTGCTATCACTCCTAGCTCAGAAACAGAGGATTATAAGCTGCGTTTTATCCGACAATGTCTCGAACTCCTCGGAGAATGAGTGCTCGAAAAAATATTCTTTGATTTCGAATATCCTATTCGAACTTCTCTCAAACATCCTGATCTCCAACTCATCGGAAGGTATACAAAAAAGGCTATCTAAAAAGACTCGGTTTCCCCGTAAAGGCTTGTTTGAATTCTTTCTTGGCAGAAGGTGTATCAGAAATAACTTCTCGAGGGATTCCAAAACGTGTAAGAAGCGCCAAATAATTACCATAGGTAAGCGGAGCATGGACATGAGTTTCCCCATCACGCGTATGTGTAGGCATGGTCTCGAGAATTCCATCACCATCAATATCTAGATAGGGGGACACTATTTCATCAGGATACAGATTCCGAGGTGCGATTTGTGCCATCACTATTGTCTTATTTTGCACCGTGATGGTGAGAATAGCACTTCGATCATTGAGGTGTAATACGAGAGATTCTCCTCATGTATATGTATTGATAATATTTTGATACTGTGCTCGAATAGCCGCAGATATCGTGGCTAATTGTGTTGTACTCATAGGGATGTCCTCTACGGGAGCTTCGCCATCTTTTTGATGACAAGCTGTAGTACATAACAGACCAACAGACAGAGCTCAGGAAAGTATATTCTGCATAAAAAAAGATTTATTCTCTGAGAATAATTGTCTAGAAATATTTATGTTGTCAACTTTTTTAGAAAATTCCATTTCTCCTCCTGTGGCCACTTGATAAAACCATTGAAATTAATACACTATCCCTATGTCTGGACTGCACCAATTATTTTTTAGTCGATATCTCTCAGAGTGAGATGAAATGCGCGCTATTTTTCATAGACATTTCTTAGCAGTATTTCCAAATATTTTCTTCTGGCTGGTAGTACCTGTCGGTGGTGTCGCATGGGGTGTCTACACATGGTTTTATCCTAGTATTATTGGTACTCCCTTTTTATGGCTTTTTGAGTGATATATCTTTTTGATGTTTATCATTGCTCTCTACAAAGTAATTGATTGGTACGCAGATGTATGGATACTTACGAATAGATGAATCATCGATGTACGGTGGTCTCTTATGATGCTCGATACAACTTTTACTGAATACCATGATATTTCTGCTATTCAATACTCCCAAGAAACGCTCTTTGCTAAAATGTTTCGTATTGGGGATATCACCATTCATAAAATGGGTGATGAGATGCGAGTAGCCTATATGTATAAACCAGATGAGATAGTAGACACCATCCAAAAAGAACTCAATTTCGAACACGAGTCTCACGATAATAAGACGACTCCAGAGATGCATATTTATGTCGATGGTTTCAGACAAAATCATGAAATGACACGCTACAAGGATGGATATCGCTATATGCCTCGTCCGAGTAATGAAGAGGATGCTTTTGTAGAAAAAGTCAGACATCAAAAATGAACCATTGATCTCTCTGGGACATTTGAGTCATCACCACAAAAAATAGAAAAGAGCCATTAAAAAAAACAAGATATATTATGCCCTCCCTCAGCTCACGAGCAGAATTAATGAAATTGGAGTATAATCTCTGAGCCTCTCTCAAAAAACCTCCCAATGATTGTTACGTCTCAAGGATAAAACAAGAAATGATGTACAAAAAATTATCTGGGAATGTAAATTGCAGATGAGATTGATCGATGATTTTTGTGAAAAAGAAGTTTTTTATTTTGCTAATAACGCTCAAAAAAATGCACTTAATCATCACCATATAGATGCTGAAAATACGTACTATGAACTCTCTCAGCTCTAAAATTTTTCCTTTTGCAGCGATACTTGCTTGGTATCAAAAAAATGGTCGCCATACACTTCCATGGAGGCAGATATATCACCTTCCAGCGAAAGAACGACTGTACCTCGTCTGGATTGCAGAAGTAATGCTCCAGCAAACACAGGTAGACCGAGTCATCGGATACTACGCCAGATTTATCGAGAAATATCCCACCATAGAATCGCTCGCAGCCACCACCTATGAAGAACTTTTCCCCTATTATCAGGGGCTCGGCTATTATGGTCGAGCTCGCAGAATGATAGAGCTCGCAAGAGTGGTAGTAGCAGACTATGATTGAATATTTCCTGATGATTTTGAACCATTAAAAAGGCTTCCATGAATCGGCACCTATACCGCCCAAGCGCTGCTCGCATTTGGATGCAATCAGTCCGTACTGGCTCTGGATGCTAATCTAGAGAAAATATTTGCCCGGTACTATTTTTGAACGAAGTTCAAGAAAGAAAAAAGAGCAAAGAGCAAAGATAAAAAAGAAGGAATTTTGGATGATTTTGATGCACTTATACATAGACTACAAAAACAACTACAGAATGAAAAAATTTGAGGTCGTGATATCAATAATGCTCTGATGGATTTCTGAGCTTTGGTATCAACAACCATCGACACAGTAGACAAGTCCCAATATCCCCTCAAAGACTGTCTCTGGTTACAAACACTCTGAAGTATGGAACAAAAAGAAAGGAAAGAGACAAAGACAAATAACACAAAAACGCAACAATATTGTCTCGTCTTTCTCCATGAAAATCACAAGAAGTACTGGAGTAGTCATACGAAATACTATGAGCCATTTCTGATAGCACCGACGGGCAAAGATGATAGAAAAACTATCCAGGATTATTTCTCGACTACCTACGGCCTAGAAGTGTCTGTCCGTCCAAGCTTTGGAAATAGGAGGTTAATCCCGGGATTGGAGGATATTCATCCTGGGATTGGAGTCAACTTGTTTCATGCGCAAATTCAAACTGGAAAAATAGTTTTACACCTCCATTCAAAACACGAAAAAGATACCTGGATTACTCACTCGCTGATTATTTTGTAACCGAGACATAGATTATCTCTCCCGAGAGGAGCCATCGATCTTCGAGAAATTCTGCGCCACTGATATCCTGAATAAATATTCTATTACTGCGAGATTTAGGGAAAGAAAATACCTGAATATATCGCAATCCCACACCATCAGGTATACCGCCGATTTTGACTCGATAACTATACATTTTCTCTGTTTCATTCTCATAGAGCAGTGCAAACGTTCCGGGCTGTTGTTCCGCAATAACGGTTGTTTCTGGTGATGCTAGTGTAGAAATCGATAGTGAATATGTCGAGGGTGATATCGATGCATAGTCTAACAGTGAATAAAAAACCATTCAACAGACATATTAAATCATATTAATACTATATTGTCAAATATGATATTCCTGTGAGATCTATTGATGAGTACGGAAAAGAGAACTACTTGGAGCAGAATATAGGGAAACTTGATCTCAAGATAAAATCTCAAGTTCCATGAGTCTCATCTTGAGACCATGAATATATCTTTCTATCGCTACCGTTGGATTTTTCTGTATATCTTGCCCGCGTCATGAAAGCTCTTTAATACGGAAATTAAGTAACATTCTCTGTTGAGCAATGTCATCAGTTATATCATGTGGATTATTCGTATATCATGCGAGAAGAGGAGGATTCACATTGGCAGTTCAAGCAACGAGTCCATCAACTTGAGCAAAATCATCTGGAAAAAGCTCACCATAGGCTCATTCACTCCCATGAAATACCTGAAAATCTGGCCAATTCTTTTTGATCGATAAGAGCCAAATAAAAAATTCCGTATCTCCAGAGGAATCCTTGAATCATGCGACTTGAGGATTTTTGAGACAAGAAAGAATATATTGTCTGTCTGCCGACCGAAATGTCGGGAGATTGTAGAGGAAAAGTCTCGAAGATGAGCTGAGCGCAGTGATTGCTGAGTCAAATCGTGCTTCAGGATTGCGGGTATGATTGAGTCATAGGACTATATTTTTTATGCCGAGATCCTGAGCCGTTCGTACCTGATCTCACACCATAGAATCTCCTAAGAGAACACCAGCATATATTTCAAGATCTTGAGGGCAAACTTTTTTCATAGCATTGAGTAAAACATGATACTGAAGTGGTCAAAACCCTATACCTTCTCCAGTTGTGCCTCATACTAATACCCCTGAAGCCCGATTTGAAAATGTAGACAAAAGACGCTCGCATGAATCGTGAAATACTTGAGGTACACCATCTATCGCTTCTACTGTCCATGTCGTTTCTTCGGCACCGTGATAGAGGATAGTATTGTTTGAGAAGACATCAGGCAATCTATCCTCGGATGGAATTCATGCAGGTGTAATCACTGGAACAATGAGAGATTTCATACAACAAATAACTATTCTTAATAGTTATAGAGTATAAATAATATTATTTTGTCAACTAGATGTCCTTCATGCTCTCGACTCCAGAGACAATTTCAGAGATTTCTTTGGTAATACCCGCTTGACGAGCTTTGTTGTAAATAAGAGTCAATTCTTTTGCTTTTGTCGCAGAGCTTTCACGAGCATTTTTCATGGCGACCATACGAGCCGCATGTTCACTCGCTTTTGCTTCGAGAAGCATTTCATAAAACATAAGATCCAAAATCAGTGGGACAATAGTTTCTGCTATGACTTTTTTGGATGGTTCGAGTGTATATTCCCCCGTGTGCGTCATCGGGGTAATGAAACTCCCAGTAATTTCTTCGAGAAATGAGCTCAGTTTATCTTTTGATACTGGGAGAAATGGTCGAGTCACCGCTTTTTGTGCAATAGCAGAAATATAGAAACTATAGATCACTTTTATTTCTGTATATTCTCCTGTTACAAAGAGCTCGCGAAGTCATTGTGAAATAGTTTTCACTTGTTCAGCCGTTGGATCGTCTTTGAAAATATCAGAATAATCCGCAATTAGCGTGTTGCCAGTACGAGTGACAAAGTCACGCGCTTTTTTACCAATGGTCACAAAATCAGCTGAAGTATCTGCAATTTGTTTGAGTGATTCACGAAAGACGTTGATATTATACGCGCCACAGAGTCCACGATTTGACGTCACGACGACAATGAGTACCTTTCATTGTTCATTTTTCATTGTTCATTCTTCATTTTTTTGTACATACGGACTCATATTGATCTCATCAGCGACTCGAGAAAATATCCCACTCGCCTCTAGAGCAAATGGACGAGCTCCCACAGCGATATCAGCCGCTTTTTTCATTTTGACGGTCGAAATCAGTTCCATCGCACGCGTGATTTTACCCGTGTTTTTGACAGATTTGATACGATCGAGGATTTGTTTTCAAGCAGGCATGAAGTGAAAAATTAGAAAAAATATATTATACTAAAGCCAATAACCTCCTGACATCTTGCTTAAATCAGTCTACAAATGGAGATATTTCTGGTTTATACAGTCACTGTCGTTTGAGACATGCCGTGATCTCACGGTATCTCATATTCCATTCGTTTCGCATCTCTGGTGAATCTATATAGGCTCATTTTTCTGACCGAACTACATGCCATATACAGGAACTCTGGTCTTTGCCTTCGAGCATACCCTGTTGTAAAGATGTGAGAGTATCTTCTTCGGAGAGTGAGGAGTATTCAAGAGGCATAATGTTTCAAAATAGTAAATATTAAAGAAGAAAGAACAAAGATGATTATTTATTTTCATTTTCTAGATTTGCATGTATTCTTTTATTGTTTTTATATCACTTTACTTTACGATATAACATATAAC
>Ga0163150_10001767_pt1 | contig 35378 bp, 36 predicted proteins | sample OliLakLV19P2IB_FD_148628 | JGI IMG/M metagenome (GOLD analysis project Ga0163150, IMG submission 148628) | Freshwater microbial mat bacterial communities from Lake Vanda, McMurdo Dry Valleys, Antarctica - Oligotrophic Lake LV.19.P2.IB | ecosystem: Environmental > Aquatic > Freshwater > Lake >... | reverse complement strand
ATGCTGGACTCCGGCGAAGCCGCGACGACGCTGTGGCTCACGCTATCCCATCCCACGCTGCAGGGAGAGGACCAGTCGGTCGAGCTTGCCGCGACCGCGCCGGGGGTCTACGAAGGCGCCATGCGCGCGCCGCGCCACGCGCGCCTGCGCGTACGACTCGAGGACAGCGGGGGCCGCTGGCGCCTCGCCGGCGACTGGCCCACGGCCGAGCCGGGCCTGCGGCTCGACGCGCGTTAGGATGGCGCCATGGCACAGCGCCTGATCTGGATTCTCTGGCCGGGCTTCGTGATGGCGATCCCCGCGGTCGGCATCGTGTTCTCGCTGGTCGACCCGGCGGACCTGCATGCCTTCGGCTCGCCGCTCGATCTGAGCCGGCAGGGCGCCTACACGCTGGGGTTCCTGCTGTTCTGGGCGCTTGGATCGGGCTGCAGCGCGCTCACCGTCGTGCTGCAACGCTCGCCTTACGAGATGAACCGCTGTCCGCTGCCGGCCGGGGAACGTCCGCAGGGGTGCCCGAAGCGCGGGGAAGACGGTGGCTGCACCTGAGCCCGGCGGGGACGCCCGCCACTACCTGGCGGCGCTATTCGAGCCGCGCTCGGTCGCGCTGATCGGCGCTTCCGGCGATCCCGCCAAGGTCGGCGGCCGGTTGATGGAAAACCTGCGCGGCGCCGGATTCCGCGGCGCGCTGCACGCGGTGAACCCGAAGCACTCGGCCATCGGCGGGGTGCCCTGCGTTGCCTCGATCGCGCAGTTGCCCGAGGGCATCGACCTTGCCGTGATCGCCACGCCCGCGCCTACGGTCGCAGGGCTGGTCGAGGAGTGCGGCCGGCACGGCATTCCCGCGGTATGCGTGATCACCGCGGGCTTTCGCGAGGTGGGCGCCGAAGGCGTCGCGCTCGAGACCGCGTTGGTCGCCGCCGCGAGGGCGTACGGCGTGCGCCTGCTGGGGCCCAACTGCGTGGGCCTGATGCGCCCGCCGATCGGCCTCAACGCCACCTTCGCACGCGGCAACGCGCTGCCGGGCTCGCTCGCGCTGGTCGCGCAGTCGGGCGCGGTCTGCACCGCCATGCTCGACTGGGCGACGCCCATGGGCATCGGCTTTTCCAGCGTGGTGTCGCTCGGCGGCTCGAGCGACCTCGACTTCGGCGAGGTCCTGGACTACCTCGCCACCGATCCGGCCACGCGCCAGATCCTGCTTTACATCGAGGGCATCCGCGACGGGCGCCGCTTCATGGGCAGCCTGCGCGCGGCGGCGCGCGCCAAGCCCGTGATCGTGATGAAGGTGGGCCGTCATCCGATGGGCTCGCGCGCCGCGGTGTCCCACACCGGCGCCATCGTGGGGCGCGACGATGTGTTCGAGGCCGTGATGCGGCGTGCGGGCGCCGTGCGCGTGCAAAGCGCGGGCGAGCTGATCGCGTGCGCGCTAGCCCTCGCCTCGGGCATCCGTCCCGTCGGCGACCGGCTCGCGGTCGTGACCAACGGCGGTGGCCCCGGCGTGATGGCGGCCGATCGCGCGGCGGACCTCGGCGTGCCGCTCGCGACCCTGGGCGAGGGCACCCTCGCCAGGCTGCAGGCGGCGCTGCCGGCGAACTGGTCACACGGCAATCCCGTGGACCTGATCGGCGACGCCGATCCGGCGCGCTACCGTGCCGCGATCCGCGCTTGCCTGGAGGACCCGGGTGTCGACGGCGTGATCGCGATCCTGTCGCCGCAGGCGATGACTGACGCGAACGCGGCGGCGCTCGCGGTGGTGGAGGCCGCCGCGGGTGCCGGCAAGCCCGTGATCGCTTGCTGGATGGGAGGCGAGAGCGTCGCCGAGGGACGCCTCACCCTGCAGGCGGCGCATATCGCGACCTATGCCCTGCCCGAGGCCGCGGTCGAGGCTTTCGGGCACCTCGCGCAGTACTACCGCAACCAGCGCCTGCTGATCGAGGCGCCGCCGCCCCTCGCGTATCGGGATGCGCCCGACCTCGACGTGGCGCGGGCGATCGTCGCCGCAGCGCTTGCCGAGGGCCGGACGGTACTCGGGGCGTCGGAGTCCAAGGACCTGCTGGTGGCGTTTCGCATCCCTGTCGCGCGCGCGCTCCCGGCGAGCAACGCGGACGAGGCGGTTGCGGTCGCCGCGAGCCTGGGCTACCCGGTGGTGATCAAGGTGCGCTCGCCCGACATCACCCACAAGAGCGACGCGGGCGGCGTGCGCCTGGGCCTGCCCGATGCGCCGGCGGTGCGTGCCGCCTTCGACCAGATGATGCGCGACGTCGGGCGCGCGCGCCCCGAAGCCCGGCTCGACGGCGTCAGCGTGGAGCGCATGGTCTCCAGCGAGCACGGCCGCGAGTTGATGGTGGGGGTGACGACCGACGAGGTCTTCGGTCCGGTGATCACATTCGGCGCGGGCGGAATCGCGGTGGAGGTGCTGCACGATCGCGCCATCGGGCTGCCGCCGCTCAACGCGGCGCTCGTCGCCGACATGGTCAGCAGTACGCGCGTGGCGCGCATGCTCGGGACGTTCCGCCACCTTCCCGCGGTGGACCGCGCCGCAGTCGAGGGCGCAGTGCTGCGTGTCTCGGAGATGGCGTGCGAGCTCCCCGAGATCCTGGAGCTGGATGTGAACCCGCTGCTCGCCGACGAAAACGGCGTGCTCGCGCTCGACGCGCGCGTCGTGCTGCGCGCGCGCCCCGCGGGCGAATCGCGCCACGCGCGGCTGGCGATCCCGCCCTATCCGGCGCACCTCGAGCGCGTGGAAACCTTGCGCGGCGGCGAGCGCGTCCAGGTGCGCCCGATCCGCCCCGAGGATGCGCGCACGGAGGCCGCTTTCGTCGAGGGCCTGTCGGTCGAGTCGCGGCGCATGCGCTTCCACGGCGCCCTGCGCGGTCTCACCCCCGCGGCGCTCGCGCGCTTCACGCAGATCGACTACGACCGCGAGATGGCGCTCGTCGCCATCGACCCCGCCGATGGATCGCGCCAGATCGGCGTAGCCCGCTACGTGCGCCTTCCCGACGGCGTTTCGTGCGAGTTCGCGGTCGTCGTGGGCGACGAGTGGCAGGGCCGCGGACTGGGACGCTGCCTCATGGAGCGGCTGGCGGCGATCGCGCGCGAGCGCGGCCTTCGGCGCATGCAGGGCTACGTCCTCACTGCGAACCGGGCGATGCTCGAGCTGTGCGGGAGTCTCGGTTTCGAGGATCGCGAGGGCGCAGGCGACACGCGCACGCGCGAGTTCGTGCTCGATCTCGGGAATGGATCAGAGCTTCCCTAGAACTCCACCTTCACCTGCACGCCCGCACTGCGTCCGGGCTGGCGGGCGAGCCGTGGAGCGCCGCGGCGAGCGCGGCACTTGATTTGCCGCAAACCCGGCGCATGCGCCGCCGCCAGAATGCCACCCATGGACGCCCGCCCGATCACCTTCGTACCCGGCAGCCACCCGCGGCGGGTTGCCGACATGCTGTCGCACGCGCCGATCTTTCGCGGCCTTCTGCCCGAGGACCTGGCGCGCGTTGCCGCGGGCACCACCCAGGTCCACGCCGAGCGCGGCCGCGTGCTCTTCTCGCGCGGCGACCCGAGCGTGGGCTTCCATTTCGTCGCCTACGGCCAGGTGAAGCTCACCGTCGGCACCGACGCGGGCGAGGAGAAGGTGATGGAGATTCTCGGGCCCGGGCGCACCTTCGGCGAGGCGGTGATGTTCTCCGGCAACCCATATCCCGTGACCGCGACCTCGCTCGCCGACTCGCTGCTGCTGCACGTGGGCCGCGACACGCTCTTCGCAGAGCTCGAGCGTGACCCGCGCCTGGCGCGGCGCATGCTCGCGGGGCTGTCCATGCGCCTGCACGTGCTGGTGAAGGACGTCGAGGCGATGACGCTGCACTCGGCCGCCCAGCGCGTGATCGGCTACCTCGCGCGCCTCGAGGAAGAAGGCGCCACGCCCGGCGTGGTGAGCCTGCCGGCGAAGAAATCCCTCATCGCCTCGCACCTCAACCTCACGCCGGAATACTTCTCGCGGATCCTGCACGAGCTCACGGTCGCGGGGCTCATCCGCGTCGAGGGCCGCGACATCACGATCCTGGACGCGGCTCGCCTCAGGAAATACAGCGCCGTCCGCGGCTGAGGTTCAGGCGGCGAGGGCGCCCACGGCTACGCAGTGGGTGGCGCTCGGCCTCGCCGGGGCGCGGCGTCGTCGTGGCGATGAGGCGCACGACCTCCCGCAGGGCCGCGACGGCGCGGTCGTGTTCAGCGGCGAGCAGTACTCGACCTTATGGTGGCGGCACCGGCCAGCTGCTGTACATCACGGGCCTTCATGGCGCGGGAGCCGGCGTCGTGCCCGTCAGGAGATACTCCATCAGCTCGGCCACGGGGCGGATCGCCGCGCCGAAGGGCAGGGGCTCCGAGCCGCGAAAGAAGAGGCCCTTCTTCACGTCGCCGCGCAGCGCGTCGCCCAGGCGCGTGGCGATGCAGAACTGGCCCGCGGCCGCGATGCCGTCGCGCAGGCCGCACACGGTGAGGCATTGGAGCCCCGGCACGCAGCGGCGCGGGTCGGCCTTGGCGTGGGACTGCAGCGCCTTCTCGCGCTTGAGGTAGTTGCGCAGCCACGGGGTGGCCACGGCGCGCGCCGGCAGCCCCGCCACGCTCATGAAGGTGACGATGTCCTCGGGGCGCGCCTCGGCGAGCACGCGCTTGAACTCGGGGTGCGCGTCACCTTCCGACGAGACGGCGAAGGCGGTGCCGAGCTGCGCGGCACTGGCGCCGAGCGCGATCAGCTCGCGCACGCACTCGTGGCTGGTGATCCCCCCGGCCACGATGAGCGGGATCGCGGCACGCGCGATGCCCAGCTGCGCGTAGATCTCGAACACCGATTCAAGCACGCGCGCGAAATCGAAGCGCGCGTCGTGCTCCTCGCCCAGGCGCGGCGCGCCGAGGTGCCCGCCGGCGAATCCCGGATGCTCGATCACGATGGCGTCGGGCAATCGGCCGCCGCGCATCCACTTGCGCAGCACGATGGAGACGCCGCGCGCTTCCGACAGGATCGGCACCAGGGCGACGTCCGGGAAATCGCGCGCGAGCGCGGGCAGCTCGATCGGCAGCCCCGCGCCCATGACGATCGCGTGCGCGCCGGACTCGCACGCCTGGCGCACGTAGGACGCGTGCGCGTTCACCGCCTTCATCACGTTGACCGCGATCGCGCCGCGCCCCTCGGAGAACGCGAGCGCCGCGCGCACCTCGCGGTCGAGGGCCTCGAGGTTGTCGGCATCGAGGCGCTCCCGGTCAGTCACGCCCTTGCCGCGGGCGAGGAGGTCGGGGTGCAGCTGGCGCAGGTCCACGCTCGAGATCGTGCCCATGCCGCCGAGCCGTGCGACGCTGCCGGCGAGGCGATGGGCGGAGACGCCGATGCCCATGCCGCCCTGGACGATCGGCAACAGCTCGCGGCCGCGCAGCGACCAGTTGGGGAGCGAAGGCTTCACACGCCGAATCCTGGGCGCAGGGGGGGGCGCGCGCACCCCATTTCCGCGGAATTCCTGATCCAGATCAATAGCGGTGTGGGGTGGCAGCGCAACCTAAACCGAAAATCACCACGTCACTCAACCGAAACGAGCCATGAAGACCTTCAGCATCACCAACCGCATCGACGCGGTCACCGGAATCCCCGAGCGCTACCGCTCCGCCCGCCTGCCCGCCCCGCGCGCCGTCAAGATCGAGCTGACCTCGCAATGCAACTACCGCTGCGGCTTCTGCGCGCACCGCCTGCGGATGAAGGACCGCGGCGAGATGGACCGCGGGTTCTACGAGCGCGTCGTGGGCGAAATGGTCGACGCCGGCGTCGAGGAGCTCGGCATGTTCTATATCGGCGAGTCGTTCATGTGTGATTGGCTCCCCGAGGCGATCGCGTTCGCCAAGGCGCGCGGCATTCGCTACGTCTTCCTCACCACCAACGGCTCCCTCGCCACGCCGCCGCGCGTGGACGCTTGCATGAAGGCGGGCCTGGATTCGCTCAAGTTCTCGATGAACAACTCCGACGAGGAGCAGTTCAAGAAGATCGCGGCGGTCAAGCCGAAGCTCTTCCGCGACTCGATCGCCAACCTCAAGATGGCGCGCACGGTGCGCGACTCCGGCGGCTACAAGTGCGGCATCTACGCCTCCAGCATCCGTTACGACGGCGAGCAGCAGGAGCACATGCAGGCCCTGGTCGACGAGCTCCGCCCGTTCGTCGACGAGCACTACTGGCTGCCGCTCTATTCGATGGGCAGCCTCACCACCCAGCGCGAGGAAGAGCTCGGGTACCGGCCGATCGCCGGCAACCAGGGACGCCTCGGGGCGCTGCGCGACCCGCTGCCCTGCTGGTCGGTGTTCACCGAGGGCCACATCACCCACGAAGGCAAGCTCTCGGCCTGCTGCTTCGACGCGGGTGACAAGTGGGTGATGGCAGACCTGAACCGCTCGAGCTTCATGGACGGCTGGAACAGCGAGCCGTTCGTGGCGCTGCGCGCGGCGCACCTTCGCAAGGACGTCTCCGGGACCATCTGCGAATCCTGCGTCGCCTACCAATAGCGACGGCCTCCTGGAAGGGGCGGAAAGGCTAGGCAGCGACGCGGCGCACGCCGCGTCGCTGCGCCATGTGCGCGCCGATGGCCGCCACCGAAGTGGCTCCGAGGACGCGCTGCGCCAGCGGCAGCACTTCGCTCTCCTCGATCGCGATATGGCGCTCGTAGGCCTGGCGGAATTCGGCGGCCTGGGACGCAGCGAGGCCGCGGCTGCCGACTGCGGCGAGCAGCACCAGCTGCCGGCGCATGTCCCGCCAGAGGGCGCCGAGGCGCACGTGGTCGGCCCTCAGGCGCGCCACCAGCGAGCGCGTGGCCTCGAGATCCTGGCGCGGCACGCTCGCGATCAGGGCCGGGAAGAGGTCTTCCTCCTCGTCGCAGTGGTGGGCGGCGGCCGCGGTGTCGAAGAAGCGCACCACCGAATGGGCCGCCTCGCGGATTTCGGCGTCGGGCAGGCGAGTCGCGAGCTGCGCGGCGATCCGCTCGACTAGCAGGCAGCGCGCGCGGATGCGCTCATGGCAGCCGTCGAGCATTTCGAGGGGTTGGTCGCAACCGGCGACGGGGGAGGCGAAGGAGAGGTCCATGGGCCAATGCTGCGCCGCTCGCGGGCGGCGGCCTTGACCCAGTTCAAGCTTTCAGCCGATGCCTACCGGCACACCAGCACGGGCGTCTTCGAGTGAGTGAGGACTTTCTGGGTCTCGCTGCCGAGCAGCACGCCCACCAGGCCCCGGCGCCCGTGCGAGGCCATGACGATGAGGTCGCACTTGTGCTTGCCCGCCGCCTTCACGATCACTTCCCACGGTGCGGCGTGGAATTCGGTGATGCCCTCGACCTTGACGCCGGCGCCGATGGCGAGCTTCGCCTTCGCGATCGCCTGGTCGGCCACCTTGCGCATGTGCTGCTCGTAGCCGCGCGCGGAGTAGTTCGGGTAGAAGGCCACCGCCTCGGTCTCCATCGGCGGGCTGTACGGCGCCATCACGTAGAGGACGGTGACGCGTGCCTTCAGCGCGCGCGCCATCTCGGCGGCCGCCTTCACGGCCTTGGTCGACAGCTTCGAGCCGTCGGTGGGAACCAGGATGTGCTTGTACATCGCGTTTCTCCTTGGGAGTCGTTGCGGGCCGTCAGTCCTGGTCGCGGCTCATCATCGAGCGCAGGCCGGGGATGTCGAGGATGCAGATGTGTTTCTGCTGCACGGTGATGAGGTCTTCGTCCTGGAAGCGCGAGAAGAGGCGGCTCACGGTTTCGAGGGAAAGGCCGAGGTAGCTGCCGATCTCGTCGCGCGTCATGCGCAGGTGGAATTCGTCGCAGGCGTAGCCGCGCGCCACGAAGCGCTGCGACAGGTTGAGCAGGAAGGCGGCCAGGCGTTCCTCGGCGCGCATCGTTCCGAGCAGCATCATCACGCCCTGGTCGCGCACCAGCTCGCGGCTCATCACCTTGTGCAGCTGGTGCCGCAGGCGCGGGGTCTCGAGGTGCGAGTAGGGGATCACGCAGACGTCGCTGTCCTCGAGCGCGATCACGTCGGCGGTGTGGCTGTTGGTGCCGATGCCGTCCATGCCGAGCACTTCGCCCGCCATGTGGAAACCGGTCACCTGGTCGCGCCCGTCCTCGAGCACCACACGGCTCTTGAAGAAGCCGCTGCGCACGGCGTAGAGGGACTCGAATCCGCTGCCGAGGCGATAAAGCGATTCGCCACGCTTGATGCGCTTGCGGGTGTAGACCACCTCGTCGAGAAGCGCCATGTCCAGCTGCTGCATGCCGCAGGGCAGGCAGACCTCCCGCAGGTTGCAGGTGCCGCAGCGGGTCTGAACCGAGGAGACCGGGGCGGCCCCGTGCTGGGGTTCGCCGTGGCGCGCGATCGGCATGGCTTTCGGGCGAAGCGCGTTCGGCAGGGCTGGCACGGGGACTGCGTTCATCGAAGGGCTCCTGGCGTCAATGGCGGGCGATGGGGTGGCTTGGGGGTTCATGCCTCGCAGTGTCTGTCGGCACGCGCCCCCGGCCTATCGGCGGGGGATGATTCGCGGCCTAGGAACAACGCCCAGAAAGGGCCTAGGAATATTCCTAGCGAGACTCAGGTTGCCGATCGTCTACCCGGCGGCGAGCGGCCCGTTTGAGGCAGCGCCGGCGCGGCCGGGCATCAATTCGGGATGGGGGCGGCCGTACTCTTTGATGCAGATCAACCGACGCCCCGGCCATCCGCCTAGATTCGCATCATGAAGATCGAGCGGCTGTACACCAGGAAGATCATGGCCACCACGCGGTCGGCCGCGATCGCCGAGGCGGCCGCGGCGATGCGCCACTTCCAGGTCGGCTCGCTGCTCGTGATGGAGGACCCGCCCGCGACGGGCAAGGCAGTGGGCATCGTCACTGACCGCGACCTCGCGCTGCAGGGCTTCGCATCGGAATCCTCGACCGTGGGCTCGGTGATGACGCCGGTGATGGCGACCGTGCCCGCTACCGCCGACATCCACGAGGCGCTGGAGCTCATGCGCGCGCACGGGGTGCGCCGCCTGCTGGTGACCGGGGCCGACGGAAATTTCACCGGCATCCTCTCGATCGACGACCTCATTGACGGCCTCGCCGCCGACCTCGCGGCGGCCTCGGCCGTGCTGAAAGGCGACATCCGCGGCGACGCGGCAGGCCTCGGGAACGTGAAGATCGGCGGCTAGCCGGCAAGCCCGGGGAGCCGAGGGTGTTATAACCGGCCCATGACCGACCGCCAGCCTCCCGCCCTGCTGATCGCGGCCACCACGCAGGAATTGCGGCGCCATGCGCCGTTCGACGCGATGGCGCCCGCGGAGCTCGACCTGCTCGCCTCCCGGCTGCGCGTGCGCTACTTCGCGCGCGGCGAAGTGCTGCTTGCGCCGGCGCGGGGCCCGGTCACGGAGCTCTTCATCGTCCAGCGGGGCGAGGTGCGCGGCCGCTCCACTGACCCCTCGCAGGTCGAGGCCGCGACGCTGCTGGAGGGCGAGCTCTTCCCGGTGGGAGCGCTGATCGCGCGCCGCGCCACGACGCTCGAATACACCGCCGCCACCGACACCTTCGTCTACGTGCTCGGCGAGGCCCGGTTCCTCGAGGTGATGGCGGCGAGCCGCGAGTTCCACGCCTTCTGCACCCGGCGCCTCGCGCACCTGCTCGAGCGATCGGCGAGCGCGGTCCGGGAGTCGTTCGCGGGCCGCGCGTCTGCCGAGCTCGGCATGGAAACCACGCTGGCGCAGGTGGTCCGCCACGCCCCGGTCACGTTGCCCTCGACGGCTTCGGTGCGCGCGGTGCTCGAATGCCTTCGCGACCGGCGCGTCGGCTCGGTCGTGCTCACCGGCGAGGCTGGGCAACCCGAGGGAATCTTCACGCGTACCGACGTGCTGGACCGCGTGGCACTGGGCGGCGGCGACCTCGGCGCGCCGGTCTCCGGAGTGATGACCCGCGCGCCGGTTTCGCTGCCGGCATCGTCGACGGTGGCGCACGCCGCCGAGACCATGGCGCGCCTGGGCATCCGCCACCTGCTGGTGGACGACGAGGGGCGGCTTGCGGGCGTGATCTCGGAGCGCGACCTCTTCGCGCTGCAACGCCGATCGGTGCAGGGGTTGCGCAAGGAGATCGCGCGGGCCGATTCGCCGCATTGGCTTGCGCACGCGGCGCGCGAGGCGCGCGGCATTGCCGGCTCGCTGCTCGCGCAGGGCATCGCCGCCGAGGCCCTGATGCAGCTCGTGACGGCCCTGAACGACGCCATTGTCGAACGCGCGGTCGCGCTCGCCGCCCCGGGCCATGGCGTGTCGGCCGGCGAGTTCTGCTGGCTCGGGCTCGGCAGCGAGGGACGCCGCGAGCAGACGCTCGCCACCGACCAGGACAACGCGATCGTGTTCGCCGACACGGCGCCCGCGGGCTCGCGCGAACGGCTGCTAGCCTTCGCGACCGAGGTGAACGACACGCTCGCCGCCTGTGGTTTCCCGCTGTGCAAGGGAAACATCATGGCCCGCAACCCGCAGTGGTGCCTGCCGCTGGCGGAGTGGACGCGGCTCTTCGATTCCTGGATGCGCAACACGCAGCCCGAGGCGCTGCTCAACGCCGCGATCTTCTTCGACCTGCGCCCGCTTGCCGGTCACGCCCCCCTGGGCGAGGCGCTGCGGGCCTTTGTCCGCGAGCACGGCGGCAGCCGCCCCGCCTTCCTCCGGCAGATGGCGGTGAACGCCCTGCAGGTGCGCCCACCCGTGGGCCTGCTCGAGGAGGTGCTGGCCGGCGGCGAGCCGCTCGACCTCAAGATGCACGCGACGCGCCCCTTCGTCGACTGCGCGCGTATCCTCGCGCTCGCCGCCGGGACCGAGGCTACGGCCACCGCGGCGCGACTGCGCGAGGCCGGGCCCGTCGTGCGCATGGACCCCGGGGAGGTCGAGGCCTGCGTGCAGGCGTTCCATTTCGTGCAGATGCTGCGGCTGCGCCGCCAGGAGGAGGGCGGCATCGCGCTGGAGCATCCCAACCGCATCGACCTCGCGGCGCTCAACCCGCTCGACCGGCGGATCCTGCGCGAGGCGTTGCGCCAGGCGCGCAAGCTGCAGAACCGCGTGGCCCTGGACTACAAGCTCTGATGGCGCCGTGGTTCTGGGAGCGCCTGCGTCCCGGCCTCGATCCCGCGCTGGCCGAGCGTGTGCGGCGGTGGCGCGCGTTGCCCGAACCCGCGGGCTCGCGGCCGCCCTCGACGGGCCGCTGGGTGGTGCTGGACGTGGAGTCCTCCGGCCTCGATGCGAGCCGCGACGCGCTGATCTCCGTGGGCGCGGTGGCGGTGAACGGCGGCGAGGTCGACATCGCCGACTCGTTCGAGGTGGTCCTGCGCCAGCCCACGCCGAGCGCGCACGCCAACATAGAGGTGCACGGCATCGGCGGCGTGGAGCAGGCCGCGGGGGTGGCGCCCGCGCGGGCGCTGGTCGCGGTGCTCGAGTTCATCCGCAAGGACCCGCTGGTCGCCTTCCATGCGCCGTTCGATGCCCGCATGCTCGAGCGTGCGTTCCGCGAGCACCTCGGCCTGGCGTTGCGCCGGCCGTGGCTCGACCTCGCGGACCTCGCGCCGCTCGCCTGGCCGGGACGCGTGGCGCAACGCCAGGGGCTTGACGGCTGGCTGGAGGCGCTCGGCATTCCCGTGGCGTTCCGACACCGCGCGGTGGTCGATTGCCTGGCTACCGCGCAACTGCTGGTCGCGGTGCAACACGAGGCGCCGCGCCTCGGTGTACGCACAGCCCGCGCCCTGCATGCGCTGGCCGGCCAGCGCCGCTGGGCCTAGTACCGGTGCGGGGGCGTGAGGGAATATCAACCGACGCTAGGGAAGCGCGCGAGGGTAAGCTCCGCCGCCACTCCGCCTTCGGGGCGATTGCGCAGCACCACGTCGCCGCCGTGGGAGCGCGCGATGCTGCGCGCGATGGTCAGGCCCAGGCCGGTACCGCCGGTCTCCCGGCTGCGTGAGGGCTCGAGCCGGTAGTAGGGATCGAAGACGCGCTCGAGCTCTTCTTGCGGGATTCCGGGGCCGGCATCGAGGATTCGGATCACGAGTTGCCCGAGCCCGTCGTCGGCCGTGATCTTCGCGCCGCCGCCGTACTTCACGGCATTCTCCAGCAGGTTGGAGAGGCAACGCTTGAGCGCCTGGGGGCGTCCCGCGTAAGGCGCGATCGGGCCGGCAGCCAGCTCCACGCGGGCGCCCGCCTCGCAGGCGTCCGCCTGCAGGCTTTCGAGCAACGCCGCCACGTCGATCGGTTTCACCGGCTCCGCGCTCTCGAGCCCGCGCAGGAAATCGAGAGCGGCACCCACCATGGACTCCATCTCGGCCAGGTCGCCGCTGAACTTTGAACGCAGTGCCGGATCGTCCAGGAGGTCCGCGCGCAGGCGCAGTCGCGTGATCGGCGTCTTGAGGTCGTGGGACATGGCCGCAAGCACGCGCGTGCGCTCGCCGATATATCGCGCCAGGCGCGCCTGCATCGTGTTGAAGGCGCGCGCGGCGCGCATGACCTCGACCGGGCCGGTCTCGGCGAGCGGGGGACGGTCGATGTTGCGTCCCAGCGCCTCGGCGGCGCCAGCGAGCACGTCGAGCGGCCGGGTGACCCAGCGCACCGCAAGCAGCGAGACGGCGAGCACGCCGGCCAGCAGCACCGCGAGGCTCGCGAGCAGCCGATACGGCCAGCTCTCGGAGTGTGCCGGCTGGCGCGAGTCGAAGGTGACGAGCGTACTGTCGCGCAGGCGCACCTGGGCGACGAACGAAAGCGCGGGCTGCGTGAAATACGGCATGCGGGGATGGGGTGCCCGGTGATTCGGCCCGTGACCCATGGGCCTGCCAGGCATCCCGCGCATCGATCCCGGGCCCGCCGCGCCTTCGGTCACCGCAACCGCGACCGGCCACTCGTCGCCCAATGCCTGCCGCAGGAAGGCCCCGAACAGCGCGGCTCGAGCGGCGCGCTCAGGCTCCGCCGCGACCGGCGAAAGGGCCGGTTGGGCCAGCCGGATCGCCATGGGCGGCGCGCTGAGCACGCCTGCAACCCGCGCGCGCTCCGGCGGCGCGAGGGATTCGAGCAGTTTCACGATGTCGGCGATGCGCTGCGCGGACTGCATGCCGCTCGCCTCCATCAGCAGCTGGCTGCGCTCGTGCATGTGGATCGCGAAGCTCAGCAACTGCGCGCTGAGCAGGCCCGCCAGCAGCACCGCCACCAGGCGGCCGAAGAGCGAGCGCGGCACGAGCCTCACCGGCGTGCCGCCTCGACCTCGGCGGCGAGCACGTAGCCGTGGCCGCGTACCGTCTTGAGGATGGTGGGCTCGCGCGCGTCGTCGCCCAGCCGGTGGCGCAGGCGGCTTACCTGCACGTCCACCGCGCGATCGAACGGGCTCGCGTCGCGCGACAGCATCAGGTCGATCAGCTGGTCGCGTGTGAGCACGCGGTTGGGATGGTCGAGGAATACGCGCAGCAGGCGGAACTCGGTGCCGCTCAGCGCGACCACGACCCCCGCGGGCGAGACGAGGTTGCGGGTGGCGAGGTCGAGCGCCCATCCCGCGAAGCGCAGCGAGCCCACGGGCTCGGGGCGCAGGTTTTCAGGAAGCGAACGCGCGCGCCGCAGGACGCTCTTCACCCGCGCGAGCAGCTCGCGCGCGCTGAAGGGCTTGGCCATGTAGTCGTCGGCCCCGAGCTCGAGGCCCACCACGCGGTCGGTCTCTTCTCCGCGGGCGGTCAACATGATGATCGGCACCCCGGAACGCGCGCGCAGCTCGCGGCACAGCTCCAGGCCGTCGATCCCGGGCAGCATCAGGTCGAGGACGACGAGGTCGGGAAGGCAGGCGGCCGTCGCGGCGCGCATCTCCTTGCCGTTGGCGGCGGTGGTGACGCGGAAGGCGTTTTTCTCGAAATACTCCCGCAGCAGCCCGCGGATCTCCGCGTCGTCGTCGACGATGAGGATGTGGTCCCTGTTTTCCATGGGCGATGTATACCGGGGCGCGCGCCGCGCGCGGGGGGGAGAATCGTAACGCCGTGTATCAGGGCGCCGTTTGCAACCCGGCGCTACAAAATCGGGTGTCGCTGACATCGCCATGTTACTGCCGGGTGCTCCAATGGCCTTGTCCGAACGCAACGACTCGCCAACCCAAGGAATCGACAAATGAAACGCACGCACCGCATTGCCCTCGGTATCATCGCCGCATCCGGCCTGGCCGCCTCCGCGGCCCTGGCCCACGACCACGCCGCAATGGGCGGCGGCATGGGACCCGGAATGGGGCATGGCAAGGGACATGCAATGGGACCCCGAATGGAGCACGGCAAGGGCCACGGCAACGGCCAGGGCCACGGCAACGGCCAGGGCCACGGCCGCATGGACGGCGCGATGGCGCAGCTCATGACCCCCGAGGAGCACGAGGCGTTCAGGCAGAAGATGCGCGCCGCGTCCCCCGAGGAGCGCCAGAAGCTCGCCGCCGCGCAACACGCCGAGATGCAGAAGCGTGCCGGCGAAAAGGGCATCACCCTGCCGGAGCATCGCGCTCCGATGCATTCGCATCCGGGATCGCACTGAACGCCATCGCGAAGGCTTGGGCGGCGGCTGGCGCGATCGCCGCCTTGCCCCTGTGGGCGCTGGCGCAGCACGATCACGGGCGCAACCCCATGGACCACGCGAAGGCGCCGCTGCATGGGGCGGGCGCGCCGGATCGCCGCGTGGAGGTGGCGTTTCCGCCCGCCCTGCGCGAGCACACCCTGGCCAACATGCGCGACCACCTGCTCGCCCTGCAGGAGATGCAGGCGGCGCTCGCGGCCGGCGCGTTCGACCGGGCGGCGGAGGTTTCCGAGCGCCGCCTCGGGATGTCTTCGCTCCAATCCCATGGCGCGCACGAGGTCGCGAAGTACATGCCGCCAGGGATGCAGGAAGCGGGCAGCGCCATGCACCGCAGCGCGAGCCGCTTCGCGGTGGCCTCGCAGGATGGCGCCGTGACCGGCGAGCTCAAGCCCGCGCTCGCCGCGCTGGCCGAGGTCACCGCCCAGTGCGTGGCTTGCCACGCGGCCTATCGGTTGAAATAGGCCGCGGCGGCGGGGCTTCAGCCCTCGTCCACCAGGCGCTCGTTGATGGCGTAGCGGATGAGCTCGGCCTGGGAGCTCATGTTCATCTTCTGAAGGATGTTCGACTTGTGCGTGCTCACGGTCTTGACCGAGAGGTTCAGGCGCTCGGCGATGTCGGAGACCGACTTGCCCCCGGCGATCATGCGGAAGACCTGGAACTCGCGATCCGAAAGCGCGGCATGCAGCGGCCCGATGGCCCCGGGCATCGCGCCGAGCGCGAGCTGCTGCGCCACCTCCGAGCTGATGAAGGCCCCGCCCGAGGCGACCTTGCGGATCGCCTCGACCAGCTGCAGCGAGGCGCTATCCTTGGTGAGGTAGCCCGAGGCGCCGGCGCGGATGGCGCGCACGGCGTACTGGTGCTCCTCGTGCATGCTGAGCACGAGGATGCGCAGCTTCGGGCGCTCCGCGCGCACCTGCTTGATGAGCTCGATGCCGCTTTTGCCGGGCATCGACATGTCGAGCAGCAGGAGGTCGAACTCGACGCTGCGCACCCGCTCCATCACCTGGTGCCCGTCGGGCGCCTCGCCTACCACCTCGAGGTCGGCCGCCGCGCCCAGGATCTGCTTGAGGCCCTCGCGCACGATGGTGTGGTCGTCGGCCACCACGATGCGGATCATGCGGCCTCCCGGATCGGCACGCGCAGCTGCACGCGCGTGCCGCCTTCCGTGCTGGAAAGGGTGAGCTCGCCGCCGACGATGTAGGCGCGTTCGCGCATGCCGATGAGGCCGAAGGAGCCGGTGGGACTCGAGGCCTCGGCGGCGAAGCCGCGCCCGTTGTCGGTGACGGTCAGCACGGCGTGCTCCGCGTCGCGCATGAAGTCGACGTGCACGTGCGTCGCCCCGGCGTGCTTGGCGACGTTCGTGAGGCACTCCTGGAGCACTCGGAAGATGGTGGTTGCATACGGATCCGGAAGATCGAGGTCGCCGTTGCCGAGGGCAAGGGTACAGGGGATGCCGGTGCGGGTGGTGAAGTTGTCGACCAGCCATTCCGCCGCCGCCACCAGCCCGAGGTCGTCGAGCATCATGGGGCGCAGGTCCGCGGAGATGCGGCGCGCGGCGGCGACGGTGGAATCGAGCAGGCCGTGCATCGCGTCGAGCTTGCCCGCGACCTCGGGCGGGCGCTCGCCGAGGTTGTCGCGCAGCCAGCTCACGTCGATCTTGAGCGCGGTGAGGGACTGGCCGAGCTCGTCGTGCAGTTCGCGCGCGATGCGGCTCTTTTCCTGCTCGCGCGCGGTGCTGGATGCCAGCGCCAGCTCCTGGATCTCCTGCTGCGAATGCCGCAGCGCCTCCTCGGCACGAATGCGCGCGCTCACGTCGCGCAGGATCACTGTGAAGAACCGCTGGCCCTGCTCTTCCACGTGCGAGATCGAGGCCTCGACCGGGAACTCCTCGCCGTTGCGGCGCAGCCCCATCACCACGCGCACGTGGCCCATCCGCCGCGACTCGCTGCCCGCGGCCCCGAACCCCTGCACCAGCCTGCCGTGGCCGCGGCGGAAGCGTTCCGGGATCAGCCAGTCGAGGGGGGCGCCCACCGCCTCATCGCGCGAGCAGCGGAACACCTCCTCGGCCGCCTTGTTGAAGAGCACGATGTGCTGGCGCTCGTCGACGGTGATGATGGCGTCCATCGCGGATTCGAGGATGCCGCGCATGCGCGATTCGTCGCGGGCAAGCAGCTCCTCGTTGTGGACGCGTTCGGTCACGTCGCGCAGGATCACGGTGAAAAGCTTGCGCCCGCCCTCCAGGTGCTGGGAGATCGAGGCCTCGATCGGGAATTCCGTGCCGTCGGCGCGCAGCCCGCGCAGCACCGCCTGCTGGCCCATGCCGCGCGAGGTGACGGCGGTGCGGCCGAACTCCTCCACGTGCAGGCCGTGGGCTTCACGGAAACGCGGCGGGATCAACATGTCCAGGCGCTGGCCCACCACGGCGGCGCGCGGCCAGCCGAACACGCGTTCGGCCGCGGCGTTGAACTGGACCACGCGCTGCATCTCGTCGATGGTCACGATCGCATCCATCGCCGATTCGACAATGCCGCCGACACGCGCCTGCACGTCCTGGAGGGCGCGCATCGCCTCGCGCCGGTCGGCGACCTGCCGGTAGATCACGACCAGGATGGGCACCGCCATGAGGCCGCCGGCGCCGGCGGCGGCCACGAGCATGAACGGGCGCTGCCAGCCGACGAAGGCCGCCACCGCCGCCATCAGGGCGGTCACGCTGCCCGCTATCAGGATCGGGACCAGGAACACCAGCAGCCGGCCCGAAGAGAGCGCCGGCGCCTCAACTGGCCTGCTGTTGACCGCCGTCAATTGGCCGCCTTCCAGAGTCCGCATAGTGCTCGCATGAACGCTACCTCCCAGATCATCGCGGCTCCTTGCGCCACCGGCACGGCGCCGCTGCTCGTGGTCGACCCCGAGCTCCTGCGCAAGTATGGGGGCAACGGGCCGCGCTACACCTCCTACCCCACGGCAGACCGATTCGTGGAGGCCTTCGACGCCGACGCCTACGCGCACTGGCTTTCCAACCGCAACATCGGCGGCTTCAAGCGGCCGATCGGATTATATGTTCACGTCCCGTTCTGCGACACGCTGTGCTTCTACTGCGCGTGCAACAAGATCGCGGCCAAGGACCGGGCGCGCGGCACGCGCTATGTCGACTACGTCCTGCGCGAGGCCGAGCTCGTCGCCTCCCGGCTCGACTCCACCCGCCGCGTCTCGAAGATGCACTGGGGCGGGGGCACACCCACATTCCTGGCCCAGCCCGACAGCGAGCGGCTGGTGAAGGGGCTGCGCTCGATCTTCGATCTCGACCCCGGCGGCGAATATTCGATCGAGATCGACCCGCGCCGAGCCGACGCCGAGCGCATCGCCCAGCTCGCCCAGCTCGGCTTCAACCGCATCTCCGTGGGGGTGCAGGATTTCGACCCCGACGTGCAGCGCGCGGTGAACCGCATCCAGGGCGTCGACCAGACGCGCGCCGTCATCGAGGCCGCGCGCGCCAACGGGTTCCGCTCGATCAACCTGGACCTGATCTTCGGCCTGCCGCGCCAGACGCTCGAGGGTTTCTCGCGCACGCTCCAGACCGTGATCGAATGCGACCCGGACCGCATCGCGCTTTATTCCTACGCGCACCTGCCTTCGGCCTTCAAGCCGCAGCGGCGCATCGTCGAGGCCGAGCTGCCGGCACCCGAGGTCAAGCTCGAGCTGATGACGCGCGCGATCGCGCGCCTCGGCGCGGCCGGCTACGTGCACATCGGCATGGACCATTTCGCCAAGCCCGGCGATGAGCTCGCGGTGGCGCAACGGCAGGGCCGCCTGGTGCGCGACTTCCAGGGCTACTCGAGCAGCGGCGAATGCGACCTGCTGGGCCTGGGCGTCTCCTCCATCGGCAAGGTCGGCCCGACCTATTGCCAGAACGTGCGTGGCCTCGACGACTACTACTGCCTGATCGACGAGGGACGGCTGCCGATCCTGCGCGGCATCCAGCTCGACGCCGACGACCTGGTGCGCCGCGCGGTCATCCAGGCGCTCGCGTGCCACTTCGCGGTCTCGCGCGAGGCGATCTCCCTCGCGCACCTGGTCGACTTCGACCGCTACTTCGCCCCCGAGATGCGCGGGCTGCGCGCGCTCGAGGCGGACGGCCTGGTCGAGATCGACGACGAGTGGATCCACGTGACCGCGCGCGGCCGCCTGCTGGTGCGTGCGGTCTGCATGGTGTTCGACAAATACCTGCGCGCCTCCGGTGAGCGGGCGCGTTATTCCCGCGTGATGTGATGCAGCTGGCCGTGGCGGCGTTCCTCGCCGGCGTGCTCGGAGGCGTGCATTGCATGGGCATGTGCGGGGGCATCGTGGGCTCGCTCGCGGCCGCTTCGCGGGGCAACGCCATCGCGCGCCACCTCGCCTTCAACGCGGGCCGGATCGCCTCTTATTCGGCCGCAGGCGCCGCCATGGGTGCGGCGGGCGCCCTCATCACGATGGCGGGCCCGGTGCAGGCCGCGCAGATTGCGCTTTTCGTGATCGCCAACGCCCTGATGCTCGGGCTCGGCCTCTACATCGCGGGGTGGGGCCGGGCGGTGGTGCGGCTCGAGGGGTTGGGAGCCGCGTTGTGGCGGCGCATCGAGCCGCTGAGGCGCGCGGTTTTCCCGGTCGACTCCACGGCGAAGGCGCTCGGCGCCGGCGCGGCGTGGGGCTGGGTGCCGTGCGGGCTCGTCTACGGCATGTTGCCGCTGGCCGCCGCGAGCGGCGGCCCGGCGCAGGGCGCGCTGGTGATGATGGCCTTCGGCCTGGGGACGCTGCCGCACCTGCTCTTCGCCGGATTCGCCGCGCAACGCGTGCTGGCCTTCCGCAGTAAGCCGTGGGTGCGCCGCGTCGCGGGACTGCTGATCGTGACGCTCGCGCTCGTCGGCTTCGCGCGCGTTCCCGGATTGCCCGAGGCGTTGCGCGCGGGCTGGGCCTGCATCGGCTAGGCGGTCAACGGGTCTCGGAAGCGATCAGCCCGGCGGCCTCGCGTTCCAGGAAAGCCAGGAACTCGGCGGCGGCGGGCACCAGGCGCCGGCCCGCGCGGCGCACGGCGAACCACTGCCGGCGCACCGGCAGGCCTTCCACATCCAGCAGGGCGAGCCGGCCCCACGCCAGCTCGTGGCGCACCGTGTGCAGCGAGAGGAACCCCAGCCCGAGGCCCGCGATCACCGCCTGCTTGATGCTTTCGTTGGAGGCCATCTCCATCGAGGTCGGGATGGTCATCTGGTTCGCGGCGAAGAAACGCTCCATCGCGGCGCGTGTTCCCGAACCGTGCTCGCGCACGATGAACGACTCGCCCGCCAGTTGCGTGAGCTTGAGCTTGCGCCGGCGCGAGAAGCGATGTTCCGGCGCGCACACCACACCCAGCAGGTTGGGCGCGAAGGGTGTCGCCACGCAATCGATGCCTTCGGGCGGCCTGCCCATGATCACGAAGTCGACGGTGTTGGCGCGCAGCTCCGCCACGATCTGCTCGCGGTTGTGGATGGTCATGCGGAAATCGACACCCGGATGGCCGCGCAAGAACTGCGCGAGCAGGCGCGGCACGAAATATTTCGCCGTCGACACCACGCCCAGGCGGATGCGACCGCCGCGGCCGCCGCGCCACTTTGCCGCCAGCTCCTCCAGGTGTTGCACACGCTCCAGCACCTCCTCGACCTGGGAGGCGAATTCGCGCCCGGAGTCCGTGAGCCGGATGCCGCGGCCTTCCGGTTCCACCAGCGGGATGCCCACGGATTCCTCGAGCTGGCGCAGCTGCATCGAGACCGCAGGCTGCGTGAGGTGGGTTTCTCGCGCCGCGCGCGTGAGGCTGCCGGTGCGCGCGATGGCCGAGAAGATGTCGAGCTGCCTGAGGGTCCAGCGCCGTGTACTCATCAGAAAAGGTTATACATGACTACATGATAAATGAGTAGACCTGATGTTAATACCCGCCGACGATGGCGCATCGAGAACCAATGCGGGAGATGCGCGAGATGGGCGCCAACGAACACCAGACGATCACCGATGCACGCTCGCGCTACAAGGCGGGTGTCCTCAAATACGCGCAGATGGGTTACTGGCAGCCCGACTACCAGCCGAAGGAAACCGACGTGCTGGCGCTTTTCCGCATCACGCCGCAGGAAGGTGTCGATGCGCAGGAAGCCGCGGCCGCCGTGGCGGGTGAATCCTCCACCGCCACGTGGACCGTGGTGTGGACCGACCGCCTGACCGCCGCCGATACCTATCGCGCCAAGGCGTACCGCGTCGACCCGGTGCCGGGCACGCCGGGCCAGTACTTCGCCTTCATCGCTTATGAACTGGACCTGTTCGAGGAAGGCTCCATCGCCAACCTCACCGCCTCGATCATCGGCAACGTCTTCGGCTTCAAGCCGCTCAAGGCGCTGCGGCTGGAGGACATGCGCATCCCGGTCGCGTACCTCAAGACCTTCCCCGGCCCGCCGACCGGCATCGTGGGCGAGCGCGAGCGCCTGGACAAGTTCGGCCGCCCGCTGCTCGGCGCCACCACCAAGCCCAAGCTGGGCCTGTCGGGCAAGAACTACGGCCGCGTCGTCTACGAGGCGCTCAAGGGCGGCCTCGATTTCATGAAGGACGACGAGAACATCAACTCGCAGCCGTTCATGCACTGGCGCGACCGCTTCCTGTACGTGATGGAAGCCGTCAACCGCGCGGCGGCGGCCACCGGCGAGGTGAAGGGCCACTACCTCAACGTCACCGCCGGCACCATGGAGGAGATGTACCGGCGCGCGGAGTTCGCGAAGGACCTCGGCTCGGTGATCATCATGATCGACCTGGTGATCGGCTACACCGCGCTGCAGTCGATGTCGAAGTGGGCGCGCGACAACGACATGATCCTGCACCTGCACCGTGCGGGCCACAGCACCTACACGCGCCAGAAGAACCACGGCATCTCGTTTCGCGTGATCACCAAGTGGATGCGCATGGCGGGCGTGGACCACATCCATGCCGGCACCGCGGTGGGCAAGCTCGAAGGCGACCCGGCCACGGTGCAGGGCTTCTACGACGTCTGCCGCGAGAACCGCAACCCGGTGCACCTGGAGCGCGGAATCTTCTTCGACCAGGACTGGGCGGGCCTGCGCAAGGTGATGCCGGTGGCCTCCGGCGGCATCCATGCCGGACAGATGCACCAGCTTGTGGACCTCTTCGGCGAAGACGTGGTGCTGCAGTTCGGCGGCGGGACCATCGGCCACCCGATGGGGATCGAGGCCGGCGCGCAGGCCAACCGCGTGGCGCTGGAGGCGATCATCCTGGCGCGCAACGAGGGGCGCGAGATCCTGCGCGAGGGCCCGGAAATCCTCGAGAACGCCGCGAAGTCCTGCAAGCCGCTCGCCGCCGCGCTCGACACCTGGAAGGACGTGTCCTTCAACTACGCCAGCACCGATACGCCCGACTACCTGCCGACAGCTACGCCGGCCTGAGGAGACTGACCATGCGAATCACCCAAGGCGCCTTCAGCTTCCTGCCCGACCTCACCGATGAGCAGATCCGCGCGCAGGTGGACTACTGCCTCGACAAGGGCTGGGCGGTGAGTTTGGAGCACACCGACGACATCCACCCCCGCAATACCTATTGGGAGATGTTCGGCCAGCCGATGTTCGACCTGAAGGATGCCGCCGGCGCCATGGCGGAGCTGGCCGCGTGCCGCGCCACGTTTCCCGCGCGCTACATCCGCGTCAACGCCTTCGACGCCTCGCGGGGATGGGAGGCGGTGCGCCTCTCCTTCATCGTGAACCGCCCGAAGGACGAGCCGGGCTTGCGCCTGCGCCGCACCGAGGCCGAAGGGCGCGTGCAGCGCTACTCGATCGAGCCCTACGCCACGACGATGCCCGAAGGACGGCGCTACCAGTAGGCGCGGGTGTGAACGACCTCACGCAGCTCATCGGCCTCGCCCCCGTCAAGGCGCGCATCGCGCAGGTGACGGCGCTGCTGGCCGTCGACAGCGCACGCCGCGACCTCGGGCTCGCGGGCACGCCGCCGGGGCTGCACATGAGCTTCACCGGCAATCCCGGCACCGGCAAGACCACGGTGGCGCTGGAGATGGCGGGCATCCTCCATCGGCTTGGCTATTCGCGAAAGGGCCACCTGGTCTCCGTCACCCGCGACGACCTGGTGGGCCAGTACATCGGCCACACGGCGCCGAAGACCCGCGAGGTGCTCAAGCGCGCCATGGGCGGCGTGCTCTTCATCGACGAGGCCTACTACCTCTATCGGCCCGAAAACGAACGCGACTACGGGCAGGAGGCGATCGAGATCCTGCTGCAGGTGATGGAGAACCAGCGCGAGGACCTGGTGGTGATCCTGGCCGGTTACAAGGACCGCATGGACCGCTTCTTCGAAAGCAACCCGGGCCTGTCCTCTCGCATCGCGCACCACATCGATTTTCCCGACTACTCGGGCGAGGAGCTCTCGCGCATCGCCGACCTCATGCTGGACCGCATGGGATACACCTTCGACGAGGGCGCGCGCGTGGCTTTCGGGCGCTACATCGAACGCCGCGCAACGCAGCCGCACTTCGCCAACGCGCGCAGCGTGCGCAACGCCCTGGACCGCGCGCGCCTGCGCCATGCGAGCCGCGTCTTCCCGAAGCTCGCGGGGGCCGATCGCGACCTTCTGGTCACCCTGCGCGCCGAAGACATCCTGGCGAGCCGGGTCTTCGACGACGATAGCGCGGGAGGCCCGGATGCTTGAAGCACTGATCTTCGATGTCGACGGCACGGTGGCGGAGACGGAGGACATGCATCGCCGGGCGTTCAACCTGGCCTTCGCGCGGCACGGCCTCGGGCTGGTGTGGAACGCGCGCGAATACCGCACGCTGCTGAAGGTCGCCGGTGGGCGCGAACGCATCGCGCACGCACTCAAGCTGCGCGGCACGCCGCCGGACCTTGCGGAAGTCGCCCGGGTGCACGCCACCAAGACCCGCTTCTACGAGATGCTGCTGGCGGCCGAGGGCGTCCCGTGGCGCAGCGGGGTGCGGCGCCTGATGGAGCAGGCCTGGGAATCGGGCCGGGCGGTGGCGCTGGCGACCACCACGAGCGATGCGAACCTCGATCCGCTCTTCGCGCCGGTGCTCGGCGCCGGCTGGCGCTCGCGTTTCGCCGCGGTGGTGACGGGCGAGATGGTGGTGCGCAAGAAACCCGCGGCCGACGCCCACGTGGAGGTGTTGCGCCGCCTGGGCGTTCCCGCCTCGCGCGCGGTGGCCTTCGAGGATTCCGCGACGGGGGTCGCGGCCGCCGCGGCGGCCGGTCTTGCGGTGGTGGTTGCACCCAGCTCCTGGCTTCCCGATGACGACGTATCCGCGGCGGACCTCGTGCTCGAAAGCGGGCTCGGCGAGCTGGCGTCGATCGAGGCGCTGGTGTCGTGGCACCGGGCGCGGGAGGCGGCATGCAGCCTGCGCGCATGACACTCACCCAGTTCCTGATCGAGGAGCGGCGCCGCTTCCCCGGCGCGACCGGCGATCTCAATGGCCTGATCCTTTCGGTGGCACTTGCCTGCAAGACCATCGCGGCGCGTGTCTCCGAGGGCGCGTTGTCGGGATCGCTCGGCAGCGCGGGCGCAACAAACATCCAGGGTGAAACGCAGCAACACCTGGACGTGATCGCCAACGAGGCGTTCCTGCGCTGCGTCGAGGGCGGCGCACACGCCGCGGCCGTGGCCTCCGAGGAGCTGGACAACCCGCAGGATGCGGGCGGCGGCGAGCGCGCCAGGTACCTGCTGGCCTTCGACCCGCTCGACGGCTCCTCGAACATCGACGTCAACGTGGCGGTGGGCAGCATCTTCTCGATCCTGCGCTCACCCGGGCGGGTGGACGCGGCGCAGGAAAAATCCTTCCTGCAGATCGGCCTGCAGCAGGTCGCCGCGGGCTACGCGATCTACGGGCCGAGCACCATGTTCGTGCTGAGCGTCGGGTCGGGCACACACGCCTTCACCCTCGACCGCTCCGTGGGCGAGTTCCTGCTCACACACCGCGACCTGCGCATCCCCGAACGCACCTCGGAGTTTGCGATCAACAGCAGCAACAGCCGCTTCTGGGAGCCGCCGGTGCGCCGCTACGTCTCCGAGTGCCTCGCGGGATCCAGCGGCCCGCGCGGGCGCGACTTCAACATGCGCTGGATCGCCTCGCTCGTGGCCGAAGCCCACCGCATCCTGATGCGCGGCGGGGTGTTCCTCTACCCGCGCGACCGCAAGGAGCAGCCGCCGAAGCCGGGGCGCCTGCGCCTGCTCTACGAGGCCAATCCGATCGGCTTCCTGGTGGAGCAGGCGGGCGGGCGCGCAAGCAACGGCCGCGGGCCGATCCTCGAAGTCGCCCCGCAGCAGCTGCACCAGCGCGTGCCCTTTGTCTTCGGATCGCGCGAGGAAGTCGAGCGCATCGAGTCATACCACGGCGACGACGCCTCCGATTCGGAGCTCGACATGCCGCTGTTCCAAATCCGCGGGCTGTTCCGCGACTCCCTGGGGACCTGAATGTCGGCCAAACATCCGATCATCGCCATCACCGGCTCTTCCGGCGCCGGCACGACCTCGGTCACGCGCACCTTCGAGAAGATCTTCCGGCGCGAGAAGGTGGAGGCGGCCATCGTGGAGGGCGACAGCTTCCACCGCTACGCACGCGCGGAGATGCGCGAGGTGATGGCGGCGAAGGCCGCCAGCCAGTTCAGCCACTTCGGGCCGGAGGCCAACATGCTCGGTGAGCTGGCGGGGCTCTTCCGCGAATACGCGGAAAAGGGCACCGGCAAGCGGCGGCGCTACGTGCACGACGAGGCCGAGGCCGGGATCTTCGGCGCCGCGCCCGGCACCTTCACGCCGTGGGAGGCGTTGCCCGCGCCGACCGACCTGTTGTTCTACGAAGGCCTGCACGGCGCGGCGCAGATACCCGAGGCCGACGTGGCGAAATACCCCGACCTGCTGGTGGGCGTGGTGCCGGTGATCAACCTCGAGTGGATCCAGAAGCTGCACCGCGACAAGTCGACGCGCGGCTATTCCACGGAAGCGGTGACCGACACCATCCTGCGCCGCATGCACGACTACGTGAACTACATCTGCCCGCAGTTCACCCGCACCCACGTGAACTTCCAGCGCGTGCCGACCGTGGATACGTCGAACCCCTTCATCACCCGCGAGATCCCGACGCTCGATGAAAGTTTCGTGGTGATCCGCTTCCGCGAGCCGCGCGGCATCGATTTCCCCTACCTGCTCAACATGCTGCACGACTCCTTCATGTCGCGCCCCAACACCATCGTGGTGCCGGGCGGCAAGATGGAGCTGGCGATGCAGATGATTTTCACGCCCTTCGTCTGGCGCCTGATGGAGCGGCGGCAAAAGGCGCTCGCGTACGACTCGGCGCAACGGCTGGCCACCGTCGCGGCCTGAAACATGCACGCGGGGGTCAAGGTGGCGGCGTAGCCGGATCGAGGAAATTCGGCGATCCGGGCCGGGGCGGGTGCGCCAGGATGGGTGCTGGCGTGGCTCTGGTTGCTGTGGTGCCTGCCCGCGGAAGGTTTGGAGGCGATGTCCAGATATGGACAGATGATCATGAGTGGCGTATTTTTGAACAATGATTGCCGCAGCTCAATCCCGTCGAAAGGCGCCGGCGCCGGACCTGTCCACCCGTGAGGCCGGCCAGGCGCTGCTGCGTACCTATTTCAATATCGTGCAGGCGTGGCGGCTTGGCTCGCGCGAGGCGATGACGCTGCTGGGCCTGAATTCGCGGTCCACCTTCCACGTGTGGAAATCCGGCAAGTCCGGGCCGCTGCCGAAGGACACGCTGGAGCGCATCTCGTACGTGTTGGGCATCTACAAGGCGCTGCAGATGCTGCTGCCGTCGGACGAATCGGCGGACGCCTGGATCCGCAAGCCCAACACCGCGCCGCTATTTGGCGGGCGCAGCGCACTGGAACGGCTGATGTCGGGCAACGTGGCCGATCTCTACGAGGTCCGCCGCTACCTGGACGCGCAACGCGGCTGGAACTGACGTGGCCCGCATCCGCTGGCTGCCAAGCTACCGGCTGGTGCCGAGCCGGTTCCCGCCGGTGTCCCTGTTCGACCGCGTCGCGCGCGCCGAGGACCTGGATTTCGTGCTCGCCGCCGAAGGCCTCACCAACGATCGCCTCAGGGACGAGGTTGGCGACTTGTTGCTGGTGCCGCCCGACCAGCGTGTCGCCGGGCCCGGCACCACGCCGGTGATGGCGGCGTTCACACACCTCAACCGCGAAGGCTCGCGTTTTTCGGACGGCACCTACGGCGTCTACTACGCGGCCAGGGACATGCAGACGGCGATCGCCGAAACGGTCTACCACCGCGCGCGCTTCCTGGCACGCACCTGCGAGCCGCCCGGCGAGATCGACATGCGCACCTACCTGGCCGACCTGAAGGCGGATTTCGTCGACCTGCGCGGTTACGGCCGGGGCAAGCCCGACTACATGGATCCCGATGGCTACGCGGCTTCGCAGGCTTATGGATTGGCGCGGCGGGCCGAGGGCGCCAACGGCATCGCCTTCGACAGCGTGCGCCACCGGGGCGGGCAGTGTGTCGCGGTGTTCAAGCCGAAGGTCGTGGGCTCGTGCCGGCAGGGCCCACACATCTGCTACGTCTGGGATGGGCGGGGAATTTCGGTATGGTATGAAAAGAGCCCCACATCCCAGGTGAAACCATGACCCCCACGGCTGAAGAGAAGCGGCGCGTTTTCAGGCAGCTGCACGAAACGGGAACGTTTGTGATCCCCAACCCGTGGGACACCGGCAGCGCGCGGATGCTGCACGGCCTGGGCTTCAAGGCCCTGGCCACAACCAGCTCGGGCTTCGCCTGGTCTCAGGGGCGCGCGGACAACACCGTGCCACGCGACAGGGTCCTCGCGCACATCCGGCAGATCGTGGATGCGACGGACCTGCCGGTGAACGCGGACTTCGAAGGTGGTTATGCCTCCACCCCGGAAGGTGTCGCCGAAAGCGTGCGCATGGCGATCGCCACCGGTGTGGCCGGCCTGTCGATCGAGGATTCCACCGGCGACGAACACAACCCGCTGCGCGAACTCGGCGATGCCGTGGCGCGCATGAAGGCCGCGCGCGCCGCCATCGATGCCGCGGGCGGCACCACGATGCTGGTGGGCCGCGCGGAGAACTTCATCGTGGGGCGTCCCGATCTCGACGACGTGATCCGCCGGCTCAAGGCGTATTCCGACGCCGGCGCCGATTGCCTCTACGCGCCGGGCATCAGGACCCGCGCCGAGATCGCGGCGGTGGTGGCGGCCGTGGCTCCCAAGCCCGTCAACCTGCTCATCGGCTCCACCAGCGATCTCACGATGCGCGACGTCGCCTCGTTGGGGGTGCGCCGGGTGAGTGTTGGCGGCGCGCTGGCGCGCGCGGCATGGGGGGGATTCATGCTGGCCGCGAGAACGCTCGCCGAACAGGGGACATTCGACGGCTTCGCCGGGGCGATGCCGGGCAGCGAGCTGAACCGGTTTTTCCAGGCCCGCGGCTAGCGCAGCTTGCGCGTTCGATCATCGTGGCGAGCTCGTCCGGGGCCTAACGCGGCGCGGGTGGCGCGCCCAGTCGCGTGCCGCGCTGCGCGGCGCCGCCCTGCAGCAGCGTGAGGTGAGTGACATCACCCGCGGCGTTGGTGGAAAACTCCAGCGCCGCCTCCACCACCTTCAGGAAAAACAGCGTCTCGCTCGCCGGGAATATCTCCAGCTTCGGCTGGCGGCTCGCCTGGCTGAAGTAGCGATCACCTTCGCGCGTCACCGCGATGCTGAAGTCGGACGTGAGCGAATAGGCGCCCACGTAGCGGTCGAAGGCCGCGGGATCGGCCAGCTTCACTTCCTTGCGCAGCACTTGCGGGCGCTGCAGCAGCAGCGGCTGGCTCCGCAGGAAGAGGTGCGATCCGATGTCGGTCACCGGGTTGGCGGAGTTGCCCATCACCACCACCGCGCGTTTTTCCTTGCGGTCGGCGGCCATCACGCAGTTGGATCCGCCGGTGGCGCCCGCGTGCACCGCGACATCCGCGTTGGCCCCGGCCGACCACGCCACGCCCTGCATTCCCTGCGCGAGGCGTATCGCCGCGGCCAGCGGGGAGGGCTTCAGCCCCACGCTCACCTCGGCGAACTTCAGCATGTCGTTCATGGTGGAACGCAGCGCCCCCGCACCGGGCAGCGCGGGGATGTCCCACGCCGCGACCGGGTAGAGCGTGGCGCGGTGGGCCGTGGCGAAGCGATCGCGCATCGCCGCATCCATGACAATTACCGTGTCCTTCATGCCCAGCGGATCCAGCACGCGTTTGCGCAGCAGGCTCTCGTAGTCCATGCCGGCGCGCAGCGCCAGCGCGTGGCCCAGCAACCCGTAGCCGAGGTTCGAATACTGCCGCCCTTCCCTGACCGGCTGCGGGTGCTCGAACGCATCGAGGAATTCGTAGAGCATCGCCACGGTGTAGTCCGCGTACGGGTTGTCCATGTCGCGCATCGGCATGTTCGACGGGATGCGCGGCAGCCCCGAGGTGTGGGTGGCGAGCTGCACCAGCGTGATGTCGGTGCCGGCTGCCTTCAGCGCCTTGAGTGTGGCGGGCAGGTACTTCGAGACCGGATCGTTGAGCTGCACCTCGCCGCGATCCACGGCATCGGCCAGCAGCACGGCGGTGAACACCTTGGTGAGCGAGCCGATCTCGAACGGCGTATCGCCGTCGACCGCCTTGCCGCCTTCGGCCCGGGTGCGGCCCTCGGCGACCACCCGCGGTCCGGACTTGTCGACGATGCCCACCACGATGCCCACGCCGCGGCGGGCGACTTCCACGCGATCGTGGAGCACGCGGCGCAGCTGGTCGCTGGTGAGGTCGCCCTCGCGCTTGACCGAGTAGCTGAAGGGGTGCCACTTGCCATCCTGTTTTGCCAGCAGCACCGATTCGGCGGTGCCGGCGAGCCCCTCGAAGGACGAGGTGTATTCCACCACGATGTAGTCGCCCTTGGTCGCCTCCACCGGCGACTGGATGGGTGCGGCGGATTTCACCACGCGCTGGCGCAGCGCGCCGAGGGGAACACGCACGGTGTAGGTGGAATGTTCGAATGCGGCCAGGCGCATCGAGGCCTTGAGCGCCGGGGCCAGGCTCTCGTAACCTTCGGCATAACGGCGGGAATCGAGCGCGGCGAGCCAGCCGGCGGCGACCTGGGTCGCGGCCTCGAGGTCCTGCGGGGTGACCTGTGCGTGGGCGGGCGGGAAGGCTAGCAGCCATGCGAGGCTGCAGATGCGGAGTGTCAGGCGGACCGGAAAGCGCATGGCGCCATTGTAAGGCCCCGGCTGCTCAGGCGACGTAGCGCACGATGGCGGCGAAGTGCACGGCGCTGCCCACCAGCACGAAGCAATGCCAGATGCCGTGCCAGTGCTTGAAGCGTTCGTCGTAGAGGTAGAAAACGATACCGATGGTGTAGACGATGCCGCCCGCCAGCATCCAGCCGAAGCCATCGATCCCCAGGCCCTGCAGCAGCGGCTCGAGGGCGGCGAGTCCCAGCCAGCCCATCCCCAGGTAGATCGCCAGCGAGGTGAGCCTCAGGCCGCGGGCGACGCAGATCTCCTGCCACACGCCCAGCAAAGCCAGCGACCAGACCGCGGCAAAAAGTGTCCAGCGCCAGCTGGGATCGACGGTGACCAGGACAAAGGGCGTCCAGGTCCCGGCAATCACGAGGTAGATCGACACGTGGTCGACCTTGCGGAAGAAATCCTTCAGCCGCCCGCGCGTGCTGTGATAAAGCGTGGAGGCGAGGAAAAGGGTGACCAGCGTGAAGCCGTAGATCGCGAAGCTGGTGATGCGCCACGGGTCGCCGCGCGTGGCGGCCATCGAGAGCAGGCTGCCCGCCGCCCCAACCGCCATCACCGCGCCCGCAAGGTGCGTGTAGCCGTTGAATCGCTCACCGTAGTACATGAACCAATTGTTCCCCTGCCGCCCGGGGCAGGGCAGCGGAAAACCCCGCGACGGCGCGCAGGAATTTTCCTACGCCGGGCATGAGGTCGGCGGCTTGCATGGTCGCAGGATAGGGCATGCGGGCTCCAGGCTGGTATACACATCCGCAAGGCAGCGTTGCGCGAGAATGCGAAACATCACTGAGGAGCAGACATGAAACGGGTCTTGAACGGGCTGCTTTCCGGCCTCACTTTCTTCCTTTGGGCCACAACCGGCGCCGCACACCAGGGCGCGCACGAGGCCAAGGGGTCCGGCCGCGCCGTGGCGACGGAAACGGCGTTTGGCCGCGCCCACGATCCGCGCAAGGCCGGGCGCGTGGTGAAGGTGGAAATGGGCGACACCATGCGCTTCACTCCCGCCGAAATCACGGTCAGGCGCGGCGAGGCGGTGCGCTTCGAGGTGGTGAACAAGGGCGCCGTGATGCACGAGATGGTGCTGGGAACCCTGGCCGAGCTCAAGGAACATGCGGAGATGATGAAGAAACATCCGGGCATGGAACACGATGAGCCGCACATGCTGCACGTCGCTCCCGGCAAGTCGGGGCGGATGGGCTGGCGCTTCACGAAGGCGGGCGAGTTCCACTACGGCTGCCTGGTGCCCGGACACTTCGAGGCCGGCATGGTCGGGCTCATCCGAGTGGTCGAAAAGTGAACGCGAATAAAAGCTTGACCTTCCAATCGTGGGAGGGTTGAGGATGGCTCCATCGTTCAACCGCCTGGAGGCAAGCATGATGGACATCGTTGTTGAAGACATGAGCTGCGGACACTACACGCCGAGGCCAGCATGAACACCACCGCGCTGCCGCGATTTCCCGCCGCGCCGGCGGCACTCGACCTCAAGGTCGAGGGGATGACGTGCGCCTCGTGCGTGGCGCGGGTGGAAAAGGCGCTGCTCAAGGTTCCCGGGGTTCGCGACGCCTCGGTGAACCTCGCCACGGAAACGGCGACTGTCCATGCGGATGGCGTCGTCGCCGAGGCGGCCATCGCCGCAGTGCGCAAGGCGGGCTACGAGGCGACGGTGAAGGTGGCCGGCGCGCCGGTCGTCGCGCAGCCGGCCCGCCGCGAAGGGCTGCAAGTGGCACTCGCCGCGCTGCTCACGGCACCGCTGGTGGTGCCGATGCTGGCCCAGGCCTTCGGGTCCCACTGGATGCTCGAGGGCTGGCTGCAGTGGCTGCTCGCCACGCCGGTGCAGTTCTATTTCGGCGCGCGCTTCTATCGCGCGGGCTGGAGCGCGCTGCTCGATCGCGCCGGCAACATGGATCTCCTGGTGGCACTCGGCACCAGCGCCGCGTATTTCCTCAGCGTCTACATGCTGCTCACGCAGGAAGGCGTGGCACACCTCTACTTCGAGGCCTCGGCGGTGGTGATCACGCTGGTGCGCCTGGGCAAGTGGCTGGAAGCGCGCGCCAAGCGCCAGACCACGGCGGCGATCCGGGCCCTGCAGGCGCTACGCCCGGATCGCGCGGTGCGGCTGGAAGGCGGCGTCGAGCGCGAGGTGGCGATCGAATCCCTGCGGGTCGGCGACCTGGTGGTCGCGCGCCCCGGCGAGCGCATCGCCGTGGACGGCGAGGTGGTGGAAGGCGAGACCCAGGCCGACGAATCGCTGATCACGGGCGAGAGCCTGCCGGTGGCGAAGGCGCCCGGCAGCCGCGTGACCGGCGGTTCGGTGAACGGCGACGGCCGGCTGGTGGTGCGCACCACCGCCATCGGCGCGGAGACCACGCTGGCGCGAATCATCCGCCACGTCGAGGACGCCCAGGCTGGCAAGGCGCCGATCCAGCGCCTGGTGGATCGCGTGAGCGAGGTCTTTGTGCCGGTGATTGTGCTGATCGCGCTGGTGACGTTCCTCGGATGGGGACTGGCGGGCGGCAACTGGGAAGTCGCGACACTCAACGCGGTTTCGGTCCTGGTGATCGCGTGCCCCTGTGCGCTTGGCCTTGCGACACCGACCGCGATCATGGCGGGCACCGGCGTGGCGGCGCGCTACGGCATCCTCATCAAGGACGCCGAAGCGCTCGAGCATGCTCACCGCATCCGCGTGGTGGCCTTCGACAAGACCGGCACGCTCACCGAGGGCAAGCCCCGCCTCGTGCAGCTGGAGGCGATCGAAGGGGATCGCGCCACGGTGCTGCGCCTGGCCGCGGCGGTGCAAGGCGGAAGCGAGCACCCGTTGGCGCGCGCGGTGATGGCTCTGGCGCTGGAGGAGGGCATCTTGGTTCCCCCGGCGTCGCAGGTGAAGGCCGTGCCCGGCCGTGGTGTCGAGGCAATGGTCGAAGGGCGCAGGCTCGCGATCGCGAGCGCCCGCTGGGCGGAGGAACTCGGAACCGGGGACGCACCCTACTTTTCCGGGGCACCTGCGGATGCCGGAAAAGTAGGGTGCGTCCCCGGTTCCACGCAGTCGCTCCTGCTCGACATCACGGCCCAACCGCGCATGCTCGCGCGCCTGGCGTTTGGCGATTCCGTGAAGCCTGCCTCGACCGGCGCCATCGCCGACCTGAAGGCGATGGGCATCCGCACGGTGCTGGTGAGCGGTGACCGGCGCGAGGCCGCCGAGGCGGTGGCGCACACGCTCGGTATCGACGAGGTGCGCTCCGAGGTGCTTCCGGAGGAAAAGGCGCGGGTCATTGCCGAGCTGCGGGGGCAGTCGGGGCCGGTCGCCATGGTGGGCGACGGCATCAACGACGCGCCGGCGCTGGCCGCTGCCGATGTCGGCATCGCCATGGGGACCGGCACCGACGTGGCGATGCACACCGCGGGCATCACGCTGATGCGCGGCGACCCGGCGCTGGTGGCCGCGGCGATCGAGATCTCGCATCGCACCTACGCCAAGATCCGGCAGAACCTGTTCTGGGCGTTTGCGTACAACCTGGTGGGCGTGCCGCTGGCCGCCTTCGGGATGCTTTCCCCCGTGATCGCGGGCGCCGCCATGGCCGCCAGCAGCGTGAGCGTGGTTTCCAATGCACTGTGGCTGCGCCGGTGGAAGCCGGCTTCGAGGGAGAAGGCATGAACATCGGCGAAGCGGCCGCGGCCTCCAGCGTCTCGGCGAAGATGATCCGGCACTACGAGGAGGGCGGGTTCATCGCGAAGGCGAGCCGTTCGGCCTCGGGCTACCGCGTTTATGGGGAGACCGACGTGCACGTGCTGCGTTTCATCCGCCGTTCACGCGACCTCGGCTTCCCGCTCGCCCAGATCAAGGCGCTGCTGGGCCTGTGGAAGGATCGCCGGCGGGCGAGCGCCGACGTGAAGCGCCTGGCCGCGAAGCACGCCGCCGACCTCGACGCGCGAATCGCGGAGATGCAGGCGATGCGCCGCACGCTCATGGACCTCGCGCACCACTGCCACGGCGACGGGCGCCCCGATTGCCCGATCCTCGACGACCTCGCCGGCGGGGCGGCAAAGGCCGCTAGCGGAACTCCCGCGTCGCGGCGGCATCGCAACACAATCGTTTGAAAGGATTTGAGATGATCGAGATGAAAGTACCGGACATGAGCTGCGGCCACTGCGAGGCCACCATTCGCAAGGCCGTGGGAAAGCTGGACCCGGCGGCGCGCTGCGACGTGGACCTGGCCACGAAACACGTACGGGTGAATAGCTCCCTTCCGCCCTCGGATTTCGTCGAGGCGCTGGAAGAGGCCGGTTTTCCCGCGACGCTGCTGGGAGCGGTGGCATGAAGAGGCACCGAGGTGGCGCGCTGAGAGCCGGCACCCAGATCCGCAACCGGTTGGGCGCCTAGAATGGCATTCAGCGGAAACGGCGCTGGACCGGTCCCACCGCCGGTCAACGCCGGCTGACAGGAACTCCTTGGCGACCCACGACCTCACCCTCTGGCAGCACAAACATGCCTTCGACCCCGGCAACCGGGCGGGCGAGCGGCGCACGTGGATCGTGGTGGCGATCACGGCCGCGGCGATGATCGCGGAGATCATCGCCGGATGGCTGACCGGCTCCATGGCGCTGCTGGCCGACGGCTGGCACATGGCCACGCACGTGGTGGCGCTGTCGATTGCGGGCGTGGCGTACGTGCTGGCGCGGCGCTGGAGCCAGGACGACCGCTTCGCCTTCGGCACCTGGAAGATCGAGATCCTGGGCGCCTTCACCAGCGCCTTGTTGCTCGGCGTGGTGGCGGCTGCGATGGCGTTCGAGTCGATCCTGCGCCTGGTCTCGCCCGAGGAGGTGCAGTTCGGCCCGGCGCTGGTGGTGGCGGTCATCGGGCTGGCCGTGAACCTGGCATCGGCGCTGCTGTTGCAGGGCCACGACCACTCACATGCCCACGTGCCTTCGGACCACGACCACAATCATGGCCCCGGTCACGACCACGGCCCCGGTCACGACCACGGTCACGAGCCCAGCCACGATCACGGCCATGACCACGCACCGGCCGCGGCCGATGCGACGCAAGCCGCCGCCGACATGAACATGCAGTCGGCGTACGCCCACGTGCTGTCCGATGCTTTCACCTCGGTGCTCGCCATCCTCGCGCTCTCCGCCGGGCTGTGGCTCGGCTGGACGTGGCTCGACCCGGTGATGGGCCTGGTGGGTGCGGGCGTGATCGCGTGGTGGGCGAAGGGGCTGCTGGCCGATTCGGCGCGTGTCCTGGTCGACCGCGAGATGGATTCGCCGGTGGTGGCGCAGATCCGCCGCGCGATCGAAAGCGACGACGATGCGCAGATCGCGGACCTGCACGTCTGGCGCGTGGGCCGCGCGGCCTACGCCGCGGTGGTCACCGTGGTGGCCGACCGTCCCCTCACCCCGGAAAGATATCGCGAGCGCGTGGCCCGCATCCCCGCGCTGGCACACGTCTCGGTCGAGGTGAATCGCTGCCCGCG
>Ga0163150_10001765_pt1 | contig 35386 bp, 28 predicted proteins | sample OliLakLV19P2IB_FD_148628 | JGI IMG/M metagenome (GOLD analysis project Ga0163150, IMG submission 148628) | Freshwater microbial mat bacterial communities from Lake Vanda, McMurdo Dry Valleys, Antarctica - Oligotrophic Lake LV.19.P2.IB | ecosystem: Environmental > Aquatic > Freshwater > Lake >... | reverse complement strand
CAACAAGATGAATTCAGTGAATGATATTGTTGATGTTGCCGAATACTTTGTAAAGAATAACATCTCTTCTTCCACTAAGCAATTTATAATGGGCGCAAGTGCGGGAAGCTTTTTGGTAGGTAACAGTATCAACCAACGCCCCGATTTATTTGCCGGGGGTATTTTTCAGGTGGGTCTTCCTGATCTTATTACTCATCGCGATGCAGCTTATGCGCGAGAACGCGGCAGTGTGGGTGACATTGCTACAAAAGAAGGATTCGAATCCATGTATAGTTTAAGTGCACTGTATCATATTCCTGATAATAAAAATCTACCTGCTATGCTGGTCGTTCATGGTGGAACAGACTACATTATTAGTATAACAGGTCCTGCACGTTACATAGCCACGCTACAACAAAAACAAAAAGGTACGCGTCCCCAATTATTTTTTGTTGACTGGGATGCAGGCCATGTTGGCGCTTCCTTTGACGAAACTATTGGCACACTAAAATTTATGCTGTGGCAATCGGGGCATAAAGATTTTCAATTGAAGAAGTAGACAGCTAAATACAGAGCAGCATAAAAAATAAATAAAATGAGATACACTTTATTCTTGCTCGTCAGCTTTAGCAGCGTGTTGCTATCTGCACAATCCATTGCCATCGATAAAATCAAACTTGACAAAAAGATAGATTCCCTTTTCCAATCGTACAATAATAAAAATTCTCCAGGTTTTGCCATCACTGTTATTCAAAACGAAAAAATGATTACAAAGAAGGACTATGGTATGGCAAGTCTTGAGCATAGTGCTCCTTTCACTCATAACACTGTTGTAAGATTACCTTATTCTGAAGGAAGAGAGTTCATATCCATTGCTGCGGTACTGATGGAAAATGATGGCATATTGAATTTCAATGATAAAGTGCGTACATATTTTCCTGAACTACCTGAGTGGAGCGAACCTGTAACCATTCGAGATTTACTCGATCACCGAAGCGGGCTTGCAGATGAGTGGTCAATGATAGAGTTAACACAGGCAAGCATGCAGAACCGTGTAGATGTGGAGCAGTTCCTTACACTTTTATACAGGCAGCCTAAGCCCGAAGTAAAACCAGGGATTGGGTTTATGTATTCAAATTCTGATTTTGGTTTACTGCGTCTAATTTTAGAAAAAGCTTCCGAGCAGAATTTAAGCAGGTGGATGGAACAACACTTGTTTGCTCCATTGGGAATGACCAGCACCCGCCTTCATGATGATAAAGATGATGTGATTGCTGGTTTTGCACCTCAGTATTACCGCTATGGTAAGGATGGATATAAAACATGGAGCAGCTATAAAACATCTCCGGGAGGTAACTACTATATTGCCACTTCGGTAAATGACCTGGAGAAATGGGTGCTGGCACACAAAAATGCTGCTTCATTTATCGCAAAAGCGACAGCCAGTTTATTCCAAGACGCTCAACTAATGCCGGGAAGCGACAAAAATTATGTTTTTGGATATAAAATTAAATCTTTAGGTACTCATGAAGTTTTTACACACCAGGGAGCTGGAAACCATACTTACATCAGTCGAACAAAAAATCCTGATTTCACAGTGATCCTTTTGAGTAATAGCTTAGGTGAACCCTATCCTTTTCATGAGTCTGTGCTGGCTTATTTACTGAATTATGAAAAACCTGTATTTAAAAACAAGCAGTTTAACAGCGAAAAAGTTCAGTATTCCTTGGAAGAACTCCGTCAGTTTACCGGTAACTTTTTGAATGCAGATACAGTGACGTATGAAAGTTTTGTAAAAAACAGAAGAGATGAAGTTACTTTTGTTATTCATAATGACTCACTAAAACTTAAAGACAACGATGTCCTAATTTCACTTGAGTATGTCTCATCGGGAGTATTTAAGGACGTAGATTATCCAACTTATTTCGAATTTACCAGGTCAGGTAACGATTATAAGGCTCAAGCGCATAGTCATGGAAAAAATTCAGTCATCACCCTGATCAGGGATACAAGTAAAAAATGGCAACCATCATTATTACAGTTGCAGTCTTATACAGGCAAATATTATAGTCCCCACCTTGACTTCTATTGGACCATTGAATTAGGTGAAGACAATCGCTTAATAATTAAGCGGCCTACGATAAGAGACACAGAATTGCAACCGGATACAAATAGGGAGTTCAAATTCAATATTGAGAATTATTCTGATACCAGCTTTCCTGCATGGCTAAAATTTTACGCGGATGCGAGTGGACGGGTAACACATTTTATGGTGCATCATGCCCGGCTGATGGGGCATAAGTTTGATAAAGTTAGGTGACCTGAATGACTGAGATTTTGCAAACGGATACGAAAATTAAGTACAAGTTATGAGATACGCTTTATTCTTGTTGGTCAGCTTTAACAGCATATTGCTATCTGCACAATCCATTGCCATCAATAAAATCAAACTCGCTAAAAAGATTGATTCGCTTTTCCAATCGTACAACAATAAAAATTCTCCTGGTACTGCTATCACCGTTATACAGAATGGTAAAATTCTAACCAGAAAATCATATGGCTTGGCAAACATCGAAAACCAAGTGCCATTCACACACCAATCTGTAGTTAAAATACCCTATTCAGAGTCAAGGGAATTTATTTCGATAGCTGCTGTATTGATGGAAAAAGACGGAATTTTAAGTCTAAATGACAGGGTAAGGACATACTTTCCAAACCTTCCCGACTGGGCCGAACCAGTGACGCTCTGGGATCTCCTGAACCACCGAAGCGGATTCGTAGACGAGTGGGCAACTTTGTTGTTAATTTATAATAGCATGTCGAATCGGTTTGAAACGGAACAATTTTTAAGACTGCTCTATAAGCAGTCAACCCCTGAAGTTGAACCTGGCGTAGGCTATATGTACAGCAATTCAGATTTTGGATTACTTCGTCTGATTATGGAGAAAGCCTCAAGAGAAAATTTGCCTGACTGGATAAGGCAACGGCTTTTTAAACCTTTGAATATGAAGAGCACCCGCATGCAAAAAAATCCTTTAGATATTATCCCCAACCGCGCAACAATGTATGAAGATGCAGTGGGAGGAAGGTATCAGCTTGGCCACGTGCCAAAAACATCACCGGGAGGCAATTATTATATACTTACTTCAGCCGAAGACCTTGAACTTTGGTCTGCCATTGTCAATGACCCCACTTCCGAAATTAGTGCAGTAATTAATAAGTTAACCACCAATGTGCGGCAAATTCCAGGTAAAGAAAATCATTTTGTAATTGGATTTACGCACCGTTCCATTGATAATCATCAAGTAATTTTACATGAGGGTGTTAATGGATATAATTACCTCACTCGAGTCCCTTCAAAAGGACTTTCGGTTATTACTTTAGGTAATTGGCATGGATTTGCCGAACAGAATAAGGCCATCATCGGCTATTTTCTGAAACAAGCATCAGAAGAACCCAAATTGCTAACATTTATAACAAAGCCAATAGAAGTGCCAGAAAGTGAATTAACAAAATACACCGGCAACTTCCGCTGGCAAAACAAGGTTTCATGGGAGAGCACTAACCAACCTAGAAATTTCAGCAGTTTATACATCGCTGATGGGAAACTGAAGATGAGATATACAGGTAATTATGTCATAGAACTAACTCCGGTTGCAAAAGACGTTTTTTATTATAAAGAAGGTCTCGATGGCTATGGAGCACAATTTGAATTTAAACAAGAATCACGAGATGCGCCTTTAAATTTGACTGTAACCTTTGATGACGGATACCCGAATGATTTTATGGTAAGGGACACGGAGGATTTGTGGCAACCCACCATAAACGATTTGGCTGAGTTTTCGGGAAGATTTTATAGTGAGCATCTTGACTATTATTGGAATATTGAATTGAATGAAGCGGGGAAATTGAAACTTACTAGTTCAAATCTTCCAGATACTGAATTAGAACCTGATGGAATGAACCAGTTCCATTGTATTGGTGAAAAATATCCTGGTGATGGGTTTGACAGATGGCTACTGTTTAATAAAAATGACAAAGGAGAAATTACCCATTTAACTGTGTGGTCGGGACGTGTAATGCATCACCGGTTTGAGAAAGTAAAAGATTAAGGCCAATAACAAAAATTGAAAGTAGAATGACGAAGTATAAATGCGGTACCATTTTGTTGATTGCTATTTTATCAGCTCAACCATTTTTAGTATTTGCGCAAAAAACTAAAAACATAGATGTTGCAACCATAAAACAACATCTCCTTTCCTTAGAACGCAAATGGATTGAAGCAGAGTTTTGCATTAGACACCGCTTATGTTTCATCCTTGATGGATTTAACTTTCCAAAGTGTGAATGCTGATCAAATTTTGAATAAACAGCAGGAGATTGATGGTATATTCAAAAACATAAGTTCCATGCGAAGGGACAGTATCTTTTTGGATTCAGTAAAATTGGAAGATGCCAGTGTGAAAATATATGACAACACCGCAGTGGCCATATTTATTGTCCACACTTATAAAAAGGAAAAAGGAAGGCCCACCGAGAAGCGTACAAGGTTTTACGATGTATGGATAAACCGCAATGGAAAATGGCTGGCGGTTGCTTCGCAGGGAACAAAAGTGGAAAAATAATTTTAGTGAATTCAGTCATACAATTAATAGTGTATTAACTTTTAAATAAAATAAATCACCATGAAAAAGCTCTTTATAATTTGTTCGCTGTTCTTTTTTGCTGAAAACTCATTCTGCCAGCAAAATAAATTTCTATGTCCATGTAATAAAATTGGACTTAATGCTACATGGGCAGACAGCAGTAAAATTTCCTGCTATTTAATCCCGGTTGAAAAAGACAATGCAAAATCCTCGGTAGAAAAATTTTATTTGGCGGCTGTAGTTGTCCCGCCTTTAACTACCACCAACGAAGCGCCATTGTTGTATTTGCATGGAGGGCCAGGCATTGCTACTGTAGAAAATATTCCTAAATATTTAAAATCAAAAACATGGAAAACGTTAAGGGAAAAACATTCACTCGTTTTTTTTGATTACAGGGGAACCGGCTTTTCTGAACCTGCGCTTTGCCCCGAAATGAAACGTTCTTTGACTGTATTTTCACGAAAAAATCGGGATGCAAAACAAAAGAAGGAATACGAAGTTGAACAATACAAGAATTGCAGAGAGGAGTTATTAAAAAAAGGTATTGATGTTTCATCTTTCAGTGCTGCCCAGTTAGCTGCTGATGCAGAAGCTATAAGAAAAAGTTTGCAAATTGCTGATTGGAATGTGTACGGTGTTTCGTTTGGCACCACTGTTACACTAAACATGGTACGAGACCACAGCAAACATATCAATGCTGTAATCCTCGATTCACCTTTTCCACCCAATGCACCATGGGCCGATTTTGTTCGCCCATTTGATACATGCTTTCAAGTATTGGAAAAAAATATTGCCGCTGACCCCATTGCTGCGGCCGCATTTCCATCTGTAAGGAATGACTTTGTAAAGGCAATAAAACGACTGAACGAGGTTCCTGTTAAAATTAAGTATGGCAAATACAACTTACGCTATCGTTTTACGGGTGATGATTTCGCACGGGGTATATGGAGTGCCATGTTATCTCCAAAAAAAATACCAATGGTACCCATTGCAATAAAAGAAATTGCGAATGGCAACGATGCAATTCTTTCAAAATGGGCTGGCGTATTCAGCCAGCCCAATTCGTATGGTAAATTTTCTGTAACACAGAGCAGGGCAATTATGTGCTATGAAGGAAGGCCACGCTCCGCAGAAGATTCGGAAGCATCTTTGCGTCAGCAGTATCCTGACTTTGTTTCCTTCATCAGCGCATTTGATGAAGCCATCTGTAATGTATGGCGACCCGACATTGCAACTGAAAAAACATTTGAACCGGTTGTAAGTAATGTCCCGGTATTAATTCTTTCGGGAGAATATGATCCGGTTTGCCCACCCATGTTTGGAGATATTACTGCTGCAACGCTATCAAAGTCTGTCCATTTGGTGGTTCCAGCCGCATCCCATGCTGCTATTCATGCAGATGATTGTATCCGGAATATTGCAGTGAAATTTTTATCGAATCCGTCAGAAAAAATAGACCAAAAATGTGTGAGTGAGCGGATGAAAATAAATTTTGTTACCGCTGATTTAGAAAAAGCACTGAATGGTTTTAAAAAGTAAAACACTCAATATGAAAATGCTTATGCTAAGAAACGGAGAAAAATAATTAAGATGAATAAGTTAAACAGGCTCCGACTATTTTGTTTTGTTGTTTCTATACTAATATTCACATCCTGCTCCTCACCCCGTAAAGAAAAATTTACGGTACCTGCAGAATTTGACAAGCAGGAATATATTTGGCTGAGCTGGGTAGAAAGTGGTTTTTTGGGTGGCGAACCATTTTGCAATACTACCCTAAATGCCATGAAGGAAATTACGCCTTATGTAAAAGTGCGCTTGTTCTATGGCCCACAGGCGGGTTACAATAAAGAACAAATGGAACGCAGAATTCTTGAAAAATTAATGGAACATAAAATTGACACTTCCCGGATAACACTTTTTTACAACGATAAACCTTATGCTGCTATACAAGACCCTGGCCCTGTTTTTTTAAGAAATGAAAAAGATGAATTTGCAGTGGCTGATTTTAATTTTATTCATCCGGATAAACAAACGGAAGCCATTGACAGAAATGTTGCGGCCAAAATGCAGCTACCAAGCATTGCTTCTAAAATGGTTTCTGAAGGTGGTGCCTGGCAGACCAACGGAGAAGGGACGATGCTAGTGGTAGAATCGGTAGAGCTGGATAGAAATCCAACAATGACAAAACTGCAAATTGAAAACGAATACAAGCGGGTGCTGGGTGTTACAAAGGTTATCTGGCTAAAGAATGGATTAAAAGAAGAAGAGTGGGGTAAACTGGAGAATGGAAAATACGGTATTGGCACCGGTGGGCATATTGATGAATTCTGCAGATTTGTAAACGGCAATACCGTGTTACTTGCAGTGGTTGATGCAAAAGATACTATCGGTAATGAAATATCAAAACAATCTTATTTGCGAATGGAAGTCAATTATCAATTACTACAACAAAGCACCACTGCAGATGGAAAACCTTTTGAAATTATTCGCCTTCCCGCAGGGCCCTTGATGACAAAAAAATTATCTTACAGCAATCTGAGTGAAGAAGAAAAGTATTGGTTTTACAATGTAACTAACGATTCTGTGGAATTTTATCTGGCCACAGGTTACATGAATTTTGTAATTGCTAATGATGTTGTTGTAACTGCTAAATTCTGGAAGGAGGGCTTGCCTGTTGAATACAAAGAAAGAGATGAACAAGCCAAAGAAATTTTAAAAAAGGCATTTGCCAGAAGAAAAGTGGTGCAGATAGACTGTATGCCGCTGCATCATGATGGTGCAGGTTTGCATTGCCATTCAAGAAATCAACCAGCATCAAAAAATTAAACCATGCCACAATCATCATCACCCGTTTTACAAAATGAAAGAGCAGATATTCTTGATATTCTCCGTGGCGTAGCCTTGCTCGGTGTTATGCTGGATAATCTATTCGGCTTTTCTGGCTGGGGCTTTTTAACACAGGTACAACGGGAAGCGCTACCTACCTGGCCTGTAGATGCCATCCTCGGCTTTATTGAACTAAGTTTTATCAATGGAAAATTTTATAGTTTGTTTTCATTGCTGTTTGGTATTGGGTTTTCCATCATCTTAATCCGTAATGAACAAAAAGGAATCAATCCGCTGAAAATCTTGTACCTCCGCTTATTTATTTTATCAATCATTGGGGCAGGCCATTTGTTGTTATTGTGGGAAGGCGATATCCTTTTTTTGTATGCACTTATTGGCATGCTATTGCCTTTGTTCAGAAAATGCTCAGACAAAACATTGCTTATCTGGGTAGTTGTCCTTATTGCATCACCATTGTTGTTCGATGCAATGAGTGTTCTGTTTCAATATAAAAACGGCTACTTTTTAGAGAACATGGCAAAGGTGATTGATAAACGAACCGGCATTCCAGTAGATGACAGTTTTAATCAATACCTCTATAGCAAAAGCGATACATGGCAGCATTGGCGTAACTGGCAGGCATCAGGTTTTTTTTATCGCTATTCTTATATTCTGGATAGCAACCGCATACCAAAAGTGCTGGGCATGTTTCTGCTTGGCTTTTATGCAGGCCGCAAAATGATACATGTGCAATTAGAAAATTATGTTTCACTTTTCAAAAAAGTAAGCCGCTGGGGATTGATTGTTGGTATTCCTGCCGCAATTGCCTCTGCGGGTTTTGAATTTTTGGGAAAAGGAATTCCAAACGCTATGGGACTAGCTCACACCTTCTTCTATGCCATAAGCGTAGTGCCGTTATGCTTGGCTTATACGTCTGTTGTTTGTTTGCACTGGGTAAACAAGAAAGGTAACAGCCGTTTGAAATTTTTAGCACCCCTGGGCAGAATGGCATTAACCAATTACCTTATGCAAACAATAATTGGTATTACTATTTATTATGGCGTTGGTTTTGGCTTGGGTGGAAATATCGGGCCAGCCTATTTTATTCCCATTGGTTTATGTGTGTATGCTTTGCAAATTGCCTATAGCAACTGGTGGTTTAAACATTTTAATTACGGCCCAATGGAATGGATATGGAGGCAACTGACTTATGGAAAAAAAATGCCAATTTTAAAAAATAATTCATGACACAAACTGCCGCTCCAGTTTTACAAAATGAACGAGCAGATATATTGGACATACTCCGTGGCTTTGCCTTACTCGGTGTTATGCTGGATAACCTGTTTGGCTCTCGCTGATTAGTTCTTGTACCACTTGTCTTGTGTCATTATTTATCTTGGCTGTCTTGGTTTTTATTTCTAGTTGGTTTGCGTAGAAGGCCATCAAATCAAAAAATATAAAAGTCCACCGACAATTTATGGTTCGGAGTTATGTATGCGTCTTATCTTTTGTAGCCGTGCCCATCGATGACATCTTTCCACTTACCTTTTTATTTGGTCAGGTTGAAAATCCCATTTTTAGAAGAGTCGTGAATGAGTACTTCTTCTCATTTGTGCCGTTGCTGGTAGCAGAGATATTGATGACATGGTGGCCCGCAATAAAGGCGTTATTGCTTACAAAAAGATTATCGGATTCAAAATAATGGGTGGCTTTAAAGCAAAGTTCCTCTTAATCATAAATCACGCAAGGATCTTTCTGATAAAAGAACCTGATCAACACGTTATTTGCAAAATCAAACCGAATGGTGTAGGTATGTTCCTGAGCTGAGTATGTATACTCGTAACGCAGCGTTCCTTGAGACCAAGATTTAATTCCCGTAAGAGTTAAAAAATCAGTGAGTGCCATTCCAATGGTGATGCCTTTATTTAGGGCAAGTTTTGCAGACTGAATATCCGCCTCGCAAATTGCTTCCCAATACGACCTATTGAAAGAAATTTCTGCGCCAGCATAGGATAGCGATCCGTCCTCTTCATTCTCATATACAGCATCCACACCCAATGAATCCAGCGTGGCTTTCATTTCGTCCAACGCTTCCGCAAAGGGATAATTACTTACGCTGTATTCTTAAAAAAACACACTAGTCATCAATCTGGGATTCTCTTCAAAATTAATTCACCATCCGATCCAACCTTCCCGGAAACACCTGGAAAACCAGCACTACCATCCCTGCCGTATACTCCGGTAGCAGAAGTTGCCAATCCTCCATTCGGATCTGGGCTTTTATGATATATAGGCTGCCCCCCTCTACCCCCTACACCACCGATGCCCCCTGATCCTGGGTTACCACCGGCTAAATTCAAGGTAATAGCATTCTTTGATCCTCTGCTAGAATTGAAGACAGGGTTAAAACCGTCACATGTGTAATAAAACTGAAAATTACCACCACTGCCCCCATTGCCGCCATTGCCGCCATTGCCGCCACGGACTCCATCATTACCACCAATGGTAGCGTTTTGTCCATCTTCACCACGCCTGCCTTTAGCCCCATTACCGCCATCTCCTCCAGTTGTTTGCACTGTGAAGGATCCTAATGCTTTAATAACAATGAATATCTTTAGGTTTAATCCGTTCTTGCCATCTTCTCCATTAAGCTCACCTTGTAAAAAATTTACAGGCTTTGCATCACCACCCGATTGCCCAGAACCCAGAAAAATGCAATTCGTTCCTATATATGAATTCTCCGCAATAAGAATTGTATTCTTCATTGTAAATCTCAACACACTATGATCAGCAAGAATCAATGTATCAATATATAGTGAATCAACAGCAACTTCAACCGTGTCTTTCGCCTCAATTGATAGTCTAGGGTAATATGATTTATTTAGTTTTTGAGAAAAACACTCACAAGATATTACAAACGTAAAAACAATACCTAAAACTAAGAAGCGAGCTACTTTTACCATTTGTAATTTTAATTACATGAATATTTTACAATCTTTAATAATTTACCTCTAATATAATAATATAAAGCATATATGAATATCCCAAAAAAAATGGACTTCAACTAATAAAACCATCTTTACAAAGATCTTACCAACTTCATAAACTAAAAGGAAATCTATATTTTAAAATAAATGGGTAAAATCTCCGATTAGTGCCTTGGCGGCCACTTTCTATTTAGGGCTGGCTTTATGGGTTGAATCTTCGGAAAAGAATGAGTCAAGACGACTCACAGCCCTGCTGAAGGAAAAATCGATCCGTAAAATTGCACCCCGGATTTACACATCAAATCTGGAGGAGGAATCGGCTGTAATAATAAAGAGAAATTGGTTTTGCATTTTAGCTCACTTGTTTCCAAATGGATTGCTAAGCCATCGAAGTGCACTTGAATTTAAACCCACATCCGAAGGACATATCTTTCTAACCTATCCCTATGCTTCAAACGTTTCATTACCCGGTATAACGGTACATCTATTGAAGGGTCCCTCACCAATAGCAGGCGATAATCCTTTTTTTGACAACCTCTTAATACGGTTCCCTTTAAGATAAAGTATGGTACCTGCAGCTATGGTTTTACGGGTGATGATTTCGCATGGGGTATATGGAGTGCCATGTTATCTCCAAAAGAAATACCAATGGTACCCATTGCAATAAAAGAAATTGCGAATGGCAACGATGCAATTCTTTCAAATTGGGTTGATGTATTCAGGCAACCCAATTCGTATGGTAAATTTTCTGTAACACAAAGCAGGGCAATTATGTGCTATGAAGGAAGGCCACGCTCCGTAGAAGATTCGGAAGCATCTTTGCGTCAACAGTATCCTGACTTTGTTTCCTTCATCAGCGCATTTGATGAAGCCATCTGTAATGTATGGCGACCCGACATGGCAACTGAAAAAACATTTGAACCGGTTGTGAGCAATGTTCCGGTATTAATTCTTTCTGGAGAGTATGACCCGGTTTGCCCACCAATGTTTGGAAATATTACTGCTGCAACGCTATCAAAGTCTGTCCATTTGGTTGTTCCAGCTGCATCGCATGCTGCCATCCATGCAGATGATTGTATTCGGAATATTGCAGTCGGATTTTTATCGAACCCGTCAGAATAAATAGATGAAAAATGTGTGGGTGAGCGGAGGAGAATAAATTTTGTTACCGCTGATTTAGAAGAGGTACTGAATGGTTTCAAAAAATAAAAACGTTAACTATGAAAATACTTTTCAAACGCTAAAGCTCGTGGCTTCACTAACCACCAGTTGTTCGACATTTGAAATGTTTAACACAGCTAAACAGGATCTTAAAATCCAATTCATCTTCCTTCGTGATTACAAATCCTAAACACCCTTGATTACATTATTTCAACGGAAGTCCCTGTGGTAGTGGATAAAAAGCCAGGCCAGTCGCATATTTAAGCTCAGGGCTGGTAATAACCACATCAGGTACTTTCTTACCTGCTCCAGTTAATTGATCGGGGCTTAGTTTACCAAACTTACCCGCAGTAAGTGCAGTCCAAAGGGAACCATCTTCATCAAATGCCAAGGAATGTAAGAGTACACCAACAGTCAATGAAATTTGGGTTTCAGGGATAATGGTAGCAGATGCATTTTGTTCTGAAGCCGCTATTCGAGCAATCACATTCGGGCCAAAGTAACCCACCCATAAATTTCCTTGCTTATCAAACGCCAACGCTTTCGGTGCGCTGAGTGTCATCTTAACAGCCGGGGGTTTGGATTCACACATAATGGTTACATCGGCCTCCACCGTAGTTGACGACTTGGTGATCGCAGCCGCATTAAGCTTCACAACTGTCTTTTTTTCACTTTGAGTGATCCAAAGATTTCCATTTGCATCGAACGCAATACTTTGCGCACCGCTAATGCCACTCCCCGTAAGCACAATGTCCGGCACAGGTGTTCCACTCGCATAAAGCACCGAGAAAGGAATTCTTGAAATCGCTCCTATCTTTTGTCCATTGCTGATCCATGCGTTACCAGCCGCATCAAATGCAAGGCAGGGCGTGGGGACTTTTAAGTTGAGCACGACTTTTGGCAACACATTACTTTTATCGAGTGAGTTCCATTCAAACATTTTTAATGAGTAGGCATCGGCCAGCCACAAATTACCAAAGCGATCAAAGGCCATTCCGTTGGCAGCGGTGACTTTACTGGTCAGTTTGGCGGTGGCATTACTTGTTTGTGTGGCGCGAAGAGCCTCTTCATTAAATGCAATGATGCGAGTGCTGGTATTGTGCACCGCATTCTGATTGCCTACCCACAGCTTGTCGCTGCCGGGCATAAGCCGATAGGTTAGGTTAAGCTTTAGTGTATCATTCTTTAGCGTAATTTTTCGCGAAAGCTTATCCAATCGAAAAGCCTGACTGACAAACGGCTGCCGTTGAATGATAATCTCCGATTTAAATTCGTACGTGCCGTTGGCTAGATTATAGAACGTCTCTGAGCGGGTAAGCGTTTTTGCAAACCCCTGCGGACCGCTCATTAAAACCGTTGGGTTTGAGCCCGCGGGTGCCCCAGAAATCTCTACAGTCAATAATCCCTTTTGAGAGAAGCAAAGCGTGTTGCTGAGTAGTAAAAAGGCTAAAAAGATTTTTGTGGGCATGGATAAATCTTAGATGTGAAAAAATGATGTTCAGAATCAGTGAAATTGAAAGTTAGTTAATAAAGGAAAGCAAACAAAAACTGCTTCTGGAAAACAAATCGCATCATCACGTGATTTTATGAACATTAGCTGTTCGACATTTGAAATGTCGAACGCAGATAAACTAGATTTTAAAGTCCAATTCATCTTGCTTCGGGATTGCAAATCCGAAGTGCAAAAATTTTATCCAAGCTATTCGTTGATAAATTATGATAAAACGAGAGAGATACTTATAAAAAATTCATTAATTTATGGGACAAGAAAATAATGTTCAAATGGTGGATTCTAAAAGTGCATCTGGTGCCCCTAACCCTGCGTTTCGTTCGGTATACATAGCGTTCGATTCACATCCTTCTTATAAAGGTGCTTCTACCCATATACATCACATGACCACAACACTTGCGGAATGTTATGGACCAACTCTTTTGCTCACATTGAAAGGGGAAGGTGAGGAGATCCGAACATCAACAATTTATCAATCGTGTTTTGACTCGTTGGAGCCCAACCTTTTAAAAAGGGCTCAAGCTTTTTCCCTATGGGTACACGCCCAATTGGCCCAGCAATACAATTTGGAAATTGGTCATTTTAGGGATGTCTGGGGAGGCATGCCCATTCTAAAACATCCCCATATACTTCCTATTTATGAAGTCAATAGTTTTCCTTCCATCGAGTTGCCCATGCGCTTTTCTTACCTAACTTCCATTACTCTGGAAAAACTGAAAGCGTTAGAGAACCATTGCCTCTTGGAGGCAAAACAAGTGATCACACCCTCGCACACCATTCGCGATGCAATTGTCAGGCGTGGAATTATGCCAGATAAAATAGAAGTCATTCCGAATGGTGCCACACTTTTACAAAAAGTAACCTCCACTCCACGTGCAGAAAAGTATATCGTTTATGTTGGTGCCTTGCAACCCTGGCAAGGAGTAGATGTCTTGTTCCGCGCGATGAAATATTTGCGCGATAAAGACGACTTGCAATTGGTGGTCTGCTGCTCTCACACAGAGCACAAATCGAAACCCTACAAAAAATTCGCAGAGAAACTCGGTATTACAGACCAGGTTGTTTGGAAGTATCAATTATCAAAACCAGCACTACAAAAGATTATTCAACACGCATTACTTTCCGTAGCACCATTGACGGAGTGTAGTAGAAATATTGAACAAGGCTGTTCGCCCTTGAAAATATTTGAAAGCATGGCTTGTGGCGTACCGGTAGTCGCTTCCGATTTGCCGGTTGTAAGGGAGATCATCTCCCATAACGTAAACGGAGTACTGGTAAGACCCGGCAGGCCAGCGGAGATTGCCAAGGCCATACGAATACTGCTGGACTACCCTGAGCAACGGCAACAACTCGGACAAAAAGCACGCCAAGCCATTGCCGAATCGTACACCTGGTCATTTATCCAACAGAACTTGAAGGCATGTTATCTTAACCTGCTCGCTAAACAATTCTCTGAATTTAATAAAGCTTATCAATATGGCTGACGCAAAAAAATTCTATCGATCGCTTACCCTTCATGAAAAACGTTTTATCGGTGATAAAACGATGAGCACTACAATGAGTGTAAAAAATTGGATTGCCTTCTTATCACGCGCCAGTGCATACGATGCCTATCGGGATAAAATGGCCAGTGGATCTGGGTGGTTCATTGCATTAGGTGTAATGGCAACCATCGGTTCCACAATCGCCTATTTGCAACTGGAAATCCCTTGGCTCATTGCGATACCTGCTATTTCCGCTAGCCTTACTGCTTGGTTGATTATGCGGCAATCGACTTTGAAAAACCGAGACTTAAATAATTACTTGCGTTTATTTTTTATGCCTTTTCTAAGAATGATGGAGGACTTTGCCGGCCCTGAAGCAAAACTTTCTGCCGCTGTAGACTTTAGAGATGCTTTTAAATATAACAAACCCACTTCTTCAAAAGTAAAAGGGCGAAACTTAGAGATATACTCAGCAAAATACATGGTAGGAAAAATCACATTCAAAGACGGTGCCTATTTGGAAACTATCATAGCGGATGATATTAAAAAATTCAGCTACAAAAATGCAAATGGAAAATCAAAATCGAAGACCAAGACCACTCATCATTATTTTATACGCTTATCGTTACCTAAACAAACCTATCGATCAAAGAAATTGAAACCCCTCCTCCGTAACTTGACATTGGAAGAAACAAATGAAACGCTTATTTACAAATTGAAGGGAAAAGCAAAAGAAATGAATTATGGGATATTAAAGCTGAATGATTTTCAAAAAGGCATAAAACATATCTACATGCAGGTTGAAAATATAACCGTAACACCAACTACTGAAACACCAAATGAAGCAAAAGATGTTTTACCTAAACCAGCCGATAAAAATAGTGAAGGCTTCACAAGTGATACTGAGTCATCTATTCCTGCAGCCTTTTGGGCAAGTAACTATTTCCACGACATTGACTACAGGAATACCGATTTCAGGGATGATGTTCCACTAGTCATTGATGAAGAAAATAACTTGAATATTTTTGAAAGCTAATGAACGCTTACCGCATTTTATGGCTCACCGAAAACTATCCTCCCCAACGGGGCGGCATGGCACAATCGTGTGATCGTATTATTGACGGGCTCAGAAAGGAAGGATTCGTTATTGATATTATACATTTTATTGAAAGAGGTGTTCCATTTCAAACTATACAACAACTAAACGGAACCTATACCAGTGTTCCGTTTAAGGATAGTGAATCGCATACCTTAAACCTTGCCTGGAACTATATCCAAAACAAACAAATTTCATTGCTTGTATGCTTTGGTGGATACTTATCAGTATTGGCTGCACCTGTATTTGCCAAATGGTTGGCTGTACCTTTGCTGTCAATGATTCGTGGCAATGATTTCGATACATCAATTTTTACTCCGCGAAAACGCGATTTATTAAGAGACTTATTTGATGGATCAACTGCAATCTGTTCCGTAACAACAGATAAGAAGAAAAAAATAGAAAAATATTTTAATGTAAAAGATGTTGAATACATTCCTAACGGTATAGATTTAACAGGTTGGCAACCCAGCAGCAGCGAACTTGACTTTGCAGTAAAATGGAAAGCTGAAAATGCTTCAGAAAAAATGGTGGTCGGAATTTTTGGTCAATTAAAAGCAAAGAAGGGTCTCGATTTTTTTATCCATGCTGTTGCTGGTATTGCCAACCATCAACAAATCCATTTGTTGCTCATCGGGGAAATTGCCGAAGAAACTATTCAGACACTACAGGTATCAGAAATAGCCTATTCACATTTTTCCTTTATGGATCGGTATGAGTTGATGCCTTACTATTTATGTTGTGACGGTATTGCCATCCCATCATATTATGATGGGATGCCCAATGTGCTGTTGGAAGCGGGGGCGCTTTCCATTCCGGTATTAGCCTCCAATGTAGGAGGAATGGAAGATGTAATTGAAAATGAGGTTGACGGATGGCTATTTGAACCGGGCGATTTAAAATCCTGCATCGCAGCACTTCACCATTTCATTGTGTGCGCCAAAGCCGGGTGTAGCGCTATGGGCAAAAAACTACAAGCAAAAATTTCGAACAATTTCACTAGTAAACAAGAAACCCAACAATATGAAAAACTACTTAAAAAACTCCTGGATACTACTGGTCATTCTTATAGTGTGCAAATGCACCCCATCAGGTAACAACAATAGATCCTTTCAGGTAAAGGATTCTTTTGGAGAGACCTTAGCTCAGGTCACTATTTCTGAAAGCATAAACGTGTCGTCAAACAACAAAACGCTTACCGGTGTGTTCAAAAAAGAAAAGCGCAAATACTATGCATCTTCAAACGAAATGGAGTATGCGGTAAAGTTTTCTGATGACGGATTTAAACTACGCGACCACAACGAGCAGATGCTTTGGAAAGTAAAATTATATGATGATAAGATAAAGCTGGCAAACAACGAAGAAATGTCTGGCGCCTACGAGATCAAACTCAGGGAAGGCAAAATAAAACTGGAACGAAACGAATCCCTTATATCAGAATTGCGAACAAACGAAAATGCCGCTAGCATAGTGGTCGATAACTTAACCGTGCAGGGATGCGAGGGTTCGTTGGCACCTGCCATTCTTTTAATAAAAGAACTCAAGGAGTTTGAAAAATATATTCTAATGGCAGAGCTTCGGGCTAAAGGAAAATGAAATTGTTTTATACGATGGGGGGAGGCTTCGGTCATTTATACCGTGTCTTTATATTCATAAACCAATTCAAGATTGAAGGCTTTAAGATTCTGACAACCAACCAACTTGCCTATAACCTTTTCGATTCCAAAAACATTTTATTCCTGTCCCCTGAAACCTATTCAGCAGAAATCGAACAATTTTTTCAACTAAAATTTCCAAAGCTCCTGGTGTCCGATTTATACATCGACACATTTCCTTATGGATTGCTTGGCGAGTTGCCTTTTAAAAAAATTGGTTCTGTAAGGATTCACTACATAGCAAGGCGGCTGATTTGGGGAAAATACAAACACTTTGCCAAGGAAGACTTTAGGTTTTCAACTATTTACCAAATTGAACCGCTGGAGGAGGAGCATGCACAATTTATAGAAAGCCGAACTCATGAATTAATTCACCTTAATCTGAATTATCCGGTGCCGGATGCCAGTCGGATACCTTCAAACAGCATACCCAAACAAAAACCCATTTGGCTTGTGGTACACACGTTTAAAAAAGAAGAGGTTGAATCCTTGTTGCACTATGCAGAAGAAGTTGCAACACTGCATCACATTTTCCCCTTCCTTGTGGTACTGAGCGATCAGGCAATTGAAGTCAGAAACGGAATTTGCTTTTCGTATTTTCCTGCCATTGACTGGTTTCCGTTGGCGGATCGGATTTTTACAGGAGCCGGATTTAACATAGCCCAACAAATCAAGCCCTTTCTTTCCAAAACAACTTTAATTCCTTTTCCACGATTATATGACGATCAAGTGTGGCGTGCAGCAAACATTGGTAAGCCAACGTAACCTACCTGTTCGACATTTTAAATGTCAAACGCAGATAAACAGGATTTTAAAACCTAATTCATTTTGCTTCAGGATTGCAAATCCCGAAGAGCAAATAAATTCTTCCTAAAAAGTAAAAGGAAGTTCTGCAACAACTTTATCCCAGGCAAAGCGCATAACACCGCTGTTTTTCCCGATGCCCTCAAACTGAATTGCAAAATTCTCAACTTCCTTTTTGCCCTCCGTAGTTTTTGCTTTTACTCGTAACACATCATTGCTTTCTTTATAGGAATATGATCCCCAGTAATCAAGATCGGAACTAAAGATAATTGTCCATTCATTGGCCGATGGAATAGAGAACAAAGTGTAGGTGCCCGCGGCAAGTTTCTTATCGCCAAACATCACATCCTGATAAAGTTTTATTTCAGTTGCTTCATTTGCACCTGTGCGCCACACTTCATCGAAGGCCACTAACTTACCAAACACTGTGCGTCCATTTTTAGCCGGCCTGCTATACGTTACTCTCATAATTGCTTTCTCGCCATCCTTCCGATCGTGGGCAAAATTATCAGGAAAGTAAGCCTGATCCATCGGGCTTTTATCTGCAGCGCGAAAGGTTTGTGCATTAAGTGTAAATGCTGAAGATAGAATGAGGATCGATAAAATGGAGGATAGATTTTTCATAGTAAGAATTGATTTAATAAATGAAACTATAACACACTAGCTGTTCGCTATTTGAAATGTCGAACGCAGATAAACAGGATTTTAAAACCTAATTCATCTTGCTTCGGGATTGCAAATCCCGAAGAGCAAAATAGGATTTTTCATAGTAAGAATTGATTTGGTAAATGAACTCATCACACATGAAAGATACTGTTTCCGCTGTGGCATTCGAATTCTTTACTCAACAACTTCAGGCTTTGTCAATCAAAAGACATTAAAATCTCAAATCGATGCCTCACATGATCATGTGATACCCCGGCAAGGTAATTTTGAGGAGATTTGGAGTTATGAAAAGAATTATCCCTTATTTTCCATCTCAATCTTTCAGGCTGTTTGTTGTCGCTGCATTTTTACTTTTAGTATCCTCTGTAAACAGATTATCTGCGCAGGAAGTACCCCGATTTGAGTGGGCTAAAAGTTTTGGTGGAATTGGCGCGGCTGGCGAACAGATAATTGATTTAAAAATTGATGTTTCAGGAAATATTCTTGTAACCGGTTTCTTTACTTCCGCAACAGATTTTGATCCCGGGTCGGGAACTTTTACACTTACGCCAATAAGCGGAGTTGATATTTTTATTGCGAAGTTCAATTCTAACGGAGACCTTATTTGGGCCAAGAGAATTGGAGGAAACGATCCTCAAGATGAAGAGGTGAAAGCCCTTGAACTGGACAACTCCGGTAATGTTTACTTGACCGGACAGTTTTATGGAACGGTTGATTTCGATCCTAATGCAACCGTATTCAATCTCACCTCAGCGGGATCTGCGGATGTATTTATTGTAAAACTTACATCCAATGGAGATTTTGTTTGGGCTGGTAGAGTTGGCGGAATACAGCATGACCAAGGCTATGATATAGTGGTAGACAATTCCGGAAATGTATTTACAACCGGAGATTTTTCCGCCACGGTTGATTTTGATCCGGGTCCGGGCACAGTGAGCATAACACCAATCCAGTCAGACGTCTTTGTGTTAAAGTTAGATGCCAATGGAAATTATCAATGGGCAAGGAATTTTGGAAGCGTTGAAGGTGAAGAATCACACACGCTTGGCATTGATGGGTCAGGTAATCTCATCATAACAGGTGGATTTTATGGCTATGTAGCACCCTTTGATTTTGATCCAGGGCCAGCGATCGTAACACTTACACCCGCAACAACATCGGGCCAATGGGATATTTACATCGCGAAAATAAATAACACTACAGGAGATATAGTTTGGGCTAGAGCGATCGCTGGCCTCCTGTGGGATAGAGATGAAGGTATTGCCATTGATAACCTGAATAACATTTTAATAACCGGATACTTCCAAGCCACTACGGATTTCGATCCAGGTTCAGGAATTTTTGAGCTTACCGCTGTTGGGCAAAGAAGTCCATTTATTGTAAAGTTAACGTCAGCGGGGGATTTTGCTTGGGCCAAAGCAATGCCCAACTCCTCTGCAATAGGAGCTCCCGATAGTCGTGGAGATGCTATTACAACTGATCTGGCAGGTAATGTTTATGCTTCCGGACAATTTCAACGTACGATAGATTTTGATCCAGGGCCTGGAGTGTTCAATTTGGTATCCAAGGGACAAAGTGATGTCTATATTTCCAAGTTGGATGCAAGCGGCAATTTCGTTTGGGCCTATAGCATTGGCAGCACTAATTTTGATTTTGCGTTGGGTATTGCAGCAACCACTTCGGATGAGGTTTATGTTGCAGGATCATTCTCTTTAACTGCGGATTTTGATCCCGGTGCATGTACGTTTAACATGACCTCAACCGGAGGGTACGATGCATATATTCAAAAAATAAAATTTGGAGCTACTCCTACCGATCCTACAATCAGTTCATTTTCGCCAACGTCAGGACTAATCGGCATAACCGTGACACTTAACGGAACAAACTTTGACACAACTCCGGCAAACAATGGAGTAACATTTAATGGAACAGCTGCAGTCGTTACTGCTAGCACTGCAACCAGCATTACCACTACGGTTCCTGTTGGAGCAACAACCGGAAAAATTTCTGTAACCGTAAATTGTGTTGCGGTGCAATCAGCGGCCGACTTCACTGTTGGTGGTGCAGTTGCACCAACCATCACTTCCTTCGCTCCTGTCTCCGGGCCGGTTGGTACAACCGTTACCATCACCGGAACTAACTTCAGTTCTACACCCGCTAATAACATTGTTTACTTTGGGGCTACGCAGGCGGTGGTAACAGCTGCAACGGCAACACAACTAACTGTTACAGTTCCAGTTGGGGCAACCTATCAACCCATAAGCGTATTGGTAAATGGATTACTTGCCTATTCCAGCAAACCTTTTATCACCACGTTTGCTGGCGGTGGAACAGTCGATGCTTGTTCATTTGCCCCCAAGCAGGATCTCACTGCTGGCATGCTTCCTGTTTCAATCGCATCGGGCGACTTTGACGGGGATGGTAAAGCCGATATGGCTGTGGCCAATTATGATAACAACATACTATCGTTGTTTCGCAATACCAGCAGCATTGGTTCTATTTCCTTTGCCGCTAAAATTGACATTACATCAGGATCCAACACTGATCACATTTCTACCGATGATTTGGATGGTGATGGTAAACTTGATTTGGTGGTAACCGATGGAGGAGGTGCTTCTGTATTTCTTAATACCAGTACCGGAATCGGTACTATCAGTTTTGCTGCGCGCATCAGTTTTGCTGCCGGAGGTTCAGACCCTCGTCATCTTGCCATAGATGACTTTGATAAAGATGGTAAGCCAGACCTGGTTGTGGCAAATTATGGCGCTGGTGTTAATACAATTTCAGTACTTCGCAATACAAGCAGCGGTCCTGGTAATATCAGCTATGCACCTAAAGTAGATTTTGCATCAACCGTACGTCCCTCTTCTGTTTCAGCTGGTGATCTTGATGGTGATGGCAAGGCGGATATTGCAGTTGTAAACCAGAATAGTAATACGCTATCAGTGTTTCGCAATACAAGCACAGGAGTGGGTAACATAAGCTTTGCAGCAAAAGTAGATTTTACAACCGACTCGAATCCTCTCTTTGTTTCGATTGGAGACCTCGATGATGATAACAAACCAGAATTAGCTGTTGGATATAGTTTGGGAAACAGCGTTATCTCGGTTTTCCGCAATCTTAGTAGTGGTATCGGAAATATTAATTATGCTCCTAAAGCAGATTTTGCAGTTGTGTCAGTTCCATTTTCAGTTCATATGGGTGATCTCGATGGTGATGGTAAACTTGATCTTGTTGCAACAAGCGTCAGCAGCGGTAATGCTTCTGTATTTCGCAATACAAGTAACGGGATCGGCACTATTAGTTTTGCAGGTAAAGTAGATTTCACCACTAATTCAAATTCGCAATCAGTTTCAATCACCGATTTTGATGGAGACGGCAAACCAGATTTGGCAGCAACAAGTTTCTTTGGTGTACATGTATTACGTAACACAATTTTTCTTGCCCCTACCATTACCAGTTTTACACCAGCTACCGATGCAGTAGGAACTTCTGTAACTATTACCGGAACAAACTTCAGTGCTATACCCTCAAACAATTTTGTTCAATTTAATGGCGTTGATGCAACTGTAATTTCCAGCACAGCAACCAGCATCACAACCGCTGTTCCCTCTGGCGCAACAACCGGAAAAATTTCTATTACGATTGGATGTAATACTGCCACCAGTGCAAATGATTTTACAGTAACCACTAACCCCAACAATCAACCTCCTGTTATTGAAGCCAGCACGAGTGCCGCCCCGATAAACGGAATTGTTACCATAGATCTCTTACGATTAATCAGCGACCCCGATGACAACCTCGACCTTTCAACGCTAAGTTTAAATGACAATGTATCAGAGCAAGGCGCAGCGGCAAGTATCACTCAATCATTCGAGTTAGTGCTGGATTATGGAAGCGTAGCCTTTGCAGGAACGGATCGTATCTCTTTATCGGTTTGCGATTTAGTAGGCGAATGCGATCAACAGAACCTAAGCATTGAGGTACAAGGCGATGTTACTATTTACAATGCAATTTCTCCTAACGGTGATGATCTAAACAAAATTTTCTATATCAAATACATTGACTTGCTACCGGAAACTCAAAAAAACAAAGTCACCATATACAACCGCTGGGGTAGCCAGGTGTTTGAAGTAACTGACTATAACAACACCACAAAAGTTTTTAGTGGGTTCAACAATAATGGAGGCGAACTTCCATCGGGTACGTACTACTACAAAATAGAATTCGCTGCTGGCAAACCAAATAAAACAGGGTACCTCGCACTGAAACGGTAATAATGGAATTTTATGAAAAATATTCTACTACTCGTTCCCTGCTTCGTAATCAATCTAGCTCTTTCGCAGTCAATTCTTTATTTCAAGCATCGTCTCCCGCCTCGGATACAATGCGCAGGGGTTCGATTGCCCAATTATTGCTGAGATTACGAGTCTCGTGGTAGTGTAACCTAAGTTTTTAGAGCAGCCACTCGCCCATAATGACATTCTTGTGGGGTTAGGTCTTTATTTCAAGCATCGTCTCCCGCCTCGGGGACGATGCGCAGGGTTCGGTTAAGTTGCATGGGGTGTGATCTGGATTACTTTAAATCAGTTATTCACTTCAAAAAATCATACTCAAGCAGTATCGCCCCTGAGGCGGCAGACGATAGATGAAAAAGAGCAACACTAGTGGCCTAAATGCTGATTACACAGTGGCCAGCGGGATCGAGTTTGAGATTCAAACAGAAATAGGGCACCGTGGTTGGGTGTACGACAATTTTGCAAACCTTTGGATGACTGCTTCAACAAATAAGGTAATAAGGTTTTTCTCATCAGTACTGCAGTCTTTTACTAAGGTAATAAGGTCTAATTCATGCTAATTGATAAAATAATTGGCTAACCAGAGGTATCAACCTTATTACCTTAGTAACAACAAATAATGAAGACAAAATGACCTTACAGCATGCTGTAGTATTTGCAAAACTGTCGTACACCCCTGTGGTTAGCAATTTTATTTCAAGCATCGTCTCCCGCTTTTCGGGGACGATGCGCAGGGTTCGGTTAAGTTGCACGGGGTGTGATCTGGATTACTTTAAATTAGTCATTCACTTCAAAAAATCATACTCAAGCAGTATCGCCTCCGAGGCGGGAGACGATAGATGAAAAAGAGCAACACTAGTGGCCGAAATGCTGATTACACAGTGGCCAGCGGGATCGAGTTTGAGATTCAAACAGAAATAGGACACCGTGGTTGGGTGTACGACAATTTCAAAATAGTCCATCTTTGTTTGTACATTTCTCGCATAACTCTAGTTTGTTATTTTTGGCTTAAAGTACCCCACAAATGACAGATTAAGCCAACAATAACAATTGCTAAAAATTAAAACAACTGATCGAGCACCACTACTTTATCAATTATCCCTGCGCTATGTTGGTTGGCTTTCAGGCCGTAGGTAGTAACCAACGTGTTGATTAGATATTTTTTAGTAGCCGTCTTAGCTCGAAATACCTCCCGCCTCTTCCGTAGCACCTCGGCTTCTTTTCTGGAGAGCTCATACTCCGAACCATAGAATTTCATCTCGCAGATGTTGATGCAGTTATCACTTCTGTCAATCAGCATATCAATCTGAAAACCCTCTTCGCGCCTGCTACCCTTAAAATAATACGAACTCTCTTGCGAAAAGATACCCGATATGCCCAATGCTCGCCTTATTCTATGACTGTGCTTGATACACACCGACTCGAAAGCAAAGCCCGCCCACGATTTGTATTTGGGTGTAGTACTTATTTTTGTAAAACTACCCACCGGGTTTTTTTGTGGATTAAACTGAAAATAAAAAACAGAATATTCATCTACCAGCCTGTACAGCATATCTTTTTTTTCTTTAGCGAAAGGTTGAAACGATTTGATAAAAGAACTCTCCTCCAATTCGGTGAGCATTCTGGTAAGGCCACCCCCATTGCTAATATCGGTGGCTTCAATAATTTCTTGACGGGTAAGTCCCTTCCGCTTGGTGGCCAATACTTTTACAATGCTTTCATAATTTTCATAGTTGTCGAACAAGGCCTTGTATAGATTTTTAAATTCGTTTTTTAACGAGCTCTTTTCGCTAAACAATATCCGGTCAATATTCTGTATGGCCGATTCTCCTTTTCTCACTTCATTCAGGTAATACGGCACGCCACCCAATGCCATATAAATCTGTACGATTTCGTAATGCGGCAACGGCATGCCTTTTGCCAGCAGCAATTGCTTCGTCTCTTTTAATGTAAAGGGTGCCAGGTTAATGTATTTAGTAATTCGGTTGTGCAGACCGGCTTTATTGTTCAACACATTTTTTATCATCCAACTTGTGCTAGAGCCGCATAATACAATGATGATATTTTGATCTACCGCCCAATCATTCCAAAAATATTCAAAGGCTGGCAAGAACCCCGACTTGTGCGAATCGATCCATGGAAACTCATCCAGAAAAATAACTTTCTTTTTTTTGCTTTTAGTGCGTGAGAGGTAGGCCTTCAATAACCTGAACGCGTCCATCCAATTTTGTGGCGAGGCTTTTGCAAACTTAGCCGGGGCAAGTGTCTTTAGCTTTTCGGTAAACTCGGCCAAAGCAATTGTTCTATCGGCATCCTTTATGCCAGTGAAGTGAAAATTGAGGTGATCGGCATACACTTTTTTTATAAGATATGTTTTGCCCACCCTTCTCCTGCCCAGTATGGCTACCAACTCAGCTTTGTTGTGATGCAGCAACTCAGTCAGCACTTCAATTTCTTCTTCTCTGCCTGCAAATATTTTTTTCGAATTGTCCATTACTTTCCTTAGTCTTACAAATATACAACCAAATTTAATGTTGGCTTAAAGTGGGTAAAAATGTGTAGATTAAGCCAACAATAAATATTTACTGAAGAACCAAAAATAGAACTAATCACTGTTAAGATTGACAATACGCATTTGACAAAATCTAACGCGGAAACGACCAGATTGGTAGTTAATTGAAACGGTTGCCAATGGCTATTTGTCAACTGAAAATTCACTCATTTCTGCCACTTCGGATTTCTACTAAGCTAATCAAAGGCAAGGCTCGTGTCTTCGCGAACCTCAGTCGCTAGGTTAATTTTGCTTGGTTCGTGGGGACACGAACCTAGGCTTTGGTTGACAACACGCATTTGACAAAATCTAACGCGGAAACGACCAGACCGGTAGTTAATTGAAACGGTTGCCAATGGCTATTTGTCAACTGAAAATTCACTCATTTCTGCCACTTCGGATTTCTACTAAGCTAATCAAAGGCAAGGCTCGTGTCTTCGCGAACCTCAGTCGCTAGGTTAATTTTGCTTGGTTCGTGGGGACACGAACCTAGGCTTTGGCTCAAATCGTAAGCTCCCTCACATGATCATGTGATACCCCAGCAAGGTAATTTTGAGGAGATTTGGGGTATGAAAGATTTACTTGTTTATATCTATACCAAAAATCGGCTATTTCGATTTACCCTTCTTATTTTGTTCAGCACGGTTGCTTTACAAACTTCCTCTCAAAATCTAACTATTGTAAGTATTAGCCCTCAGCCGAATTCAAACAACACTGCTTTAAATGATAATATTAGTATCGCTTTTGATTTAACGATAAATAACGCCACTCTCACCTCTTCAAGTGTTAGAGTCACAGGAAGCCAAACGGGTGTCATTAATGGAGTGCTCTCGGGGGGCGGAAGCACAACTATCACTTTCGATCCTACTAACAATTTTAGGTTAGGCGAGATTGTCTCTGTTACGGTAAACAAAACCCTTCTTAGTCAAAGCGGTTTTTCTATGGCTCGCGGACACACTTATTCTTTTACAGCGATAAGCGGGCCACCTCCGGCAGCAACAGTTACGTTAGCACAGCGCCATGTTGCCTTCGATTTTATCAGACCAGAGAACACAGCATCAATAGATTTTGAAGGTGATGGCGATCTTGATTTTATTGTTACGGGTGAAGTTGGGCTTGGCTCACAATACACTTATCTATATAAAAACGATGGCAATCAGGAATTTTGTAAAAGGGATAAACCCGTAGGTTACAACATCAATGTAATTATATGATATTGATGGCGATGGTGATCTGGATAGCTTTTCCCCAGGTGGCAATGGCGTGAATTTAGACTGGTATAGAAACGAAGGCAATGAAGGTTTTTTTACCAGAAGACCCATTATAACAAACAATGATATTGCCTGGACGGTGAGAGGAAACGATCTTGATAGTAATGGCGATGCTGATCTTGTGGCCATGATGGGCAATGGTAATGGCACAAGTAATATAAAGGTGTACCGAAATAATGGTGCAGGGGTTTTTTCATCTCCACTAAATCTTTCCACACCCACAAACGGAACTGAATCTGAAACCTATCTTCACTTAGCAGATATTAATACTGACGGAGCTATGGATATTCTGGCCTATCGCGACAACAGCAATAACATAGTTTGGTATCAAAATAATGGGGCACTGATATTTACTGAGAAAATAATTAGTAACAAACCTGAAAATCAAACGCTCTCTTCGGCCGATGTTGATGGAGATGGAGATATAGATATTTTATCAGTGGGTACATCCTCTATTCTAGAATTAGCCTGGTACGAAAATGATGGCAACGAAAATTTTATCACACATCCTGTTACCGTAACAAATACAAAAGGGGTAAGGTTAGACCATGTTAAGGCTACCGATGTTGATGGCGATCTTGATATGGATCTGGTGTCTGCTGCATATTGGTTTGAAAATGACGGATTGGAAAATTTCACCCAACACCCGATTAATGAAGGCATGAACACAGGCCTTAAAGCAGCTAGTTATGGCGATTTGGATAACGATGGTGATATGGATTTGATATCAACCGGAACGGGCTATAACTGGCACGAGAATGTAAGCTTTATGAAAGTTACCGCTATATCGCCAAATAATGCTGGTTTTAGTGTTGCCGCCAATACCAACATATCGATAACTTTTGATCAATTGATCAATCAGGCAACCCTCAGCACAAAGTCGATTGTTGTTACCAGTAAGTGGCGCGGTGTTATACCTGGCACATACAGTGGTGGCGGAACAAATACAATTACGTTTAATCCCACTACCGATTTTTTGCCAGGTGAGGATATTGAAGTAGCTGTTACAAAAAGGGTACGCAGCAACGCAGGTCATGCTCTGGAAATTAATTATGGAATAGATTTTAAAGTTAAAGTTTCGGTAGCGGGTGCGCCTACCTTTTCAGCGTCTCAAGTTACTACCCATACAACTGCTCCAACAGGAATGGACATAGCCGATATGGATGGAGATGGCGATATTGATGCTGTATCCTGTTCATCAACCGAATTACTATTACACATAAATGATGGCCTTGGAAATTTTATCACAACTGCCATACCCATCACGGTTGCACCTAAAACAGTACATGCTACTGATTTTAATAAAGATGGAAAGATGGATATTATGGTAAATGCAAACCTAACCTATATATACCTTAATGACGGCAACCAGAATTTTATAGAAACCCTGCTGTCAGTGCAAGGAGGAACACTCAACATGCATGGGCTTGGTGATGTTGACCGTGATGGTGACACTGATATTATTTATAGCAATAGGTGGTCAGACCGTACCTGCGACTTTTTTAATTCAGGTTCAACCGTGACTACAGGCACAGGGCGCACAGAAAAAATAGCAGACCTAGATGGTGATGGAGATATCGACTTTATGAAATCCACTACAATTTCTGTACTTAACCTGAATAACGGTTATCTAAACTGGACAGCATTGAATATTGATGTTAGCACGGTATCTGCAGATCTTGCCGACTTTGATGGTGATGGAGATTTCGATATAGTATCTTCACTAACTAATTCAACCCTTGCGTGGTATGATAATAATTTGAATACTGTTAGCAAAAATTTCGGAGTACGAAAACCATTTGGCACATCCCTAAACCATAGCTGGGTTGCAGCTGCTGATCTTGATGGCGATGGCGATACAGACGTAGCCGCAGTTAGCGCAAGTGCAGGCAGGGTAGTCTGGCACAAAAATCAACTAAACGAAGCTTCAAATAATTTTAGTGCCGCCCAATTTTTACCCAATTCTGGTAGTCCAATTATTGTTAGAATTGCCGACCTGAACGGAGACGGTACTATGGATTTAGTCGTTTTATCCAATACTAACAATCAATTGAATTGGTTTGCTAATTCTTCTTTTCCATTACCCACCATAACAAGTTTCTCACCTGCCAGTGGAGTAGTAGGTACTACCGTGACAATCAACGGTACTAACTTCAGCGCAACCCCCGCTAACAATACTGTGAATTTTAATGGAGTTTTAGCTAATGTTACTGTAAGTACCACCACGAGCATCACCACAACTGTTCCGTTAGCAGCCACGACAGGAAAAATTACGGTAACCGTTGCCGGGAATACTGCTACCAGTGCTAGTGATTTTACGGTAACAACAACTTCGCTTCCGACAATCATATCGTTTACGCCTGCTGCAGGAATAACTGGTGCTACAGTGACAATTACCGGAACAAATTTCAGCACCACACCTGCTAACAACACCGTAAAGTTTAACGGAACTACTGCAATAGTTACGGCAAGCACAGTAACGAGTATCACGACAACTGTTCCTGCAGGTGCAACTACGGGGACAATAACCGTGGCCGTGGCCGGCAATACCGCCACCAGTGCAACTAATTTTACGGTAACAACTCCTGTTTTACCCACCATCACATCCTTTACTCCCGCCTCTGGCTCAATAGGTACAACCGTCACCATCACCGGAACAAATTTTAGTACAACACCGGCCAACAACACCTTACAATTTAATGGAACAACAGCAAGTGTTACGGCAAGCACAGCAACGATAATTACGACAACAGTTCCTGTAGGAGCCACAACAGGAAAAATAACTGTAACTGTTGCCGGAAACTCGGCCATTAGTGCAAATGATTTTACAGTGAACACAAATCCTACGAATCAACCACCCCTTATCGCATCGAACACAAGCTCTGCACCGATCAATGGAATTGTTACCATTGATCTATTGCCGCTGCTCAGCGACCCCGATGACAACCTCGATCTTTCAACGCTAAGTTTAAATGACAATGTATCAGAGCAAGGCGCAGCCGCCAGTATTACAGCTGCATTCGAGTTGGTGCTGGATTATGGAAGCGTGGCCTTTGCAGGAACGGATCGTATTTCTTTATCGGTTTGCGATTTAGCAGGCGAATGCGATCAACAGAACCTAAGCATTGAGGTACAAGGCGATGTTTCTATTTACAATGCAATTTCTCCTAACGGTGATGATCTAAACAAAATTTTCTATATCGAATACATTGACTCGCTACCGGAAACTCAAAAAAACAAAGTCACCATATACAACCGCTGGGGTAGCCAGGTGTTTGAAGTAAAAGACTATAACAACACCACAAAAGTTTTTAGTGGCTTAAACAACAGTGGAAATGAACTTCCATCAGGGACTTATTACTATAAGATTGAATTCAACAATGGCAAACCAAATAAAACAGGGTACCTCGCACTGCAACGGTAATAATGGAATTTTATGAAAAATATTCTCCTACTCGTTCCCTGCTTGCTAATCAATCTAGCTCATTCGCAGTCAATTGCCATTGACTAGGTTAATCTCGACAAAAAGATTGATTCTCTTTTCCAATCGTTCAATAATAAAAATTCACCCGGTTGCGCGATTACCATTATTCAAGATGGCAACGTGATTGCGAAAAAAGAGTATGGTATGGCCAGCATTGATTATGGAACAAGCTTCCGGAAAAAATCTACCCGACTGGATAAACCAACGAATATTCGAGTCTTTAAAAATGAATAATACGCGAATGCAAAAAAATGCGCAGGATATTGTTCCTAACCGTGCAGCTAAATATTCTTATGAAGGGAATAGTTTTAAACTTGATAATGTGCAGAAGACATCACCGGGGGAAGTTATTATATACTTACGTGTGCTGATGACCTGGACAAATGGTCAACAGCAATTGGCGACCCAGGTCCGGAGTTCAATGCTGCCTTCGAAATGCTATTGAAAAATGTACGCATGATACCTGGCAAAAAGAATCACTTTGTAACAGGCCATAGTATTTATACCCTTAATAGTCACAGAATCATTATTCATGAAGGCGTTAATGGTGAAAATTATCTTAGCCGTATTCCTTCCAAAGGATTGGCGATTATAACTTTTGGCAATATGGATGGAGAAGGGTTCTCAGAGCAAAATAAATTGCTTCGTGATTATCTAATGAATGTAAAAAAGGCTCCATCCGTAAGCCTGTTTTTGCAACAAAGAAATTACACTCGGTATTCTCTTTTCTGCTTTCAGCTTCCACGAACGAACAGTTAGTAATTTTTAAACCCAGATTATGCATTAGGATGCAATCTGGGTTCAACGTAAGTATTTGATTTTCATTCGTCAAATTATGCAAGTGCATTTCTATTGCATAATGTGAGTTAAAGAGCTGAAATGAGAGAATTTAAAAAATTTTGGCATCCCCTGATATTTCTATTGAATAATCGAGCTTAAAGTGCATTTTCGTATTATACCAGATACTAATCCAAAATGGTCACTAACATTCTCAGCAATTTTCATGAAATTTGTTTTATACTAGTCACCCTAAATTATTACCCATGAACCCGAAACATTTGTTCTTATGCTTTTGTCTTTGCGCAATGGCGCGGCTTGGTTATTCACAAAAAGACATTGCAAAATTCTTTCCTGCCGCTGCCGTGCCTTCCGGTGGAAGTTCAAATCTTAATGGCCTGATCAGCGGCTACATTGCACCGATTGCTAAAGATTACGGACAGTTGGCAAATAATGGCTGGTACACAACAGCTGCCGTACATAAGCGTTGGGGTTTTGATTTAAACGTTACTGTTACTACCATCAACATCAATAGTGAAGCCGAAACATTTGCCGCTCCGCCTCTAACGGGTGTAGCCTACCAAGGCGGAACCACACCGCTGCAAACTGCTTACGGTACGGCAGGAGTTTTTCCAAATTTTCAATTCAATGCCGGGCCCAATAGTGGCATTTCTTTTAAAGGCACCGATGGCGCAGAACCTGGCAAAGATTTGCCGGTAGGGTCATTGGTCATTCCCACACTTCAATTTGGACTGGGGATTTTCAAGGGAACAGATTTACGAATCAGATATACCCCAAAAATAACTATTGGCGATACCGAACTCGACAATTGGGGCGTAGGTATTATGCATGACATTAAACAACACATTCCCGGTTTGCGTGAAATTCCGTTTTCACTTTCGGTTTTTGCCGGTTATACCAAACTTAAGACTACGGTAGACTTGAGTGGATACTATGCGGGTAGCGGACAAGAAGGCGTTGGTGAGTCGAGCAGTTACACGATACAAGCGCTGGTAGGCAAGGATATTAAATTCCTTTCCGTTTATGGTGGCGTGGGATACAATGCCTCCTCTACTGATTTTACTATTAACGGTACCTATCAGGTAACTAGTACCGATACCAATCAACCTTTGACAAGCCCGGTAACGCTTACTGATCCTTTCAGCGAAAGTTTTTCCATAAATGGAATTCGCGCCACCGCAGGGTTACGATTAAAGTTCGGTCCTATCACGTTGAATGGCGACTATACCTTTGTAGGTAAACAGAGCTTGCTTACGGCCGGCTTTGGGATTACCGTGCGGTAGCCTCGGAATTTTATTAATTTTCTTTTTGATCGACCTTGAAATAGTCAAATACGATTTGACTATTTCAAGGTGATATCCTTACGTTAAAAAATATTTTCCCCGCTGCTCGACATTTGCATTGTCAAGCTATAAATAAAAAGGATTATAAATCCACTTGATCTGTCGTTCGACATTGCAAATGTCGAACAGCATGAGTTATAATAACACTACAAAAGTATTTCGTGCATTGAAAGAGAGTGGAAATGAACTTCCATTGGCTACCTACTTCTATAAAATAGAATTCAACAGTGGAAGAAAAAGCAAAACTGATTATCTCTCTTTAAAAAAAACCTAGAGGTCTAGCACCTTGCCTGCGACCTCACAGACCGAAAGTAAACGGATATAGTAATAAATAAAAATTACAGACAAGAAAACTGCAGCCGGTGGGGATGGAGCATAGGTGAGTCGTTGTAGTGAGATGATTTTAAAATCCCCTTTTTGGGGGAGTTATCTTTCCGAAAATCTTACGTTATTTGACACAATAAAGTCAACTAATTTATGAAAAACCTACTCCTTGTCTTCCTCCTTGCTCTTGCCACAACGGCCAACGCCCAAAACATCTTGCGGGTAAATAATACTCTAGGCGTAAACGCACCTTACGCTACTATTGCTGCTGCAGTAGCGGCTGCGGGGGTTAATGATATTATACAGGTAGAGGGCTCGATTACGAACTACGGTGGTATTACTATCACAAAAAAAGTTAGCATAATTGGCCCTGGTTTTTTTTTAAATGAAAACTCTGGACTTCAAGCAAACCTGAACCCTGCAAATTTCGGAACCATAACACTTAATACAGGGGCGAGTGGCTCAGTCATTCAAGGCTTACAAATGACTGGGCTCGTACTAGCTGGCGATATCAGCAATTTTACCTTTACTGGAAATTATGTCAATGGAAATGTTCAGACTGGAAATGGAAATGGAACAAACCACTTATTTAATAGTAATTATATTTTTCAATTCAGCGGAGACTTCCAGTCACCGAATTATACTAATGTATTAGTTACAAATAATTATATTGGGTTTAGGTTTGGAGCCAGCGATAACGGAATATACGTGGTATCTAACAATGTAATTGCTCTAACCGCAGTTAGTAATTTTAAAAATGCTGAGGTAAAAAATAATATTTTTTTTGGAGGGTCAGCCGTTATTAGTCTTTCAGCAAATTCCGTCCTCAAAAATAATATTAGCACCAGTACCGTTATAGCAGGTGCGGACCCTATCAATGTTTGGAATGCTTCAGCCTCATCCCTTTTTGTTGGCCTCACTGGAAACGCTACCGATACTCAATGGAGATTAAAATCAGGTTCGCCCGCCATTGGTGCGGGTGAAGGCGGCATTGATTGCGGTATGTACGGGGGCTCAGCGCCTTACCGTCCCTCGGGCATACAAGTTGGCCAACCCACCATTACTAATTTTTCTACGCCCACTACGGTACCCCAAAACGGAACGCTGAATGTAAAGGTGAGTGCAAAAGTGAATTGATAATACACTTAAGCACGAGACGATTGATTACCTGATTGACACTATTTAGTGATAGGCTTAGATAAAACATCAAAATGAATAAATTGATATTGACCATTTTTTTTTCCACTTGGGGTACCTCTCCAAACTACTGAATGCATGAGAAAAATCTCACTTATAATTTATATGCTGTTAGTAAGCGTTGCAGCAGTGGCGCAGAATATTAATCGCTTCGAATATTTTTTTGATGCCGACCCGGGCTATGGCCTAGGAACGATTACAAATGTTACACCTGCCACAACCATCACCGATTTTGATATTCCGATTTCAACCAGTTCGCTCAGTACAGGCTTTCACAAACTTTACATCCGTGCGCAGAATGCAACCAACCAATGGACGCACACACACCTGCGTAGTTTTTATATTCTACCACTCAGTTCGCCCTCAGCAAACATTTCTCAAATAGAATATTTTATTGATACCGATCCGGGCTTTGGCTTGGGCACGCAAGTTTCTTTCTCCGCTTCGCCAACCATCACCAACTTAGCAATAGATATTTCGGCTGTGCCGCTCACGCCCGGCTTTCATAAACTCTATGTACGCAGTAAATCATCCGATGGACAGTGGACGCACACACAACAGCGTAGTTTTTATATCGCCAATGTAGGCGTGGCGCAGAATCTGGTGAAGTTTGAATATTTCTTTGATACCGACCCGGGTTTTGAAAATGGTACGGCTGCACCCGTAACACCACCTGTTCCCTCCGTTACCAACCAAGATATTTTTGCGGATGTATCAAGTCTTACAATTGGTAGCCATACCATATATGTGCGGGCAAAAGATAGTGGTGGCGAATGGACACAAGCAACGACCGGCATATTTTCGGTGACGGCTGCCTTACCTCCCACTATTTCAACCTTCACACCAACGAGTGGCCCTGTTGGTACAACAGTATTCATTTCAGGAACGAATTTTAGCGCAACCCCAGCAAATAACATTGTTTACTTTGGTGCAACACAGGCAATAGTTACGGCAGCAATTGCTACACAACTTACAGTCACCGTTCCAGTTGGTGCTACCTACCAACCCATCACAGTAAATGTGGGAGGCTTAATCGCCTATTCTGCCATGCCTTTTACCGTCACGTTTCCAGGTGGCGGAACAATTAATGCTTGTTCTTTTGCCGCCAAAGTAGATTTCACAACTGGAGCAAGTCCTTATGCCGTGTCCATTGGCGACCTCGATGGGGATGGAAAAGCCGACTTGGCAGTGGCAAATGCTGGCGGCAATACCGCATCGGTATTTCGTAATACGGGCAGCGGAGGCATTATCAGCTATGCCGCCAAAGTAGATTTCACGGCCGGAACACAGCCTCAATCAGTTTCCA
>Ga0163150_10001764_pt1 | contig 35395 bp, 27 predicted proteins | sample OliLakLV19P2IB_FD_148628 | JGI IMG/M metagenome (GOLD analysis project Ga0163150, IMG submission 148628) | Freshwater microbial mat bacterial communities from Lake Vanda, McMurdo Dry Valleys, Antarctica - Oligotrophic Lake LV.19.P2.IB | ecosystem: Environmental > Aquatic > Freshwater > Lake >... | reverse complement strand
TCTTCAACTTTGGACATCGGAGTGATGCCTCAAAAATCCAATGCGAAACGGGTGTCCGGTGAAACTTCGGTTTTCTATTCGTAACGATAAATAGTCAATTTTGACCCACAGATTCTGCGGAAGAGCCGAAAAAATGAAGTATGAACAAGGCTAACATTCCGAGTGCAAGTCCGATCCAAGCCAACCATGGTAGCCACCGAATATAGCGATGCAGGACTGATATTTTGTCGGCTGGCCTCAGTGTTTTGGAATCGACAACTATGCAAGCAGCCCAAACAAGAAGACAAACGACACCGATCCAGTTGAGAACGTGTGAAACGGACTGGGTGACAAACCCCTGCTGCAAGTCCGAACCCAAAACACGAGTTCCGATAGGGATGACCACGCCACCGTAAAAGATGAACCCGCCTTGCCATACTGCAAATACCAAAATCAAGCAGAAACGGAGTATCCTCGTGAACATGGCTCAAACCTGAACAATTGACGTGTTTCAACTTCGGCAAACGTTGGCTTAGTCGATTTCGAGAACTTTCCCTTCAGGGCTTAACCTAATATCTCGCGTCTTTCCGTCCGCTGACTTGCCGCGAACTTCGTAGAAGATTGTCGAGCCATCTTTCTCCGTCCAGGCAGAATCGAATTTTACATCTGGCAACTTCTCTTTTGTAGTCAGTTGACGATGAAATAAACGGCAGTGTTCCGATATGAATCGCTGTGTCGTGCCCAACTCGAATCACAAACGATTTTCGATCTGGAAATGCGTTCTTTGCCGTGAGAGCCGCGTCAAGAAAAGTGCGACCGACGAAATAACGTCGAGATACTGGTTCGATCGCAACGAACTCATTCATGTTGGAAAGTTCCAACGTCTTTCTCAGATCCGCCTCGTAGACTTCTTTTGCCGCAACGGCTACTGACATATCGCAATCTCCTTTGATTTTCCAATTGATTTCTCAAATTCTAGTCCGTGCCACGCGATTCGGCTACACTGGATCGACGAACATAGCGTTGGACACGGAGAGGCGGTCCAAACGGTTTTGAACTGGAAGCTTGGTTCGCCGACGCCCGGTCGACTTGAACGTTGAACTTGAACGTTGAACTTGAACGTTCGTCCAATGAAAGTCCCGCACCAGAAGGTTGCCGAATGAGGCTTGAGATGAACAACTTTCTCGTGCAACTGATCGCATTCCTGTTCGTATCACTCACTCCATTCGCCAATTGGTTTGCTCTCCCCTTGGTACTGGTCAAACATTTTCCTGGCGATTCCTTGCATGATGTATTGCGCAGTCGGAATTTTGACTACAATTTTAAGGGCGTGATTCCCACGCCGGTTTTACGTTTGTGACGCCTCCGGAGCCCAGAGGAAGGACGAACAAAAAATTGCATCGAATTGCTCGATCGGCCGTTTTGACTTGCGTAGAGAATTCCCCTCGCACTCGATAAATTTGGGCGTTCGGCTTTTCGTCATCTTCGTGAGATCTGTTGCCATGAAAACCACCATCCACCTCAGCGTTGTCTTCTTCGTCTGCGCCATACTTTTTATCGTGGATACCACGAGAGCAGTCGATCCTGGTGAACGCCCACCGCGTGAGGTCATGGAGAAAGTTCAACCTTTACTCGACGAGGCTCGGCGTGCCTTGGAGGCCCAGGACGGGACGACTGTTCGTACGGCTGTGACGAAGTCCATCGCCGCGCTCGGCCCGTGGGCGGGAAAACCCGAAACGGCTACTCGCTATTATCCGCCCATCGCGACCACTCCGTTCGATGCCACGAAGCTGCGGGAATGGTGGCTCAAGGAGATCTACCGCAGACTGCGAGGATTCCCGACGACCGAACGGATGGTGGTTTACAGTTCGACAACGGCCTCTGCGGTCGTGCTCTCATCAGCGCGTGGGAGCTCACGAAGGATGATCGATACTTGGCCGCTGCACGCAAGTCCGGCGACTGGGCCATCGGGCGCCCGCTCGTCTCTAATTGGAACTACAACGCCTTCAGCGTCGGTCTACTTGCGCGACTCGCCATCGCGACGGGGGACGAAAAGTATCTGAATGCTGCGGTGAAGAAGGCGGAGATCGGTGTTCTACCCGGCCAGATGCCCGGCGGACGGTGGTTCGATGCGCATAACGCGAGCGCTGTCTATCACAACATTCTCCTGCGAGATCTCTTCGAACTCCTCCACGCGCTTCCCGCCGAACATGCCTGCCGCCCGACGTTGCTCGACGCGCTAACGCGGGGCCTCAATCAAGCCGCCGACGAGACACTTGAAAATGGCTTTGCCGGCACGTGGACAGACAACTTCGCGCGCGGCCTACAATGGATAGGCGCGAACAAGAAGTGGCGCGACGCGCTTAACGTGAACCTAAATGCGAGCGGAAAGGGAAACGCTCCATGGCCGGGGATCGCGGCGCTCGCCGTACTCGAAGGCATCCAATCAGCACCATGACGACGAGTATCGCTAAGACTTTTTACTCGCTGTCCTTCGCGTTCGACGGCGTTTCTCGAATGTCAGAAACTTTTTTGAGCTGCAATTCGTTAAGCAGCTTCCCTGCCAAACCGTCGGGATCAGCGACTGAAACATGCCAACACGACAATCGCCTTACGGAGTGGCTGTCTGAGCTCCGATCGCCGCACCAATATTTGCGCCTCGCTGTCCACCGATCGCGCCACCAATCGCGCTCCCTACCGCCGCTCCCTGGGCCTGATTCGGCGTCCCATAGTACCCGCCGTTCACAGTACCGTTCGGACTCACATAAACCGGCTGAGGATTGCTGTAGACGGATTGCTGATTGTAATACGTCGGTTGCTGATTGTAATACATCGGTCGCTGATTTGAATAGATCGGTTGTTGACTTGAATAGATCGGTTGTTGACTTGAATAGACTGGTTGCGGATTAGTGTAAACACGGCCTGAATAGACGTTGTTCTGCGGGTAGTAACCGTTGTTGTAACTATAACCGTTTTGATAATAGGTTGGATTCCCATAGGTTGGACGGTACGACTGATACGTCGTCCCATTTTTTGACCCATACACGACGTTTGGTGCAGGCTGAGAGTAGTACCTAGTTACTGGCGGCGAAACCCAATTTTGGGATTTGGATCGAAAGAGCTGGGCATCGACAGGACGTTCCATTGCGATACTAACCAACCCCCAAAATCCCATGAGCAATCCTACCCGAAAAGGCTTTGACATCGACATCGTTTTTCTCCTTGAAGTGTGTGTGTTTCTACGAATACGAGACTACATTTAAGCAAATCCAATGCCGAATTGACTGTTGTATTTGTGCAAAAGAGATAAAATGTCGATGAAGCTTGCCTCAAAGCTATGAGGCTGAACGAAGTGGTATCGTTTTTGCTCACACCAACTATTGCTGAATAGCGAGTGCGCACAACAAACTTGAAAAAGTGAGGAATGTCATGCTGATCGATCGATTGCGAGTGGTGGTGCTCAAACCAAGCAAATACACAGAATTGGGATTTGTTGAACGCTTTCGTCGGGGATTCATGCCGAATAGCACTGTTCCTTATATTCGAAGCATGACACCAGCGTTTGTCGGTAACACACCTGTCGAAGTTCATTCGATTGACGAATATGTTCATTGCGATCTCGACTACTTGTCGTTGCTTCGACGTGAACGCGGCGGGCAAACGTTATTAGCATTGGTTGGAGTCCAAAGCCATCAGTTCCAACGAGCTCTCGACCTCGCTGCATTTTCCAAAAGTAATGGCTGCTCGGTCGTCATTGGCGGGCCGCATGTAATGACTTGTGATACGTCGATGCTTCATGGTAGAGGCGTGAGCTTTGCTCAGTCAGAAGCGGAATTGGTTTGGTCCGAAATCCTGAATGATGCGGTTACGGGCGAACTGCAGCCGCTGTATGGGCAAGACCGAAGATGGCAGCAAGAACTCAAATCCCCCGTACTCGCGCCGCCGAATCGCACAGATCTAGGGCGCTACATCATGCCGATGCTGGGAGTTTACCCGGCTCGTGGATGTCCGTTCCTTTGTAATTTTTGTTCCGTTACCAAAATAGCGGGACGGAAAATTCGCAGTCAGAGCATCGACACGACCATGGCCAGCTTGCGAACGGCGAAGGCCGCTGGCGTTCGAACCATCATGTTCACCTCGGACAATTTTAATAAGTATCCAGAGGCGAGCGAACTGCTTAAGGCAATGGTTGACGAACAGCTTGGAATGAAGTTCTTCGTCCAGTGCGACACACAGATCGCGAGACAGGACCAATTGGTCGAACTATTGGGAAAAGCCGGGTGTTTCCAAATGTTTGTCGGTGCCGAGTCTTTCGACCGACAGACCCTCTTAGCAGCTCATAAAGGGCAGAATCGTCCAGAGACCTATCGCGAGATTGTCCGACTCTGTCGCGAGCATAGTATTGGATCCCACTTTTCCAATATTATCGGCTTTCCGCAGGACACCGAGCAAAAAATTCACGAGCACTTGGCAATACTCCGCGAGCTTGACCCCTCGTGGGCGTCGTTCTACATCCTCTGCCCCATCCCAGGAACCGAGCAATATGACGACTTCTTAACTCAAGGACTCATCACTGAAAAAAACCTTGACCGATTCGACACAACTTCTTTAACTTGGCGACACCCTTCTCTCTCTCGAGATCAATTGGCGAAGTTGTTATTCGAGTCCTATCGAAAATTCTTTTCGATGCGGCACTCGCTCGATACTGCTCGCGCCCATTGCTTTCGAAATGGGCGCCTTCAAGTGGCGGATACGCTGGGGAGTTTGGCTATGTCACTGTTTGTACGCTACAGCGTTTGGCAACATACGCACCCGATGTCGGGCGGTGTCGCGCGCGTGCACCTCGATCAAGTGAAGGAATATATGCCACTCCGCAAAGAGACATTCGGCTTCGAGTTGGTTCCGCTACCGAAAAGCTTGCCGTTGCCAGTCGCAGAAAAACTTCTCAATAAGGAGCTTGGGCCTCGCATTACCACAAGTAACACTCATCTTGGAAGCACCTCATCATCGCAATCGAAACAAGCTTCGATCGCAGCAAATAGTAACCGCTAAATATGCGCACTCCCATCCTTAATAAAACCAATGGACTCATCGTACTGCTCTGCGTTTTTTCTCTGTCGAGTTATTGCTACGGCCAATCCGTTCCGCTTTTGCAAGAAATTGTGCTACCACAAGAATTGGAAGGTCGCGAAAATGCCTCCGTACTTCTCAGGATTCCGAAAACGTTCATTGCGAAATCCGTCAACCGCGATTTTGAACACACGGCGCCGATTCAGCGCGAGACTTTGGGGACTCGATCGAAGGGAACCGCCTATTGTCGAGGCTCAGTCACGTGTGAATTGATGGAGCACGCCAACGGCGCTCAGATGTGCTGTCGGATCTCCGGAACGGTGACTTCGACAACCTGCGGAACCAATGGGCCGGCTATTATTCAAGCCGATGCGACAACTCAATATACCGCGTTAAAATATGCCCTGTTTGACGGACATCGTTTTACGACGCGTCCCACAAGCATTCAATTGACAACTCGAGTCAAGATCACCGGTATCGGTAGCAGCCTGCCTGGACTTCGCGGTCGGATCGTTCGACGATTTGCATCAAAACGCGCAGCAGAAAGTCACCACCAGGTGGAGTCGATCACAGCGAACCTAACCGCTCAAGAGCTTTGTCAAAACATTGATATCGATTTCGACGAACGCATTCGATCATTGAACGAGAAGCTTCAAAAAAATCTATCGATTTTGAAACTGCTCGACATCACTGGCGAGAGACTCTCGATTCGAAGCTCTCCAGAAATGGTAGAAGTCGGTGTGTTGGCGAAAACCCACGAAGGTGAGAGGCTGGTGATCGCACGTCGTCCCATATTTGACTCTGTCGAGCTTTGGCTTAAATTGTCACCGAGTAGCATGGAAAAACGTCTAACCATCGCTCAATTACTGAACAGCGCGCCTCGATGGTTCGCAAGCTACCTGGACGACCATCCGCGTTTGTCCAAATTAGATAAGAAAATCGACGTCGATCTCTACGAAGACTGGATTGTTTTAAACTTGGAAAGATAGGCTGCTTACGATTGTGTCGATGTCCATTGAGATAAGCGAAATCGCTAATTCTCGGCGCGCTAACATGGTAGCTGAACGACCTAACTGCTCGGTAACCAACCGTGCAGATTGTCACGACATTTTGGATTTTGATGCGCGAGTAATCGCCACTTTCTGTATCCCTGGTACTGGATTGCGATGGAAAAAGATCTGAATGCGTTTGCGAAGCCACTTTCACCCGTTTATCGATTCCCGCTAGCTTGGTAGTGAGCTTTCCAGCCATCGAATGCCCGGAGGCACCGATGCGCGAGCCATCCACCTCGGGCTGTTTTTCGATCTTAGCTTGAAAGCTTCGCTGAAAATCGGCGTCGGCCAGGATGGCAATGATGCCGGGCTGGCTCGCTGTGGCGGGTTTCTCCGCAGCGGATAGCGGAGCCAGCAGCATGGCGGTGCGGAGTGGGAGTGTGTATTTCTTGATCATTTATCTGTCTGTTAATCGGTCAGCGGCAGTCGATCGATCAGCGTTCGAAGCTGCACTTTATCCGAGACCGATTTTCCGGCGCGGACATCGGCCTCCGTGAATGCCGCCATGAGCACCTCGCCATCGGGCGTCCGCTTGTGGTCGTAGATAATGCGAATGATGCCGTCGCTGCCCTGCACGCCGTCGGGATAGGTCACGTCTTCGCGTTCATCGAACATGAAGCCGCCTAGCTAGGTCTTGCCATCGTCATCGGAAAAGTAGGCGGTCAGCTTCTCGCGCGGGACGCGTTGGTCGAGCGGGCCGTGCTTTACGAGCAGCAGACTCCCCGACTGCAAGCGCCGCACGAAGAAGCGCGAAGTGCAGTGCTTGAGAGCGATGCGTTGCACGGGAGTCCATGTCGTGCCTTGGTCCGTGGAAATGGTTTCTGCCAATCCCGGCACACGCACCAGCATCCAGAGCGAACCGTCCTTGCGCTCGACGATCATGGGTTCATCGGGACCGCGAGTTTTTGGATTGGGCACGTTCGCGGTGCCACGCAGGGTGAAGGTCGCGCCTTGATTGGTGCTCGCATAGACTTTGATGCTGTTGTCGGCTTTCCACACCGACGAGGTGAGCAGCCAGTCACCGTTCGCAAGCACGGTGGGTTTGTTGAGCATGATGCCATCGCCGAGGCGACGCGGCGCGGTCCATTTCGGATCTGCGGCATCCGGATCGTCCGTGGTGAGGCGGATGGATTTACAAGGGATGGCTCCGATGCGCCAAAGGCGCTCGGCAACCCGCCGGACTGATCGTCTGGTGGGTTGTTTTTCTTCAACTTTGGACATCGGTGTGATGCCTCAAAAATCCAATGCGAAAAGGGTGTCCGTTGAAACTTCGGTTTTCTATTCGTAACGATAAATAGTCAATTTTGACCCACAGATTTTGCGGAAGAGCCATGATTTTTTGGTTCGCAAGATCTGTCGCGACCTCGGCGTTCCAGAACCATGACCGACGAAATCGGGTAAGGGCCGTCCTTCCGGACGACCCTTACCACACCAGGCTCGTTGTACCACATAAGTTACGCCGAGGAAATTTTTTTTGATCCTGGACCAAAAGCGTTCCACGCGTTGGACAGGTCGTAACAGCGTTGCAAGCCAACCCATAAAGTTTGTGTTCCGGGGTAATTTTTGGGGCGGTCTACGAAGCCACCCAATCTCGCAATCGCCCGAACCACGTCATTCAATTTCGGGCAACCTTCGGCTGGCAATGGGAGTCCCAACGTAACGTACACGCTCTTCCATTCGCTCGGTTCAAAAATGACCTCACAATCCATCTCAGGACATTCACGCCCCATGTGACAGATATACATCAGCCGCCATGCCACCACGCTATAGAATGCTAAGCAGTTTAGCATGCGATCGATATCTTCAAAACGTCGGTGTTCGATCCGGCAACCCGATTTCAAGGTTTTAAAAAAGACTTCAATTTGCCATCGAACGCAGTAGCTACGGATGACTCGCTGCACATCCTCGTCCGTGTCGATGGGCAACGTGGTGACGAGCATCCAACAAATGGGATCTTCGCCGTCGGACGGATTGATTTCTTCGCAAAGTACCACATTCACCGTGACGAACTTCGGTAGCGTGGAATCACCATGCACCGGACGAGCTACTTGAATCGTCGCTTTGCGAATCTCAAGCTCGGCAGTCCTCGCTACACGAGAACGACTGCGAGCGGACTTCCCTTGTCCGATCTTCGCTTGCCTCGCACGAATGCAAATGGTTTGTTTTCCCACTTTGGCACTCGACCGCACCTGATCTTTCCAATCCTCTTTGTCGGTCGTGTTGCGATTCTGCCCAGCACGCACCAACAGATCTAAATTGGGTGTCTCGCTCTTGTTAGCAGCTACAAATAGATCATAGATGTCAGACTCACTATCGCCGACACAAACACAAGTGGTCTGCGGACATGCCTGGGCAGTTTGCTTGGCCATTTGCAAACCTTCCAACCAACGGTAGCTCTCCTTCTCTTCAATACCAGTCTTGCGACGCTTCGTACTTTTCTCGGCTGGAGTACCGTTGCTTATCCCTTCACGAGTCCAACTCTTTTCGCCCACGAGTCCCAGAGCTACACCTTCAAAATCAAAGGCCACCATCGGATGAAAGAACGCCCCGCGTCGCGACTCGGAATCCATCGGCCCGGCTCCCTTAACTTGTTGTTCAGGACGTGTCAGATCGATCTCGGTCGTGTCTTGCACCAGTAGTACGAAGTCGACTTGTTTGATGCGTTCATTCGATAGATCAACCACGCACATCAACAGCACCTCCGTGCAAAGAAGCCATCCGCGGGTCGCAACACCAACGCGACCCTTCAAGCACGAATCTTTCGAAAACCAGTTTCGAAAGTCCAGTCCCCCAAACGAAGTTTAAACCAGCGAATTGCTAGCAAGGCAATGGCTTATGTGGTACAACGAGCAGTCTCGCACAGGGGACTTCAACCCCATTAACTCATGCCCATGACGGGCGTACCAAAGCGTTGGACACGGAACCGCGAGGGAACCGAATGAAGTACAGACAGAGTAAGGAGCGACTATGGGCGTGTGGCAAGAAATATGGAATACCGTGCTGTTAGAATTCTCCGATATCCCCGATGCAGCTCAAATTACCCGCATCACTTTACGCCTCCTGTTTGCTGCGACTCTTGGTGGTCTACTAGGGTACGAGCGGGAGCAGAAGGGCAAGGCGGCAGGGTTGCGAACGCACATGCTGGTTGCTCTCGGGGCAGCGCTCTTCGTCATGATTCCTCAACAAACCGGGGCATCAATCGGAGATTTAACTCGCGTGTTGCAGGGCTTGATCGCTGGGGCGGGGTTCCTTGGGGCCGGAGCCATCATTATCGGAAACCGACAAGAGGAACCCAAGGGACTGACCACTGCGGCAAGTATATGGCTAACGGCGGCCATCGGCGTGGCCGCAGGCATAGGGCGAGAATCGACGGCCGTGCTGAGCACTGCCTTAGCCTTGGTAATCTTGTCCTTTATTCCCTGGGTCGTACGGTTGGTCGAAAGGTGTGGAAGGAAGGAAGAATGAAACAGTAAAAGAGGCCAGGGTAGAATTAAACGCCGAACCATCGATTGCAACCGAGCGGCGGATCGGGTCGATCCTGATGTCAAGCCTTGTTGGCCGCCGCCGGTTGAATCGTGTCGTTCAATACAAAGCCCGGAACTTGCGCTCGACAGATGCTCGTAAAAGTTGCGCTCGACAAATGCTCGTGAATCCAACGCTCGCAACTTGGCCTGCGACGTTTAGGGCGTGATCGCCAAACTGAAAGCGTTGTGCGACATCTCCAACCCTCACTCGAAACAAGACTCGGATTGCGCTCGACACCGGACACAAAAAAATCTAGCGTTTAATAGACACGGCCACTGCCGAGATGCTAGGATACTGGCGCGAACCTGCCGCCGACTAAACCCGCTGCGTAAGAATAAATCGGGTAAGGGCGGTCATCGCTGACCGCCCTCCCCACACCACTCGGACATGCGGGTCCGCATCCGGCGGTTCAGCGAAGATGAGCAAGCACGGCCCATAACGTCTTCAGACTCAAGACTCCTTGTTCGGCTAACCAAGCATTCGTCATTCCCACGCCGCTTGCGATCGTCTTGGACATGCGCCAAGGTCCTTTGCGACTCTTGCCGTGTCGGAATGGCTTGCCGTCGCGGAACACCCAGTGCTATCAGTACCCGGACTCGCGTGCGAACGCGTCGCCAGCGTTTCCAGTAACAACATCGAATGCGCCTGCGTATCCACTGTTCCAAGCTTGCGAACAGTTTCAACTGTGAGGCAAGGCCGAAGTAGCCCATCCAACCGCGAACGTACGTTCGCAGTTCGCCCAAACGTCGCTCCATCGAGATGCCTCGGCTACGGCCGGTGATCTCGCGGATACGATGCTTGAAGCGATGGATCGACTTATCCGATACGTTGATCGTCGCTCGGGAACCTACAAACTTGAAACCGAGGTATTCGAGTTCTTCGGTAGGAACGATGCGGCTCTTCTCCAGGTTGACTACCAGGTGAAGTTTACGTGTCCGGTAACGATGAACCGACTCGAAGACCCGTTCGGCACTCCGCTTCGATTTTGTGAAAATCACAAAGTCGTCCGCATATATGCGAACGTGTTCCTGCATTATGTCTTCGGCCTCTGGATCAACGATTGGCGGAAACGCGAGGCTCAAGGCAAAGTCACCGAGATTCGCTACGCCGACGACTTTGTGATCGGGTTCCGCGAGGAATCTGACGCCCGACGATGTTTAGCAGCTTTGACGGAACGATTTGCCAAGTTTGGCTTGGAACTACATCCCGACAAGACGCGACTCATCGAATTCGGACGTTACGCAGAGGAGCGTCGAGCGAAGCGTGGTGATAGCCCGCCTGAGACTTTCGACTTTCTGGGCTTTACGCACATTAGCGGCAAGACCCGGCGAGGCGACTTCACGATCCACCGCAAAACGTCGAGGAAGAAATTCCAAACCAAGTTGGATGCGCTACGAGTGGAATTGCTACGTCGTCGACATGCTGATCTCGCTGAGACCGGCGGTTGGCTACTACGCTTACCACGTACCGTACCGCTCGATCCTTCCCAAACTTAAGCAGTGCGACAACCTACTCGTGCCGGTCGCGCTGTCGTGTACTCATGTGGGCATCTCGTCACTACGGATCGAGGGGACGTGGATGATCATCGGCCAAAGCGCTGGAATCGCAGCAGCGATGGCCGCCATCAAAGACATCGCCGTACAGGACCTGCCGTATCCGCAACTCCGCAAGCAACTGCTGGCTAAGCGGCAGGTTCTCGAATTACCGGACGTCTCGGAACTCTTAGCGGCAGACGGTTCCATCGCCGCAAAATCACTACCGGGAATTGTACTGGACGACACCAATGCGAAGCTGACAGGCGCCTGGTCTCACTCGACGAACTTCAAACCACACATTGGCGACGGATACGTCTTCAGCGGAGAGAAAGGTTCTAGATCAAAAGGCGACGGTAAAGCGACAGCCACATTCCGATTCAAGGTGCCAAAATCCGGTGATTATCAATTGCTAATCGCGTATTCGGCACACGAGACTCGTGCCACAAACGTTCCGGTATCCGACCAAGTTCGAGCACTCGTGGAGACACACACTCGAGCGTCGAATCGGCCAATGGAAGCTTGAACAACAGATCCAGAAGAACGTCGTTTGTTCGCAGAGTCATCATGCAGGTGATGTGCTCGCGTATGATCGCAGAGCGCCCGTACCGGCCAATGTCGGTAAATCCCAGTTCTTAACTTCTTCGAGCATATCATTGTGACCTGTCGCTAAAGGATTTTTCATGCTTCTGGTCAGCAATGGCCACCCCCTGTGGCAAGCTTCTGCTCACAGCATCTTATCGTCAGGATCCTCTTCCAATTAGTTGCCCGGCTCCCTCGTGCAGCACCGAGCCGAAATTTCGATCCTTTGCCAAATTTACTCGCGCGCAGATTGTCACGACTTTCTGCGAATCTGTAAACTATTTTCTAGTCGACTCTTCAATCAACTTTCGAAGAACCTTCACCTCTTCTTCTAGCTTACTGACTCTCGATTTCAGGTCATCCGGGTGCTGAGCCATTCCGTTTGAATGCATTATGTTTGTTGAACTGGGTGCAGTGGTGTTGATTGTCATCACTTGGGCGTTTCGAAGGATTGTCAGGGTGAGCGGCTGCTGATATTGCGTCTGTCCCATGAGATGCACGAACGCACTTTCGTTTTGGACCGACTGACCATTCACTTTCAAAATTACGTCACCCTGTCGGAGCCCGGAGTTGGAAGCAAATCCGCCCTGACTTACACTTCCTACTGTGACACCGCGGTCTGTCGTCTGAATTTGAGCACCGTAACTGTTTTGACCATTTCGATCAGAGCCAAATGTCGAAAATGAGTTAGAAGCATTCATGTTGGCGTATATCAGTTGGCCATTGCCATCGCGGTAGTACGCTTTTCCTTGAGAATCAAACTGCCAAGGCTGGCCATTAGGCGCCCCTGACCCAAGTTGTCGACTAGTGGTTTGAGTAGCTTGATCGCGAAGCATTCTCTGCTGGGGCGTCTCCAAGTTAGATTGAACGGCCTCTTTCGTTCCGCTGCGTAGAGCTTCAGCAGGAGCCTGACCTCGAAGCACGCCCTGTACCGCGCGATTAATTCCTCTATCCACCGGGCTTTGAGGAGACGCCGTTCCCGGTAATGCAACATTGCCTTGCGCTGAATTGCTTGACGCCGAAGTATTGCTCTGAATGCCGCTCTCAACCTGGGCAGCAACTCCCTGCCCTAAGATTTCTTTGATACCACTACCAAGTTGCTGGGCGATAGCATTCTGGGCAGCCAATGCTACGCAGCCAGAAACTATGCTTGAAGCGACGATATGCCGGATTCGAATTTTTGAAGAAAATATTGAAGAATCTGTCATAGTGTTCCCTTTGCGACGTGTGATCAAACAAGTCCTGGCCGGCTCGGCAAAGGACGATTAATACTCCGGAATCTGTGCATCTACTGTGCCAAAATGCCGCTTTAAAAAACCTAAGGAGCAATACGACTCAGGTCTGTATATAGAAAATAGATGGGAATTTGCGAAACCGTGAGAAAAGCGTGTTGCGCTTTGAGATTTTGCTTTACAGGCGTCCATGGATGCCGCTGAGTGAGCTTGTTGGACGATTTACAACCAACTTTCCACGCCGGCTGAATTTTGACAAGGCAAACCGCATTGCCGAGTTGCGTTTGAAGGAATTGATGGGACGGCAATGTGATGACAACCGGAGACGCCATTTTGGCTTTTTGTTGTATTTGATTGTCGTCAGCAAATTGATGGCAATTGAGACGCAGCGCCGCAACTTCCAGGGTTGCAGTCGAGAGCAAGTCTGTTGTTGAGATCACTATCCACCCAACCTGCCAGCTTGAACGACGAGCCCGACTTCATATCGTATAGTTTTCAGCACGAGCTATCATTCACTATTAAGCCATACGATAAGGAGTGTCCTTCGACATGAGCCACGATCGTTACCTGGGTCATTCGCAGTATAAGTAAGCCTGTTACGCATGCCAGCGGATCAAGCAGATCCGAGAAAAAACACTAGCTGCCAACCGACATCTTGACCAGCCGGATAATCATCAACAATCATCCATCTTGGCAGCCACGCAACATCCACGAATTGAAGTTTTTCAATCGGCAAGACTCCTGCGATGGCACGCGTGAAACCTATCAATGCACAAAACTCGATCACCCCGGACATCCAGGAGAAAAAGCCTTCTGCATGCAGATTCTAACTAGCAAACCCTATTCGAGAATCGTCGATCCGAAAACAAAGCAGACCCTGCATCGCATCAAGAACGGCGAAGTAATTCTTTGCAAGGAACTGCATGCTGTGAAAATGAACGACACCGAGCAAATTGTTGGATGTCCTATGTACGGGCCGATCGACGATCCTACACGGAGTACTTAGGGCAACGAATGTTCAACCAAGTGCGGCTGGTCTGCGGATAGTCGCGATTGTTTTCGCGAGATGAAGTTCGTGACCACTTCGGGAGGAAGCTTACGTAAGTGGGTTGCTTCCGGTAGATGAAGGGGTATAATCTTCCCTAATCCGCAGGCTTAGAATGGGTGAATGTTTTTTGAGGGGGGAAATGCTTTGATTACTGGGATGTTCAAAAACATTCATTACGTCACGAGTAGTAAAGAAGGCGATTCGTTACGGTGGCTGGCAGTTGGCGTGATTTCTTTGGCAGCGACTTTCTTGTTGGGCAAAGTTGTAATAAGTCAAGACTCTCGCACCACCTTACCGCGACCAGATTGGCAATTGCGAGCGGAGCTCGAGTTCAAACTTCGGTTGCAACAAGCAAATCGTGAACTTTGCGGGGAACTGTTTGCGGAAATGGAAACCGCTTCGCAAACGCGGCAACCGTCGGTGGCACAGAATCTTCGCCAGATTTTGCCAAGCTTGTTTAAACTGGTCGATGATCAGCCCCCTACGTCACTACCGGATTTTCCCGCATCAGTCGTTTACATCGATGCGCGCCAAGCTGCCTTTGTCGAGTATTCGAAAGTTTTACGAGAACATTCGAAGCAGCCAACCGATTCGATCGTTGCCCGCGAAGCTAGCCTGCAAAAAGAGTTGCGAGCGTCATTTCGCTTCTCGATGCAAGCGAAAGAATTAAGCTCCAATTCAACAAGTACCGTCGCGAATTCAAGCAACGATCCGTCGGTATTAAGTCCGATACCGGATGCGATGGCCCATCAAGCGACGGTGAAGAACATGGCGATATGCATGCGCCGGTTGGTTGCTTTCGCAGAGTTTGTCGCGGAAGGCGATACGTCCGCCGAGAAGAGTCGCGATCTCGAATTGGAGAGCCGGAAGGTTCAAGATTTTTTCAAAAAGCAGAAGGATTGGATACTTCACTACCCTATTCTAGATGTAACGCTTGCTTCGAAATCGATATTGATCAAGGTCGATTCACCGCTCGAATTTGCTCAGTTACAGCTTGAAAACCCCGATCTGAAAGCATGGATTTCGTCTAAGAAAACTTGGAGTAGTAGTTCACCGGCAATCGTCAGACGCTGGGATACAATTAAACCCAACGATTATCTGCGAATCATGGCCCCGATTGCTCTAAGTTCTGATGAACTGTTTGAGTACAATTCTCGAACTGGATCGCGAAGCAACCAAGCATTGCAACATATCGGTTTGACTTCAAGTTCAAGTAACTCTCGCTCGTTCAATTTGGAAATCGTCAAGAAACGCGAATCCAAGCCAGCCGCTATTTCTGACAGTCGATAAACCTTACGCAAGTGCTGATCAATGGGGCTCGTCTCGATGCAAACCAAAAATATATTATCGATTCAATCTCGAATTACTTGCCCACATTGTTGGCATGAATATCTTCCAGAGGAATCGTTGTGGGTGGCTGAGCATCCCGACTTGATCGGCGATTCGCGTCTTGGTCCTGAGTTTGCCGTACGCTTCTTGCCATCGCGTTTCACGGCTGATGGTGAAGCGATCGATCCAGAAGGGCAACGCACTACACGATTGGCTTGTCCGGCTTGCCATCTCGAAGTCGCGCGTCCGCTCTATCAAATTCCGCCGGTCTTCTTTTCGATTCTAGGTGCGCCCGCGTCCGGCAAGAGCTATTTTCTGGCTTCGATGTCCTGGAAGATGCGACAGATTCTGCCTTCGCTGTTTTCGGTCGCTATGACCGATACGGATGCGGTTACCAATGCTCGACTCCATGAGTACGAAGAACTTCAGTTCCTCAATCCGGACCCGGATAAACTGGTGGCGATCGAAAAAACGCAAGTGCAGGGTGACCTATACGATACCGTCAACATGGGGACGCACTCAGTCCAATATCCGCGTCCATTTCTTTTCAACTTGCAACCGATGTCGAAGCATCCGAACTATGCCCAAAGCCGGTCCGCTTCCAAGGTGATGTGCCTTTACGACAACGCAGGCGAAAGTTTTTTACCTGGTCAGGATACAACGTCGAGTCCCGTAACGCGCCACTTAGCATTGTCGCGATGTATATTCTTTCTTTTCGATCCGACGCAAGATCCACGATTTCGACAAGCATGCCAAGGAAAATCTAACGACCCGCAGATGCTGCCACGGGCTAATCGACTCGCTCGCGAGAACAGCGTTCGGCAGGACACGATCCTATTAGAAGCGATTCAACGCGTCCGTCGTCATGCTGGCTTACGTGAGGATCAGCTCCATCAGCGACCGATGGTAATCGTCGTGACGAAATGGGATAGTTGGGAAACACTATTGCCGGGTGTTACTCGCGATGCACCGTATATCGGGCTACCTAACGTCGCCAACAAAGTCCTCGACGGCGATCGAATCGCAACTGTTTCAAAGCAACTTGGTGATCTCCTTCGACAACTAACTCCAGAAATCGTAGCGGCTGCCGAAGGTTTCGCGGCCGATCTGACTTTTATCCCGGTAAGTGCCACCGGGCGAGCTCCCGAGGTCGATGAAAAAACCGGTTCCCTCGGTATTCGACCTCGCGATATGGCACCGTATTGGGTTGAAGTTCCATTATTGCACGCGATCAGTCGATGGTGCCCTGGCTTAATCGGCACGCGTGCTTCACAACCTCAATCGGCTTCTCAACAGGTGAAATAGCGATGAGCGTCGAACTTCTCTATACATCCGCACCTCAAGGCCTGAAGCAAGGAAGCCGTGGCTTTTGTACCGTGCTTAGCACTGCCGGAATGCCGATCAATTTAGCTCAGCGATTGGAATCGTTGAGCGGATATCGGCAAGTCTATCCACCTCAAGATGTCAAAGCCGCCGACAATCCGATTTGCTTTTCGCATTTGCGTCTAACTTTGGGTGGCCGTACCGTTTCAATTCTCTCGCGGTTATGCGCTTTCGGAATCGATTACAGCCAGCGTACGAACAAATTAGCCCATCATGTCGTCCTCGATCCCAGCGAACAAATTGCCGCTGGTCCAGCCATCGTTCTCAATCAACCGGGCGTGATTCGGACCAAGTGGAGCGGTCAATGCGAAACGCTCGCCGTTGGTCCGAGAATCATCGTTGAAGATTCTCAGCCTGCAATCTGTGAGACATGGCATCTAGTCGCAGGCGACGCGGGTTGGGCAGGTATATTGGCCGAAGCCTGGTCGCAGCCGACCAGTAAAACGTTATGGATCATCTTCAGCGAGAGTCAATCGAATCAACTCTTGACGATGCTCGGCGAAGCGATCGCACTCCTTCCGGTGAATCGCCGTTGGAATGCAACGTTCAGTACCTACTACACTAGCCTCCCGCCCGACATCGATTGCCGAGTGCGCTGTGTATTAAAGGGAACCGACGAAGCCAGAATGGCCATCTCCCGCGGCACGGTCATCGACCTCACCAAACCGATGACCGCATTACCAAACACCCCCGCCATCCAAGCCGCCCGCGACGGCGACGTCATCGGGCAAACGGCGCCAACAAGCTCCACGCCACCATCGCTCGCACTAAGCCCTCCATTGACCGTCGCCGAGTCCGCAAGCGAAAAAGCTTTCTTTGCGTTGTCGAGCAAAGACAATGCGAACGACCTTCGATTAGCACCTGAACAACAAAAGAAACCTCCTACATTCGCAACTCCCAATGCGAGGCTGGGTACTCGTCTTGAAGATTCCGATGACTATCACAGTAAGAAGTCCAGGTTTGCAATGCGTTCGGCATTGGCCGTTGCAGCGTGTTTGGTGGTAATTGGAGCGATCGGAATGGCGGCATACCTCGCTCGAAATCCAAAAAACGGAGTCGTCGTAGGAAACGGCGAGCCTAAGTCAAACGGAAACAGCGAGAATATAACTTCCCACGAACCGAATCCGCCATCTGGGGAACCTTCCAGCGCACCTCCAAGTGAGACTAAAGTGAGCGGAGAGCAACCCTCCGTAACTGGTGCCACACCGTCAAATCATGTTGCCGAACCACCTAAGCAAGATCCAACTACAGCAAGTGAGCCGAAACAAGAACCTCCAATAAATATTCTGATCGAGCCTCCGATAAAGAACGTGAATACGAACGGCACGAACGCGGAGGTAAAGGCAAAATATCCAGAGATCGTTGGAGACAATCCGAAGTTAACCGAAGATCTGAGGATCGCGGAAATCGTTGCATCGAACACGAGCGAACAAATCCAAATCGACAACACAGTGCCTTTCAAAATCGAACAAATAGACGGCCAATCTTGGTTGATTCTCAAAAAGGGAGCCAGACTCGATTTCGAAACAAATAAACAAATAAGTGCGGTTATATCCGTCGGGCAAAGTTCCAAAACATTTATCCTTATGCTTACGGATCTGGATGACCCACCGAAAGAGACTGTTTCGGTGACTGGCAAAGCACGCGATGGCGAGACTATTTCAGCAACGTTTAATATTTCCGATCAAGATGGAATCAAATCAAAACAAGGTCGATGGGAAGATAGTTTGACAAATGAACTATCCGAATGGAAGGATCTCAATGATGGCGAGATTCTTACCAAAGAGATTGATCTCACACTCGTCGGGAAGCAAATCCAATATGCCGTTCAATACGAAACCAAGGGTTTTGGAAAAGACGTCAGTTTGACCCTAAAAACGAAGCGAAGCGAACCAACGTTGATTATTCTGTCGCGAAGTATTGGAAGCATCAAGTTCAATGATCTGCTGGCATTGAAGGAGAATGGTGGCGGCCTCAAGGTTTCAATCGATGTTCCGGTTCCGATATCAGAACCAATTACAAACGGAAATTTCACTCTCGGCCCATTCAAGGGAACTCCCACAACGTCTGGTCTTAACCTTTCAGACGAGAGCAAGAAAATATACTTCGAAGGAGCGAAGTTCGTAACGAAAAACTCCGAAACCTGCATACAGTTTTCGAGCATTTTTCCCTGGAGGCAAGACGTTAGCGAAAAGAAGTCGGTAGCGAGCGTAATAAATTCGGACAATGGCCTGTTCAAATTTAATGGCACGCCTGCTCAAACCGAACCGTTACGCGTGTTCCTAAAAACGAAATTCGATCTAGATACTCAGTTGAAGCATTTCCACGACCTACTTTCGAAGTCGCAAAAAGCTCGACCGTTAGCCGTCCAAGATATGATTCGAAATTTTCCCGAGGCATTGCCTTCGTACGTACGCGGAAAAAAAGGTGAGGGATTGGTCGACTTATATGAATCAATTTTTTATGCGGATATCATTTTTGACCCGTTGAAAAAATACAATGAGCAAATGAATGTATATAGAAAGAAATTGAACGAGTTTGAGGAGAGCAAGAATAAGAATAGAGAAGAGCCACCGAAAGAACCTAGCCTGTGGAATTCAATCGACGATTTCCCTGTAGCCGAATGGAAGGGACTATCGAAGGCGATTAAGATCGCTAAATCGGCTAAACCGCAAGATCCAACGGCAGAGGTTATGTCCCTGATGAACACGAACGTGCCTGGCTCCACCAGTTTGAGCGATGAGTGGAAAAAGCTTTCGAAACTTCTCAATGATTTTCGGGAAAAGACCGAGCCTTTGGTCACGTTCAATCCGTTGTTTGACGCGCAGTATCGACTCGAAATCACAAAATATCGTATTAACGATAAATTGGTCGAGGAACCTCTTGCGATCGATATTTCTTTTAAAGTGCAGATTGAAGTGAAATCAATTCTTAAGGATATCGACGCAATTACGAAAAGAAAATGGTAAGGCCTAAAATGATTTCGGTTACTCTAAAAATGCTTCGTCAGCGATTTGAAAAATGGCAGGTATAGACTTATGAACTCAACAATATCCGATCGTATCCGCAAGCAGATGGAGCAGATGGATGGCTTGAATGCGGAAGCGTTGCGACCTTTGGCGGATGTTTATTCGCAGGAAGTGGATCAAGTCAACGCTCGGTTGTCTGAATGCGCGCAGTTGTTGCGGAAGGGGTTGCGAAGCGAGGCGATTCAACGGGCCAATATGCGTCCGAATGTGCTCGATTGGTCGGCGGCGTTGGATTTCCCGGAGTTGGATGATTGGTTGGGGATACTCCAGTTTTTCGGGATCAACTCGCCGACGAATTTAGATCGCGATGGAGCACGACAAGTACAAGAAGCGGTTATCGATGAGCAGCCGCTCGAAGAGCTCTTGCGACAACATCGAAGGATGGCGATCGCCAAAGCGCCGCTTCCGTGGCGATTGAAGATTTTGCGACGGCTTCGCGCTGTCGATTCCGCAAATCCGGTTTGGGCCGAAGACCAACAGGCATGGGAGTTGGTACGATTGAACCAGATTCCCAATCAGCTTACTCAAGCCATCGCAACGAAATCGTTGGACGACTGCACCGAGTTGGCGGCTGAATTAGCCAGTCGCGATTGGTTGACGCGACCGAGCAAAGAACTTCGGCGTGCCGCCGCGAATGCGGCCGAAGAAATTAGCTTTGCGCAACAGTCGGCTCGATTGCAAGTGATCGCCGATCAACTGCATGCGGCATTTGGTGAAGGTAATTTGGCCGCAGCCCAACAAGAGCATCAGGCTTGGGTGCTATTGATATCCTCCATGAAGCGGCAGCCTCCGATCGATATTGTTCAAATGGCGGAGCCGGCCTTGGAATGGTTAGCTGATCAGAACGCGGGTCTAGAGAAATCTAAACGACACGAAGTTTCGACGATTCAACTTCAGAAACTGCTGGACGGCGATACAAAACTTTCGACTCTGCAAAAAGCCTATCATGAACTAGTCAACCTGGACCTTGGAATTGATCCCACGCTGGGTCGACGTTATGCAGCTCGAATTGCCGAGATCGAATTGCGAAGTAAACGCAAGACGCAGTTTGCATACTTTGCCGTTGCGGCGTCTGTTTTAGTCATGATGGGGTTGTTTGGATTCTGGCAATGGTCGCGTTCGAATCAACAAAAATTGGAATCGGCTCATTCGGAGCTGAAATCGATGCTCGACGCCGAACGCTGGCCGGAAGCTCAAGACTTCTTGAAGCAATTGGAATCCCGCGCCCCGAAGCTTCTTGAATCGCCGTCGATTGCTTCGTTAGGAACGCAGTTGCGAGCTAAAGTCGTCGAAGAAGCGTCTCGACAGGAACGCTTTGCTCGACTGATGGAGATGGTTGAGATTGAAGATTCTTCTCGAATAGATTTGGAAACGGTGCGGGCTGCGGAGTCGGAGGCGCGAACTGACGATGAGAAGGCTCGAACGGCTCATGTAAGAAGAGCTCATGAGCGCCATGGAATTGCGATCCGCAATCAGCAGTTCGAAGAAGTGACGAAGGCCATCGAAGTCGCCGACGCTAAACTTGTTAAAATTGAGAGCCTTTCAATCTTTGCGATCAATGAGCAGGATCTAACATCTATCTTGAATGATCTAAATCAACTTCGAGTGGCACATCCCAAAGCCGGATCGCAAGCTGATCGCATGATCGGGCTGACGCTCCAAAAAGCGACTACGTTTCTCGAAAGTGTACACAAACAGCGTCAGCTACTTGAGAAGCGTGCGGATTCGATTAAACGAATTCAAAAGGCGACGACAATGGAAGCCTACCGATCGGGTCTCGAAGACTACGCCCAAGAATTGCCGACCGATAGTCAAACCGCCGATTTTGCGGAAGCCCTTCAAGAAAAAGCATTGTGGCAAATTCCACTCCAGTGGAATGCATGGTGCCTAAGCTTGCAAGGAAGAGTCCAAGGAGGACTCGATGCCGATGAAACGAACGTGATCGCGGAAGAGTTTGCGAAGTTGAAGGTAAACTTTCGCGGTAACAACGCTCTTTCGATTTTTCCAAAGTTTGAATCAGAACTTGCCGCATGGAAAATTCGCCCGGAACTACTAAGCAGTTTGATCAATGATTTGGAGAGCGCGGTCATTGCCGACTTGGTTACGGTTGTTGAGGCTAATTCATCTACCGCAAGTGGGCCGTCCAATGCGACTAGACGTTGGTTCATGAATCATGATGAACGGACAAGGCAGGCAGATAAGATTCAATCGCTTAAGTCTACGTCAAGTATTGGTCTGTTCGTTGTTACGGATGAAAACGGTTCGACGAGTAATCAACCGTTTCTAGGAAAGCCGAGTGTTGGTGAAGAGCCGCGAGCATTGATACGCAAAATCGTCAAGCGATGCAAAGAGAATCAGAGTAAATTCCTCCTCGGTTGGGATACCGAATTTTTGGCATTCATCCAAGATTTTCAAACTAGCAACGCATTGGATCATGCGATTCAGTTGCTCTTGTTGCCGAGAATACTCGAAGCTGGCAATCAGGGAAGTCCGCTCCTTAAACAAACATTTGCTGATTTGAAGGACAAGCTGATCGAGCAAGAAGAAATCCGTTTCGCTTGGTTCAAACCCAGGCCCTTCACCGCTGATTTACCAGGAGACTTAGAGACTCGCTTGCAAAAGGCCATCGTCGATACGCAGCGAGAAATAAAAGCATCGGAATCGGCATTCAACGCGTTGGTCAAAAGCAAGTATTATTGGGTTGGCGGCTTGATGGGCGATTCGCAGAACGAATTGAAGCCATGGTTGGCCGCAGGAAAGCCGCCGGATGGTCAGTTTTTTACGATCAAGCCCGTCGCTGGGGAAACGCAAGTCGCAAATCTCCTTCAAATCGGTACGATCAAGAATGGGCAAACAAACTGGAATCGATCGGTGGCTGATACGTTGGCTGGCCGTCCAATATTTTTTTTGCGAGATCCGTAATGTGGTTTCAACGCTCGATTGGATTTTTAGAAGTGTAATCGTTCACGCGTCGGTGCAGAACAAGCTAATTTTTAGGGGAATTAGCCGGAATGCGTAGCAGTCGGTTTCTTGGCGAGTTCGAAGAAACCGGATGCTAACGCGTTCCGGCTGATCGGGGTGTGAACGGTGACCTAGGAGTTAATCGAATGATTTATTGTGACTACGTGCTAGAGATGGAAAACTTCCTTAGAAGGTGCCCCAATAAACTGTGACTCAATACGATCGAATTTATGTTCGTTTTAAAGGACGCGTGCTTGGTCCCTTGACGCACGAGAAAGCTGCCGACCTCGTGCGCCGCGGCCAGATCACCAAGCAGCATGAGCTATCGCCGGATGGCCAGGCTTGGCGAATGGCAGAGGAGTTCACCGAATTGTTTTCTCCGCCGACACGCGGAAAGATCGCCGATGCTCAACTCGATGTTCAGTTACAACCGGCCACGGTCAAGCCCATTGTCGATGTCGATCAATGGTATGCTCATTTCGATGGCGGCAATCAAGGCCCGGTGAATGAAGGGATGATGCGTCAATGGGTCAACCAAGGCAAGGTCCGTCGCGACACCATGATTTGGAAGTCGAGTATGGACAATTGGCTTGAAGCCCAGTTTGTTCGCGACGGCTGGTTTGAGAATCGGAACATGAATGCGGCCTCAACTTCGAACTCAAGTTCAGACAAAACTTCGGCGAACGAGACGGGCGACTTGCAATGGGTTGCGGAACGATTGCTGAAATCAAATAGTTGGGCTTATTTTTCTGCGATTGCCGGAATCGTGTTAGGCACCTCGTTGACAATCGGTTCCATCGCCTTGTTCTTATTTAACATCTCGCGAGCGAGCAAACCATCGACGGATATTGGGGGGCTCCTGGTTTGCCTTTACTGGATCGCATGGTCAGTCGCCATTCTACTGGCGGCAATGCTCTTGCTTCAATATTCGAACGCCGTGAGTGCAATGCGATTTCGGGTGACCGCCAATGACGTCGGCGGGGCATTGCATCGCTTGGCTAAGTTTTGGTCGTTCACCGGCATTTGTCTGTTAGTTTGGATATTAATATCGCTCTTCCTCGGATTTCTCTTCTATACCATGGTCCTAAGCCTGATACCTTAGCCTAGTTCGACTGTCCCAAGCTTGACCCCTATGGCCTTGTGCCATAGGTGAAGGAGATTTAATGCTAAAATTGAAGCCACGCTGTTCTCCCATCTCCCGCATCATGCCGCCGAAGGCGGCATGATGCGGGAGATGGGAGGAATTATTTCGAGTGAGCCACTTTAGCTGCAAATCTTACTCACCAACTAGACGAGCTGGTTGGGGTCTGATACCCGAACTTGGTACGGTCGTAAGCTTCGGCTACGGCACTTGGAAAGTGCCTGCTACTTGAACCGAGACTGCTGTGCATCGAACTTTATTGAAACATCGATCTTATGGTTGAACGTCAAGACTTGCCGCCGTTGAGCGGATACCGCCAAGATCCAGAACGCCGATTGGGCATACCCGCTGGAAATGCGACGGCTGTGAATCATTGGTTCTGCGGCTTAGTGGCCTTAGTCCTGACAGTGTTGCTTTATGTAGTCGTATTTTGGCTGCCAAGCAATTTTTTCACTCGAATGTTGCTTGATCGCGGGCCGACGCAGCATGCTGCGGTATTTCTCGGCTTTTGGTGCGCTATGATCCTGATTATCAAGCGTTCTAAACTACAATTACAAAGTCGAGCCCTCAATTATTCAGCAGTTCCAGATCAGCACGATTTTGTACTTAGTTCGCAGACAGCTGATCAAGTTGTTAGCCAATTGCACCAAATAGCCGAAGACCCCGAACGATTCGTTGTCTTTAACAGGATTCTGATCGCGATCTCCAATCTCAAGAATCTCGGTCGAGTCTCCGACGTCGATGAGATCCTGCGCTCGGTTGGCGAACGCGATGAATCGGCCCATGAGACCACGTTTGCGTTATTGAATGGCTTCTTGTGGGCGATTCCCGTTTTAGGATTTATCGGCACCGTGCTAGGACTTTCGACGTCGATTGCGACTTTTAGTGAGTTACTCGAGTCACAAAAGGATGTGAATGGAATTGTCAATTCACTAAAGGCGGTCACAGCCGGACTCAGTACGGCTTTCGAAACAACCCTTCTCGCCCTTGTGATCGCTTTAGTAATCCAACTCTGGATGACCGCCCAGAAGACGGCAGAAGAGAAATTTCTTGATGGATGTAGCGATTATTGCCTTAAGCAAATCGTCAGTCGAATTAAGATCTTGCCTTTCGAACAATCTCGCGAGGCTTAGACCTGACCTATGAAGCGCAAGCATTCGGCACCGAGCATCTCTTTTTTTGCCTTTCAGGACATTATCACGTCCGTAGTCGGTATCTTCGTACTTATCGCGCTGACGATGGCCTTGCAACTTGTCGAGCGGACCGTTGAAGGACATTCGTCGAATTCGCTCGTCGCTGATCAGCTCAGCGAAACACTCAATTTCGTTCGCGAGCAAACCAATGAACTTGAAAAGCGTTTTGAAATGCTGAGCCGGCAGCAAGCGTCTTCGGTGGGCGTTAATCGCTTTAACGCCGAATCGATCGCCGCCGAAATCGATCAAGAGACTCAAATGGTCGAACTTCGAATCAAACGTTCGATGGAGCTGGCAGACGAATTGCAGCGATCGTTAATCGTTGCCGAAGGTCAACATCAGCAGCTTGTTGAGCAATCTTTAGATCGCGAACCCGAACGCCAAGACATCAAGAAGATGCTTGACAAGACAAACGCTCTTGAGTCGCAACTTGGAAAGCTAGAAACGGAAAACCCATTGATTTTTCGCGATTCGAATGTCGAAGGCAAGTCGCTGGTTGTTGTGGATATTCACCGATCGCAGGTTCGGATTCTTGATTTAAGTAACGAAACGAGTTCAACTGTCAACGACGAAAAAGGTTTTAAGAGCTGGCTGAACGTAAACTCGCGTGACAATCTTCATTTCTTGCTCTTGGTCCGCCCTGACGGGATTACAACCTTTGAAGACTGTCGCGAAGCGGTCGAAGGTAGTGGTGCAAGTTATGGTTTTGATGTCTTGAGCGATGGCAAGAACCTTCAGATGGCTAGCGAGATCGGAGTCGTGCCATGAGCAGACGTCGGTCGGCAAATACGGGTCCAGGAAGTCTCGATCTATTTTTGGATACGATTTGCAACACCTTTGGTGGCATCATATTTATGGCCATTCTACTTTCGATCCTAGTTCAACTACGAAGTGAAACCGACGACGCATCATTAATCACCGACAAGAAGATTTCAAAAGCAGAAGCTGCTCAATATTCGGCAGAACTGGAGCGACTCGACAGCAATCGACGTCAGCTCGAAATGGCTGTTCAGCTTCTTGAGCAAAAAATTCCTACCGACGAACAATCAGGATCGCAATCGCTGTTACAAAAATTGAACGAAACGCGGCGTCGATTGACGAAAGCGATCGACCAGCAAAAATCGTTAAGCGAGCGTTTAAGTGACATCCGCTCCGATAACCAACGACTCGACCTAGAAACGCACGAACTTAACGAACAATTGGAAAAGGCCACGGCAGCGCTCGAAGCGAAAACACAAGCATTGGATGAAGAGCTGGACGCGCGCAAGCAAAAAATCCAACTCCCTCGGGTGCGAGATACCTTCAAACGCAACTTGATAATACTTATGCGGTATGGCAAGCTTTATACCGTATACGCTTCCAACGGAGCAGGTTTCAACAAAACCCACGTTGCGGCAAGTAATCAGGGGAAAAAGGTCAATCCAATTAGATCCGCTGGATGGGAAATTCAATCGAAAGCCGACCGTTTGGAAGTTGAACAACTGTTGCAAGGTCATCAACCTACAAACGAATTTATTTCGCTGGCTGTTTGGCAAGACTCGTTTGAAGCATTCGCAGAGGTCAAGAAATTGTTCATTGAACATGGATTTGAATATCAACTGATACCTGTCGACTTCCCGGATGGAATTACCCTTGGCAATTCAAACACCGTCCCACAAGTTCAGTAAATGACACATCCCATGCCTTCAACGCGCACGTCTCCCCCGCCTTTGCCACCACTCTTACCGCAGGAAGGTAATCCAAAGGCTTGGTTCGTCGGTATCGCTGTTTTGATAGGAATATTTATCGCGTTGATGCTGATCATGTTCGTCGCACTTATCAAACCTCGTGACGTCGGCTCGGCATCAAAAGGAAAAATTCCCCTGGCGATCGACTTGTCCTCTACTAGCACCGAGGGGATTGTTGCGGGTACTCAGTCGAGCAGTCCGTCGACGAGCCGCGACGAGTCGCAACGCACCGATCCTCAGGATTCAAAAGAGGCAAAAGAACCCGAACACAGTCCTAGTGAAACAGACATCTCGTCATCGAACGCAGCTCAGAATGACAAGACTTCGCCCAAAGCAATCACAAAAGAAATGGTCAAGGAAAAGCCAAGACTGGCGATCACTTTGGATACTTACACTCCATCACCGGTAGTTTCCCAAGGCAGGAAACGCGGCTCTGGTTCATCGGCGGCATTGAGTCCGTTAGAAGGCGCAGGCAATCCGTTTACCGGAGACGGCAATTGGAAGAGTACGGTATTTGTTATCGATCGATCGGGAAGCATGGGTAGTTCGAATAAATTTCCACGCGTGGTTAAGGCACTCAAGTTAGCCATCGAGGCGATCAAGAAAGATCAATCCTTCACCGTGATTCTCTTCGATAGTAGTGCCTATCCATTTGAGACCCCCCTAAAGCTACTTGATGCAACACCTGGAAATAAACAAGCAATCTCACTTTGGTTAGATCAATCATCGATTGGTGGCGGAACCAATCCATTGGACGCGATGCTCATGGCAATTGAGTTGCAGCCAGAACGAATTCTATTGTTATCCGACGGTGAGTTTGATCCATTGATGGTGGACGCAATTACTTCAGAAAACGAGCGAAGGCGAGTAAGGTCACGTATCGATTGCGTCGGGTTGGTCGAAGAGGTCCAAACCTTGCAACAGTTGGCCAAGCAGAACAACGGAATTTACTATCAAGCCCAATAGATCGGCAACGCGACCAATACAGAACGACAAAGCAAGTCGCCCAAGGCACTATGCAATCGAATGTCGTTGTAATGCTTCACTATCATCGCTTCGCTAAAGATGATTTATCGGTCATTACGGCAGATTTTGAATTCAACGGAAGTTTCTTCTATATAACTGTGATCCTCTCCCGTTTCTTCGACGCTCATCCACGTATTCGCGTGCATTGCAATGCGCTGACTGACAACGAGAATTCGGCGTTGCGAGAAGCGCTGGATGAAACAGAATTGGCAGCCAGTGGGATCAGTCCAACCACTATTCGCTTAGCCATCGGAAATGAAGATTCCAAGGACTTGATCGCTCAGTTTATCCAGTCGGCTCGGTTCGCCATTGAACCGCATCTTCCCGGATTCACTGCCCAGTTTCCGTCAGCGGCGGAGATCGACAAGCTGGTTTACGATTGCTACGTCGATGGTCACCGCCGATACATCGAGTCCAAGGCGCCGATGGCTGAATACCTATCTTGAGCCCGCCGAGTATGGCAGGCCGGGCTGCCGGAATACTGGTGGCTTTCGGTAATAGTGTCGAACGGTTTACCGAACCTGACGAGACATTTGCGGAATCACAAAGCAGTTTTGACGGTGCGCGAAGCATCGTTTGACGCATCGGCTCCGGAAAGTCGGGACAATCCGAACGGCTCTTCTTTTCAGCCTAAAAAAAGTCTTTGCCAAATTCCGAAAACGCGACGTCGATTATTTTGGCTCGCTTGCGGATGTTGAAGAAGTCGATGTAGGCTGGATCGGATAAGGTTTGATCGATCTGGCGTGTGGTTGCTGACGGCACTGAAGGCGTCGATATCGAATCGATCCATGAGAATTCAATAAGTTGCGATTCACCTTCGCCGACCTGCGTTCGTGATCGCCGCCTGAACTCGTTGATCACTTGCAAGACATCGAGTGGCTCTACCGAGTTACTTCCATCGACATCGATGTATGGCGGCGGCACAAAGTCGGTCGGCCCGAGAAGACGGCTGCCTCCTCGTCGCAACGCATTGATCACTTGCAGAACGTCGATGGGTGAAACGTTGCCATCGTCGTTGACGTCAAATCGATTGCGGGGGTTCTGATAGCTCGTGCCGACGATGTCGACGGTTACTAAGGCAGTGTTGCTCAAGAATTGCAAGTTATCGGCAACGGTGTAACTGAACGATATTTGGCCTAAGAAACCAGCCGGCGCTGCATAGCGAATCGTCCCGTTGCTTTGGACGGTCGCGACACCGACAACGGGGAGGTCTATGAGCACAACCGACGCTGTATTGATCGTGCCGTTGCCATCGGCATCGGTGTCGTTGTTGAGTACCGCAATGTCGATTGTCCCACCGACTATCATTTTGGTAGTGTCGTTGGCGGCGATCGGCGATTCATTGTTGCTTCCGACCTGAGTCATACGAACTGTTTGTCCGCCATCGTCGTCGGAGAGCGTTACTCGGATGAGATAGTCACCACCGGCTGCATAGTCGTGATTGAGGGTGAAAGTCGATGTACCGGCTGGAATGGACAGTGTACTAGCCGCCGTTCCATCTCCCCAATTCACGATCACCTCATGCGAATCGAGAGTTCCTGTTTCGGCGAAATCACCGCTCACGGTCACTGTACGGTTTGGCGGTAACAGCGAACCTGGGTCCTTCGCGCTGTTAGTTAATCGCGTAAAGACAGGCGCAACATTCTTCACCGTAATCGATGTGGGGCCGAAGGCCAGGAACGCAATTTCATCATTGGATGCGAGCGTTGCAACAAGCTTCCCGACGGACTCGGCTTTCGAAAGCGACAGGGCGTTATCGATGGCGGCTTGGATATGAGCTCTTAGTCCGGAGGCATCGGCAAAGTTACCTGCTGCAACACTGATAGGAATTGAGCTGCCACTGAATAGGAGACTAAACTTGACTGGCGCCGTGAGATTGTTACCCGTGCGGACTGCAGCGATCGCTGCTTGTGCTGCTGTTGTATCGCCTAACAGATCGTATCGCACGCCATCGATCAAGTCGCGACCGGTCGAAAAATTGATCATCTTGTCCGAATCGATTTTAGCAATCAACCGCAGGTTTTGCTTCGGGTCAAACTGACTGGGTATCCCGGCTCCTGACGTTGAAAATGATTGATCCAACGCCTGTTGAACGTGGCTAAGCAAAGCCCCAACCGATGAGAAGCTTCCAACCGAAACCGTGATTGTTTTGGCATCGAGCACCAAGTCAAACGTGAAGGAGTCGAGGTTGTTGTTGATGTCGCGGGCTGCGGCCATGAGCGCCTCGGCGGCTGTCGTATCGCCAAGTGACGCATTTGGATTGATGATCAATCTATCCAAGGCCCCGAGGCTGACGACAACGATCCTAGGAAGGCGTTCAGCGATCAACGCATTGTCGATCGCGGTTTGAACGAATTGTCGGAGCCCTTCGGCTGACGAAAACGCAGGTACAACCACTGGAACATTTGTTCCGTCGTAGACAAGGTTGATGTTGGTGGCCGTCAGCGAGTTTTTACTATCTCGAGCGGCTTCGATCGCCGCTTTGGCTGCCGTTGTATCGCCAATGGTATGACGGACGGCCGTTTCTAGAACGCGCGTCGTTTCACCTCCGTCTTTATCGGTGATCGTTACGGAAATGAGGAAGCCGTCAAGCGACGTCGCTGATGGGTTATCGTCTAAGTAGCGATGGGAAGCCGTAAAGGTACGCTTGGCTAAATCGACGGTTCCGGGGGACACCGTTCCATCTCCCCAATTCACCATGACGGTCGCCGAATCAAAGAGCCCCACATCGATAAATGTTCCGGTGATATCAACCTGTTCATTTTCCTTAATTTCGAGCTTGTCGATCGATAGACTGGTAATGACAGGTGCCACGTTGGAAATGATTACCGATGCATCACCGCTGACTTGGCCACCATCGTTGTCGAGCAACGTGATGGTAGCGGTATAAACGTCCTGGGGCGCACCGGCCGCATTCTTGCCGGTATAGACGTGCGTCACTATAAACGTTCGGGTAACCGGTTCCACCGGTGCCGTGGAAGTCGTCCCGTCTCCCCACGCGATCGATAACGTGTGGGTGTCCAAAATACCGACATCGTCGATGATTCCAACCAGCGTCGTCTCTTCGTTCTCGAAGTAGCTATCTTTGACAAAAGCTGCGAATACGATGGTCGGCGGCACATTGCTGACGGCGACCGTCGTCGATGCTGATGAGGTTTTTGTCAAATCGTCATCAGAGACATCGACCGAGATTGCATAGGGATTAGCCGATGGTCGATTGTCGGCATAGCGATGGCCGAGCTGGAACAATGATGTGCCCGGAGCCAACGTGATGATCTCTTGAGCGCCGCCGTCACCCCAATTGACTTTGACCGTAAACAAGTCGCCCGTGCCTGGATCAGTGATCTTGCCAGTCAGATTGAAGTCGCCACCTTCAGTGGTTGCAAACGCGCTCACGTCACTGACGACCGGTAGTACGTTCGTCACCGACACTGGCGTTCCGAATGTCGCGGAATACTGACCATCCAAATCGAAGGCTGTCGCTTTGACCGTAAACGATCCGTTGTTGCCATACGTATGAGTGAACGATCGAACATCGCCCGAGAATGGTTCTACTACACCATCGCCCCAATCGATGTTGATCTTTTCAAGTAGATCGTTGCCTGCTTCCGTGACTTGCAACGAAATCGTGAACGTGCCACCTTCGAAGAGGCTTGTCGACGTTGCGGTGAGTGCTAAAGTCGGAGAGACATCGTTAATGGTGATGTTCGTGAATGCTTCACTCAACGCTCCATCTCGATCGATGACAACACCGCGAACGGTGAGGATTCCGTTTTGGGCCAGCAACGCAGCCGGCACCGTGACGGTCGTCGACGTGCTGTTCTCGATATCAACACCCACATCGAACACGCCGTTGTTGTTGAAGTCGTAGCTATAGCGAAGATTGGCTTGATCAGTCGCAGATGGATCCGATTGATTGCTGAATGTTACCGTCGCCGAACCGGTCTCATTGATCGGTCCCGAATTGGAAAGCGTAGCTGTCGGAGCAACATTGGTGACGACCAGCTTCGTCGTTACGGCGGGCGTCGTGGTGAAGTCGCTGCCTATCCCGTTCGCATAGCGTGCTCGGGCCGCAATCGTATACTCCTTAGTCCGCTCAATGCCGAGAGCATTCAATTGAGCCCAGGTAAGGGTGGGTGCGGTTCCAGTCGCATCGCTGAAGTCACCATCACCATTGAGGTCCCAGTCGAGACTGAAGAAATCGCCTGAAGCGCTTCCGGAAAGAGTCAGTCCTTTACCCTGAGGAACCGTGTATGCGCCGCCGGCGCTTACGTCCGTTGAATCAACGGCTATCGCAATTGTATGTCCATTGACATCACTGTTCGTTGGATAGGCATTGGGCGCTGAATCTTCGTCGACTACTGCGACAGATATACTGTAGTAAAGGAATTCCGCCGTAGGTTTCGTATAGGTATGTGTCGCCGTTTCAACACCGCTTCCGAAAGTTTCGCCCGTACCATCTCCCCAGTTGACTCGCCACTCTTGCACATGGTCATCGCCCGGATCGGTGGCACTAAAGACGATGGTATAGGTGGCTCCAATCTTTCCGTTCCCCGTTGTTTTTCCAGCATTCGGATCCTGCTCTTGTCCTCGGACTCGAACCGTCGGTGCCGTGTTGCGAACCTCGAACGAACCCTTTGCTTCCGAAATACCAGCGACGTTCGTGGCCCTGACCGCGAACGTATAGACACCGTCGTCCTTGATGCCCAGCGCGACTAACTGATCCCAGGTGAGTGACAGCGATTCTTCTGTCGTGCCGTCGAAGACTGAATTTCCGATGACATCCCCGAATTGGCCGTCACCATCAAAATCCCACTCAAGCGCCTTGGTGAGTTTGCCTGTACCGCCAGGAACAGGCGTTACCTCGACCTGAACGAAGAAATTGTTCTGACCTTCATCCAAGCGGCCGGTGTTTGAAATAAACCGGACAAGCGGCGTCTTGGTTATCGTTGTATTCTCAAAAGAATCGTATTGCAAAATTCCCAAGAGCAACGGAGATGTTTCGTCGAAGAAGTTGACTTGCAACGTGCCGTCCGGAAAGGTTGGAACGGCGGGGATAACGATATGATTTTGACTGCCGAACTCCAATTTGTCACCCGGCGTTGAAGTCGGAGCATCTCCGTGGACAATCGTGGTAGAAGAACGATTAAGGCCTACTCCGTTCACCTGCACCGTGTCTTCATCGGGGCCGCCGTTGACGACGATGAATGACTGTGAACCGTTCCCAAGGATGGAGATAGTATCTTTTCCAGTTTCACCGTTGACGACGACGCTGGTCTTTTCTGTTACGGATCGAAGCTGTGCATTGTCAGTGCCCAGTCCGAGATTCACGATCGTCGTCGGTGTTTCGGGACTGTTCGGATTATTGGAAATCAGATCCGATATTACAACGCGGTCATTTCCATCGCCGGTGTTGATCGTGAGTTTTTTCACGTCTGAACCGGGGGCATTGGGCAACGTCAGCGTGTCATCACCACCCGCCGTCGATACGGTGATTTCTTCAATGTCTTTGAACGCCGTCAACAACGCCGTCGCTTGCGGTGCATTGCTGTTGAGGTCGAAGACAACGATTCCGCCGGGTGTGTTTGTCGCACCAGCCGAACCGACGTACAACTTCGAGCCATCGGCTTTGATGGCCATCGACGTTGGATTAAGTAGACCTTCGGCACCGCCGGTGTTGTTGCGCAAGAGTTGAACGAATTTCAGCTTGCCGGTCGTCGTGTCGCGTTTGAAAATCGCCAATGCGCTGCTGGTATCGCCACTGACGATGACATATTGGCTATCGGGTGTAATGCGAACATCATTGTTCCCACGTATACCCCGAACGCCACCGACGCCTTCGATGAATTGTTGAATCTGTGTCAGTTTTCCATCGGTCGCTTGTTGGAAGACGGTGAGACTATCTCCAATGGCACCCGTCACATAGACGAAGCCATTGGCGGCCGCGACGGCATCGACACCATCGAGTCCACTGGGTGTACTGACGACCTTATCGGCTAATGCAAAAGTCGTCGCATTGTAAACAATCAGTGCGTCACTACTCTCGTTCGTGGCGTAGACGAAGTTACCGGACGCCGTTTTCAGATCGAGACGAGTCGCTCCGACGCCTGATGATCCGATCGCCTGATTGAATTTCAATTTACCCGTCGGTTGGATATCGAAGACTTGTATAATCTGACCGCTGGCGAGGAGCTGTGTTCCAGTGCTGTTAAGCAATATCGTAAAGTTAGTAGCCCGATCGAAAAAATATGTCTCGACCAATTCGCTCAATTGGCCGGTGAGCGGTTCTCGTTTGAAGAACAAAATCCGCTGGCCCGACCCGGTCGCATCCTCTCCGGCTACGTAAACCGCTTTACCGTCTGGGCTGACGACTAAACTGCGGGCAACGATTAGGCCGTCAGCGGTGGTTGTGCCTGTCCCTGCTTGGACAATGTCGCCTTGCTTGATCAACTGTCGCTCCGTTAGGTTTGCGGCATTGATCACCACCAACGCATTTTCGGCCGTATTGACCGCGTAGATGTTCTTACCATCTGGGCTGAGCGCAATCGAAGTCAAGCCCTGAAGTCGACTGGCGATGCTGAGTCCCGGCTGAACAGCCTTGATCATTTCGACTTTGATCGACACATTCGCGAATGTTTTGTTGCTGAGAGCTTCGACCGATCCATCGATCGCCGCATTGATTCTTACAGTTCCATTGGGAATCAAAGTCGCCCATACCGAACCAGGATTGAGAGCGGTAAGCGGAGTATAGGGTTCACTCCCACCAAAAGTGAGGCTGCGCGTAGCACCACCCGTTGCGAGCACCCGCGAGTACGTCGAATCGAGTACCACCCCCTCAAACTCAACGTTGATCCCCAACGTCGGTCGACCGAGCGGGATATTTGATACATTGACGAACAGCAACAGATCATATCCAACGTAGTCGTCCGACGAGATGGATATACCGTCGACCAACTGGCTGAGAATCTCTTGCGTTGCATCGACACGCACGATGGCCGCCAAGGCGTTCGGAGTTTTTTGTGAGCTGATGGCTAATTGGATATCGGTTGGAAGAGCCGTGAGTGATTTTTCAAGTAACCCAGCCACGTCGGCACCGCCGGCAAGCCCAGCGATCATTGGCGTGTCGATAAAATCCGAGGTCCATAGATTCGGGCGTTGTTGTCCTGTGCCAAGATTGAAACCAAGATTGAAGTTGCTGATGCCTGTCAAGGTTCCAGGTGTACCACCGCCGACGTTGCTGCCGTAAATAAATCGTCCGTCGCCGCCGTTGGGAGAGCGAACGCCGTCGGATGATCGAATCCCTCCGAGTCCACCGCTGGTATTAACGCTCGTCTTGGCCGCATTCAAAATGGATGCAAAGAGTTTCACGCTGCCGCCCGAACCGCCACCACCACCAGAGCCTGCACCGCCGGCACCACCATCACCACCGCGGCCAGCAGTGCCACCATCGCCTCCGTCATCCGCTCCCAGTTGACGTTCGGTCGGATTGGTTCCCGCCGTTCCCGGTGAACCGGCGAGACCTGCACTGCCGGGTCCACCTTTGGCACGGAGCACGAGGTTGTCTTTAACCAGAATACGACCTTGCG
>Ga0163150_10001762_pt1 | contig 35409 bp, 34 predicted proteins | sample OliLakLV19P2IB_FD_148628 | JGI IMG/M metagenome (GOLD analysis project Ga0163150, IMG submission 148628) | Freshwater microbial mat bacterial communities from Lake Vanda, McMurdo Dry Valleys, Antarctica - Oligotrophic Lake LV.19.P2.IB | ecosystem: Environmental > Aquatic > Freshwater > Lake >... | reverse complement strand
CCTCTCTCTCACCCCCCGCCACACCTCGCCCATCCCGCGCACACGCTTGCGTCTTCGCGTCCTCCCCAAAAAACGCCGCACAAACATAATCAAACGGCGCATCATTCCCCGGCACCACCGCCCTGCGCACCACCCGAATCCCCAGCGACTTCTCAATAAACCGATGCAGCCCATCCGCATCCACCGGCCGCAGCACCATCAAGTCGCGCAACGACACCGCCGGCCTCTTCTTCATTTTCGTTTTCATCACAAGCTCCGGAATGCGGCCGCACGCCGCTCGACATTGAGAGAAAGGATTCAACACCGGTGCCACGGGTCGGCTCGGCGACCGTGCGCCCCACTGAACACGGGTCGCAAAGCCGACCCGTGGCACCGGTAGGTCTGTACATGCGATTGCCCTGCGTCCTCGTCCCCGGCCGCCCCCCGCACCTTCACTTCGCGTTCATGTTCTCACCCTCCCCATAAATCATCTTTCGAATCTCCTCCAGCGGCGTCTCCGCTTCCTCTTCGTCCATCGCGTCGTCGCGCAGCTCGCTGCGGCGAACCGTGAGCTTGAGCAGGTCGGCGCACGCCTTGCGCACCAGGTCGCGGTCTTCCTCGTCAACCGCATCGTCACCGCTCCCGCGCTTGCCCGCCGCCATGTGGATGAGCGTGTTCGCCGCCGTCACGCGGTACTGGCTCAGCATGAGCTGCGTCTGAAAGTTCGCCAGGTCGCACAGCCCCGCGAGCCACCGCCGGTTCTGCTCGCGGTTCGCCCAGCGGGCCAGGTCCACCACGTCGAGCCTGTGCTTCTCGGCCAGTTTCGTCAGCGTGAGCCGCGCCGCCAGCATGTCGTCGATGATCTGCCGTGCCCGTTCACCGCCGATGTTGCGTTTCACAGGTGACTCCTTGAAAGAAATGAAGAAACACATCGCGTCGCACCTCTTCGCTTAGCGGTCGGGCCGAAGGCTTTGCGCAGGCCCACCCGCCGGGCCTTTACGCATCAACCGCCGACGCCGCGCCGGACAAGTGGCCCTGCGCCAAGCCTCCGGGCCGACCGCTAAGCCGCGCCCTCACTCTGTTGCCGACACCAGCGTCATCAGCGCCGCCTCGCGCCCGCCGCCAATCTTCTTCAGTCGCGCCTCCAGCGCCGTCCGCTGCTCCGCCGACAGGAAAAAGTGCACCGCCACCGGCAAATCATCCGGCAAACGCGGCGGCCGCAGCACCGGCGCCGCGTTCAACGCCAGCAGCCCGCGCACCTCCTCCGCCCCCTCCGGCAGCAGCCGCGCCAGTTCCGACACATCGACCGCCCGTACCGCCTCGAGCCGCGCCAGCAATTTCGCCCGCTTCTTCGGATCGTCCTGCCCCTGCAACCGATTGAGCGTCGCCAGCAGCGTCAGTGCCTCCGCATCATCCACCTCCCAAACCACGCACCGCACACTGGCCACGCCGATCCGCCTCAGCGCCAGCACCCGATGATGCCCATCAAGAATCTCATAAACAACGCTTGCGCCTCCGCGCTCCGTCTCCCGCACCACCACCGGCGGATAGTTCCCCGTCCGCTTCATGTGCCGCGCCAACTTCGCCAGCAACTCCTCCGGCATCACGTTGCTGTTCAACGGATGCGCCCGCAGTTGCGACAGCGGAATCTCGACAAGTTCCATGACTTTGCCTCCCGTGGTTCGCGTTGACGTGCAGAAAATAAACCGGGTCGCTGATGAGCCACTGCCGAGCGGCGACGAACTGCTCGCGCAGTTCGTTGGATGGCCGGCACATGGTCTTGGCAAACCAGCGCTTCAGTTCGCGCTGCACAAGGCCGCGCGACGGAGCATCGAGCGATGCAAGGCGCTCCGCGAAGCGATCGACGACAGCGACGTCGAGTTCGTTGAGGCCGGCGCGGTGCAGCGCCGCGATCAGCCGGGCGTCCTGCTCGCGCCCGGCGGCGCGGTACGCCGTCATCCCCGCCCGTTCGAAGAACGGATGAACGCTGCCCATCGCGGCGATCGCCTCGGTCGCCGCCGTGGTCGCGGTCGCCAGCGCCGCCTTCACCAGCCGCACCGCCAGGCCCAGCCCGCGCCACTGCGGATGCACGATCACCCGGGAAATACAGCGGATTTCCGCATTGAGGGCCCGCGCCCGCTGGCTCATGCCGCGGACCGCCGCGTACCGGCCGCCGGTCGCCTCCTCGCGCAGCCGGCAACCGAGCGAGGGCAGCGACTCGACGAGCACCGCCACCGTCTGCGGCTCCTCGCGCCGCCGAAGGAACCGCCCCGCCACGCTCGACCGATTCAGCCGCAGCGCCAGCACCCGCGTCATGGTCGCGGGGCGGGCCGCCCGGTAATGGTGCTCGCGCAGCGCCCGGTAATCCGCGGCACTGCCGGCGCACAGTTCCAATTCATCTTCGATGAGCATGGGCACCCTCCCACATTTCCATTCGACTTCCACCCCCCAAGCCCGATGATGAGGCTTTGCGAATCGTCGGGGTATCGGCCTCAATCACTCGACACTCGCCGCCCGCGGTTCAACCACCCTCGACATCGGCCTTGGAACTAGCGCCTGCCGTGCCGCGCCTCGGCAACCTCCATCGCGCCGCCCAATCCCTTCTCGATCAGCACATCCGGCTCCAGCGCTTCGAGCAGGTCATCGTGCGTCGTCGCCGCGATGAAGCACACCGGCCTGCCGCACCGCCGCGTCCACTTGCGCACGTTGCGGGCGATCACCATGGCCGTGATGCGGTCCAGCGTCGCCGCGAACTCGTCGGCGAGGACGACGGTGAGTTCCGCCCCGCTCGACTCCACCATCTCCATCGCCTGCGCCAGCCGCAGCCGATACCGCTGGCCATCGGAGAGCTCGCCGGGCGACCGCAGGACCACGAACGCATCGGCGAGGCCGGCGAGGCTCAGCAGTTTCAGAGCGCGAGCAAGGCCCGCCTCATCGGATGCATCACGGACAAGGCAATCCACCAGCGGTCGATCCGGCAGCGCGGGCAGTTCATCGAACCGGATCATGCGGGCGTCGCCGCGCTCGCCGAGCGCTTCGGTAATCAGCCTCAGCAGCGACGACTTGCCCCCGCCGCTCGCACCGGTGATGAACACCACCTGGCCGCCGTGTAGATCGAGCGTCACCGGCGGCACGATGGTGACTTCCTTGGCTTCATCGACGCCCAGCCCGAACATCGCCGCGACGCGCAGCACGCGCGGCGAGGCGGCCACCACAGTTGCCCGCGACAGGCTCATCGAGAGTTGCATGACGGTGGCTCCAGAACGAGAAATGAGATGGATTAGTCGCCGGGGTTCAATGCCAGCCAAACGTCAAAACCGCGCCAGCGCGCGGACCGTGTGCAGGTCTTGGCGGACAGCGTGCAGCGATCGACAGGTCCGCGCAGCGGCCTCTTTCTGGCTGAGCCCCTGGCAAATGACCAACTGTGCGGTGCGACGAACCGTCGGCGAGAAGAGATCGCCTTGGGCGACGGCGAACGCAAAGAGCGGGGCGCGCATCCGCCGCAGGGCGGATCGCAATTGAAGGTAAACCTTGCCCCTGCCGCAACCTGCCTGCCGGGCGATGTCGACGACCTTCAGGCCGCACTCGAACACCTGGCGGACGAGGAAGGCGTCCTTCGCGCCCAGGTGCCCCGCCAGTTCCAGCACCCGCTCCACCTGCCGGCGACGCCCGCCGCGCTGCCCGCCGCGCTGCCCGCCGCCGGCATCGGACGCCACCCCCACCCGCTCGAAGGTGCTCCCGGCTTGACGCATGTTCAATCCTCCGTATACTTTGTGACGGGTTCAGCCCATAGTTTACCATAACCCGCACCGATGTTCAATGGTTTTTGAACGATTGTGGAGAACATTCCCATGCCGACCTTCGGAGAGATCGTCCGCCAGCGCCGCGAAGAGCGCGGGCTGACCCTGGCGGCGCTGGCGCAGGCCGTCGGGGCCACCAAGGGTTACCTGTCGATGATCGAGAACCACCGCGTCTCGAACCCGCCCTCGCCGGACATCGTCGTGGGGCTGGAGAAGGCCTTGGGGATCGCCGGCGGCGAGTTGCAGCGGGCGGCGGCCTGGCAGAACACGCCAACGCCGGTGAAGCGGACGCTCGAGCGCTTCGCCACCGCCGCCGAGCGCGGCGAGGAGTTCGCCCGCTGGCTCAAGACCACCACCGAACGCCGCGGCGACGGCGCCAAGAGCCTCGACAAGCTGCACAAGTCCGGCGAGCTGTCGCGCCGCATCGACGACCTGCTCGCCGGCGACGAGAAGGAAGCGAAAAACACCGGCAAGAAGAAATCCGCGCGCCCCGGCAAGCTGGGGCGCAGCGCCGATGTCGTCGAGCAGGCGATGGGCATGCGTTCGAGGGTGCCGATCATCAACCGCGTCGCCGCCGGCTATCCGCGCGACTTCACCGACCTCGACTTCCCGCGCAACGTGGCCGATGAATACACCTCGGCGCCCGGCCTCAATGACCCCGACGCCTTCGCCGCCCGCGTGGTGGGCGACTCCATGACGCCCGATTACCGCGAGGGCGACATCGTGGTGTTCTCCCCGGCCGCGAAGATCACCGATGGCTGCGATTGTTTCTTCCGCCTCGAGCCGGACCACGAGACGACGTTCAAGCGCGCCTTCTTCGAGAAGGCGGCCGGGCAGGTCCGGCTCCAGCCGCTCAACGCCGCCTACCCGCCGAAGGTGCTCGACCGCGACCAGATTTCGGGCATGTACCGCGCCGTCTGGCGCTTCACGCCGCTGCCGTGAAAGGCGAGGTGATGCTGGGGCGCAGCCTGAATTACGACGCGAAAGCCGCCGGCATCTTCCTCTTCCCCGCCGACACCGGCAATAACAACCAGCGGGTTTACGTGCTCAACGCCGCGGTGAACGAAGTGAAGCAGGTCGCGTGAGGCGCGCGCGTTTTTCTTGAATCATCTTCGCAGTGCGAAGCCCCCAGCGGCTTCAGACATCGCAGATCTTCGCCGCTTGCGCCAGGCTCACCAGCGCATCGCGCTTCGGGATGAACTCCTGCCCGACGAACCCGGTGTACCCCGTGGCGGCGATCGCCTTCATGATCGCGGGGTAGTAAAGCTCCTGCGTCTCATCGATCTCGTTGCGGCCGGGGTTGCCACCGGTGTGGTAATGCCCGTAAAACGCGGCGTTGTCCTTGATGCGCCGCATCACGTCGCCTTCCATGATCTGCATGTGGTAAATGTCGTAAAGCAGCTTGAAGCGGTCGCTGCCGACGCGCTTGCAGAGCTCGACGCCCCAGGCGCTGTTGTCGCACATGTAATCCTTGTGGTTCACGCGCGAGTTCAGCAGCTCCATGATGACCGTGACCTTCTTCTCCTCCGCATAGCCAACGATCGACTTCAGCGCCTCGGTGCAGTTCTTCAGGCCGGTCTCCTCGTCCATGCCTTCGCGGTTGCCGCTGAAGGTGATGACGTTCGGGCAGCCGTGGGCGGCGGCGACGTCGATGCCCTCGCGGATCGCCTTGAGACAGGCCTCGTGATTCTCCTTGCGGTTGAGGCCCTTCTCGATGCGGTGCGAGTTGACGACGGCGCAGGTCAGGCCGTGCTTCTTCACGGTCTCGATCTCCTTGGCGCCCAGCAGTTCGATCGACTTGAGGCCGATCGCCTTCGCCGCCACCGCGAGGTCATCGAGCGAAATCTTCCCGTAACACCACCGGCAGACGGACTGGTTGATCTTGCCGCTGGTGACCTGCTTCTCCTTCGGCGACGCGGGGGCATCGACGGCGATGGGCGGCTTGGCCACCTTCTCGTCGGCGCGGGCCGTCGACGCGAGACCGACAGCGGACGCGGCGACGAGGCCGGTTTGCAGCATGTGACGGCGGGAGTGCTTGGACATGAGTGGTCTCCTGGTGGGCCACTCATTCTACCGAATGGACACGAAACAACGGTGCGCGATCGCGGCGCCGTGCACGAGGACGTGACGGCTCGATCTCCTACTTCGCGGTTTCGATCATCCGCCACACGCGCAGCACCTCCGACACGCTCCACGCCTGGGCCACCGCGCCGACGGCGCGGTGCGGCGACTCCGCTTCGTAGATCTCGTGCAGTTGCCCGAGGCCTTCGTTCATCATTTCATCGAGCAGCGGCTTGAGCGCGTCCATCGCCTCGCGCTTGGCCGCGTCGCTGAACCGGCCGGCCCGCAGCACGCCCTCGACGTACGGCCCGATGAGCCACGCCCAGACGGTGCCCTGGTGATACGCCTCGTCGCGGATGAACTGGTTGCCGGTGTACCGCCCGTGATACGCGGAGTGATTCTGCGGCAGCGTGCGCAGGCCCTTGGGCGTCAGCAGCTTTTCCTTCACCGCCGCCAGCACCTGCTTCTGCAGCGTCTGCGGGATCGGCGAGTCGGGCAGGCTGACCGCGAAAATCTGGTTTGGCCGGATCGAATCGTCGCGGTGATCGACGCCTTGCTCATCGGTCCAGACACAATCAGCCAGGCAGCCGAGTTGCTCGTTCCAGAACGTCTTGGCGAACGACCGCTTCACGCGGGCGGCCAGCTTGTCGTAATGGTCCGCGATGCGCTTGTTGTCTGTCTTGAGCGCGGTCGAGAGGCCGGTGAGCGCGGCGTACCAGAGCGCGTTGATCTCGACGGCCTTGCCGTGGCGCGGGGTGAATACCACGCCGCCGGTCGCCGCGTCCATCCACGTGAGCTGCGTGCTGCGATTGCCCGCGGTGATCAGGCCATCGCCCGCCATGCGGATGTCGAACCCGGTGCCCTTGATGTACGAATCCATGATGTTCAGGCACGCGGCCGAGAGCCAGCCGTTCCATGAGTCGCGGTCGCCGCTGACCTCGACGTACCGCAGCGCCGCGTGCACGAACCACAGGCTGGCATCCACCGTGTTGTAGTGAGCGGCGTTGTCGTCGTAATCGTCGAAGCGATTGGGGACGAGGCCGTCCTTGATCGACTCGGCGAAGACCTGCAACGTGCCGCGGGCCTCTTCGAAGCGGCCGGTCTCGATGAGCAGGCCGGGCAAGGCGATGAAGGTGTCGCGGCCCCAGTCGGCGAACCACGGGTAGCCCGCGAGGATGGTCGACAGCGACCGGCCCTTGACGGTGCGGTCGACGACAAAATCGTCGGAGGCGATGGCGAGGGCGCGGTGGAGAGCACCGGGTGCCACGGACAGCGCAGCGAGGTCCGCCGAGCGCAGTCGTCCGTGCGGGTCGGCCGCTGGCGCGGATGTTGACGCGGGATTGTTCGGCACGGACGACTGCGCTCGCGGACTCGCTGCGCTGTCCGTGGCACCCACCCCAGGCACCCCCGCCGTGCCTGCCAATCGCGCAAGGATCGGCGACAGGTGCGTCTGCCGGCGCGTGTCGGTTTCGTCGATCGGCTTCGCCGGCGACAACCCCAGCGCCGCGGTCAGCGTCACGACATGCTCATCGTTCTTCAGGTCAAGCGGCACCTCGAAGGCGCCGGGGATGAAGTTGTCCTCACGGTCTTCCTGCCCGCGCTCGGAATCGCCGCGATAAACCAGGTTGTACCACCAGTCGCGCGAACGGTTGAACCGGCTGGCCTGGGCGCAGGCGAACGTCACCGCCACGCCGCCTTCTCCGCCGGGCTGCGCCGCCCCGCCATCGCGCTGCACGGTGACGCCGTCGACGCGGGTGTCGATCGAGAAGTTGCCGGCTTGGTCCTTGTGCAGCAGCGAATGAAAATCGCGCAGCGTCACCATCGGGCTCAAGCGCAGCTCGGCCGAGTCGGCAGCGCCGCGCAAGCCGCGGATCATGTAGCGAACGGTGGCCGCCTGCTGTTTCCAATGCAGGAACAGCTCGCGGATGAACTGCACCTTGCCCCAGGTGTACATCCAACTGACGGACAGGCCCTTCTGAAACCGGCGGAGCAACGTGTGGCCGCGCGGCGCGAAAGCGTCGCCTTCGCCGGCAACCGTGCCGGGGAACTGGCAGGTCGTGAAGTCAAGCGTGGTGGCGACGCCGTCTTTCTTGAGCACGAGCTGCTCGAGGACCTGATTCAGCGCGATGATGCGGCCGACCGGCGGCCGGGTCGAGGCGATGAACAGGCCGTGGTACCGCCGCTGGTTCACCCCCGGCAGGCTGCCCATCGCGAACGCGCCGGTGCCGTTGGTGATCACCCAGTCGCGCTCGGTCAGCGCGAGCGGGTCGCCGTCGATCGTGATGTCGTGGGTGCGCCAGTCGAGGTCCATCGCGGGGTGCAGTGTAATGGCCGGCGCGGTTTCCGCTACGCACGGCTGCAGGTCAGGCTTGAAAGCCTGACCTGCGGTGACGGAGGCGGCAGAGTTTTTCGGACGCAATCGCGTTGGCGCTTGTTTGGTGGGCATGACGACCTGAACGAGCAACATACGGGTGGCACTGACAAGGCCTGCTCGGAGGCCTTGTCAGTGGTAACGCCCAGGAAACACTGACAAGCTTCGAGGACTGCGCTTGTCAGTGCCACCCGTCGGTACCGATCCTTATCGACCAACTTGCCGGCGATGTTCTTACAATTCGCACATGCCCGACGCTGATGCCGCGAACCTGCCACTGCGTTACAAGACCGCGCCCGATTGGGCGGCGAAGGTGCTGGCGGACCCGCTGGCGCTGCTCAACGACCACGCGCACCTGGAAAAGAAAGCGGCGGGCAATGCGCTGGACCTGCTGAATCGCTGGCCGGGGCATCATGACGCCGGGCCGGATGAGAAGGATTTCAGCACGCGCTGGGTCACGACGATGACCGCCGTCGCGAAAGACGAGGCGGACCACCTGGGCATTGTTCTGCGATTGCTGGTGCGGCGCGGTGGGCGGTTCACAAAATCGCATCGCAACCCGTACGCCGCGGCCCTGCGCGACTTGGTGCGCGGCGGGCAGGGGCCGCTCGAACTGCTGGATCGCCTGCTCATCAGCGCCCTTATCGAGGCCCGCTCGTGCGAGCGCTTCGAGCTGCTCGCCACACAATCGCAGGACCGCGAACTCGCCCGGCTGTACCGCGGTCTGAGCGCCAGCGAACGTGGACACTATCTCGTTTTCGTCGAACTGGCCCGCGAGCTGCCGGGCGTCACGACGAAGAGCGCGGAGAAACGATGGGATGAAATGCTCGACGCCGAAGCCCAGATCATGTCGCGGCAACCAGGTTATCCGGGGATGCATAGCGGGATGATCGAGTGATGGCTCCGAAGTTGATGGGAGGGCGAGGCTCCCGCCGAGCCGTTCGATTGCGAGGCTCAAAGCCGAGCAATCGAAATCCGGGTGAACCAACAAAATACAGTGAGTTGCCGCGTGAAATTCGATTCCTCGCGATAGACGCGAGGAATCGAACGGCTCGGCGGGAGCCTCGCCCTCCCAAACTTCACCGCAGCTTGATCAGCGCCAGCGCCACCGCCGCGAACAGCCCGCTCAAGAGCCAGAAGCGCACCACGACCTGCGTTTCGGTCCACCCGCCCAGTTGGAAATGGTGATGTACCGGGGCGCAGCGAAAGATGCGTTTGCCTTTGGTGAGCTTGAAGTAGCCGACTTGGAGGATGACGCTCACCGCCTCGAAGACGAAGATGCCGCCGATCACCATGAGCAGGAACTCCTGCCGGATGACGACGGCGATGAAGCCGAGCAGCCCGCCGAGCGCGAGCGAACCGGTGTCGCCCATGAAGACCTGCGCCGGCGCGCAGTTGAACCAGAGGAAGCCCAGGCACGCCCCGCCCATCGCGGCGCAGACCACCGCGAGCTCCTCGGCGTGCGGGATGAAGGGGACTAGCAATTCCTTGGCGTACGACTCGGTCGACGCGATGGCGATGAGGATGATGAACGCGATCGAGTTGATGATGACGATGCCGCTGGCGAGGCCGTCCATCCCGTCGGTGAGGTTGACGGCATTGGACGCACCGGTGATGACGAGGACGGTGAGGGCGACGAAGACCCAGGGGGCGAGCACGATGAGCGTGTCGCTGGGGACCCAGTCGCCGCTGAGCGCATCGCGCTGCCAACTGTTCATGAACGGCAGGTTCAGGCTGTAGGCCATCTGGGTGGCGTCGTCCTGGCCGTGGTGGTGGATGAAGAGTCCCAGCAGGACGGACAGGCCGAGCTGAAACTGCAGTTTTTCCCACGATTTGAGGCCATCGCGCGCGCCGAGCCCGCGGCGGGCGGTGGTAAGCTTGAGCACATCATCGACGCCGCCGACGGCCGCGAGCCACAGCAGCGTGAGCATCGCCATGTGGACGTAAAAGTTGGTGAGGTCCGCCAGCAGCAGCGTGGTGGCGAAGATGGCGCCGCAGATGAGCACGCCGCCCATGGTGGGCACGTTGCTCTTTTTCTTCATCAGCTCGTTGAGGTCCTTGTTGTGGAACTCGGGGTTGTCGCCGACCTTGAGCTTGAGCAGGTAGCGGATGGTGGGCTTGCCCAAGAGGAGGACGATGGCGAAGCCGACGATGAGCGCGCAGACGATGCGGAAGCTGGTGTAGCTGAAGACGCGGAAAAACCCGAGGCCGTGCTCGTTGAGCCAGTCGCGGAGGAGGTTGTAGAGGTGGTAGAGCAAGGGGAGTGGAGAAGGAGGCAGGAAGCAGGAGGCAGGAGGCAGGAGGCAGAGGTCAGAGGTCAGAGGTCAGAGGTCAGTGACGGCGATGGTCTTACTCCCCTCCCTCCCAGGGAGGGGCGGGGGGAGGGTCGGACCGCGTGAGTCATTGAGTCATCATTTCATACTGGCAACGCGACCCTCCCCCAGCCCCTCCCTAAGAGGGAGGGGAGCAGGCAGCGCGAATTTCTGCTGCAATTCGGGCACAATTCGTTCGAGTCGCAGGCCGCGCGAGGCTTTGAGCAGGACGACATCATCGTCATGGATCTTCGCGGCGATGCGGGCGGGCAGGCCATCGGTCCACTTGTCGAAGTAGACGAAACAGTCATCGGGCCAGACGCGCGCGAGCTGCTCGGCGGCGCGGCGCATGTGGGTGCCAATGAGGATGGCGAGTTGGATCTTCGTCGGACGATTCGTGGCTCGCTGCGCGGGGTCGACGGCAGGGCCGGGCGGCAGCGGGGTGAGTTGGTTGAAAACGCAGAGCATGTCGCCGATGTGCTGGTGCTCGCAGGGAGCCTCGTCGCCGAGTTCGAGCATGTCGCCGAGGATCGCGACCTTCCGTTGTCGCCCGCCGCCCGCATCGGCGAACGATGCGAGGGTCGAGAGCGCCGAGAGCATGGAGTCGGGGTTGGCGTTGTAGGCGTCGTTGATGAGCGTGATGCCGCGTCCGGAGGTGCCGCTTGCGTCGGGTGGCACTGACAAGCGGAGTCCTTCCGGGGGGCGGAGCTTGTCAGTGTCCGGCGTCGCTGACTCACCGCCACTGACAAGCCCGCGGACGGGCTTGTCAGTGCCACCCATCGATCCCCCGCCGATCCGCACCACCTGCATCCGCATCTCCACGCCGGTCATCCCCGCCAGCGCCTTCGCCGCCGCCGCGTCGCCCAAGCCCAGCGCCCGCGACACCGCGATGGCGGCGAGCGTGTTGTCGACGTTGTGCAGACCGAGCAGCGGGAGTTGCACCGTGACGCCGCTGTCCAATGTGAATCTCAGCCCGCGGCCATCGGCGGCGATCGCGCCCTCCGTCCGCACATCGCATTCCGGCCCTTGCCCGAACGTCTCCACGCGCACGCCCGGCGGCACGACGCCGCGCTTCCACGAATCCACGTACCCCTGCCCGCCGTTCATCACCGCGACGCCGCCCTCTTGAACGAACTTGAAAAGCGAGCTTTTTTCCGCGGCAATCGTCTCTTTTCCGCCGAACATGCCGATGTGGGCGGTGCCGATGTTGGTGATGACCGCGACATTCGGCCGGAGGATCGCCGCCAGCGCCGCGATCTCGCCGGGGTGATTCGTGCCGACCTCCGCGACGACGAAATCATCGTCCGCCTTCGCCGCCAGCAGCGTGAGCGGGACGCCGAGGTGGTTGTTGAAACTCTTGGGGCTCTGCGTGCCGCGCAGCGTGGAGGACAGCGCGGCGTGGATGAGGTTGCGCGTTGTGGTCTTGCCGTTGGAGCCGGTGACCGCGATGACTTTGACATGGTGCTTACGAAGCTCATCTCGCCAGGCGGCGGCGAGCTGCTGGAGGGCGATGACGGTGTCGGGGACGAGGAGGATCGGGGCGGCTGGATCGGGTGGCACTGACAAGCCCGCTCGGGGGATTGGCAGTGGTTCAGCGTCATCGCGGTCCGACACTGACAAGCTGCGCGGACTCCGCTTGTCAGTGCCACCCAACGTGTCAGTGCCACCCGGCGCCCGCTCGACGACGACCATCGCCGCGCCGAGTTCGATCGCCTTCGCGACATGATCGTGGCCATCGTGCTGCTCGCCGCGGATGGCGAAGAACACGTCGCCGGGCGACAACGTGCGTGTGTCGATCGAGACACCGGACAGCGCGGCCGCATCATCAACCGGCGGCGCGAGCCATCGCCCCTGCGTGGCGGCCGCGAATTGGCGGGGGGTCCAGAAATCCGTTCCGGTGCTCATGGCGGACTTGTGCGTGAATCCGTTCACGCCTCCATTGTGTCACGTTTTGGCGGGAATGTCATTCGCCGTTGCGGTTTTCGCACCCGTTCCAGATGGCGGCCTCGATCTCGCGCAGCGGCGCGTAAACCCAGGCGACCGGTTCCGCGAGAGCATTCTTCACCGCGCCGACCCCGTGGTTTCGCATGTCGACGCCGGCGCGGATCGCGAAGTGATACGTGCCGACCTTGAATCCAGTCCTGAACTCGTGACGCACGAGCAGCGCCCGCCAGCGGGCCGCGCCGTACCCGCCGAGGTAGCACGCCAGCAGCAGCACGAGCCACGCCTTGATGCTCAGCTGAGCCCGCCCGGCGACGCGGCGAAACGTCCGCGCATCGCCGGGATCGAAACCCCGGCCGCACTCGGGGCATGCCGGCGTTCGCAACTGCGACAGCGGATAGCAACACTGCTTGCAGTACATGCCAGTCCTTCACGTTCACTCATCAGCACGCGGCAGCGTAGGGCAACGGCCGCGGACGCCAATCGCGCAGCGCTTGCGCCGCGTGCTCGCGGTCGTCGAAGTGCCGCTTTTCCTTGCCGATGATCTGGTAATCCTCGTGGCCCTTGCCCGCGAGCAGCACGACATCATCCGGCCCGGCGCCGGCGATCGCCGCAACAATCGCGGCGGCGCGGTCGGGCTCGATGATCACCGCGCCGCGCCGATCGTTCGGCACGCCGGTGAGGATGTCGGCGATGATCCGCGCCGCGTCTTCGGTGCGCGGGTTGTCGCTGGTGATGATCACCTGATCGGCCAAGGCGCAGGCCACCGCCGCCATCTTCGGCCGCTTCGTCTTGTCGCGGTCGCCGCCGCAGCCGAACAGCACGATCAGCCGCCCGCGCGTCAGCGGGCGCAGGGCGGAAAGCACGTTCTCCAGGGCGTCATGCGTGTGAGCGTAATCGACGAGGACGGAGGGGCGTTGCGCGGGGTGAACCTGCGATGGGTGGCACTGACAAGCGGAGTCCTTCCGGGGGGCGGAGCTTGCCAGTGTTGAGAATCGGTTGAACCCCGACACTGACAAGGCCTCCGAGCCGTCCTTGTCAGTGCCACCCGTGTTCGTTGCCTCCACCCTCACCGGCTCCAGCCGTCCCGGCGGCGAGGGGCACTCTTCGACCGCGACGCGCAGCACGCGCGACAGCGCCGTCACGCAGTTCGCCGCCGCCACCGCCTCCAGCGCGTTGTACACGTTGTGCTTCCCCACCAGCGGCAGGCGCACGTCAACACTGCCCCAAGGCCCGTCGAGCACCACCCGGCTGTGGTCCGCCGCGAGGGTCACGATCTCGGCCCGGCACGCATTCGTCTGGGCGTCGGCCCCTTCCTTCACGCTGCAACGCAGCAGCCGCGCCCGGCAATCGCGCAGCATCTGATTCGCGTACGGGTCATCGCCGTTGACCACCGCGAACCCCTGCGGCGACAGCCCGCGAAACAGGACCGCCTTGGCGTCGGCGTAGGCATCCATCGTGTGGTGATAGTCGAGATGATCCTGGGTCAGGTTGGTGAAGACCGCGACATCGACCTTCAGCGCCGCCGCCCGCCCCTGATGCAGCGCGTGGCTGGAGATCTCGGCGACGACGGCCTCGCAGCCGTTGCGCACCATGGCGGCGAGCAGGCGGGAGAACTCGATGGCGCCCGGCGTGGTGAGGTCGGCGGCCTGTCGGGTCGCGCCGTCATCGTTGATGACGGTGCCGATGAGCCCGCATTTGGCACTCGCGCGGTTCAGCAGGTGCTGGATGATGAACGCGGTGGTGGTCTTGCCGTTGGTCCCGGTGATGCCGATGACCTTGAGCCGGCGCGACGGGTGGCGCCAGAGCCGCTCGGCGAGCCTGCCGCAGAGTTGCTGATCGACTTTGGGGGCGGTGAGCCAGGTGACGGGCGCGCCGATGGACTGGCAGGCGACGGATTCATCGGAAAGGATGACGGTGGCGCCGCGGCGGATGGCGTCATCGATGAAGGCCGCGCCGCCGGCGTCGCCGCTGCCCGCCGATTGGCGGGCGATGAAGAGCACGGCCCCCGCGGCGGGATCGCCGGTCGCCTCGACGCGCCGAGAATCATCGGTGAGGTCGCTGATGTCGATGCTGGCGTCGCCGCGCACCAGCGTGAGATTCAATCCATCGATCAGTTCGGAGAGTTGCATCCTGCTGCCTCCAAAGGCGCGCCGTCCGTGGCCGCCGGTGACATCCCTTGTCACTATAAGGTCCACCGATTTTTATCGGTCAACCGGGGGGAAAATACCGAAAAATAGCGCGGCGGGCGCTCCGCACCACGATCGGCGCCGCCCGGGGAGGGCGAGGCTCCCGACGGGCCGGTTCGATCGCGAGGCTCAATGCCGAGCGATCGTAACTCGCAAAGGGACAATAAAACTTTATCGTGCGTCGGTCTCGCGAGCTCCCACAACAGGCACGGTACCGTGGGGCAACTACTCGAACGCGATGTTTCCCGGGTGCGGGTCGTGGAGGTAGATGCCGTGCCGTTCGAACGCGCTGACGATCGCGGCGACGGTTTCCCAGTGATCGCCGAAGAGCTCCGCCCAGTACGCGGCTCGCTCCTCGATGATGTGTGGCGGAAAGTTCGGCGGGTTGTCGAGATCGGCGCTCGCAAAGTCGAGCACGAACGGCCGCGGGACGATGGATATCTCGATGATGAGGAGGGTGTCGTCCCATGCGACCAACTGGGGCACAAAGTGGCCCGCGACTTGCTCGACACCACGCTCAAAAAGCCTCAAATAAACAGCGAGCTCGCGCTCGTACGTCCGCCGCGCCTCATGCACCTTGATCGCGGAGCGCTGGCTCGACGCGAACACGGCGCCGTCATGACCGAAGCCCAGTTGGCCCGTGATCGAAATGCCACGATGGTTCGCGTACAATTGCGCTCGGGACAACTGTTCTTCGATGGAGCCAGCCATGACGCCCCCGTCTGAAATGTCGGGCTACTCGGCACAGGTTACGTTGGACTTGATTCATCCGGCGGGACGGCTCAGCCTCGGCGGCGTCGCGCCGGATTGGATCATGGCTCGAACGCCGACCGACCTGGAGCCCTGCGAGGGGACTGTTGTGATCACCATCGATGGCAAGGAGCATCGCAACGCGGTGCATCTGCCCGAAGGGATGTCCCGCGAGAAGTCGAAGACGCCGATCGTGATGCTCGCCGCAACCGCACCGCTTTGAAAAAGACGTACCGTCTCACTTGCTCTCAAACGTCCGCTCATGCTTGCGGTTGGGGACGCTGACGATGTAGCTCTTGCCGTCCCGGGCCACGCTCAACTTCACGTAATGCCCTTCGCACTCGTTCTGCGGCGTGTGGTTCGCGATCATCTCGTCGCTGGTGTTGTTCTGCACGTCCTTACGCAGGTTCTTGTGGACCTGGTAAACCGCCTTGATCGACGGGGCGGCCTTCACCGCCAGGAACGCCAGCGGCTGGCAGCCCTTCTTGTCGCCGTTGTTGAAGACCGCCACGGTGGGCGCGACGCTCTGGATCAGCAGCGGGTTGTTGCTGGCGTCGAGGCCGTGGTGGTTCACCTGGTACACGTCGATCTCGCCGACGAGGTTGATGGGGGCGACGAGCTTCTCTTCGATGTTCCAGGTGAGGTCGCCGCAGTCGAGGAAATCGAAGTCGCCGAAGCGCAGGAGCATGACGACAGAGTTGGCGTTGTCGCTTTTGTCCTCGTTGTAACGCTTGGGGTTCTTCGCGAGTTCGTGGGTGTTCTCGGTGAAGCGGCGGGCGTCGAGGCTGCCGGGCTTCGCGTCCTTCTTCGGCTCACCGGGCTTGATGAACTGCTGCCGGGTGCCGAGACAGGTGAGCGTCACGGGCAGCGGCTGGTTCGGCGAGTTGGTGACGATGCGCAGCAGCGGCACGTCGTCGCCGGGGTTGATCGTCACGCGCTTGGCGCCGTCGAACTTCGTGTACGCCTCGTAGGCGGCGCCCATTTCCTGCTTACGCGCTTCGTGATTGCCGTTGTCGTAGAGCGTCTTGATGGGCATGAGCTTGGCGAGGTCGACGACGCCGCCCATGTGGTCGACGTGGTAGTGCGTGACGATGAGGTGATCGATCTTCTCGAGCTTCGCCTCTTCCCTGGCGAGCTTGGCGATGCGGCCGCTGTCGCGCGGGCCGGGGTTGCCGGCGTCGATGAGGATCGACTCGCCGGCGGGAGTGACGATGAGCGTGGCGGCGCCGCCCTCGACGTCGATCCAGTAGATGTCGAGCTTGCCGTCGGATTTGCCGGCGAAGGCGGGGGCGGCCATGAAGACGATCATCAGCGTGGCAAGTGCTTGGCGCATGAAAATCCCTTTCGTCCTAGAAGGATAGGATCAAAGGTAACCGATGCTCGACCGCCTTCGAAGCCAAAGCGTGGAAAATGGAAAAGCCGAACATCGCAACCTGCTCGAGTGTTGGTTCCTCGCCCCACTCGCCGTGACGTCCTTGTTCTGTCCCGCGGCCCCCAAAGGTTCCTCGGTCGAGATCATGCAGAGCGTTCAGGAGAGCTCCCGTGGAGCCAATGGATGTCTGCTCGTTCGTGAGGTCCACCGCCGTGAAGACAAACGGAAACGAGCCGGGCAGCCAGAGCCCGGCTCGGACGATGACGCCGTAGGGCCCCAATCGCGGCGCCTCGTGCATCGCCTTAAGGGCGGCATCGTCGGCCCACTGCTCGGGCATCCTCGCGGGGCGGGTCAGCTGCGGGATCTGAGCATAACTTGCCCACAGCTGCACGGCAGCAAAGCCCTCCCATCCGGGCCGTTCGGTGAAATACGGCTCGTCATCGGCCTCACTCCATCGCGCCAACTCGGACGCCAATGGTCCCAGGCGAGTGCAAAGCTCATCGAACCAGGCGGCGACGATCTCGCGCAACTCGTCGGCCGGCGGCGGCGGCTCTGCTTCTCCGCCGGCGTGAATCATTTGATACGTTAAACCTTGCTCACGGGCCATGCGCTGTGCAACGTTCTCCCACTCCTGCCGGAAATAGCGGGTCATCGTCCCGACATACATGTCAAACGCCATGAGTGACCTCCAGCCGGAAGATCGCAATAATGTAAAGGAACTCGAAAGCGAGGTGAGCCATGAACAGCCCCGAAACCGAAAAGGTCTTCACGCGCGAGAATCGATACAAGCTCGACATGTCCGGAAGTGATGCAGAGAACTTCGCGACGGTGATGCGGTTCATGGACATCTGCGAAAGTAATCTTCTTGCCGACTTGCAGTGGAAAGTAGGACCCAGTGGTGATGTCTGGGAGGCGTTGCGACAGTGGCTCGACGCACGCCGCGCGGAGAAAGACCTCACCCTGTATGACATCGATCCCAATGATGGCGCCTTCATGTCCCGCGTGATGGAGCGACACGCCGCCCGCGGATGAGCCGCATCGAATGCCCTGGCGGCTGAAACGGCGGCGCGAAGCAATAAGACGAGATGCCGCCGTTAGTTTGCGATAAAAAGCCGGCATGGCGTTGGATTGACCAAGGCCATGCCGGCTTAGACAACAGTCGCTCATTCTTCACGACATCAAGTTCGGCGAAGCGACGCCGATGCCCAACCGCGCTGTCCACCTCAATCCTCAATCGGCTTCACCCAGATGTTCTTGAACATCACCTTGTCGCCGTGGTGCTGGATGTGCAGCGGCAGCTTCTCCGCGTGGGCCTGGTACTTCGTCGCGTTCTGGTGCTGCACCCGGCCGACGAGCTCGTAGTTGTCCTGCACCTTCACGCCGTTCCAGATCACGGTGACGCGGGCGGGCTTCACGACCTTGCCGTCCTTGTCGAACTTCGGGGCGTGCCACTCGATGTCGTAGCTGTTCCATTCGCCCGGCTGCACCGCGGCGTTGAACTTCGGCGGGTTCTGCCCGTACACCGAGCCCGCCATGCCGTCGGCGTAAGTCGGGTTCTTCCAACTGTCGAGCACCTGGATCTCGTACGTGCCCATGATGATGATGCCGCTGTTGCCGCGGCTCTGGCCGCCGCCCTTGACTTCCTTCGGGGCGGCCCACTCGACGTGGTAATGCGCGGAGCCGAACGACTCCTTGCTGGTCAGGCCGCCGCCTTCGATCGTCGCGACGCCGTCGGCGACCTTCCACTTGGCGTTGGCGTTGAGCGTCTTGCCGTCGAAGATGGAGACGGCGCCCTCGGGGGCCTTCACGTCGAGGCTGGGCTTGATGTCCTTCTCGGCGGCACGCGGCGGCTGCGGCCGGCTGGCGTCATGCACGAACCACTCGCTGCCCGGGTTCTTTGCGCTGTCGTAACCCGTCACCGTCACTTCCTCGCCCCAGGCGTCTTTCACCTTCGCGCTCTTGGCGGCGAACACCGCGCCCACCGACAACCCGGCCACGACGCCGACGGCCACGAGCGGACGAACCCAACGTGAGCTGAACATGTGTCTGACTCCTCGATTGGTTAAAAAGAAAACCGATCCGCAGCGAAAGATGCGGGAGAAACAGTGTAACACGGGGGATGAATACGCGGAGGCGCGGGGAAATGATCGGGAACGCAGAAGTTGCAAGGGGACGGCGATCGATTCGTGCTTGATCTTCCTTCTAAGCCGCACCGTCCGCAGTGCGCGTGCTTTCAATGCCGCCGACGCGCGGCGAGGACGCCGCGGCTAAAAAGGACCAATCATGGCTTCTTCGCGTCGTCCTGTTCGAACGGGCTTTTGTCGGTGATGGTGCCGTCGGGGAGTTCGTAATACATCCCGCGATCGGGAGACCAATAGACATTCGGAAGCCCAAGCCGGCGGTTCTCCTCCTGGGCCTTACGAACCGCGATATTGCCGATACGCTCGGCTTCAACCGCATCCCGCAACATCTGTTCGGTAATTTTGTTCATGCTCATGGATCACCTGCCCTCATCGCGGCATTGAAAGCATCAAGCAACGCTTCATCATGGGCGAGAATCTGTTCGCGAGCGCCATTGGCGACAACGCGGAACGCATCGCCTGAATTATAGACCAGGGTCCAACTGTTGGCGAGCATTCGATAGATGCTCCAGAAATTCACCAAGCTGCGTTTGTATCGGCGGATGACATCGGGATCCGGCACATGGTGGCCGCCTTTGGCGACGCGAATTTTGATTCGATCAATGTTCTGTTGAGGCGTCCCCAGAAAGATGAAATACAGCTTGATGTCATAGCCGGCGGCGGCGCATCGCTGGAGAGTCTTCCGCAGCGTGAGGCCAGACAACGTCGATTCGAGGATGAAGCTATTCCCGTTCGTGATGGTTACATCAACGCGCCGCAGGAACTCACGTCCCGCGCTGATCGCCGCATCGGCCACATTGCCCGGCGACATCTCGGCCGCGATTTCGTCGGCGTTCAGAAAGGGCCAGTCGTGAACTTTCAGATACTCACGCGCAAACGTCGTCTTCCCCGACCCATTGGGCCCGCCCAGAATGACGCATGTCTTATCCATACACTTCCATGATATCACCGCGGCCAATCTCCGCCGCTCACTCCCCGCTCATCACCACGCTCACCGGCTGCGGGCTCAATTCCGGCACCAGGTCCTGGTACGACAGCACCACCACCTCCGGCAAATACGGCTCCAGCAGATTCCAGATCGGTCGGCGCACCGATGGCTGGTTCACCACCACCACCGCCGGCTGCCCGAGGTGCGAGTGCGGGTCGATCGCTTTCGCAAAGGCGATCACGATTTGCTTGCGCTGTTCCGGCGCTAAGGCCAAGACCACCTGCCCGTTGCTGTGCTGCATCGCGTCGGCCACCGCGTTCTCCAGGTCATGGGCCACCGAATAAAACGGCAGCCGCTGCCGGCTGGCGGCGAAGCGGGCGCACATCACGCGGCGCAGGTCGTAGCGAACGTGCTCGGTGAGCAGCTTGAGGTCGACGGGCGACTGCGGCGCGGGCCGGTCATTGGGGGCGTGGCGGGCGATCGACTCCATGATCAGCCGCAGGTCGCGGATCGGGACCTGCTCGCGCAGCAGGCCCTTGAGCACTTCGGTGAGTTGGGCGTGGTTCAGCATCACCGGGACCACCGCCTTCACGAGGTCGGGCCGCGATTCCTTGAGCCTCTCCAGCAGGTCGCTGGTTTCCTGGATGCCCAGGAACTCGGCGGCGTGCTTCGACAGCATGACGCGCAGGTGTTCCATGATCACGTCGCGGGCCGGGAGCTTGCGGACGTCCTGCCCGGCGCCCGCCGTCGCTGTGATGCGGGCGATCGCGTCGTCGGCGAACGCTTCGGTCACGACCGGCATGTGAGCCCGCGTCCAGGGCAGCGGCGTCATCGCCTTGAAGCCGAGCTCCTCGGCCGCTTCGCGGGTGAGCTTGGCGCTTAAGTAGACCTGGTCGGCGAGCATCGTCGCGCTGGCGATGGGGGCGTCGTAGAGGAGGATCGCGTAGCCGGGGATGATGAAGTAGCGGTCGTCAGGCCGCAGCACCACGGGCGGGAACGGGAACCCGAACTCTTCTTCGAGCCCGATGCGGAGCTGGGTCAGGTGCTGCTGAACGCGCGGGATGCTGCGGGTCACGGCGTGCGGCTGGCCGTCGGGGCCGGCGGCGGTGACGGTTTCGATGAACAGCGGGGCGAGCTGCGAGTGGAACTCGAGCACCACGGGGATGGGGCCGCGCGGCCGCTTGGTCTCCGCTTCCGCGGCGGGCCCGGCATCGGCGCCGGCGTCGCCGCGGGTGGCGGGAACCCCGGCCGGCGACAGCGCGCCGGGCGGCGCGTTCAGCGCCGTGAACGCCACCGCGCCCGCCGCAATGCCCAGCCCCCAGAACACCCACATCGGGAACCCCGGCAGCAGCCCCATCGCCAGCAGCACCGCCGCCACCACCGCGATGGCCTTGGGCTGGGCGAGCACCTGGTTGAGCATCTCGCTGGCGACGTGGCTCTTGCTATCGTCGCCGCCGGCCGCCACGCGGGTGACCACCAGCCCCGCCGCCACGCTGATGAGCAGCGCGGGGATCTGCGACACGAGCCCGTCGCCGATGGTCAGGAGCGAATAAATCTCCGCCGCTTCGCCGACCTCCATGCCCTGCTGCATCACGCCGACGACCAGTCCGCCCACGATGTTCACAATGGCGATGATGATGCCCGCGATGGCGTCGCCCTTGACGAACTTCATCGCCCCGTCCATCGCCCCGTACAGCTTGCTCTCGCGCTCCAGATTCTGCCGGCGGTCGCGGGCCTGCTCGGCGGTGAGCAGCCCACCGCGCAGGTCGGCGTCGATCGACATCTGCTTGCCGGGCATGGCGTCGAGCGTGAACCGCGCCGCCACCTCCGCGACGCGCTCGGAGCCCTTGGCGACGACGATGAACTGGATGAGCACCAGCACGACGAACACGATGCCGCCGACGACGAAGTTGCCGCCGACGACGAACTCGCCGAAGGCGTCGATGATGTCGCCGGCGTGGGCTTCGAGCAGGATCAGCCGCGTCGAGCTGACGTTCAGGCCCAGGCGAAAGAGCGTGGTGAGCAGGATGATGGTCGGGAACGACGGCAGCTTCATCGCGTTGGGCACGTAGAGCGCCACGAGCAGGACGAGGGCCGAGATGCTGATGTTCAGACCGAGCAGGATGTCCATCATCCCCGGCGGAATGCGGATCACCATGAGCGAGATGATGAGCACGACGCCGCCCGCCAGCAGCAGGTCGCTGTGTTTGCTGATCGTCTCGATGAAGCCGGGCTTGTGATTCATGAGAAGCCGCCGGAGAGGAGGCTCGCATGATACCGCGGGAGAGGGGACGGGGGATGGGGGACGGGAGACAGGAGACAGGAGACAGGAGACAGGAGACAGGAAACAGGAGACGGGGAGTTTGCAAATTGAAAATTGAAAATTGCAGACCCCGAACACGGTCGACGCGGCCGTTCTGGATGATCCGGCAATTTGCAATTTGCAATGGCCAATGGCCAATTTGCAATTCTCTCTTCGCTGTCCCCTGGCCCCTGTTTCCTGTCCCCCGTCTCCTGTCCCCTTCATTTCACCAAATAAAAAGCGGCGGGTGTTACCCGCCGCTACGCATCAGTGATCGGATACCCGCTGGTCGCGGATACCGGGACTGGACTGGTTTATCCCAGCAGCGAGAGCACGGACTGCGGCCGGGAGTTGGAGATCGCCAGGACGTTGGTCGAGGCGTTGACGAGGATCTGGGCACGGGTGAGCTCGGCGGTTTCCGCGGCGAAGTCGGTGTCGCGGATGCTGCTTTCGGCGGCGCTGGTGTTCTCCAGGGCGACGCCGAGGCTGCGGATGGTGGCCCCGACGACGTTGCTCTGGAAGGCGCCCAGCCGGCCTCGCAGCGTCGACACTTTCTTGATCGCCTCATCGACGATCTTCTGGGCGTCCTCGACGTTGCCATCGACGACGTTGGATCCCTGGCCGGACCCGAGGGCCGAGAGGTAGCCGGCGTCGACGCTGCCGAGGTTGCGGCTGGCGACGTTGCCGATGCCGATCGACGCCTGGTTGCCGATGTCGACGTTGGGGCCGAGGTTGAACTTCGCGCCGCCGCCGGTGATGGTGAAGGCGGTGATGGCGGCGGCGGCCTGCGAGCCGGCGGTGGTCAGCTCGAGGGAGAGGTCGAGGAAGTCGGTGTTGATGCGGGCGACCTTGCCCTTGGCGGTGGCGGCGATGCCGTTGATGATCGCCGACACGTCCTGGCCTTCGTCGCGGAGGGCGTTGGTCACCGCGGAGAAGGCGGTGGCACCGCCCGTCGTGGCGACGCCTTCGTTGATGGACGAGAGCGTATGAACCGCGCCGGCCTGGCCGCCGTCGTCGACGACATCGACCGACACGAACTCGTCGGAGCCGAAGGCGACGGACTTCAAGCTGATGCCGGTGCCCGACACGTCGGCCGACACGCCGGTGACGCTGGTGAAGGTGTTGATCGCGGAGGCGACGGCGGTCAGGGCCGTGCCGGAGGCGAAGGTGAACTGGCGCGAGCCCTTGCTGCCGGCGATTTCCAGCACGAAGGAGTCGGTCGCCGTGGTCAGGTTCAAGGCCGCGGCGCCGGCGGAAAGGAACAGGCCGGCGTGCTGGGCCGAGGCGGTGACCAGCACGTTGATGGTGCGGCTGTCGCCGGTCTCTAGCTTGGCGGCGTTGATCTGGTAGTCCGCGACGGTGGTCGCCTGGCCGCTGATCGTGAAGTCGTACGTGCCGTTGAGCAGCTTGCTGCCCTGGAAGCTCGTCGAGGCCGCGATGCGGTCGATGGTCTGAAGGATCGAGTCAATCTGAAGCTGGTTGGCTTCTTTTTCCTCGCGGCTCAAGCCGGCGTCGTTGGCGCTCTGGCCGACGAGGCTCTGGACTTCGAGCAGGAGATTGTTCACTTCCTGCAAGCCGCCCTCGGCGATGTTGACCACCTGGTCGGCGCGTTCGGCGTTGCCGATGGCGGCGCTGATGGAGGCCTTCTCGCTGCGGAGATTTTCGCTGGCGATCAGGCCGGCCGGGTCGTCACCGCCGCGGTTGATCCGCAAGCCGGTGGACAACCGCTCCAGGCTGGTGGTCAGGGCCTTGTTGGTGTTGCCAAGGATACGCTGGGAAAGAAGCGACGATACGTTGGTGTTGATGCGACTCATGGTGTGGGTCCTCCGTGAACACGGGGGGTTATGCCTTTCGGCGTCGGGCGTCCTGCCCCTGAAACGTTTATCCAATCCTTGCGGGCACTTCGATCACTGTTTATTTCTACAGGGCTGATGCAAGCCCTGATGATGCCTCTCGAATCGCGTCGCGGTGGGGCCATTCAATCGGGCGGCCTGCCGCGGGAGTTTCTCGCCGGGGGAGAAGGCCCGGCCCGGCCCTGCGCCCGGCCCGGTGAGCAAGGCCCGTTGCCTTGCGTCCCACCGCGGCCCGTGCTCGTCGCCCCCTTGTGTTCGGAGGTCTGGTTTCCTCCGGCACAGTGGATTTTCGAGATTTCTTTATCGGACACGGGGTGCATGACCGGCTTTTCCATCGAAGCGAGGCGGTTTTAGGCGACGCGCCCAAACCTCACAGACGGAACAATCGTCACGACCTGCACGCGCCTTAAGCGCGGCATAACCGTTTCGGACGGAAATGTTGGAATAGACGGAAGACGAGGTGAAATGCCCGGATGCTGCTCGCTCGAATGGGTGGCACGGGCAGGCCGCCGCTCGGGGCGGTTTGCCCGTGGCTTTGACGCACGCAGATCCTCAGATGCGCGAAACAAAAAACCACGACGACCTGTCAGGCCGGCGTGGCTTTGTTGTAGCGGGTCATGTTGGTGCCACGGGTCGGCTCGGCGACCCGTGTGGTGTGTCATGCGGAACACGGGTCGCCGAGCCGACCCGTGACCACCGCCATCCATCAATCTTCAAACGCCTCGCCCTCGGCGGCGCGGCGGCGGGCTCGTTCCCAAGCGTCGCGGGCCGCCGGCTTGGCGCGCTGCCAGTCGAGCTTCGACTCGCCGCGCCGTGTGTCCCACTCGCGCTGGAGATCGGCGTCGACGTCCTCGAAGGACTTGTCCTGGTGCTGCGCCTGCGACTCCCAACCGGTCTGATACGCGGAGCCATACTGCTCGTAGGCTTCGCCGGACTTCACGTACGGCTGCTTCGAGTATTTCCCGCGCCAGTATTCGTGCTCGAGCGTCGGGTTGATGTTCTCCGCGACCGCTTTGCCGGCCAGCCCGCCGGCGATTGCCCCCGCCGCCACGCCGATGGCCGCGCCGATCGCCGTGCCGACCGGTCCGGCGACCGTGCCGATCGCCGCGCCCGTCGCCGCGCCCGCCGCCACACCGCCGGTGGCAGCGCCCACGCCCGTGCCGATGGGGTGCGACCCGGGTTCACCGCTGATCGGGTCGCGGTTTTCCTTCGGTTGCTTCGTGGTCTTCTTATTATCGTCGCGTTGTTTCTCGTAAGCCATGGGAGCCTCCTGAAGTTGGTTCGCACAATTGCGCTGCGCTTTTGTTGTAGGGACCTGTCATCGGGAGGCAGCGCGCCGCTCGCACTGAAATCAGCGTCAGCAACCCGCTTTCTGTTGCGGGGCGACTTGCCTATCGATAGCCAAGCATGTCCCTCGATGCGTACAGCCGCCGCTTATGCGTCAATGGCCCCGCCCCACATAGTGGGGCGTGAATTGCGGTCTTTAATAGGGCCGATGGCTGATGAGGCTGGCTCCGCAGGCGCTTCTACTTTCAAAACGTCACCCGGAGATTCCCAAATGTTTCACCACGTTAAAGACCTTCAATTCAACGCCCGCGTCTCCAAGCCCGACCCCCGCTTCGCACGGCTGCTCCTCGAGCAGTTCGGCGGCGGCAACGGCGAGCTCAAGGCGGCGATGCAGTATTTCGTGCAGGCCTTCGGCTGCCGACGCGCGTACCCCGATAAGTACGACCTGCTCATGGACGTCGCCACCGAGGAGTTCAGCCACCTCGAAATCGTCGGTGCCACCATCACCATGCTGCTCGACGGCGTGAACGGCGAACTCAAAGACGCCGCCGAGGTCAACCCGATCACCGGCCTGATGAACGGCAACGCGACCAAGGAGCAGATCATTTCCGACGCCCTCTTCAATCCCGCGTTCTGCGTGCAGTCGGCGGGCGGCCCGACCGTCACCGATTGCAACGGCGTCCCGTGGAGCGGCGTCTTCGTCAACGCCAACGGCGACCTCACTGTCGACATGCGATCGAACATCGCCGCCGAGTCGCGGGCCAAGATCGTCTACGAATACCTGCTGAAGTTCACCGACGACGAGTACGTCCGGCAGACCCTGCGCTTCCTGATGACCCGCGAGGTGACGCACTTCCAACAGTTCTCGGCGGCGCTGGCGACCATCGAGCCCAACTTCCCGCCGGGCGTGCTGCAAGCCGACCCGCGCTACTCGCACACGTCGTTCAACATGTCGCGCGGCGAAGATGCCCGTGGGCCGTGGAATCAGGGGCAAGGGCCGTGGCCGCAGGGCGAGCAGTGGGAGCACGTCGAAGACCCCATCCAGCAGGCGATCGAGACGAACGGACAGGAGAGCAAGCAGATTCCCGACTTCGGCCGCGACCCGAAGGAGGCGGCGCAGATCGAGCAGGCCCTGAGCGAGATCAAGCGCGCCGAGGCGTCAGTACCGGGGCCGGCGGGGGAAGGGCGGTGGTCCACCTACGACGGCGAGCAAAAGGCGGAGGCGACGGGCGGCAGCGACGGCGACGAGCGCGAGGACGGCATCGAGGGCGGTCAGAACAGGCGTCCCCCCGTGATGCGCCGCCCCTCGGCCCGCGGTAACGGCTCTAATGGGAAGCCGGCCGCTCGACAAAAGTCCCGCGGCAAGGCGAAGTGACGGGGCCACTGAATAACCGGTTTGCCTCTTAAAGAGCAGGAATGCGGGAAGGAAAAGGCGTGGAAAACAGGCCTTTTTTCCTGCTTTCCTGCCTTCCTAAGAGGCTCCGCGGGAAGAGGCTCCGCGGGATTGGCAAAGGTTATTCAGGATCCCCCCGAAGCTAAATCCGTTCGTTCCGCGCGCCGCCCAGATCGTGATCCGACTGGGTGTTGGCTTCCTGTCGGGTCGCCGCGTCCCACAGCTTCGTCGAGGGGTACGGCATCAACCGCTGTTCGTGCCCGTCCCACACCTTCAGCCGCAGACATTTCACGATGTCCCATGGCCACAGCGTCGTCACCCCGGCGGCGTCCAGCTCGGGCATCGCCGCCAGCGCCGCGGGCAGGCGGTAGAACGGGATGTGGTGGTTCAGGTGATGCACGTGGTGGTAGCCGATGTTGGCGGTGAACCATTCCATCACCCGGCTCATCTTCATGTAGCTCGACGACCGGATGGCGGCGGTGGCGTAGTCCCATTCCTTGTGCGGCTGGATGTGGGCGTCGGGGAAGTTGTGCTGGGCATAAAAAAGATATGCCCCCACCATGGAAGCCAGCGCGGTGGGCACCAGCAAGCACAGGACCAGCAGGTCGATGCCAAGCAGGCCGAGGCCGATGACCAGGAGGATATGGATGACGATCGCCAGCGCCGAGTCGGCGTGCTGGCGCGGGCTGCTGAGGAAGGAGCGGATCGACATGCCGTAGAGGAAGACGGTCAGGTACCCGAAGACGAAGACGAGCGGGTGCCGTGTCGCGCCGTACAGCCGGCGCTGGCCGGGGGTGGCGGCGCGGTACTGGTCGGCGGTCATCATCGGGAACGAGCCGATGCTGGCGCCGTACATCTTGGAATTGTGCTTGTGGTGGTGGTCGTGCGACCGCCGCCAGATGCTGGGGGCGTTGAGCGTGAGCAGGCCCCACGCCGTCATGATCACCGCCGCGACGGGTGACTTTTTCAGGATGGTGCCGTGCTCGTAATCGTGGTAGATCACGAACAATCGGATCATCGTCAGGCCGGCGACGACGCTGGCGGCCAGCCGGAGCCAGAACGGCTCTGCCAGCACGATCACCGCGTGAAGGCCGGCGAAAACGGCGAGAGTGGAAAGCAGACACCACCAGCTCGTCAGTCGGTGCTCACGAGCGAAGGGTCTGCTGTCGAGAAGAAGCTGTTTGCCGTCACGCATGTGAAACCTGAGCTCCAGTTCTGTTTCCCAAAGGCGCCCGTAAGGTAACACGGGTGCCGGCTCCCGGGGCGCTAACCACTTCCATCGCCCCGCCTAATTGTTCTAGGCGCTTCCTCAGGCTGAACAACCCGAATCCATCTGTTTTACTCTCGAACCATTGCGGATGGAAACCGATCCCGCGGTCTTCAATGATGATATGGATATGCCCGTCGCTGCGCACCATCTTGACCGCCGCCTTGTCGATGCCCGCGTGTTTCACCGCGTTGAACAGGATCTCTCTGACCCCTTGAAACACCAGGGTGCGCATCGGCTCGGATTCCGGCTCGGCGTCGGCGGCGACCTCCACGGTCACCGACAGCGCATGATGCGTGGCGAACCAGTTGCTCAGCCAGATGAGCGCCGCCCCCAGCCCTTCGTCGGCGAAGTGCAAGGGGCTCAGATCGAGCGTCAGGGTCCGTGAGACCTGGATCGCCTCATTCAGCAGTTCCAAGGCTTGCAGGGCCGCCTGCTTCGACCCGTCCGACGGCGGCAGTTGAATCGCGGAGCACAGCCGCATCTTCGCCGCCACCAGCACCTGCTGAAGACCGTCGTGCAGCATCTGCGCCAACCGGCAGCGCTCCGCCCGGGTGGCGCGCAGCTCGGCGCCGTGCGAATCACGCGCCATCTGGTTCAGGGCGATCTGCGCTGATTCCAGGTGCTGCTTGACCTTGTTCAGTTCCACCAGCACGTCCCCGCAGTCCATCTGGACCGCCGACGGCATGCCATCGCCGTCTCCCGCCAAAGGATCCGTATCTGACGATATCCCGATATCGATGGCTTCCCGCATTCCCAGACCCTTTCAATGAGGATCAAATCCGCCTAGCCGCCGCCCGATGTGGCCGCGGCAACCGGCGAGCTACCGGCGGCCAACCATCGCCAGCAGCCCACCCACCACCGCCAGCACCATGCCGCCGATCATGTACCACACGGTCTTGTCCGTGAAGCGGCCGGTGAAGAACTCGCTCCACTGGTCGGCGAACGACTCCGAGGCGTTCAAGCCGATCATGAACAGCACCACGCCGACCACGATCAACACAATTCCGCCCATGCGCTTCGGACCCATGTCAAGCTTCCTTTCGCGGACCCTGCGGATGCTTACGGTTTCGCCTTGTCTTCCGCCTGCCGCTTCAACAGGTTGGAACGGTTGCGATCCACCGACACACTCCGCTTCGATTTTGCTTTGGCGGTGGGCACCGGCTTGAACCAGCCCCTGAACAAGCCGAGCCCCACGATCGCGGCCACCACGGCCAGTGCAATCAGCACGTTTGTCATGTCATGATCTTTCCGAAGCACCGTTTGAACGTTCATTCAGTGCGGTTGCCCGGCGGAATCGGCCGCCGGCGACGCCCACCACTACGACTTCGCCCGACGATCCGGCCGGGTTGTCGGCGGCGGCCCGCCCCGCGTCGGCCCGGCGCCGATCGCGTTCGATTTGAACGTCGACACCACGACGCCGCGATACAGCGTAGCGGCGACGGCCCGTGCGACAACCGCCTTCGCGGTGCCGGACGGTGACGATACTTTTTCTTTGCCGGGCTTGTTCATCGAGTGAATCTCATTGCAGTTCATGTTCGGTTGCCGCGAACCGGATCGTGCAATCGCGCACCGTCGCACCGCCAGCCATCGAGCCCGCGCCTCGCGTCGAGAAGGCACGGCACACGAGTGGAAGTATCAGTCGTTGGTCGACCCGCTGAGGCAATGCTCGGAAACATGGTCCGCCAGCAGGAACACCTGCACCACCGTGCCGCCGGTGAAGGCATGGATGATCGTGCCGGTGTTGATCTCGACCTCGGCGGCCGCATCGCGCACGCGGACGCCGGTGATCCGCTGGATCGCGTCGCGCATCGGGGCGGACGAGCTGCGGAACAACTGGCGGTGAAACTCCTGCACCTGCGCGGCGCCCGCGGGGTTCTTGGCCATCGCCTGTTCGGCGGGCGAGAGCGCCTCGTGCAGCGTCACCACCAGCGTGTCGCCGGCGAGAACCACCGCCACCGCTTTGGGCGCGTGGCCGGTCTGATCGACGTGCAACTCGCTGGCGGCCTTGGCGAGCTGCTGTGGGATCGTGAGTTCGGCATCGGGCATTGAAAGCTGCTTATCCGCGTCGCGGCTCGTCCGGGGCACGGGAATGAGGAGTGGGCTCACAAAAACCGCAACCGATCCGGCTCCGCACTCAAACGAAGTGCGAAGCCTGTCGGGTTACCCGTCAACGGACCTCCCGCGACTCGCGGACTGTCCTCTGATTAGTCTTCCGGCTCGGAGCAACTTAGGTAGGGTGAAACCGGGCTCCGAAGACATCATGATAGCATGCAGCAGACATTGGACACGACCTATCTCACTATCTGACTGATTTGATGCTATTTTATCTGTAAGCGGTATAAAATTTCTCTCATCGGCAATAGACTTCTGTAGCCCTGCCGTGCAAATCTCGGCCACGAGATCGTCAGGGCGCGCATGAAGCATGAGCTGCGCAGTCGAGCCGTTCTCCGTGCGATTTGCCAAGCGAGCAATTTCTTTGTGCTCGTCCGTGAACGCATTTGTCTGGGGGTTCCAGGTCGGCTGCTGAGGTTCGCTGGAGTCCAGCGATGAAAACCATTGGAGAGATTGAATCCGCAATCTGCGAGGGCATCACGCAGTTCGAGCGCGAGTACATGGGGCGGGGGCCGAAACACATCCACACACACCTGCTGGGCGACCTGCTCGTCGTCCGCCTGACCGGTGTGCTGACGATCGCCGACCAGCAGTTGGTCAAAACGATGCCGTCGGAACGTGGGCGGACACTGCTCAAGGAGGTCCGTACCCAACTGATCGAAACCGCCCGTAAGGTCATCGAGGCCATGGTCGAGTCGGTCACCGGCGTCAAAACCGTCAGCCTGCACCACGACATCAGCACCACCACCGGCGAGGAGGTGCTGATCTTCACGCTCGCCGAGTCACCGATCTACCGCGCGGCGAAGAAGTCGTGACCGGCGACCCCGGCCCCCAAACCCGCTTTCCGTCACGCAACACCAAGGGCCGCCTTCGGACAGAGGGTGTGCCCAATCTTCCCGGGGCGATGACGCGCGATTCTTAGCCCGTCAGGGCGTTTGGTGGTAGCCACGGGCGTTAGCCCGTGGAAGCAGGGGCGGACAATGATTGAGCCCCGACAAGGGCGATTGAGTTCGCGGAGCCGTCAATCGCCCCTGCCGGGGCTGACCAGCCACAACCATCGGGAGTCCACGGGCTGGCGCCCGTGGCTACCCACAAACGCCCTGACGGGCTTGGAAATACGGCCGTGAAGTAACCCCGGAAGGTTGGGCAGACCCTCAGACAAAAAATCATTAGTTTCCGCTTGCATTCCAAAGACGAAAACATTACAGTGATTCTTAATCCGTGAACCGGCCGCGGCCGGCGCGGCTGGACGGATGCAGAAAAACATGTTCGTGTTCGTTGGATGACGAGGCAAAGGGCAGGTCGCTGCGGCGACAGGCACGTTGCCAGGTAAGCCGACGTGGTGAAATACTCAATGAGTGTTTGACCACGTCGGCTTTTTTTGTTTCCGACGGATGTCTTGAAGGCGCGCCAGGGAAGGATGCGCGATGAGGAACGGAGCCTGACTGTTGGATGAAAGCAGATTGTGGCAGCGCGCCGGCGCTGCCTGCGCGATCGCTTCGCGCGTATGCTCGCTGTTTCCGGTGTTATCGACGCCCGTGTGGCGCGAGCCGGTCGGGGCGAGGGGAAGGTCAGGCTGGCCGGGACTTCTGTTCCGGCGTCATTATGGGAGGGCTCACCATGTTTGGGAGAATGCGATTGTTTGGGAGAATGACGCGACAACTTGTATTGGGTACAGCGATGGTGGCGCTTGCCACCGCCACCGCGCAGGCCGCCCCCGTCTCGTTGGGGGTGGCCGATAGTTTTGCAGTCCTGGCCGATCAGACGATCACCAACACGGGGCCAACCGTGGTCTCCGGTGACATCGGCGTTCACCCCCTCACTGCCATCACCGGCTTCTTCGGCACCATCGAGAATGATGGGCCCGGCACCTTCACCGGTGCTGCCCACCAGGGCGATGCGGTCGCGGGACAGGCACAGACTGACGCGGGCGCCGCCTACGTCACGCTTGCCGGCCTGGCGGCGGACGCCACCCTCGCAATGGAACTGGGCGGGCAGTTGCTCGTGGCAGGTGTTTACAACCTGACGTCCTCCGCACAGTTGACCGGCACGCTCACCCTCGATGGCCCCGGGCAGTACGTCTTCCAGATCGGCACCGCGCTCACCACCGCCTCCAACTCGATGGTCTCCCTCATCAACGGCGCCGATGCCTGCGATGTCTGGTTCGTCGTCGGCAGCGCGGCCACCCTCGGCACCGACACCGATTTCCACGGCAACATCATCGCCCTCACCGAAGCCATCACGCTCAACACCCGCGCCACCAGCGACGGCAGGCTCATCTCCCTCGGGGCCGCCGTCAACCTCGACTCCAACATCGTGACCGTTCCCTTCTGCCCCATACTGGGCATGCCGGGCGTCACTGTCACCGATGATGACGGCGACCCCGTGCCCGACGGAAGCTCGGCCACGCTCATCAACGACACCGACTTTGGGACGGTCTCCGTCAACGCCTTGGCCAACTCCACCTTCACCATTACCAACACCGGCGACAGCCTGCTTGAACTGGGCGCCCTGAACATCACGGGCGACTTCTTCCTCCTTGGCCTCTTCCCCACCAGCATCCTGCCCGGTGGTTCGGCGGATTTCACGATCGGGATGGACACCTCGACCGCCGGCGCCAAGACCGGCACCGCCAGCTTCACCACCAACACCCCGGGCAGCCCGTTCACCTTCGACCTGGCGGGCAACGTGGTGATTGGCGAACCCGGCGTCATCCCGGAGCCGAGCACGATGCTTCTGCTCGCCGCGGGTCTGGGCGCCTCTGCTTTCTTCCGGAGGCAGCGCGTTTGAAGCTTTCCGGTGGGAACATTGAAACTGCATAAAAGAAAGCCCACGGACCGGAGTCCGTGGGCTTTGCTGTTTGTCTTCTGGATTTCGATGAGTCAGCCGCTCGATCAGAGCAGGTTCAGCACGCTCTGCGACGAGCTGTTCGACAGGCCCACCGCGTTGGTGGCAGCGGCGACGAGGATCTGCGACCGCGTCAGGTTCGCCGTCTCCTTGGCGAAGTCGGTGTCGCGGATGAGGCTCTCGGCGCTGGTGGTGTTCTCGAGGGCGACGCCCAGGGCGTTGATCGAGGACCCGACGGTGAACTTCTGGAACGCGCCGATGCGGCCGCGGAGTTGGGCGACCTTGTCGATGGCGGCGGAAACGATGTCGCCGGCCTCTTCGAGGTCGCCGTCGATGACGTTCGCCGAAGCGCCGGAGCCCAGGGCGCTGAGGAAGCCGGTGGCTTCATTGCCCAGCTTGCGGGCGGCGACGTTGCCCAGGCCGAGGCGGACTTCGTTGGCGAGGTCCACGGTCGGGCCGATGTTGAACTTGGCGCCGCCGCCGGTGACGGTCAGGGCATCGACCGTCGCGATGGTCTGCGAGGCGGTGTCGGTGAAGGTGAGGCTCAGGTCGAGTGCGTCATTGGCGATGGACGCGGTCTTACCCTTGCCACGGGCGGTGACGCCGTTGATGATCACGCCGATGTCCTGACCCTCGTCGCGGATGGCGGCGGTGACGGAGGCGAAGGCGGTGGCGCCGGCGGTGGAGGCGGTGTCTTCGTTGTTGGTCGAGAGGACCATGATGGAGCCGGCCTGGCCTCCGTCATCGACGACATCGACGGAGACGAAGTTCGCGGAGCCGTACTCGTCGGTCTTGAGCACGATGCCGGTGCCGGACACGGCGGCGGACACGCCGGTGACGCTCTTGAAGTTGTTGATGGCATCGGCGACGTCGGTCAGGGCGGTGCCGGACGCAAAGCTGAACTGCCGGCCGCCGTTGGTGCCGGCGATCTCCAGCACGAAGCGGGCGTCGGCGTCGGTGAGGTTCAAGGTGGCGGCGCCGGCGGAGACGAAGAGGCCGGCGTGCTGCGCCGAGGTCGTCACGATCGCCTGCACCGTCACGTCTGAACCATTGGCGATCTTGGCGCCGTTGATCTGATAGTCGGCGATGTCGCCGTCAACGCCCTCGACCTGAAAGTCGAAGTTGCCGTTGAGCAGCTTGGTGCCCTGGAAGCTCGTGGTATTGGCGATCTGATCGATGGCGCCGAGGATGGCGTCGATCTGCTGCTGGTTGGCTTCTTTTTCCTCGGCGGACAGGCCGCTCTCGCTGGCGGACTGCGACACCAGGCTCTGCACCTCGATGAGCAGGTTGCTGATTTCCTGGAGGCCGCCTTCGGCGATGTTGGCGACCTGCTCGGCGCGCTCGGCGTTGCCGAGGGCGGCAGAGATGCGGGTCTTCTCGGCCCGCAGCTTCTCGCTGGCGATCAGGCCGGCCGGATCGTCGCCGCCGCGGTTGACGCGCAGACCGGTGGACAGACGCTCGAGCGTCTTGGTCATGCCTTTGTTCTGAAGCCCGAGGTTACGCTGGGCAATGAGCGAGCTGACGTTGTTGTTGATGCGACTCATGTGATCCTTCCTCCCCGCCCCGAACGGGGCGGTCCTTTCCAAAAGATGTTCGAGTTCCCTGGATGCGTGGTGGGATCCATCCCAACGATGCCCAGCGGCCTCTCCCGCGGAAGAGAAGCGACCGGCTGAGAGTGGGAATCGGGAGGCGGGGAAGTGGAATTGATCCGTGCGGGCAAACCGGGCAAGAAATGTCGATCAGGCGGGCGCTACAACCGGAAAAGACTCGAAATCAGGCATAAATCGCGCGACCGGAGCAGACGGTATAAACGGACTCCTCGCGCACCGGCATCACGGCGAGGGACCTCGTATTCTCCTCGTTTAGCCGCGGGGCAGAGGCTTTGCGGCGCCCCGCGCGGAGCGGCGGAGGACCTCTGCTCCGCGGCTAAACGGGGAATCGATGGCGTCGCCCCAGCCTCACCGCCCATCATCCTCCGACTCCGGCTTCGCCTCGCGCGTCTCAATGTCCTGGATGTACGCCATCGTTCGGTCCAGCTCGCGCTTGAGGTGCCGGACGCGGAGCAGGCTCTTCACCCGCGTGAGCAGCTCCAGTTTGTTCACCGGCTTGGTCAGAAAATCATCCGTCCCCGCCTCCACGCCGCGCTCGATGTCGCCCAGCTCGTTCAGGGCCGTGACCATCATTACGGGTATCGAACGCGTCGCCGGGTCTTCCTTGATCTTCTGGCACACCTCGAACCCGCTCATCCGCGGCATCATCACGTCCAGCAGCACCAGGTCGGGCTTGGGCAGCTCGGGGTTCTCGATGTACTTCATGGCCTGCAACCCGTCGAAGGCGGTGACGATCTTGCAGGGCAGGGACTCGAGGTAAGCCTGGAGCAGCTCGACGTTCTGCACGTTGTCATCGACGACCAGGATCGTGGACTGCGCCAGGCTCGCCATCTCGTCCGCCGGTGCGGGGTTCGGGTTCCCGGTTGCAAGGCGCGGGCCACTGCCGGGGGA
>Ga0163150_10001760_pt1 | contig 35416 bp, 63 predicted proteins | sample OliLakLV19P2IB_FD_148628 | JGI IMG/M metagenome (GOLD analysis project Ga0163150, IMG submission 148628) | Freshwater microbial mat bacterial communities from Lake Vanda, McMurdo Dry Valleys, Antarctica - Oligotrophic Lake LV.19.P2.IB | ecosystem: Environmental > Aquatic > Freshwater > Lake >... | reverse complement strand
TTTAATCTATTGTATTCTGTTTTTTCTTTACGCCTCCAACTGTCCTCGGTCAATATGGTTATCGTAAAAGATTTATAAGTTTGTGTTGTTTTATCTGATATCCACCTTGCAAGGTATCTATACAAACCCCATCGTGATTTTATTACGACAGTATCAGTGTCGCCAAAGTGCTTCCACTCGACTTCGTACCAGTTACTCATAGCTGTTCCTCCTTATAAATTGGCAAGTGTTGCAACTCATCAACTCGACACACTCGATATTGCATGGTTACTTTTAATTTGCTGTCTTTAAACTCCATTGGGTTACTAACTAATGCAAGTGTGTAATCCTCTATCTTGTCGCCACGTTCAGTTATGTGTTTAACCACTTCTTCTAAATACTTGGCCATCATAGAGTCTATTGCTTGAATATTAGCTTTTGAGATTTTTGAAATTAATTCGGACATGTTGAATACTTTACTCATTACTTCTCTCCCATTAGTTTAATAGCTGTTGGTCGTCTGTTAATTTCGTCTATCTTTGCTAGATAAATATCATATGCGGCGTATGAAAAGACGTTGAAAGCCTCACCTAGACGTTTACGTTTCTTAGCGTCCTTAAAATCAACAACGGCAAAGTAAACATCTCCCAGGGGTTTTATCATAGCATTGAAGGCTTCGAGTGCCTTCTCTTTCTCTTTAGGTAAAGCATCTAATTGTAACTCTGTCAGCTCTTTCACAAACGCATCTATGTAAGCCTGATCGTTTTCTAGCCCGTGGACTATCTGGTGCTTGGTGAGTAGGGTGTGTAGGCTCATAGGGTGTCCTGTATCTGTCTAGCAACCTTTATTACAGCCTGTCTGTACGGTTCGTCTATTAGGTTTTTGCAGTTGCTACATTGGCTCATAGCTTCGCCCCTCCAATCAAAAACCCAAACGGTAATAGCAATAAGGCTGTTCCAAGTATGCAAAGTATGGTAAAGATTATTAGGAATAGTTTGTCTTTCATTTGTTATTCTCCTTGGGGGTTAGTTGGGCGATGCGCTCGTCTCTAGTCAAATACTCGTGTCGGGTTAATTGATAAACGACTTGATGCTTCACGCCGTCACTAAGTATTACAAAGTGACTGCCTTCATCTATCCGTGCTTCGTTTAGGAGCTGTAGAAAGGCTTGCTTGGCTCGCTCCTCCACAGAGCCAGTATAAACGCCTTTATTGTGTCCTATTCTTATATCATCTAGTATCTCATCTAATCGTTGTTCAATAGTTTGGTCTGACATTATAGTTTCCTCCGTGTAGTTATAATCATAAGGATAAAAAGCACTCCAACAATGATTCCCCATATAAATCCCCATGTAAAATCATCCATTATAGTTCTCCTGCTTCATAATCTTTAAGTATCTGCGGTTCTTTTATTTTGATAATTGGCAAGCCATCGGGTGCAACATTGTTACGGCTGTACTTGTGGTGGTTATTTACAAACTCGCCCTTGCGCTGGCTCATAGTGGACGCCTCTACGGTTTCCATTACCATCGCACGTTTGTTATCTACTCGCTTAATTACTTCGGCAAAGTGTGGCTGGCAAGACAAAAACCCCCGATATTCATACATCTCGCTATCCTCGAACTGTTGTTTACATAAAGCACATTTATCCATTATAGTTTTCCATCTTCTGATAGTGCTAGCTCTTCTACCCTTAGTCCGTTTTTTCTTAAAATAGCTGCGGCTACAGATGTGAACTTAATTTGACCATACTCAAATATGTCGTTTAACTCTCCTGCTCTATCAATTAGCTCTGCGGCGCTAACTGGTTCACCGTCTATCGTGTATTGTTTATTATCAAATGACATTACTTCTCTCCTGCTTCTGATAAAAGTTTGGTTTCTACGGTTACAATTGTGTCATTTTTGCTACCTCCGTGAGGGACAAGCAGTATTCTATTCATAACAAAGCCCCTATTTTTACCGATACCCATACTTGTCCACCCAAAGCATATAGCCTTGCCGTTTGGCTTTAGTATTCTCGCAATTTCGGTCTTGCAATCTGCCCAGTATTTCATAGAGGTCGGCTTGATATCTAACAACTCCATACCGTAACCTTCATAACAAAGCCTGGCTTGTGTGATTGAGTACGGCGGATCGAACAATACGCCGTCAAAATAATTGTCTTGTTGTAGCCTTAAAAACTTTAGCGCATCTAGGTGGTATGTGGACGGCATACTCTCTCTTAGGTCGTTAGTAACCTGAGCGGGACTATTTTCACCTGCAAATGGGTCGCACCACAAACCACTGACCACTTCATCGTTAATCAGTTCTCTTATCGGCTTAATAGTAAAAGTCCATTTATTGGGCATCGCCCAAACCCTGTCTATCCGTATATCGCCTACCGTATTGTTGGTGGTCATTACTTCTCTCCTGCTTCTGTGGGGTTGGTGAGGTGGTCGATGTAGTTTTCGCAAGTCGTGTTGGTTATTGAAATCACTTTGTTATCTTTGTCTCTAAAAATCTCAACAACTTGCATATCGTTTATAAATGCCTGCTCTGTGTTTTTTTGAATTGTTTTAGCTGTATCTATGCGTGCCTTCTGGGTGTGTAGGGTGATGAGAGATTGGGCGTGTTCTTTAATACTCTCTATGGCTTTTTCTTTGTTAATAAGCCCAGTAGTATGTTGGCTCGCAAGAGTCATAGCTATTGCAAACAGTATGTCGGCATGGTCGATATCTTCTGGTGTGGTCATAATACTACCTTCTTTGTCCTTTTAGAGTTAGTGCCTCCGAGGTGTCCTGCTGCTGCTCGTTTCTCTCTGCTCATCGTTGCAAAGCCTTTAGGGGTCTTAACGCTACCACCAATCGCTCCACGTGCAGCCATGTATGCACTCAGTGCTTTTTCGTCTCCGTTGAACTTAGCAAGCATTGTTGTTTTCCATGCGGTGTTAATTCTTCCTGTCATTATCGTTTCTCCTGTCGTATAGTTAGCTGGTATGTTGCTGCTTGGATAAGGTATATCAGCATCTCTTCGTCTAGGTCTTTTGTTAAAAGCTCTAGTTTGCGCATCTTTATCTGTACGGTGCGTTCCTGTTTATCGTCAAGGATTATCATGTATCGTCTCTCAATAAATACTTGAATGTTCCAGTTGCTTTACCACGCCAGTTGTAGACACGCTCACAGACAATATTATGTCCCTCTGCTCGTAGGTCGTGAATTGCTCGGTTGTACTGCAAGGCGTAGCGAGAGAGTTTATAGTTTGCTATGCCTCTCTTGCCTGAGTCTTTAATTGCGTTTAGTATACGTGCCTCTTGAGAAATCATTTCGTAACTCCTAGTCTTGCTAAGGATTCTTTAATCATAAATACTGCCTGGGGGTCAGTTGCTAAGTTGAACTGATAGCTAACATCTTGTATGAACCCCTCAACCATTGAGTCAATGAGGTCTGCTTGGTCTAAATCTTCTAGTTGATCGTCGTCCATTACTTATACAACTTTCCATAGTCTACTGTTGCTTGGCGTTCGTACATAGCTAGACGTAGTTTTCTCTCTGGGCTGTAGCCATCACGTATCTTTTGTGCGCCCTCAAAGAATGTACGAGGGTTTAAGAAGTAGTTGTTGTATACAGCTATCTTCTGGTATGACGGTTGGTAGTTCACTTTGATTCTCATGATAATCCTTTCTACTGATTATTCTACCTCTATAGTATCATGTGCTAGTGTTTATTACAAGAGGATTATGACCTTATCCAGCGTTTCCATATTTGCTCTTGTGTTAAGTGCTTGCGGCCAACTAATCTTAGTCCAAAGATGTAGTAGTCAAGCAGGGCATCGTCTAGCCAGTTAGTCATTACTTGTTCTCCTGATTAGCAACCCACGACAAGAAGTCGTTAAGGTTTGGTTTTGGTGATGGCGGAAAGTACATACCCGGTTCTAATTTTATGACCTGTCCTGGTTCGCCATAGCTAAGCTCTAGGGTGTTAATGTACTCCCCTACTTGTCTAGGGTCGTAGAATGTTTGCCAGTCTGGTTTCATATCAATGTTAGTTATGTGTGGTCGCATTACTTGTTCTCCTTATTAGTTATGATTCCTCGATTATGAACCCTAGTGCGCCTAGAAAAGCGGGTAATTGTGAGCGTTTGAGTATTTGCGTTCCGCCTCTTCCATAAAACTGGGCATTTTGTAATTCAACATCACGCAGGTTAGCATCACGCAGGTTAGCACCAAACAGGTTAGCATCACTCAGGTCAGCACCACGCAGGTTAGCACCACGCAGGTTAGCACCACGCAGGTTAGCACCACGCAGGTTAGCACCACGCAGGTTAGCATCACTCAGGTCAGCACCACGCAGGTTAGCACCACTAGCAACCGCCTCCTCAACCGCTTCTCTAATCGTGGTTTTAGTGGATTGGTAAAGAATAGTAGCGCCTCCAAATCGTGATTTAATAGCTATTCCAACTACTTTTTCGACCTTATTGTCTACTTGGTCAACGTATTGTTTTAGTTCTTCGATTTTAGCGAGTGCCTGTTCTTTTGTTAATTTGGTCATTGTGTTCTCCTTATTAGTTTATTCAAGTGTATGGTGTCGGCAGCAAACTGTCACCCCTGTGGCATAACCTAGTGTTGCTTCTCGAGTTGCTTCTGGCATTTACTACCAACACCACACACTTGAATTGTTAAGTTACTTGCACTCCCATAAATTGCTTGCTCCATCTCGGAACATCTGGGCGGTGACTTCAGCGTTTGCTTGTGCATTAAAAACACTTGCTCCACTCCAGCCATATTGACTAGCTCTAGCTTTCCAGTAACCACCATATTCTCCGATCGTCAGGTGTTGAAAAAGTCCGCTAGGGTGTCCGTTTTCATAGTAGTTGTAATTGACCGCATTTGGATTTAAGGTACTTTCACAACGTGCAATCTTCACAAAATAGTCCTCGCTGATACCATACTTGCGTGCAGCTTGTCGTACTATGCCCTCAATATCCCCTGTAACCGCTTGTGAGGCTACAGGTGGGGTTATTGGTGCTGATGCGACAACTTGTTCAGGTACTTTAATTTCAACAGCCTGGGGTGGCTCAGTAGGTACGGCTGTAGTAACTACTGGTTTTCTTTTAACTCTTGGGCTTGTTCAACAATCTGGTATGCTTCTGCTGTTACACGACCTTGATCGTACTTCTGCACAAACCATCCACTTATAAAAGCAACAACAATAGCAATAACTACTGCAAAGCCTTTTACTAATGTGAATACTTTAATTGTTTTTGGTACTTTCTGTGGGCGTTCACCCTCTACTTTTTTAGACATATAGTCCTTTCGTTTAAGCTCAGTGGTCAGCGAGCAGACACCTTGACGCAATTTCGCTACTCGTATGTATAGTATATGTGTGTGAGTGTGTAGCTTGAGATGGGTTGCACATCTAACTTGGTTTGTTGTCCGCTTGCTGACCACTGAGTTGTTAATATGCAATCCATACAGTTAGATGCCAACACAATCTTTTTATCCCCCTTTCATCTTACGTAACAGTATTTTATACGCTGGTATGTAGCTTTACAGCTTTTGTAATGTAGTCGGGTCTAGCGAAGTCACCCTTGCCAGATTGTGTTGCCGTGTAACTGTATGAATTGTTAATGTTCTGCTTAGGAGTTAAGTTGTCTATGACGAACTATACTTGAATGCTCCTCGGTTAATCCTTTCTACTGACTAACTTGTATTCATAATAGCACACATGCTAGTGCTTTGCAATAGGCTAGTGGTTTAATCTTTTAGTAACCCCTTATAATAATCTATTTTTTCTTGTAACTGAACCTCGTTCATGGGTTTTAAGCGTTGTATATGTAGCTCGCTAAGGTACTTCCAGCGGTCTGGGAATGTGTCTGTGTACCATTGACCTGCCTCTACTGGATGTTTATGCCACCAATTCATGTGATCGTGATAACAAAGTACTTTCATATTAAGCGGTTCAAACTGTAAATAGCCACTTCTTGATACTGGTATAACGTGACTCGCATGACAGTTAGAACCCTCAACGACTAATCCGCAACGCTGGCAGGTATAATCATCACGCTTTTTAATGTAGTCTTTTACAAGCTTTTCAAGTTTCTTTTTAAGTACCGTTTTGTTTTTCTTCTTTACAGGTGCTTTACTTACTGTCTTTTTAATTGCTGTACGTTTAAGGGGCTTGCGTGGCTTGTGAGATACGCAATAGTCTGAGTAGGCTCTCTTGCCACAAGTTAAACATACTTTAGCCATGCTCTATTGCTCCTCTAAAACCCTAACTTGTTCTAATATCTTTTCCTTAAATGCTTGCATATTCTTGCGGTAAAAGGTATTCCATGCGTCTTTGTTTGCACCGTCCATACCCTTAGCTTTGTATAGTACCCATAGGGCATCTCTTATCTGAGTGCTTTGGCTTTTGGCTATGTCTGTCTCAATATCCTCGTCTGGTATATCTTCCTCGTTAAGCTGACTTTCTGAGAATAGCAGATAGCCCATAGACTGATACATGGTGTCTAGGTGAGCAAAATCATCGTTGTTTACTTCAAAGAGAGAGTTGAACCGTAATGAGATACTTTTATCCTTCTTGCGGTTAGCTCCCTCTAGGGTAACGGGTATTGTGAATACCTTACTCATTATCAATAGCATCCGCCACTAGATTACAATCTTCTTCTGTGTCGATAGTTTCTTTGCTCAGTACACTCTTAACAAAAGCTAGTTTAGAGGTTGCGGTGTCATATCCTTTATCGGTTAGCATTTCGTTAATCTTCTTTTTAGCTCGTGGGAGTGACCCTGCGTCCCATACTTCTTGGCGTGAGTCTGCACGTTCTTTAGGTGTCATCTTAGTCTTAACCTGCTCACCCGCTGCGTCTGCATCTTCGTCTGTAATAAGTCCTAGTAGTGAGCTAAGGCTGTAGCGACGTAGATAGGTGATAGCTGAACCAAGTACCTGAAAGTCGTTCATACCTTTTAATTGTACGCCCTGGGGGATGTCTGCGGAGCTTTCTAGCGACTGACCAGACTCAACATGAAAGATGATAGTCTTAATTGTACTACCGTCTATAGGTTGAGCGTAACCAAGTCCATGCTTAGTCAGTAACGGCTTGATGATGTCGTTAATCTGTCCAAGGTCTGCAAACTTATAATTGTACCCTGATGAGTTTTTGTAGATGCTTGGTACTTCTGCCTGGAAGTCTGCAAGTGCTTTGTATAGTGCTTTCATTTGTTCTCCTTTAATAATTCTGTTCTTCGCTTTAATACATAGGCTGGGTCTATTGGTGTGTCTGCCGATCCTTCTGGCTTAATGTCGTGCTGTGTCTTGTTCCACATTAACTCAAGCTCGTTTACACGTGCGTAAGTGTCTTGCCGTAGTAACAATTTGCTAACCTCTGACCACAGTTCCTCACTGTTGCAACCAAGGTACTCTGCAATTTCATTAACATCTTTTTTGGTTGGCTCTAAAAAGTCACTCATTACGCTATCGGCTTTACGGTGTAGCTCTGACCATCTGTTGTTCCTAGTGGGAACGTGCTGTTTACTATAGTTACTGGTATTGTCATTATTTGCTCCCCTCAATCGCCTCTATTGCTTTTGCTATCATAACGTACTGTTCGTTTATCCAGATTTCTACATCTTTAAGTGCAGACTTCCTGATTAGTAATTCAATAACCGATGCTTGGTCTTTGTTCATATAATCCTTTCTACTGATTGATATACCTTAATTGTACCACACCTGCTAGTGCTTGTCTACTATATTTACAACTAACCTCTATAATGGTATTATTAGGCAAATAGACTTCCGTGTGATTTACTCTTTTATAAGAATAATCCTTTCTAACGGAGGTCTATTTACTTGTGATACCGCTTGTGCTAGTATGTAGCTATATCGTGCTTGTCAGTACGATCGCACCTTGGGTCAAATACCCCTCTCGTGATGGTAGCTACCCACCTAGCTATCTAACTAACCATTCAGCCTCTCAGCTTCACACTTGGAGGCTGTTTATTTTGCACAGGATATGCACATGCCACTTATGGCTATTGTAATGATGTCAAATGTAGGATAAGATAGATTTAACCGAAAGAGCTTTCTGTAGCAGATAGTTCAAGTAGGGGGTAATTAAGATAAAGAAAAACCCGTCCAAATGAACGGGCGAGCTTTCTGTAGCTGTACTCATTATAGCATACTTATCTTAATTGCAAATACTTTTACAAACATTATATCCGTAACCCCTGTCTCGCAAGAGAGTGTAAGACCAAGCCAAGGACATAGAGATTTGATAATAACGTTAAACCTAGGCTCTGATTAATCGCCCCCTAAACGTCAACCTAGTCTATGCGATGTTATTAAATGTCTGGACGATACCACTTAGTACTCAGGAAAAGGAAAGGTCTTAGGTATCAACTGTATAAGGTTCAACTAGTCACTGCCGCTCTTAGCACGGAAAGGGGGGCTTGTTACCTAAAATCTACAACACTACTCATGCTTATAAAAGACTATACTAAATACAATGAACGCAAACACTATAATCAATGACTCTATGACCTTAGATGAGAAACTAGAAGCGATTGATCGTGCCATGCAGGAAGCTATTACTAAACTTAAAAGCAGTGAACGGTATGATGTACCTATTGATCCTGCTGACTTGCTTACTTGTGAGGGATGTCAGTAAGGTGTATACTAGACAAAGAGTTTCAAACGCAACAAAATAACCCTCCGTTTAGGAGGGCTTTTGCTTTGCAGACGTTCGCTAGCTTTATTATACCACAAATAAAATAGCACAGGATGTGTAACGGTCAAGCGATTATCAACCTAGATTAAAACCTTCCGTTACTTCCTATGCTATTTAGCTTCGAATCTATGTATATTATACCACAAACGAAAAGACGCCCGTGGAGAGACGTCTAATCACCGTAAACCAGTGGTCATCTGTATCTTAACATCTTATAGGTCACAGCATACACGGTCGTAGCTCGCTATCAAATGCCTGGGGACTAAACCAGTTGAGTTTATTATAGCACAAATTAAAATAGAACCCCTGACAGAGTTCTATTGATTTTGGCAGTTACCAAAGATATCTACTAATTATTGTAGCACAGCCACATAAATAAGTAAACACACTATTCTATATCAGAGTCTCTAAAGATTAACTCTATCTGGTCATCTCGTATATCACCTGATTGCTGTAGACACTCTGCGTGTAGGGCTTGGTTAGAGTCTGGTAGCAATAACCATCCATTATCAAAGTAGACATAGCCACCACAATACAGACAGTGCATATCTATACTGTCGTTATCTCTAACTGATTTAACTGTTATCTTCATTAAACCATTCCTCTGGTACTTCGTCAGGTATCTCACCGCCTCTTGCCATTTTTGTGAGGATCTCTACGTCACCAGGCGCAACGTGACGCTGATTGAGTCGTGCAGGGTATTCATTTTTCAACATCGCAACCATAATCTCGGTAAAGGCTTCTTCACCTATCCTAAGTTGTGGCACGAACGTCCCTCGTTGTATCTCGTCATCTTCATTATCAAGAATGAACAAGTGATTCCACACGGCCAGCGAACCCATGTAATGAAATATCTCGGCATTACTACGACGCAGCTCAAACTCTTGTGAGCCTACTTGTAAAGTGATTTTAGGTTCTAGCTCTCCTGTGGGTTCACTCATCTCTTACCTGCCCCGTCCAAGGAAGTGTTAGCCCGTCGTCTTTGGTTCTTGGGACATAATGAACGTGTAGGTGATTAACCGTCTGGGTGGCGTTTGCACCAACTGATGTTATAAGGTTGTACTCTCCTAAACCTGCCCAAGTAGACGCAACCTGAAAGACAACACCAGTAATAATTGGTATTGCGCTAGCATTTCCTGAGTGTGTCTCTGACACGAAAAGCATATGTCCTTTTGTTACGGGGTTTAACGGCTCAATCCTGTAGACACCAGCGTTTACGCTATGGGCAGTTCCGTTTTTTATTAAATCGCAAAATATACAATCTTTACTCATCTCTATGCCTCTCTGCGTAACGCCAGATTTGCTCGTGCATTATTAAATCAGCCCTAAGTGCCATTTGTACGGCTCTCTGACCCACGTATGGGACTGCTTTGCGTAGTTCTGCTACTTTTCCTGCTTCTTGATGTAGACGCTCGTCAGACCATTCAACGTGACTATGTTCTGTTGGATTGTATGCACCCTGTATAAACTTTTCACTCATAGACTTACATACGTTGGCTTTTCAAAACCAGCGTCCCTATCTTCTAATCGCTCACGGATTGGCGTGCCACATCTCTTACAGTATAGCCGTCTATATGTCATCACATTCGTTGTCCTAATGCCGTATGAGCCAAACTCAGGATGTAGACAGACTGGACAGGCATCTGGTCGTTGCGTGAGCGTAGCAAGGTTAGGGTGCGCCCTAATGTATGGTAGGAGTTTCGTATAGACATTTTTTACAAGCACAACATCCTGGTCACAATATATCTTCATAGCTTTCCATGCTTTCTTATCGCCCTGTATACAACTATACCAGAGACTACCGTGGGTAACTTCTGTTTTGCTACCTAGACCAAAATAATCGGCAACTGTCTGTAGTTTGTTGTTCGGTAGTTTAAGTCTACCCCTAGCGGTCTTTAGAGGGTCGATTGACTTGTGATTAACAACACTCATCCCATGAAAGAGAAAACGAGTATTTGAGACTTTATCATCAAAGCCATCTACGTTATATCCAATAGTTATATCTGCCTGTGCCATAAGTCCGTGTAGGCTTTTAACAACGTCATAGTCATCATACTTGTCTGCTTTGAACCTTGCAGGGAAGTCGGACTGTGCCACGCATTTAACCTTAAACTTTTCAGGGTGTTCTACGTCAAGCCACCCATACGAGAAACAGAAGATATGCGATTGTCTCTCAACCTTTAGTGCATTTGTGTCATACGTTCCATACGCCCATATTAACAGAGGCGATACCTCAAGGTCGTACACAAAGATTTTAGATGCGGTCATCCCATTCCTTATAGTGCGCCATCTCAGCTAGAAACAGGGCATTTACAAGTACGTGGTCTACGTGGGGTAAGCCACTCTCTTCGTCTAAATCCTCACCATTGGTATATGCCATGAGGTGTCTGAGTAGGCTGTCGGATATCTCTGTAACAGGTAAACCCTTCTTCCAGTTAGCACGAGCATACTTCTTCGTGCCGTATTCTAGCACCCTTGTTGCGCCATTAAGTGCGTGTGACGCTTCTAATAATATACTAAGTTTTGGCTTTGATTCATTGAACCGTTCTGCCTTCATGTTGTAATTAAAGCACACCATACCGCTTATGTCAATCACTATTCTTTATGAGGGTTATGATGTTCTTCTTGCCATGTCTTTGTCCACTCACCACGCTTCTGTAATTCCCTACGGAGCGCATTATACGAAAACCAGATAGTATCAGTAACAATGATAGCGTAATCATTAGCCTCAAACTCCAGTAGATGATTAAGCAAGTCTGGTGTAGGAAGCTTATCGTATTTTTCACTATACAGCTCCATACTTGCCTTTTAGTAATCGACGTTTGATGTTCTTGCTAACAGCAAGTTCACCAGTTGTAATCTGACCTAATACACTACTAAGCATAGTTTCTCGTTCTGGGAGTGGCTCATCGCCCTCGGCTGTTTTATTGTCGTGTGCTTCACGGCATAGTTGTTGTTTGTTTTCTGGTGAATGTATGTACAGTTTAGATAATGCTGTTTGAGCGAGTCTTTGTGGAACTATGTGATCGGTGTCACTAAAACATCCATTCTCTGCGCCTTTATACTTAGGCGGTCTATTAAACCAGGGACACTCAGTATGTGATACTAAGCATTCCCCGATAGTCACATCAGCCTTCTGTCCGTCTAAAGTCAGTTTGCCATTGTTCGTCGTCGTGGTTTGGTGCGTCTGGTGTACCATCATCTGCGTCGTATACGCCTGTTGCGTCGTTCTCAGTAGCAAGGGCTAGTAAAGTGGTGTCGCCTAGTTTCATACGCCTAGCAAGTTCGTGGCGCAAGAATGCAGCGGTTGGTTCTAATTCTGTTCCACCTGCGTCAGCCTCAGCTTTCATCGCAAGGATGTGTTCAGTCGATAGGTGTTCGATAATAGGCATTATTCAGCCTTTTTGTTAGGGGCTATGTAAACGCCCAGGGCAGTCGTAAAGGTGATTACTAGCGTTACCCAATCGTTTCCAGGTAACTGTACGCTCAGCGTCGTTAAAACAGCTCCTAGTAGTGCAATCCATAGCTTGTTGTACTGTTTCGCCCAATTGATAAAGTTTGTCATAATACTTATCCTTCTTTCTTCTTTTAATTGTATCTCTTTTTTAACAATTTTGTGAACTTCACGGAAAAGCTCACCCTCAATCTTTCTAAAATCTAAACGCCTTCAACTCTTCATAATCCTCCTATTTAATCTTGAACAGCTTAGCCCATACAGCCGATAGTAACTCACCCACTGATAAGCCATCTAGCTCAACAGGCATTCTAATTTCTTTGATAATTTCAATAGGTTCAGGCTTTACAGCAAGTTGTGCTTTCAACAGAGCGTTCTCTGCACGAAGTGGCACGATGTAAAAGTCGCTTTGACCGTAAAGGTTTTTGGTAAACTCCTCTGGGTCACGACCTGTCCAGTATTTAACGTCTGCCGCTTCTGGCTGTATGCCACCTGTGACTGCGAGGTAGCCAAATCTTACTCCATTTTCGTTCATAGTTGCTCCAGTCTGCCATAAGGCTTTATCTTTCCATGGATAACCAAATCCATTTATTATTATTGTATCACTTAAAAAGAACATCTTGTGCGGTTCATACGGATTGGTAATTATCCAGCTACCGTTCACTTGTTGCCATCCTAAACCTGCCATCTTGCCCCTTGCAACCTCTAGATGTACGTGATTGCCAGTAGCGAACCCAGCCGTACCCTCTTGATAGAATACTTGCCCTTGTTTAACAATCTGTCCTACACGGAGGTCTGTTACTGCATTGTCGTGTGTCAGCATAACAGTGGCAAAGTCTACCGTCCCGTCTGCATACGTCACAGGTGCAAGGCTTTCTAGCCATACTGTGTGACCAAGAGCAGAATTGTTAGGTTCAAATATCTTGTTAATCATGCCATCGAACGGAGCGAACACATCGTCAATGCCTGTGTCTTTCCCTGCTATATCTATAGGGAAGCCAGCTTTATGCGTACCCCCTCTATGCCCCTGTGTAATGTTCAGGTATTTCATCGGGAATATTGGGCGCATAGACTACTCCTTTACGGTTTGGTTCTTTACAGTCTGGGTATCAACGGATTGGTTTTTAATATGAGCAATAGCTTGAAAGATACGCTGATTGTTTTCAAGATTGTTTTTGTTGTTATCGACAATCAGTTTTTTATTTTCGGTTGAAAGTTCAGCGAGGTGTCCGTTACGTTCTTTGGCTTCTCTGGCGGCCTGTTGGGTAGCGGTGGCTACTTTCTTCATAGCACCAGTGTTTTCAGAGAGTGCCTTGACAAATATCTCGTCTCGCTTTTCCTGGCTTTTATCTCTCGATGAGATGTACTTCATAAACAAGCCAATAATAGTAGCAATACCACCAAGTGTTGCTGCGATTGCTACTCCGTCCATTATAGTAAATCAATCTGAATACTTGAGGGGTTATTTCCGTCCGAATATACAGTCCCAACGCCCGTACCTGAACCTCTAATAATTGCTAGTTTATAGGTATTTAACCCTGCCGTGGCTGTTCTGACCATTGAATAATTCATTCCACCATTTCCACCGAGTCCCGAAGTCCAGGTTCGGTTAAATATACCGCCAATAAACGTTGCGCCTTCATAGATACGAATATCATGGCGGTCTCCGTCTACGGAACTAGAAATCTGCGGTAAAGAAAATGTTATTCTAACCTTACGAGATGTTGGGACAATAACAGAAGATGCTAGACCTGTAATATCAACCAATGTGGCGGCACCAGCCGTAAAGCTCGTTACAAGTTGTCTGTATCCTAAAAGTTTGCGACTTGGGTCACGTGGACATATAAGGTTTCCAAGGGAGTCTGTAACTGCATAAGGGATAGACGAGGCAATAGGAAACACTCTATCTTCTTGCCCTTGGTTCACTTTGGTTGTGGCGGTGATTGTTGCCGCAGCTTGGATTATACCTATGCGAATTGAGTTGGCTGCTAAAGCTGGTGAAGCGGCGTTAGTCGCAGCGGTTGTGTAAACATACAGCCCTGTGCCGTTTCCGTTGTCCAGTACATCAACATAAGTGTCTAAGTTTAGTGTGAAGGCTCTAGCGGTTACTGCGACTACAGTGATAGGGTTGCCGTTTATGACTACAACACCAGCCGTGCCAGAAGCATTAAGATTTACTCCTACGTTATCAGCAGTCCATATACAACCCGAAGCGACATAATCGAACGGATAGATAGTTGTAGCTCCAGCACCAATAGTAACTGTCTTGGCAAGCCCTTTTCCACGAAGGTTAAGGTTTATTGCAGTATCACCACCGCTGGCAGAGATTCTAGGGTCAGTAGCCGTTGCAGCATTGGTAACTGTAATTTCATTTACTGCCGAGGCCGTAGCAGGGGTGATGATTATCTCGTTACCTGCTGAGTCGTTGATAGACGTCGTAATATTAGGCGTAGTAAGAGGTAGACTTGTAATCATAGTCCCATCCTGCTTATGAGATATTAAAATACCGTCCACTGAGCGGTTTCGCTCGCTTGATGCTACTGGTATATACACACGTGTCAGCGAGTTAGCTGGATAGTCTTGGTCTGTACCGTATCTTAATACCGTACCCGTAACAGAGGTTGCACTTGCAACAACACCCTCCCACTCTGTGTACGAGCCTACGTTACGGACTTCTACTCCGTTTACAAGTGTCACCGTATCTACGGCAAAGATTGCGCCTGTATCTGTAGGCCAGTTAGTTGTTGCGCCAACCGTCCAAGACGTTGCTCCAATAGTGTGTCCAGGCGCACTTAAAGTTGTTGCTGAGCCTGGGCTTCCTACTTTAGTGAAATAGTCTGTTGCAAATGCTGGCATTTTATTTTCCTTCTTTCTTTATAATACTTATGTTATACATATATGTCTACCTTATAATCCCGAATAAACGAGGTCTATATTTGCTGTGCCTCTTGTTGATACGGCACTTAGCAAATAATCACATCCTGCTTGAGTAGTAACAAGCTCCCAATCCTCTTGATTCAACAAACCTTTGGGACGAATATCGAGTACCGCAACAGATTTGGCAAACGTTCCAATAGTTCCAGGCTCGTCACCGTACCTGTAGTTGCCTGAATAATCCCATTGCCCAATACCTGTAAAAGTTACTTCAATCGAGTATGTATCTGAACCAGTCGAACTTGTTGCGCCACGTTTTGTAAGCCCATAAGAGTTTGCCACGATAATACCTGCTGGGTTTAATAGTTTGAAATACTGGTGGCGTATATTACCAAGACTCAGACCGTCCTCGTCCCATACAAGAGATGAGAAGGCAAGTCGTGATCGCCACGCTACTCCGTCGTCAGTCGTGTTGCGTGAACCAGCACGAGTAAACTCTAGGATGACGTTGTTCACTAAAGCACACAAATGACTCGTGCCTGTGTTATCTTCGTACAGCCATAGGTCTTTAGCAGCAACAGGCCAGCGTAGCACCCACGCATTCTTGCGTGATTGGTCGATATACCAGATTTCATTATTCTCAGTAGACCCGATAGGTAAAGCAAAATATACTTTGTCTTGATATTCCACACCGACGGCTTTATCTAAGCTTCCAAGTGTAATCGTGTTTATGTCGGGGAGAATGAGAGTAGATAGCGTCGAAGTTGTTAGGATATTTACAATGTTCTGAGATGTTCCAGTTGATTTGAACGCATCACCAGTTGGGTACATTAGTGAGTCCCCTACTTTGACAGTCGCTCGTGGTGCGTATGTGCCAGATTGTCCGTTAGCTTCTATCACGTTAGGGTAAAAGATAACTTGGTCGCCGTATGTGACCGATTCAAATGTAACGTGGTTTAACTTACCTTTGCCCGCTGCACCTCTTGACGAGGTTGTAATAACAGGGTCGCCTTTACCAGTCCTAAAGCCGTCTACGAAGTTCAAGAGTGTGTCACCGCCCTCGTCAATAGTCGTAAACCCACCTCCGTTGAGTGAGCTAAAGTCACCTGTTCCTGGAGCTGAGTAAAAGAGTTGGTTAGAAGATGTTACCCCGAATACCTGAGCGTTACGAGCATCTACATACATCCAGCTAAATATCGCCCCCTGCGTAGAGTTTGACGCTGGTGCTGTCTTAAACGGATTAAATGTCTGTGACCCGTCATCTGTGTAGGTAAGAGTGGTAAGTCCCGAGAGAGTTATAATCTCGTAAAAGTCTGTGTTGTTGTCACTTCCGTACAGTGTGTATGACGTAGCACCTGCAACTGCTGACCATGATACAGCAACCGTTTTAGCGATTGCAGCGGTAGCAGACCAGTTATCACGTACATCATTGACATTTATAGCCGCTGACGCATTAGAGGCGGTACTTTCCCCGACTGCGTTATTAGCAGTTACTTTGTAGTAATAGTTATAAGGTTTACTGCCTGAGATAAGGTTAGTTGACCCCACACCCGACGGAGTTGCTGGTGTAGCGAGAGCAGTATACTCCACCGTCGCACTTGTAACAAGGTCAATATAGCCTAGATTATTAACACCGTTATATATATAGACACGGCTTTTAGATTGTACGAATCCAGTCCACGCAGCAGTTATGCTAAAGGCATTAACACCACCTATGAGAGTAAAAGCACCTCCATCTACTTGTTTGTAGATTTTGCCAACTCCTGCTACGTTCATCATGAACAGAAGCCCTCTAGAGCCGTTGTAGCGGTATGCGCCACGCCCAATGACTGTATTTGAGGGTTGAGTGCCATAACGCACGAGAGGTGGTCGAGGACGCCATATATTGTCCTGTACAAGCTCCATGTTAGTAGCGTCTGATACAGAGTTACGTGGACGACGTGAGGCAGCGTAGGTAGAGATATAGCCCTTAGAAAACTCATTTTGGTGAATATCTATAGGCACTTGGTGCTTCTTGGCTCGCTGACCCTTTACTTGGTATGGCATTATAGGCTTTCAACTTCGGTATTAGTTATCCTAGAAACAGACGTAGGGACAGTTCGAGGGTTTTCAGATGTTCCACGACGGTTCTTGCTAACCATCTGCGAATAAAGGTTATTAGCCTTTGCGTTCAGGTCGGGAGATTTATCGCTGTATGACTGGTCGTTAAATGAAAGCTCAGAGGCTACTGCATATACAAGCCAGTATGGGTCGGGAACTGGTACGACATCGCTTGTACTGGTGAGGTCTGGTGGCAAGAAGTAGCCAGGCACGATTAAAGTTCCGCCTACTATCGGGTCGGTTGAGGCGATAGCTGTTTGGAAAGTAATAACTTGTGGGTTCATACCAGATATGTAGACTTCGTTCTGGAATCTTTCACGCTGTTGTGGCTCACCAAGTACATACTCGTAGTTCTGTGCGGTTGTACTGACAAGTGTCTTATCTGACGGATAGTTAAAGTTACGGTGCAGGTTGTATGATTGCACACCTGTTGCAATGATTGATTTGTGTGTGAATGTTGCAGAGGTTGTAGTGCTAGAAAATGCCACCGTAACAGTCAGGCTTGTAGCACTAGGGATAGTTGCGATAGTGCGTACAGTCTCGCCACTCACGGTAATTCTATCCCCTACACGGTAGTCAGTAAAGTTTGTACTTGTACCCGTCAGGGCTGTTGTAGCTGTTGTGGCTACCGTCCCAGGCTCACTTGGCTCACTGTAGTAGAAGTTAGAACCCCATGTGCTTTTGTCGTCTGTTGCCCATTCGCTTATCTTGCGGTTAGCCGTTGCAAGCCATAGCGTAAAGTCTGGTGTACCAGATGCAGGTGCGTCATCATCAGTACCCCTATAAGCTCCGTTAATTTGTGTGAAAAGGGTTGTTACAATCATGCTATTTTTCTCCTTGTTATTTTCTTACCTTTTATGAGCTTCTGTAATGCTTGTTGGTTCGCAAATGCTGTCTTATTTGTTGCAGATATTAGGCTTGCATAATCGGACTTACTACCTTTACCCGACCCGCTACCTTTACCCTTCTTTGAACCTTTAGCTTTCGTAAACCCACCATAGCCGTTGTACTTAGTGGCATTGTCTATAATGGTCTGGCGGTCATTCTCTAGTTTTATTTTGTCTAACGGGTCAATAGATGGGTCTGTTAGTTGTTTTTCGATACTGTCTATCTGCCCCTGCGCTGTAATCATCCAGCCGTCTAAGTTGTCGGCTTGTTTCTGTTGCTCAAGGGTTGCCGTGCCAACGTCATAATCGTACTTAATCTTAGGAGTAGATGAGATAGTACCATCTGCACTCCTCCTCAAGACGGTATCGCCTTCTACCTGATAGTTTTTACCAGATTTATCAAACGCATCTTTTATAATTCCTATCTTTGCTTCGGCTTTTGTATCAAATGTCTTAAACTCCTCGCCAACCTTAGCGTAGAACTTTCCGCTTTTAAGCTCAGTAATGTTAGGCTCTGATTGGTTGCTTTCAGTTTCTTTACCGACGGTTTGATTTGAATTAAGCGTCAACTCTTTAAGAGCTAACTCTGCTTTTGTTTTGTTGTCTTGCGAAGTAGCATACTTTTTATCTATTACATCTTGCCTAAACACGTCTCGTTGGTCTTGAGGTAGTACCGAGTTAACCATTCGTTGGTCTATATTAAGTCCTGTTGTATTGCCATAACCTCTGTCGTTGGTTACTCTGATAGGACTAAAGGCGTTTAGTAGTGGGTTATCGTTTTTAATTGCTTCGCCAGTATAAGGGTTTTGGCGCACAGGTACGTCCTTATTAAGTCCAGGAATGTCTTTAATTATGTTTTGGTATATCTGTTCAAGTGCGCCCTTTGTATAGTCGGTCTTACGCTGCGTTGGGTCTACTTGACGACCAATCCACGACACCATTGACTTAAACGGTGAAAGTTGATTTGCGTAATTACTTGCAACACTCGCAAAGGCATCTTCGAGTTGTGCGCCATCTTTCAGCTCCAAGTTTGCGGTAAAGTCGCCAATACTTTTCATATACGACTGGTCACGGAAATAACCAATTACACCACCTGCCATATTTAATATCTTGTCAGCAGTTGGTTGATCAACCGACCCCTTGTCTTGAGCGTCTTTTACCGCACCGACAACTGCGAGGTTAAACGATATAGCTGGGTGTAGCTTTGAGTAGTTGTACCACTTATCACCTATTTTGATTGCGTATGGCTGTTTGCCCTCAGCTCGAAATGCGTTCCGTTGTTCAGCATTACTTGGTTCGTTAAATGTTATTGCGTCTTTGGATGCCAATGCAGCAACTGCAACAGCCGTCAGGGTTGTACCCATCGCCATCTTAGCTACTTGACCTGTTTTATCAGCGTGTTTAGACAGAGTTAATATACCAAGTGGTGAGTATTCAATACCTTGCTTCAATAGGTTTGTAGGAGTAGTTATAAATGGGATTGTAAACTTTGAGATAGTGCTGACTACTACGTTCTTACTGTTACGCCCCTGCATAAGCATTTGGGGGATAAAGTCAAGCACATCAAGAAACGTGCCTTGGCCTTCTTTGCCAAGGTCCTGACGGAATACACGGTATTTAGCAGCGTCATCAACTTTACCAGCTATATCACCTGTTAATTTAACACCTTTAGATTGACGTTTTAATAATGATGCCATCTCGCCACCTTTTGTAAGCGTCATACCGAATTGGTCGGAAGCCTCAAGTAGCTTGGGGATTACTGATAGGACAGTGTCAGCCGCTCCCCTAATGCCACCGTCAGCTAACTTGCCGTATTTAAGTGAGTCAACATCGGGCATATCAATCGACTGCTTGCCAGTCATAACATCCTTAAAGCGTTTTAATGCCTCTGGTACTGATTTAGCTACACCCTTGTAATATGAACCTGCTTCTGATGCAAACCGTGTTCTAGCCTTTCCTGTAACTGCTGATCGTGTGGCATCTACCACACCAGCGAACAGTTTTTCTACTGGAGCAATGCCAGCAATTCCTGTTAGGTTAGACGATATGTTGACCATGTGCGTTAACGGTGAACTTAACATATTGCTATAACGATATTTGTCTAGCCAATCACCAAAGTTAGCAGGTACTAAGTCACGGTATGCCTTTGTTACCTCTTTAGCGTTCATCATGTCAACATCAGCAAGCCGTTTAATATATACGTCTTGGTTTACCCCTGCTTCATCGAGTAGTCGGTATAGCTTCTGTTGTGGCGTTGCAAGTTGGTCAGCAATGATACGACGTGCTTGTAGTTGTCGTCCCAAGTCTGTACCTTGTGAACGGCTAATACGCCCAAGTTCAGCCGATTGGTTCATTAACGCAATTACTTCGTTGCTCTTACCAGCAGCCCTAGCTTTTACAATTTTGCTTTCTATTGTTGTGATTTCGTTGCGAAGGTTTAATTGTTCGGTTATCTTCTTTTTTGTTCCACTTACACCGTGGCTACTAAAGTCGATGCCAGCAGATTTAGCGATGCCCTTTACCTCTTCGTTGGTTAGTCGCTCAACAACCACAGACGTCTCTTTGTTTAGTCGTGCAGTAGCTTCGTCTGTTAAATCTAGCCGTTTTGTGTTAAGGTTCGTAGATGATACATTATCTAGACTCTTTGTGGACGATTGTGTTAAAGGTTCTTGGGTTTTTACTTGGGGCTGTACTTTTCTTGTCGTTGATTTGGTAGCCTTAAACAAAGCCTGTTCTTTAGGGACAAGTTGTCCATATTTAAGTGGGTCATTAGGGTCTAGTGCTTTAGCGACACGAGTTTCTGCACGAGTAGGTACTTCTGTCTTTGGTGCGGTAGGTAGTGTAGGGTCTACGTTACCTAGCTTTCCCGTCGGGTCAAAGTTAGAGGCAGGAACAGAACCACGCTGTAGCATATTGCGTCGTTCAGTATTTAACTGTGTAATACCTCTGTTAATCTGTTCTCGCAGTACTGGATTCGTCTCAACGTCATACGCCCTCTTGTAATTACCGAGGGTTTCGTCTATTTGAGCTATTTGAGGGTTGACTTGTTCGATTGCTCTGCCAGTATCTTTAACAAGTTTAGTCGTTGTTCTAGCAGCCTGAGCAACACCAGGTCTTATAAGTGCTGTGCTTGCGCCAACACCAGCACCACCAAAACTAAGAGCAGCGTTCATTGCAATGCTTTCTGGAGTTATCTGGCGACCCTGTAAAGCGTCATTGACAGTATTAGCAACTGTGTAGGCTGTCCCTTCTTTTGCTATGTTGCCCGCAACGAGACCAGCGGCAGGTTTCAGTCCTAGCTTTGCAACATTCCCGTAAGCTGCACCGATAGGAAGATATGTAACACCAGCATTTGCGCCCTCTGCCCCAAACTTTTGTGCAAACTCTAACGGGGTCTTTCGCTCTGTGCCTACATTGCCTTGAGCATCTTGTGTTGCTTTTGTATCAACACTGTTCTGCAAGACCGCATCTAGTCCTGCCTTGTACTGGTCACTGTTAATTTCATTTAGATTAAATAGGTTTTGTAGCTTGTTTCCACGAGTTGCCTGGTTAAGTGAGTCCCCTATTGTGTTACCAATCTGTTGAGCTGGAGCAATAAAACCACCAACAAGATCTTGTCCAAATGTTAATAAGTTGCCTTTCTTTGCGTTACCCGCTTTTTGTAAAGCTAATAATTGTTGTTGCGCCCACTGTTGGTTATTAAGGTCATTAACAGTATTAAAGTCTTTGCGGTTAGCCAGACCTTGTATATCAGCCAGTTTTATTCGTTGTTGGTCTACGTTTAACAAATTGTAGCCTTTAACAGTTGGGTTATTTTCATATGCTTTCTGTTCTGCAATCATGTTTTGAGATACTTGATCACCCTGCCTAGCAAGTGACTGTCTGAGGTTACTGCCGTTTGCCCCTGTACCTCTAGTAAAATCTTCGATGGTAATTTTATTATTGCCCTTAAAGAAGTCAAAACCTTTATCTGCACGTTGAACTTGACGGAACTGAGAAGTACTTGCTGGAGGTGTGGCTTGAGGACGCACGGCTGTGCCGAACGTATTATTGCCTTGCAAGAGCTTCCTTAAATCCATTCTGCTCTCCTAATTATGGAGCAACCCATTGTGGTTACGCCTGTTGTAGTCTTTTACGGAGTAGTTGTGCGTAAGGGTTAGAAGCATCGCCTCCACCTTGCGCTTGTTGGTTTACTACTGAACGGTCAGTTGTGTACTGAGACAGCTCAGGAGTAGGTGCGACAGCTTGCTTCTGAGCAAACGGTGTGCGGAATTGGTCAAAGAATGACTGTACTGTATCTCGTGAGCTATTGATTGAGTCTTGGAAGGGTTGAGATGCTGCCCTAACCGCTGCGAATCCACCGCCTCGTGCTTCTGCGTCTTGTGCTGCGTTCTGTGCAAGTTGACTGTTTATGCTCTGTCGTTGTCCCTCTACGCCTGTACGTAGGCTACTTTCGTTGTCGTCTCTCTGTTTAAGAAGGTCAGCGAGGACACTCTCAAAGCTAATATCATATTGACGCTGTGCTTTATCAATACCTTGTAGGTTGCGTCCAAAGTTCTCATTAGCGGCACTACGCTTGCTAGAGGTGTCTTGTCCAATAACATTAGGAAGTAAATCACGAAATGCTGATGAACCAGTACCAGAAGCTCGCCCGATAATCTGGGCAAGTGAACGGTAGCCAGCGTTGGCGTTACGGTTAATCGTCCCGTAAGCTGATTGTTTGTTTTCATTGTTGCTTAATCGTTTGTCAGCAAAATTGCCGTATTGTAAAGCTTTTGCGTCATTAGCACCACCTACTTCGGTATTGTAGTCGTTTTCGTTACGTGTCAGCCCTTGTGAAAGACCAACCTCCGTTCGTCCTAGTAAGCCTTGTAGTTGGCTACGTTGGTCGGCAAGTGAGGCAATCGTGTCAGCCTTAGTTTGTGCATCTTGTGCTGCCTGTTGGTTTACTAGGGAAAAATTGCTGTTACCACTGCTAGCACCAAGAGTATCGCCAGAATAGTCCGGTGCAACTGTCCTAAAGTAGTAACCACTAGACCCAACATTAGGGCCTTTGCCTTCGATTGAGTTGTAATCAGCACCAGTAGCTTGACCAAACTCTGTATTAGTAACAGGCGCGTCGTTACGGAAATAATTAATACCCCCGTCCTTATTCTGATTAAAACGATATATATCGTTTGCACCAGCTGCTTCACTACCGAGGTACGGCGTAAAGGTATAACCATTTGCATAGTTTGTTTTGTAATTGTATCCTAAGTCTGCCATTATTATTCTCCAATAAAGTTAAATTAAAATCTAGTTGATTTCAATTCGTCCTCATTTTGGTAGGAATTGAGAGTCTGGCGATGCAGTTATCTAGTCGCATTATACTACTTATGTATTAAATAGTAAACAACTTTATACTTGACTTTAACCATTAGCATATGGTATAAGTATGGCATGAAGATAATACTATCAATCATCCTCACATTACTCGCACTTAGCAATGCCCTTATATTCGCTATACCTTATCTATTCCCTTATGCTCAGCCTACTGTTGTTCAATATGTTAAGCCAGTAATAAAACAAGAGAAACAGCTATACGACCTACTCGGTACAATACAGACGGGTGATGTTGACATCGAATACCTAGAGCTTAGTTTTGGCAATCTTGGAGATAATAGGGGTCAGTATAATTATTACAATATAACTATCCGTAACAACCTCGGTATAAATGAGTTAAAGCGAACCCTCGCACATGAATACCTACACTTTGTATGGTTTGAAGTTATGACAGAATCAGAACGTACTCGGCTTGGTGATGCTCTTAATGCTGCCTATGCCAAAGACCCTGATATGCAGATACGCATGGATGTATACATAGAGAAAGGTACATTTCAACCTACTGAGCTGTTTAGTATCTACTGCACAGAATCAACCGATAGTTATATGTTAGCTATCGTACAAGACTGTAACAAGTATATTGATCGCTCTAAGATTGTATTAACACGTTAGCTATAAAAGCTATAGTGGTTTAGTAATCTGTTTCTACATAAATACGGTTAATACCCAACTGTACAGAAGTAACTGGTGTAAGTGCCGCATTAGACGCTAGCACGCCCGCAGTTTGCATAACCGTGATGTCGCCTTTGTCACCGTCTGATACACCTCCGCCTGAGCTTGCAGGTGGTACGTATGGCATTAAATTGTCTCCGTGATGCGTAGTGAACCTGTTGCAGCTGTGGCAATAACGTCTATAATTCCCCTATAGACAGGAGATGGTAATTCATAATAACCACCTGGGGCTATTCTAATCTTATAGCTTGTAGCCGATGCAGTTATGCCACATTTAAGATATACAGATGCAGCAGTATCATCATTAAAGAATGTTGCCATCAGGCGTGAGCTATTAGCGACAAGAGCAGTTGCATTTGTAATTGAGTTAGAGAGTGAGGTTGTTGCCTCGCTGGATACTGTTACGCTTGAGCCAACTGTCTTTAGGTTGCCACTTGCATCTAAGTTTAGTGGCTGGGCTTGACCATTAGTGCCGATGGCTGGCCAACTCGAACCACCCCCTCCACCTCCTCCAACAGGTTTAAGAAGTAGCTTAGTCAATGTTACGTTTGCGGTCTTTAAGAGCTTTTCTACGCCCGTGTTGTCTGTTTTGTACTCTGGGATAACTATCGACGTAACAGCCTCTACAACTGCTTTCATACTGTCCTGGAGTGGTTTAAGGTCAGGAGCGTCTACATTAACTGTTGTCTCTGGCACGTTGACGATAGGTGCTTCTGCTATAAGCTTCTGGGTTTTGACTACTTTTTCTACTGCTTGAATCGCTTTAGTAAGTCCATCGAACTGTTTAGAATAGTCAATATCCTCGTGTTCGGGTATCTCTATGTTGCTTTTAGGGATTTGCTTAGCTTCGTTTAGGATAGCTTGCATAACCTGTGTGATTTCAGTAAGGTCAGTAGTTTCCTGATTTTTAAGTGTATTGTCAAGGATGTTTAGTGCCTGGACAACAAACTTAACATCAGGAGTGCTAATAGAGTTTAGTTGATTAACTACCTCTGTTTTAGTGGTATGCCCCTCTAGATATCGTATCAGTGCCTCCGTTGAAGAAAGCACTGTGCTTGATACCTTTAAGCCAGAGGCAAGCAACTCTCTGTGACGTGAGTCTGCTAAGTCACTGTCTGCTCTTGCCTTGTTAATTTGGCCTAGTCTACTTGGTTGCATTCTTACTCCATTATAATCAAATTACGCTACTGATACTAGACTGCTACGAGGGCTGCGCCATCGCTCATTGGTTGCCATTCAACGAAGTGTCGAATAACACCTGATGTTGGTGCGTTTGTAGTCGTATATGTAAACTCTATGTCAGTTTGAACGGCAGCGGTCTTTTGTACTACCTCAAATGGCATGTATACATCTGGAGCTGTTGCTGCAACTGGGTCAATAACCTTAGCGGCTGATGAGTTGTCGGCTGTAAGGGCTACGGCTACGGTACTTTTTCTTGTAAGTTTTGAACCTACTGCAAAGCTAGAGATGACTGTACCTGCTGCTGCTGATATTGGTAATTGTGCAGTCTGGTCGTTTGTGCGCCAGTGTGTTGCGGTAAGGTTTGAACCTAGTGCGGTAGTTACTATTGAATATAGCTGTGTTACTTTTACTGTTCCCGTTACTCTGAATAGAGGTGTAGATACAGTCGTGTTGTTACCTGTAAGGGTCTGGTCTTTGAAAGACTTGTTGAACTTTGAGTTGAGTAGTTCTCCAATTGTTGGCATTGTATTTCCTTTCTTTGATTTATGGAGGCGGTCTATTTTGCCGTTACAGTCTTGCCTATGGCTCTGTAATCGTGGCGTTAGAACACCGTTAGTTAGCTCTAAGCTGCTGCGAAGATTCCGCTTTGTGAGGTCATCAACCAGCTAGTACCATCAGCTATGAGAGTGATTGTGTCACCTACAACTGCTGTACCTTGAGTGTTGGTTAATGTAGTACCTGAGATAGCTGTACCTGTTGCACTAGTCTTAGCTTTGATAGTTCCACCTGTGACGGTGAATCCAGTAGTCGTGTTAGCGACTACAAACGTGAAGCGTAAGCCAGCAGTGTTAGTTGGTAGGGTGAATGACGGTGTACCTGATGTTGAACGGTTTACGAATAATCCGCCCGAACCAGCTGCCGTCAGTACGACTGTTGCGCCCACAAGGGCATTTAGGGTTACAGGGTTAGTGCTTCCGCCTGTGTGGGTTAATGTACCTGAAACGTTGACCGCACCACTAAAGGTGCTAGTCCCTTGGAACGTGTTGTTTCCGATAAGGAGGTTATCCCCTTGTCTTACGAACTTTGGCATGATATTTTCTACTTTCTTTGATTATGAATGACCCGTTATATCGCTCTGTTCTGGCCAATGGCTACAAAGTCAGTGATATATTAGGTAGATTTCAATTGTTAATGTTTAGGCTTCTGTAGTTGTAACACCACTTATTGCAGTAACTATCCATGCAGTCGCGTTGCCACCCTGTAGGGTAACAAAGCTTCCGATTGGTTGGTTAGTGAATACGAGGTCTTTGTTGTCTACACCAGCTAGGTCGTTGCCCTTAATGCCGTCATTTGCGTCAGGGCTTAGGGTTAGGACTTGTGGGTTAGCACCGACTCGGAAAGTCATGTTCTCACCAGCTGCTACTGCGTGTAGGGTTACTACACAAGTTGCGCCAGTAAAGTTTATGACCTTACCACTGTCGTTTATGTCTGTTGTTAGTGTTGCTGCACTGATGTCCTCTTTGGTTTGGTAACCGAAGCCACGAATGTTTACACCTGCTGTGTCAATAGCCATTATACTTTAGTTCCTTTCTTGTCTGCGTCTGCGGCTTCCACCACAGCTTGAGACTTTTTATATTCTATATCTTCAAGTTGCTCGTTAAAGCGTCGTGTCTGAATACGGATTGCATCATTCTCGACTTCTTGAAGTATTTTAGATTTAACTGTTTCCATAATGAACCTTTCTAATTATTAGGCTGTTTTGTGGATAGCCAATGTGAAAATCTTGTTCAGGTCAAAGAACGCATCGTAACGGATTCGGTACTCGATTAAGTAGCCAGAAACGCCAGGTGGGTTTTTGTGAACTTGATATTCTTTTAGCTTTTCGGGAGCTGTCATGTTACTAGGGTGCGTAATGATCAAGTCAGTTGCACTTGGCATACGACCACTAGGAACAACAACAACTGATACACCATCGACTTGACCTAAGCTACCGCTTGACAATTTGCTTTGTCCGCTATCGCTGTCTAGTACAAAACCGCCTTGTTTAAGGAGTTGGTAGTAAGCTGACGTCATCAATGCAACACGTCCACTCTCAGGGGCTTCATTGTCTGTAATGTTTGCATTAAGGACTAGGAAGTTAGTGTATGCGTTTGATGCAGTAGTAGCACCAGCCGTAACGATTGCGTTGCGAGCTGTGATTGTGCCGTAGTTACCACCGTTAGTCAAAGCACCAGCAGTTGCTAGTGTTGCTAGTCGGTAAGCGTCAACTTCAGGAACTAGGACGTTCTTAGTAGCTTGAGCTAAGAACCTAGCTGGCTTTCGGATTTCCAAAGTATCTTGGTAGTTGCTCATGTCGATTGTGTTTGAAAAGCCACGGTCACGAGACAGTGTGAATGTCTGAACTGTGTCTTGTACTTCTGTTGGGTTTCCGTAACGGTTAGCACCGCTTGGAGAGTAGTTAACCATTGTTGGGTCTGTTAGTGTGTAAATCTTAATTGCGTTTACACCGTCCCATGACCAGCTCTGGTTGACTATCCCTGTTGTCTTTGCTTCTGCTTTTAGAAGTTCTGAAGTCTTAGCTTCAAACTTAGTTGCTAGGTTAATAGCCATTAAATTATCCTTTCAATCTATCCGTAGGCTTCCTCGTCGAAAGCGGCTAGGTCGGGATCGACCTTTGGCTCTCTTGGCGCACGTGAGGGGGTAACAATTGTTTTAGATTTCTCTTTACTCTTGCTTTTTTCCTGCTTGCGGACACCGAGACTCGTAAGGTTTGAGATAGAATCTGCTTTGTTTTGTAAATATGAATACAAATCGCCACGTACTTCTATTGGATTGCCATAGGCATCAATGGAAACGTACAATGCTTGGAAATCATCCAATGCTTTGTCTAATTCAGCCTGAACCGCTGGCGAACTATCACTAAGAACTTCAAAGTCCTTAATAGCTTTTTCGTAACCGTTCGTGAGCTTGTTAGTGTTTCCTTCTATCCTCATGTCGTACACTTGGACTTGTAGCTGTCTATCAACAAGGTCTTTATCATCCTCGGCATCAGCAACAAATTGTTGTTGTGAGTCCTTGAGTGATGCGGCTCGTTGTTGACGTTCTTGGATTCGCTGTTCAGCCTGTTGTTTATTAAAGGCTTTTTTCTTGTCCAAGTCAGACAGTTCCTTTGGTTGTTCAGCTTCTGGTTCTTCAACCTCTGCTTCTTCATCCTCTGGCTCAATCGCTGCATCATCCTCAGATTCATCCTCCGACTCATCGTCTTTAGTTTCTTCTTTAGCTTCTGCTGCCTCAAGTGCTTCTAGGTCAATCTCGATGCTTTCTAGGTCAGCTTCGGGGTCGCCTGTGTTACTATCGGTTTCGATTGGTGCGTCCGCAACCTGTGTAGGTTCATCTGCTACTGGTGAATTATCTTCATCCATTTCTCTCTCCTTTTGTTTATCTGTCGTTATATAGGTGACGAGCCTCAATGTTATAGCCACGACGCTTATTACCGAAGGGGGTAATGATAAACCATCCATATAGGATGACTTGTCGCTACCTCTTCACTAGAAAATGACTGTGGTGTGGATGTCTCGCTCCCTCGCACGATACTTTAATGCCTCTCTTTATCCAGTTGTGGTCAGTCTTTGGCAGGTTATCTAGGTCAATGGCATACTCAGACTTTGATTGCATCTGGTCTAATACCTCATCTTTAGATAGTCCCTCTTGCTCAGACTTCACCTCGGCTTGGCGTTCAGCGTATGATTGTGGGTTCATCGTTTGTTATCTCTCAATATGTTACTTAGTCGTGCTTTAACACTAACCAAACGCTCACGGGCTTCTTCACGACCAAACATGATGATAGATAGAGTCTTATCTGGGTCTACTGTATTGCTGATGATAGCTTTAACATCTACTATCTCCATGGTCTTTAGGTCGTCAATCTCTTTTTGGATTTCAGCCATAACAATCTCAGCGTGAGGCTTTAATCTTGCTCGGTTCTCGCTTGATGTTTCTTTCTTATCTTTTAATACTTGTTGCTCTCTGGTCGAACCAAAACTAGCACTCGATACGCCTGAATATAATGCACTATCATCTCTTGACATTACTGACCTCCTCGTAATCCCTGTAGGTGTTTAATCACATCATCTGGGTTTAGTCCCTGCGCTTCTGCTGCAAGGGCTGTAATCGCTGTCTGTTCGTCAACTCCGTACTCCTGCATAACACCGTCAATGTTTGCTTGCATCTCTGGAGTCATGTCGCTCTGACCCTCTTGCATGGTAGCGTTAATATCGGCTACCTGCTCAGCATCATTAAGTGTTGGGTCTGCATCGGCTTGTACGCCACCTTGAGCTAATACTTGCGCTCGTTCGGCTGGCGATAGGTCTGCTGGTGTAAAGCGGATAGATTCAGACATGGCTTTAGTAGGCTTTTCCTGTGATTGCATAGCCTCTTGTATCATTTGCTGTACCATTTCTTGTATCTGTGGCATAGCTTGAGCCATAGGGTCTTGGGATTGTTCAGGGTTAATTGGCTGACCGTTTTCATCAACTGTCTCTTCTGGGCTTGAGTCGGTTATAATCTTTTCGTTATCAGTAGTCAGCTTTATAATCTCACCGAATAACTCACCAATGTTTAGTTTCTTGCCAGATTTAGCAAGCTCTTGTTCAAGTGTTGGGTCTAATGCTTTTAGTTCAGCAACTTTCATAAGTCCTTCTAGTTTCTGTGCGTCATCAGCCGTCTTGTCAATCTCAGCATCTACTTCAAAGTTAAACTGCGCTCGTACATCGTCCCATAGTAGTTCGAGTTGATTGGTCATCTCACCATCTTCACCTGTTGGGAACTTCATACCTGCTTTGGTAAGGATTTCACGCTCATCGTCTGATAGTTTCATCAGGTCTGTGCCTTCCATGTTAGCGAAGTGAGTGTTAACCATAGACTTAGCAACTGCTTCGTATGTAATGTATAGATTATCTTTGAAGTCCTCATCGTCAATAGAGAGAGATGCAGCTTGGAACTTTACGCCCGCTGGTGTGCGTGAGCCGATAGGATCGCCACCTTCGCCTTGAGACGTAGATGTATCACCTGTAGGGATTAAGGCTGATAGAGACGCTTTGTACATACTCATACGTGCTGGTAGTTGAGTGTAGACACCGTTAGCAAGCTCTTGACGTTGTACCTTAGCGTTACCTGTGAACCATACGGCATTTTCTGCATAAACAATCGAGTCAAGGTCAACACTATCTTGGTCGCCCTCAATAGCAATAGGTGGTCGTAACCCTAGTTGGGTAGCAAGTACGTCAGCTTTACGCATATAATCAAGCACGTTCTGTGTTCCACCTGCAAGCTTAACGATACCAATACCATACGGATTGATAAAGTCTTGGTAGCAGTAGAGGAAGTGAATGGGTACATCACCTGTTGGGTCTGGGTTATTCCACTCACGAACAGTCTCATCAGTGGCTTTGTGGTACATATAGAATGGTGCTTCTACGCCACGCTGGACAGCAATACAGAACTTAAAACCTTTAGCTCGAACTTGCTTGTCTTGTTCCTGCTTTGGTGAGTCAAGGCTTGAGCGTTCCTCTTGGTTGTTTGTAGCAAGGATTTTCTCAAGTGCTGGTATGTTCCATTTATTATAACCGTCTTTGTTCTCTTTCAGCTCTTCTCTGGCTTCCTCAATCATGTTCTCTAGTTGAAGTTTCGTGTAGTAGACATCCCAAAAGATAACATCAGAGTCGTAGTCTGACACTTTACCAGGCTCTAAGGTAACATCTTGAGGTTGAGCAATAATAAAGTCTGAGCCTGTGTATTCACCACGCTTAACGAATAGGGTAATAACAGGCACTGAGCCGTATATAGCTGCCTTGCGGACTGCATCTTTCCATTTGCGGGAGAATGGTGCTTGTGAGTTAGCGTTGGGGATGATGTTATTACGCCATTGTAAGTTGGCAAGTTCAGATAGCCACGCTTCGTCACGGTCTATTGCTTTAATAGTCCCTGATAGTTTAGATGATACGATACGCTTAGGTAACTTAAAGAGTGCAGCGGCAAGTGAGCCATCGTTTACTTCGGGGAGGTTGGGGTCAAGTCCTTCAAGCAGTCCGTTATCAGCAAGTCGTTCGTATGATGGGTAATCCTCACGCCAGGTGTGCGCTGCCGTCTTGCTGTCTGTGTATAAAGTCTTGAGGTCTGCTTTGTTGATGTATGCCATTTGTAAACCTTTTACAGTTCGCGCAGTGGCAGACCTCTGTCTATATTAGTACATTAGCATAAGTTGTTTAGCTATACAACCCATTTCTTTATAATTCTGTATCTTCCTTTATTATCAATACATATCTCTAAATCAAGCTTGTTAGACTCTTTGTTGTTTAAGACAAGTAGTGCATCAATAATATCTTTAAGCAGATTCTCTTTGGTACTATACAGACTTTGTTCTATTTCGTTTTTAGTGTTTATAATATCACCCTCGTAATAGGTGACAGTAGCGATTGTCTTGCCGTGCATGGGACTAGACATGAAACTTTAACCTAACTGGTGTTGGTTGTTTCCTGCGCACTGCCTTGGGCTTCTGGTAACTCATAAGAAAATAGGACAATGCCCTCATACCGTCAAAGTGATGTCCAAAACGTCGGTGATCGTCCCATTTGGGTATGATTTGCTCACCCTGTTTCGATGTTTTCTCTTGCCATACAAGGTTCTCTAGTTCTTGAACCATCCAGTTCTGCTCTTTGCCAGACTTTTCGTTTACTTCAATAAGCGAGTCTGATATGTACAGTCGGGGCTTTCCTGTACCTGGTTGTATATGTCCGTACTCCTCTAGCTTACTCGCAAGTGTCTCATCCCAATTGCCCGTCTCGCCAGGTAGTTTCTCTACAGGCGAAAGGCGCATACCGAGCTTGCTTAACTCTTCTACCATACGTGGGTTATCATTGTCTGTCCATCCATGACTAATCATGACACCTCCAACCTTGGTGTCTCGTAGTTCTTTAATTCGTGCTGTCTCAAGATGCGACTGTCTATAACCGTTTACAATATGCACACTGTTATCGTTATCAACACCCATTAGTAACCACGCTGCGGGGTCTGAATATCCACCGTCTAAGACTTCGTACCATGTCCACGTTGGGTCGAGGCTATCGTAGTGTCGCAAATGTATTGTTCTATTCCACCATGAGCATACAAGTCCAACACGTTTAACAAACTTCCCCTCACGACGAACCTTTAATGCCTGTGCCGATAATCCACGGCTCATCTGTTCCTTTTGGTCTTCTGTGAGATAGGGGTTGTCGTCCCATCCTGCCTCAGAGACATATAGGTCTTTGTTGTCTGTTGCAAGATATATCTCATCGTACACCCACGTCATGCCCTTAATAGCCGTCATAGTAAGGATAACGTCTAGTTGTTGCCCTGCTTCAACACGGACAAAACACTCTTCCCAGATATCTTTTGGTGGCTCTTCGTCAAACCATATCAACCGTACTCCAGCACCTTGGAACTTCTCACGCCCCTGTTCGTATGACTTGAAGATAATGTTTACACCGTTCTTTAGTGTTATCTTGCGAATAATACGACCACGGATGTAGTCAATGTGTGCGATGTCTTTAGGCGGTAGATATGCTAGTAGCTTCTTTTGTGTTGTGCTTTCCTGCACTTCAAAGGATGGACAGATAGCCCATATATCAAATGGTGGACTTATCTCTCGGTACTCATGATGAGCCGTGGCGTACTCTGATACTTCTTCTGCACCCCACTCAGTCTTGCCTACACGGTTGCCCCAGAACAATGCTCTAATGGCTTCTTGTGCCATGTATGCTTGTAGTTGCTTAGGGTGACGCTTGGCGTATTTAAGTGGGTTGTCCACCTTCCGTCGCTCTTGTTCAGCAGTCAACTCAAGATAGTCTATTTTGTCTTGCCTTGATAGCTTGGTCAAGTTGTTCGTCATCTAATTCCTCAAACTTGTGGGTTACGGTTGATTCAGCTGTCAGGTCTAGCTTGTCCCCATATTTCTTTGGTTTCATTTTGGACATGAGCCACTTGCGAGTATCAACTCTCAGCCTTGATCGCTGTAGTGCCTCACCATTCGTCACCCATGCTTCGGTATCACCAAATCTCTTCTCCATCCAATCGTTTGAACCATCGTCTGATATATCAAGTATATCTTCGCTCATCGCCTCTGTTCTTTCCTCACACGCGCGCGCATATTGTTTTGCAAACTCTTCATGCTTCCTAATCCATTGGAAAATAGTAACTGGTGCTGGCATACCCTCTTCTTGGCATGCTGAACGTAGTGAGCTACCTGTAGATAGTAGCTCGCAGAACTTGTCGGCTAGTTCCTCTGTGTACATTGATGGTCTGCCTTCTGTTGCCCTTGTACCGTCTGCACGTGTCATTATGATAACTCAGCTCTCAGTTGCTCTGCTTTATCTAGTAAATCCTCAAGTGATGTAGAGCCATTGCCTTTTGGGAACATATACATCCTAGCTTCTGTAGTCTCAAGATTTCTAGCTTCTATAATCAATTGAGTGTTAATGCCCCTAAGCACAGCTGTTTTGAGTTTTATTTCAATCATAAGTATCTAGCTCCTCATTTTGGTTACTATGTCTGTAGTTATTATACAGTATAGTACTTGTGGTTGTAAAGCTAGATGTTATCCTTTAGGTATTGTATAGGGTCGTCTGATATGACCATTTGTTGTAGGTGGTGCTTCCATGCCGTTCTGTGCATTCCTATAACTTGACTGCCAGTATCGTCAGTGTATTCAGGGTTAATAAACTTCTCGCCCCATAGTGCTTTAGTAAATTGGTGATTGTAGATAACGGAGCTTACATCTTTAGTAGTTTCACCTACTATGCTACTAAAAAGTACTTTAATAACTTTCCAGTTGTTTAGCTCCGCCCAAAGCACCAGATGAGATACGTCTGATTGATTAGGGTATGCTCCTGCCCACCCACCATCTATCGCTTTCTGTATTGCTTTCTCTAGTATTTCTTTGTCACTCATTTAATTATCCTCCCCCATGGACCACGTTATAGTTTTGCTATCATCGCATTTCTCACACGTAACCTGCACCTCACAATACACATCCGTATTTAACCGTGCATATATCTGGATTGGAGCATCGCATTCATGTTGCATAAGAGACAGTGCTTGTTTAATCCTTGGGTCTAGCCCTTTGGTTATGTCGGTCACTGTACGTCCATGCTAACTTCACCGTCTGTGAGGTCGTGACTTAGTTTCCACTCTATCCACCATACAAGTTGTTTAAGGTCGTTACCCCTAAGCATAATGCCATAAGTATTCGTGCCGTCTACATCTATTGTTGCAGAGAGCATATACCTATCACGAGAGTGACGTTTGCTTTTATTAAAGACTTGTAGCTCTATGTCTTGTAGTTGTTTCATGCTAACCCCCAGGCTTCAACGCCAGATACTTTTTCTAACTCCCATGCTTTGTGACGTTTACACACAGGCAAGAACTGAATGCCATCTTTGTAGCCCGCTTTTGTTTTTATTATAGTTTCATGCACAGCGCAGCCAACCACTTCTTTATTGCACATAGGATAGCCACAGGCTTTTACTTTGTCTGCTACCAACTGACATATCAGAGAGGCTTCCTTGCTATCATAATCTAACAGTGATGGGTTATAGTAGCTCATAGTAAGATCAATATCACTCATCGCTTAATCGCTAACAGTATTATAGTGCCAATAAATGCTGATAGTATAAGGGCTGTCCATACTATTACACCTATTACGACTGTTGCTTCTACTTTGTGTCGCTTTGTCATTTACTCTTTCTCCTTATTAAATAGTTTTGCTAGAGTTTGGTCTGGTGTATTACTCATTCGATTGGTCTTCTCTGGTCTGTGGTACAAACTGTCTAATTTCGTGGTCATCGTGCGATATAAGGTTGCCGTCTTTTTCGTACCAATAAGTTACTCTCCGCACCGGGTCTCCCTTAACACCCTCTCCCTCATTTACCGTAATCTTTATTACTTCTATAATCTCAAAACCTCTAAAATGGCTATACTTTGGTTCACTTGTATTACTCATAGCTGTTCCTTCCCATATATTTTCTTTAATCTATTGTATTCTGTTTTTTCTTTACGCCTCCAACTGTCCTCGGTCAATATGGTTATCGTAAAAGATTTATAAGTTTGTGTTGTTTTATCTGATATCCACCTTGCAAGGTATCTATACAAAC
>Ga0163150_10001756_pt1 | contig 35466 bp, 47 predicted proteins | sample OliLakLV19P2IB_FD_148628 | JGI IMG/M metagenome (GOLD analysis project Ga0163150, IMG submission 148628) | Freshwater microbial mat bacterial communities from Lake Vanda, McMurdo Dry Valleys, Antarctica - Oligotrophic Lake LV.19.P2.IB | ecosystem: Environmental > Aquatic > Freshwater > Lake >... | reverse complement strand
GCGACGAGCGGCTACAGCGCGCACGCAGCGACGAGCGGCGACAGAGCGCACGCAGCGACGACGGGTGCAGCAGCCATTGCAGCGGCGCTTGGTGCGTATGGCGCCGCAAAGGCCAGCGCTGGCGGCGCAATCGTGCTCGCAGAGTACGAGTGGGATGCCAGCACTGGCCGGCCGAACCTAAAGGCAATCTTCGCATCGAAGGTCGGCGAAAACGGCATCGAGCCCGACACCCTTTACGTGCTGCGCGGCGGCAAGCCGGTGGTGCAATCATGAGTGCGGCGCCTCACTTGGCTCCGCTCACGCTGACGAACCGCGTGCGCGGTCCTTGGCTGGCGATTCCGCACGACGCTGAGGCAGGGGTCGCCTCGATCGTGCTGGCTGGCGACGAGCGCTGCCCCGATATGTGGCGGCGCGTCGATGCAGGACAGCCGGTTGCGGCGGGCAAGATCAACGGTGCGCATTTGATGCCGCTCAGCACTTTCGGCATCGCCTGCAGTATCTATCCGCACAGCCGCGTGCTTTCCGTTTATCGCATCGGCATGAGCCGCGCCCGCCGCTTCGGTCATCCCGCTGGCGGGTACTGGGCGCGGGAAGGCGCTGGCATCCAGCGCATCAAATTTCCGCGCACCATCGTCGAGCAGCTCAAGGCTGCCGTGAAGGACTGCAACACGCTTGGCGTGGTGCGCGCATGAGCCGCCTCAATGCCCTCATCGCGGAGACATCGCCGATCTTTGAGGAGATCGCCGACAGCTGCGAAACGATTTCGCGCTCGATCCGTGCGTTGAATGTGCTGACCTCTGCAGGCGCCGATCCCGAAAAGTGCATCCCGCATTTGCAAACGACAATGGCGGCATTTGCAGCGCTGTCTGCGCTGGGGCCGCGCTTTGAAGCCATCGTGGACAAGCACAAATGATGCGCCGTCCTTCCGATCGCCACGCCGCATGGGAGCACTGGCGCCGCCGCATCGCAGGCGAGCGATTGCCGATCGATCACGAAGTGCAGCTCGGACTCTACCGAGCGAAGCGGCGCGGCAACTTCGTCGCGGTGCAGATCGATCTGCTGCAGATCACGGATGAAGACGGCTGTCTGACCGAACCGGAAACGCTCGCCGCTTTTATCGGCAACGAGACGCTCTACGGCGAGCGCGTCGATGACATCTGGCTGCGCTGCGCCGATGCGCCGATCACCGAAGAAGAATTCCAGCGGCTCCAGAAGATGCCGCACGTCACCGATTTGAGCCGGGAGTTTGTTGTATGAACCGCACGAAGTATTCGCCGCCCGCAGACGCATGGCGGGTCGCGGAAAGCGAGACTCGCATTCCGATTAAGTCGGGAGCGCGGACAATCGCTTACGTCCAGATCGGGCCGAACGATGCCGATCACGCGGCCGTCATTTCGGCGTCATGCGAGCTGCTCGCGTTTGCGCAGCGAGCATTGCCGCAATTGCAAAGCGAACTGGAACAACGACAGGTCTCCGGAAACGATGAGGAGTGGAAGCAACTCGCCGAGATAGTGGCGATCGGCGAAGCTGCCCTTCACAAAGCGTCGGAGATCGTCTGATGGCGATCACCGAATCCACACCACGCGCCGGCGACAATAGCGGTGATCCGCACGCCGCCGCCTATGCTGACATCGAAGCTCGTGTCGCCGCGCTCTCATCCGCTGGCGACGTATGGGAGAAGCGCGACGACTTCACCGAAACCGACGCGCAGAAGGCGAACGACTTCATCACCGGCGCCAAGCGGTTGAAGCGGGAGGCCGACAAAGCCAGAGAAGCCGAGAAGGCACCGCATCTTCAGGCGGGCCGCTACGTCGATACGAAATGGAAGAAGTTCGACGGGCGCATCGACAAGGTCATCGCGCTTGTCGCGCCAAAGCTCGCGGCGTTTCTGGCAAAGAAGGAGGCCGAACGACGCGCCGCCGCCGAGTTAGAGCGCCAGAAAGCTGCGGAGGCTGCAGCAGCTGCTGATGCAGCGCGCATGGATGCGGCGAACGCTGCCTCGGCATCGGCGCGCATGGAAGCCGAGGAGCTCGCCGAAGAACATGCGCGAATGGCCGACGTCGCCGCCGATAAGGCCGAAGACTTAAGCGGAAAGACGCGCATCGCTTCGGCAACAGGTCTCGCCAACACGCGCAGCCTTCGCACAATACGCCGTCCCGAAATCGTGTCGCTGCCGCAGGCGCTCTCGCACTACCGCGACCGATCCGAGATCGCCGAGGCGATCAGAACATTGGCCGCAGCTGAGCTGCGTCATGCGCCGACGATCGATGGCGTCAAGCAAGTCCCCAACATTCCCGGCATCCGGGCGCGCAACCTGCCTTACGCTCGCGCGCGAAGGCGCCGACATCGTCGTCGTGTCGAATGTCGCCTCGCAAGCCGAGGCTGTCGCTAATAAAGTCGCCGCCCTCGGCCGCACCGGCAAAGCCAAGATCATCGACGTCACCGATATCGAGGCGGTCAACGCCGTTGCGCGCGAGGTCAGCGAGCAATTCGGAAGCGTCGACATTCTCGTCACCTGCGCCGGCGTGATGGGCGCGAGAAAATTGCTGATCGACACCACGCCCGAAGAGTGGCGCACTACCATGGAAGTGAACCTCAACGCCACCTTCTATTGTATCAAGGCGTTCTTGCCTGGAATGCTGGCGCGCAATGCCGGCCGCATCATCACGCTGTCATCGGCCTCGGGCAAATTGCCTGCCGCCTTGAACGGCGACTACGCCGCCTCGAAGCATGGCGTCATCGGGCTCACCAAGACGCTCGCGATTGAACTCGGCATTCTCGAAAAGCACGGCATCACCGCCAACGCGATTTGCCCCGGTCCGATCGACACACCAATGATGGACGCGATCACCGAACACCTAGCGCCTGCGGCCAAGATGAGCCGCGAAGATTTTCGCCGCGTCGCCGTCGCCAAAAACGCGCAGCGCCGCGTACTCGATCCGCAAGAGGTGGCGGACATGGTCGCCTACCTCGCCTCTGATCAAGCCAAGGGCGTGACCGGCCAAGCCATGAACATCTGCGGTGGGTTGGTGTTCAGCTGAGCGTCAGTGCAGCGTGCGTTCCGCACCTTCGTGCAGAACAGCCCGCGCCAGCCGAATTTCGCTTTGATCGTTCACGGCGTCCTCCGCCTTGGCCGGCGATGCGCCCGCCCGTGCAGCCAGCATGACCGCATGCGCCGCCGCTTGCGCGACCTCGCGCAGCAAGTGCGATGCGTTGGGTCGATCCAACAGCGCCACGATCCAAATCGTGATGGTTTCAGCGGCCAGCGTCGTGGTTGCAATCTCCGACCGGAGAAAGCCCGTCTGCTTGTTCTCGGCGTGCGCGTGAAACCCGCCTGCAAAGCCGGGAGCGACCGCGCTTCCGTCACTTGGATAGATGCCGAGCAGCCGTGTCTCGCCCGCGCCGCCAAGAACGCCGAACGCGATTGCGCGCGCGCCGAGCAGTTCAGCGCTTTTCTCAAGCGCCGTCCGCCACGGGACGGCGCCCGAGCCGCCTTCTAGCCAGCACTCAAGCCCTGATTGCGCGTGTGCTTGTTGCATTGGGCTCCCCTCGACAGGGAAGCATGCTGAGCGCTATTACCGCTATGTGTAATTTCACACATCAGAGCCTGCTGCGGTGATGCCACCTTGAAGTCGCGCTCAGGCGGGAGAATGGGCGTGGCCGCTTCCGGTACAGGAAAAGATCTGTCTCAAGTGCGCGTGCTTGCGTCACTTACCGAGCAAGAGCGCGAAACCCTCGCACGTGGTCTCACCTGGTCGCGTGTGTCTCCCGGCGACATCGTAATCGCCCACTTGTCCCCAGGGTCGCATGTTTATTTCGTCGTTTCGGGCGGGTTGAAGGTCAACATTTCGACGCCGGCTGGAAAAGAAGTCGCCATTCGCCGCCTTGGAACAGGCGACCATTTTGGTGAGATATCTGCACTCGCTGGGCTTCCGCGTTCGGTCTCGGTAATCGCCGACGCTGACACGTTGCTTGCCGAGTGCCCGCGCGAGCTCTTCGTTGACCTTTTGAAGCAGCATCCGCTCTGCGCCGTTTCCGTCTCCGTCTGTCTCGCTCAGTTGGTCGTGGACCTCACCGATAGGTTCTACGAACTCGCCGCTCTGGATACGCGCTTGCGCGTTTGTGCGGAGTTGATGCGCCTCTCGCGGCGCGCTCAGCAGACTGACGAGGGGCTCTTGATCGCAGAGGCGCCGACGCATGCGATGATGGCAGCCGCTATCGGCTCACGCCGCGAAGCTGTGACGCGCGAAATCGGTGACCTAGAAGATGAGGGCATCGTGAAGCGTTTGGCGCGCCGGCGCTTGCTGATACCCAATGTCGAGCGGCTGCGCTCTGAACTCGTCGGGCGCAGCGGACAGCTCGTATCATATATGTCCAGCTGACCGGCGGGACCGAAGGCGCTTGCGCGGCAGGCGGCCGCTACAGTCTTTCGCCCGGCGACTTGCTCGCCTGCTTCACCCACGAGATGAGCTGCGCCTCGTCGATCTCATCGTCCTGGTGAACGTCGAGATAGCGCACGCATTTCTGCTTCGACGTTCCCGGCGGAAGCGGCTTGAGTGATGCGCCCTTGAAGAACGCGACTTTCACGTAGCGTGCAAAAACACGCATGCTGATGAACCACGTCTCGCCATCGAGGCCGTAAAGCGGCGAGTTGTATTTCACCGCCTTCTTCGCCTTCGGGATCGCCCGCACAATCAACGCATCGACCCGGCGCGCAACGACGCTCTTCCAGCCCGGTATCGCGGCGATGTAGGCCTGCACCGGCTCATCGCCGTGGCCCTTGGGGATTTGCGGATTGCCGCCGGAGAGCAATTTCGGCGCGGCAGCCTTCTTCGCGGCACTCTTCTTCGCGCTCGTTTTCGCCATTGCTCGATCCTATTCGCGCCGCTTGGCCATATAGGGCAGGGCAAAAAGATAGATCCCCGTGATCGCCAGCAAGGCCAGCGGCAGCAGCGGCGCGTACGACATCCACATAATCGGCTCTTTCTGCGGCCAGCGCGATCGTGGTTGCGATCACCGTCAATACGAACGCAGCTGACACCCAGCGGTGAAACTGCCTGATCCACTTGCTCATCGAAACCTCCTCAACCGGCCTTTGCCAAAACCCCCTCGAGCTTATCGAAGAATTGCCTCCAGCCTGCGTGTGCGCCGCCGAACGCCTGCTTCTGATCGGAGCGGAATCCTGATTGCTCCATCCGCAAATGCGTGCCGGCGCCCGCCGGCGTCAGCGTGAACGTCACCACGCTCTCCAACTGATACGCCGCATCTTCGCTTGCGAAGTTCCAGGTGTAAGCGAGCGTGCGGTTCGGCTCGATCTCCAGCACTTCGCAATCCAGCACGCCGCCCCAATCGCCGCGCAGATTGAAGCGATGGCCAACATCGAGCTTGAAGTCGTTCTTCATCAGCCACTCTTCGATCAAATGCGGCTGCGTCAGCGCGCGCCACAGTTTCTCTGGCGGATGCGCAAACTCGCGCTCCACAACAGCGCTGCGTGTCTCGGTCATTGGTCCATCCTCTTCAGAAGATCTTCGAGATCGTCGAAACGGCTTTCCCAGAAGCCGGTCATTTGGCTCGTCCAATCGATGAGCGGCGCGAGCGCGCTGAGTTGGGCGCTGTAATGCGTCTGGCGGCCCTCGTGACGATCGCGCACCAGCCCCGCTTGCTTCAGCACGCCGAGATGCTTGGAAACTGCCGGCTGCGAAACGCCAGCCTGCAAGGTGAGCGCGCCGACCGTTTGCTCCCCGCTGCGGCAGAGCCGCTCGAAGATCGCCCGCCGCGTTGGGTCCGCGAGCGTTTTGAACAGCGTGTCGTGAGCCGTTTGCATCGAACCTATAACTCATCAGCTATGGGTAATTCATAACTACAGAGCTATGAGTTCGTCAAGGCCCACGTTGCGGCATTGAAACTTTCCAGCGCAGCCAACGCCTACAAACCGCCGCACCAGGAGCTTGGAACTCGCCTCCACGCATATGCGTTCACAAGCGCTGCACGCATTACGCGAATGGAGGGCGCCATTCCTAAACTTACCGCTGACCAACTCGATGCTGATTTGAAACTCAGCGAGCGAGGCGCCGCGGACGGCGCCAAAAGCATCCCTGCTTCCGAAGACACAAGATTGTCTGCCGTCGAGGCGATGGTTGTGAGCCGCATAGAAGGTGCGATCTCGCAGAAGTCGAACGAGATCCTCGGCGTTGGGTCAGGGCAGGACTTCACGACGCTGCCGCAAGATCTAGAAACGCTCGCCGGCGAGCCGCAAACCATCCTCACCAGTTTCCGCGCCCGCAAAGCGCGTGCGCAAGCTGCGCTCGGTCTTGAGCTCAACGCCGCGCAAACTGACTTCGCACGCTCCTATCGCGACTACCGCGCCTTCCGCATCCAGCACGACCTCACCGAGACCGAACCGAGCTACGACAACGTCTTTTGGCGCAAGGTCTTTTGGCTGGCGTTGCTGTTCATCGTCGAAGTCGCCGCCAACGGCTGGATGATCGGGCAGGCGAGTCCTGGTGGCCTCGTGCAAGGCTGGACCACGGCGCTGATGATTTCAGTGCTCGTCGTGCTCACCGGTTCGCTGATCGGCGCCGGCCCGTGGCGCTACCTCAATTATCGCGGCGCCGATGGCCGCGGAAATCTGCATCGCATTTGGGCCGTGCCGGCGCTCGTCGTCGGCAGTGCGCTTCTGCTGCTTTTTGCCTTCTATATCGCGCATTATCGCTACGCGCTGTCGCACAGTTCTCTCGACGCCCCAGTGCCGGACAACATCCTGACCTCCGTGCTGACCCAGCCCTTCCAGCCGTTCCAACAGCTGGAATCTCTGCTGCTGTTCGTCATCGCGCTGCTGATCGGGATATTCGCCGTCGCACGCGGCGCCAATTGGGACGATCCATATCCAGGCTACGGCCTGCGTCACCGTCGCATGGAAGAAGCACGAGAGCGCACGCAAGATATTGCCCAGCGTCTCTCGACCGACATCGACGAAGCCAAAGCCGATGCTGATCAGGCATTGAACCAGATCAACGTCACCAGCACCTCAGCCGTGGGTGCGCTGCGCCAAGCCATCGCACGCACGCAAGATAACGCCGCGATCTGGGATTTCACCGCCGCGGAAATCCTGACCGAAGGCCGCGACGCCATCGAAATCTATCGCGACGCCAATCGCGAAGCGCGCGAAGGCCGTGCGCCCGCATACTTCGATCGCGACGCCTTCGATGACGCCGAGCCGCCATCGTCGGCGGAGATCATCGAGTCGCTCACAACCGCGTTCGGCCGCGCCACCGCGAACATTACAGCGTGCAAAAGCCAACTTGCCGGCGCGCGCGCGCAACTCGAGGCCGAGTACCATTCCTTCTATGACGACGAACTGACACCGTTCCTCAAGAACATCGAAAACAACGCCACAATAGCCGTTCGCGGTGAATTCGCTGACGCAAAGCGCCCCGTCCCGCTTGAGCTGGAAGCGGACGCGGAAAGCGAAGAGGGCGAGGAGGCGCAAGCCGAAGCCGTCTCTTTCCGTCATCGCCGGAGATCCCGTTAGATGCGCCGCGACCGCGATGCCGCCAATCGCCGCTACGCCGGTCTGACCGCTGGTGTGCTGTTCAGCATCCTCGCGCTCAGTCTCTCAGTCTGGGTGATGCGGCCTGCTGAACTCGATGCCGCGACGCTCTGCCCAACCGATCGCCCGCTCGCGGGCCATACGGTCGTCATCGTCGATCGCACCGATCGGTGGACGCAAGCCATGGGCGCAGCGCTTACGCAACTCGTAGAGAATGCCCAGCGCGACACGGACCAACACGAGAAGTTCTCGATCGTCTCGCTCGACGCGCAACAATCGGTGCACCCGCTGTTCTCAGTCTGCAATCCGGGCGAGCCGACCTTCTGGTCCGATCTCTACCGAGGCCGCCGCTACACCTCGCGCGATTTCGAGCAACGCTTCGTCGGCGCCGCTGAGCGTATCGTCGAAGAAGTGCGCGAGCCTTCCGAGGCCGCCACCAGCCCGATCGTGGAGTACGTGCATCGCTGGCTTGGCAGCGACGACTTCAATCCAAGCATCCCACACCGCCGTCTCATCCTGGTGTCGGACATGCGCCAGAACTCGCCGCTCTACAGCATGTACTCAAGCGCCCAGGATCAGCTTGGCGAAGTGGTCGAGCGTCAGTTCGGCCCGTCCGCGCAGGGCGTTGCGTTCGACGTTTACTTCGTCGCCCACGGCCGCGATCACAACGTGACCGAAGACGAAGTGCGCACCGCATGGGACAGTGCGTTCGGCCGGATCGGCGCCGATTATTCCTGGCGGCAGATCAGCTAGCGAAAAATTGCTGCACCGCGGCAGCAACAAATCACCATATCTTCGTCACTAATGGACGAATTATGCCCTTTTGCGCGTGAAAACCGGCAATGAATTTCCGATTATAAGCCGATTGTTGCCAAGAATCCGCGCCCGAGTATTTTTCGCGCGCAAATCAGAGCAGGGCGCGCCAAAAGCGTGCCCTGCCATCGCCGCTAGGGAGCGAAGCCGTCCACATGAAAACATCGCGCCGCCGGGTCGTTCTCGCGCTCGGATCAACACTGCTTGTCCCGCTCGTTGGCGCTGACGCTTTTGCGCAAACGCCAAGCCGCTCCGACCGCACCTTTGAAACACTTGGCCGCCGTTGGCTCGATCGCTCGATGCGCTACTCGCCGGTCTCGGCGACAACGATTGGCGATCACCGCTTCGACCACAACATCGATGACGTCAGCGCCACCGGCCGCAACGCCGCGCTTCGCTTTACCCGCGACACGCTGCGCCAGCTTGAAGCCATCGACAAAGCGCAACTCTCGCGCGCCAACCAAGTCGATTACGAAATCCTCGCCAACTCGCTGCGCGCGCAAATTTGGCAAACCGAAACTTGGCAGACCTGGGCGTGGAATCCGCTCGGCTACCAATCGCTCGCGGGCGGGGCGCTTTACGGTCTGATGGCGCGCGAGTTCGCGCCGTTGCCGCAGCGTCTCGATAGCGCCATCGCGCGCATGGAGAAAATTCCAGAGCTGCTGCGCCAGACGCGCCAAGAGATCGTGCCCTCGCGCGTGCCGGTCCCGCACGCCGCCACCTACGCCGCACAGAACCCGGGCCTCAAGACCATCGTCTCCGGCATGATCGAGCCGCATAAGCCGACGCTGTCCGCTTCCACGCAGCGCCGCATGGAGCGCGCCATCGCCGCCTTCAACGCCGCTGTCGATGAGCACCAAACCTGGATCACCGGCACACTCGTGCCCGCCGCTCAAGCCGACTTCCGCGCCGGCGCCGAAGTTTTCGACACTCAGCTTGGCTACACGCTGCTCTCAACGCTTTCGCGCCAAAACATCCGCCAGCGCGCTGAAGCCGCCGTCACCAACGTCCGCGAGGAAATGTACCGGGTCTCCAAGCTCGCGCTCGCTGGCCACGCCGGTGCGCCCGCAACGCCCGACGCGCCAACGCCAGAGCAACAACAAGCCGCGATCCGCGCTGCGCTCGATCTTGCCGCCGCCGATCGTCCCGCACGCGATCAACTGGTTGAGATCGCCACCGCCGCCACCGAAGAAGCGCGCCGGCACGTGCAGCAGCATGATCTCATCACGCTGCCGGAAGGGCCGGTGCGCGTAATTCTGATGCCGGAATTCCAGCGCGGCTTCGCCGTCGCGTATTGCGACTCGCCGGGCCCGCTCGAGCGTCACCTCGACACCTTCTACGCCGTCTCGCCAATCCCGGACGATTGGACCGAAGAGCAATCCGTCTCGTTCCTGCGCGAATACAACAATCGCGCCACGCTCGACATCGCCGTGCACGAAGCCATGCCCGGCCACTACGTGCAGATCTTCCACTCGAACCGCTATCCCTCGACGCTGCGCGCCGTGCTGGGTTCAGGTTCGTTCGTTGAAGGCTGGGCCGTGTACGCCGAAGAGATGATGATCGAGAGCGGCTTCCGCGCCAACGATCCGCTCTATCGCCTCAGCCAACTCAAAGTGCAGCTGCGCACCATCACCAATTCCATCATTGATCAAGCCATCCACGTCGACGGCATGACCGAACAAGAGATGATGACGTTCCTCACGCAGACTGCGTTCCAAGAGGAACGCGAAGCCGCCGGCAAATGGCGCCGCGCGCAGCTTTCCGTGACCCAGCTCTCGACCTACTTCGTAGGCTTCCAGGAGCATCTGGAAACGCGCGCCGCTGCCCGCGAAAAGCAAGGCGCCGCGTTCAATCTCAAAACCTACCACGATGGCGTGCTGGCCTTTGGCTCACCGCCGGGCCGCTTTGCCCGCCAACTCTTGCTGGATGAACCGATCCAATGATGGACCCGAAGCAGAACCCTTCATTTGATGGTCACGAGGACGTCGTCTTCGTAGGCGGCGAAGCGAAGGGCTTCGCCGGCGTGATCGCCGTTCACAACACCGCCCTCGGCCCAGCCGCGGGCGGTTGCCGCATCTGGGATTACGATAGCGCCGCTGACGCGTTGACGGATGCGCTCCGTCTCTCACGCGGCATGACCTACAAAAACGCCATGGCCGATCTGCCACTCGGCGGCGGCAAGGCGGTGATCTACCGGATCAACACTGATCGCGTTGAAGCCTTCCGCGCCTTCGGCGAAGCAGTCGAAAAGCTTGGCGGCAGGTACATCACCGCCGAAGATGTCGGCGCTTCAGTCGCGGACATGCGCGCCATTGCTGGTACGACCTCCTATGTGGCCGGCATTCCGAAGGAGCACGGCCAAGCCGGCGGCGATCCTTCTCCGATGACTGCGCTCGGCACATTCGTTTCGATCAAGGCGCTGCTCGGCGGCTCTGTGCAGGGGCGTACAATTGCTGTGCAGGGCGTCGGCAATGTTGGCTTCAATCTCTGCAAGCTCTTGTCAGCAGAAGGCGCCAAGCTAGTCGTCGCAGACGTGAACAGGGCCAACCTCCAACGCGCCGAAGCTCTCGGTGTGGAACTCGCGCCTGTGGATCAAATCCACGCGGTGCAGGCTGATGTGTTTTCGCCCTGCGCCCTGGGCGCGGGCCTCAACGCTCAGTCGATCCCCGAACTCGGCGCGCCGATCATCTGCGGCGCCGCAAACAATCAGCTCGCTACCGAAACTGACGGCGCCCGCCTCGTTGAGCGCGGCATCACCTACGCGCCGGACTACGTCGTCAACGCTGGCGGCATCATCAATGTCTCGGCCGAGTATCTGGGCGAGGCGGCGGATGTGGTTGAAGCCCGCGTCCGCGCGATCGCGCCCCGCTTGCTGCGCGTGCTGGAAACCGCCAAGGGCGAGAACCTGACACCGCACCAAGCCGCTGACCGTATCGTCCGCGAAAAACTGGCCGCCGCGAGAAAAGGGTGATGGACGACATGAGCCGCAAGCCGAACGCGCTCGATCTACATATCCCCGCGCCGCGTGCGCGCCCGGGCGACAAGCCCGACTTCAGCGGCTGGTCGTTTCCCGAGCCCGGCTCGACGCCGAAGCCGGACATCGACGAGAGCGCCTTCGAGATGCGCGACTTCGCCTACGGCCTCATTCGCGTGCTCGACATGGAGGGCAATGCCCTCGGCCCATGGACACCGAACATCTCGCCGGACGATCTGCGCCGCGGCCTGAAGAACATGCTGCTGTTGCGCGCCTACGATGAGCGCATGCACCGCGCCCAGCGTCAGGGCAAAACCTCGTTCTACATGCAATCGCTCGGCGAAGAGGCGATTTCGGTCGCGCAAGCCATGGCGCTTGCGCCTGACGATATGTGTTTTCCGTCTTATCGCCAGCAGGGCATCCTGATCGCGCGCGGCTATCCGCTGGTCGATATGATGCACCAAATTTATTCGAACGCGCGCGATCCAATGAAGGGCCGCCAGCTGCCGGTCATGTATTCATCGAAGAAGGACGGCTTCTTCACGATCTCTGGCAACCTCGCCACGCAAGTCCCGCAAGCGGTGGGCTGGGCGATGGCGTCCGCCTACTCGAATGATGGCCGCATCGCGTCAACCTGGCTCGGCGAAGGCTCGACCGCCGAAGGCGATTTCCACGCCGCCATGACCTTCGCGAACGTCTATCGCGCGCCCGTCATCATCAACGTCGTCAACAATCAGTGGGCGATCTCATCGTTCCAAGGCATCGCAGGCGGTGAGAACACCACTTTCGCCGCGCGCGCCGTAGGCTATGGCATCCCGCCGCTGCGCGTCGATGGCAACGACTTCCTCGCCGTCTACGCCGCAACGCAATGGGCCGCCGAACGCGCCCGCGCCAATCTCGGCCCGACGATGATCGAGCTCTTCAGTTATCGCGCCGGCCCGCACTCAACCTCCGACGATCCGGCGCGCTATCGCCCCGCTGACGAAGCCCGCCAATGGCCGCTCGGCGATCCGATCGAACGCCTGCGCGATCACTTGGTCTCGCTCGGCGAATGGTCGGACGAACAACACCGCGCTGCGCAAGAAGAAGCGATCGAGCACGTCCGCGCCGTCGGCCGCGAAGCCGAGAAAGTCGGCGTGCTCGGCCCCGGCGCCGCGCACTCACGAGAGAGCATGTTCGAGGACGTCTACAAAGAAATCCCCTGGCACTTACGCGAACAGCGCGACGAGGTGGGATCGTGAGAAGCTTTCTTGGAGCGCCGGCGCCCTCGCCGGCAACCCTTTCGGGCCGCACGCCAATGTTTGATGGAAACGTCAACACTACGCCGGCGAGGGCGCCGGCGCTCCAAGGGTGCGCCTAATGCCCAGCATGACCATGATCCAAGCGCTGAACTCGGCGCTCGACAACATGATGGAGCGCGATCCGAACGTGCTCACCTTCGGTGAGGACGTCGGCTATTTCGGCGGCGTCTTTAAAGTCACCGAGCATTTGCAAAAGAAGTACGGCGCCAAACGCTGCTTCGATGCGCCGATCAACGAGAACGGCATTGCCGGCGTCGCCATCGGCATGGCCGCCTACGGCCTTCGCCCCGTCATCGAGATCCAGTTCGCTGACTACATGTACCCGGCCTACGATCAGCTGGTCTCGGAAGCCGCGCGTCTGCGCTATCGCTCCGCCGGTGACTTCACCGCGCCGCTCACCGTGCGCATGCCATACGGCGGCGGCATTCGCGGCGGCCAAACCCACAGCCAATCGCCAGAAGCGCTGTTTACCCACGTCGCTGGTCTGAAAACAGTGATCCCGTCAACGCCGTACGATGCGAAGGGTCTCCTCATTTCGTGCATTGAAGAAGATGACCCGGTCATCTTCATGGAGCCGAAGCGCATTTATAACGGCCCGTTCGATGGCTTCCATGATCGCCAAGTCTCGCCGTGGTCCAAGCACCCCGCCAGCGAAGTGCCGGAGGGTTATTACAAAATCCCGCTCGGCAAGGCGAACATCGTCCGCGAAGGCGAAGCTCTCACCGTGCTCGCGTACGGCACCATGGTGCACGTCGCGCTCGCCGCCGCAGAGGATGCCGGCATCGACGCTGAGATCATCGATCTGCGCACGCTGGTGCCGGTCGATATCGAAACCATCGAAGCCTCGGTCATGAAAACAGGCCGCTGCGTCATCGTGCACGAAGCCACGCGCACATCAGGCTACGGCGCCGAACTCAGCGCCATGATCCAAGAGCGCTGCTTCTACCAACTCGAAGCCCCGATCCAACGCGTGACCGGCTACGACACGCCATATCCGCACTCCCTTGAATGGGAGTATTTCCCGACGCCGCCGCGCATCATCAAAGCGATGCGCCGCGTGATGGAGGCCTGACGCTCACATGGGCCAATACGTTTTCAAACTCCCCGACGTTGGTGAAGGCACCGCCGAAGCCGAGATCGTCGCGTGGCACGTGCGCGTTGGCGATATCGTCAAGGAAGACGCGCCGCTCGTCGATGTGATGACCGATAAAGCGACTGTCGAGATGACAGCGCCGGTCTCCGGCAAAATCATCTCGCTCAACGGCGAACCCGGCGACATGGCGCCCGTCGGCGCGCCCATCGTCGTGTTCGAAACCGAAGCAGACGAAGAAAGTCTTGGACCGCCGGCGTCCCCGCCGGCGGCTACTGAACCCGCCGGCGAGACGCCGGCGGTCCAAGCAGCGCCGCCCGCGCCCAAGCCAAAGATCAAGGCACAAGCCGGCGCGACTTGGTCTGAAGATCAAGTGCAAGCCGCTATGCAAGGCGCGGCGCCAAAAGCAACCGCCGTGCCCGCCGCCATGCCGTCGAACGCCGCGCCCAAGGCGCAATCACAACAAGCCGTCGCCAAGCCCGCAACGCGCGACGCGTCAGTGCATGAGTGGAGCCAAGCGCAAGCCTCGCCTGCCGTGCGCGCCCGCGCACAAAAGCTCGGCATTGATCTGGGCCAGGTGCGCGGCACAGGTCCCGACGGCCGCATCACCCATGATGATCTCGACGCTGTGCTCGTGCCCGCCGTCGGCGCCAGCCGCACCGGCTCCTCGCTTGCCGAAAAGAACGGCATCGAGCCGGTCAAAGTCATCGGCCTGCGCCGCAAGATCGCGGAGAAGATGCAGGACGCCAAGCGCCGCATCCCGCACTTCGCCTACGTCGAAGAATCCGATCTCACCGAGCTAGAGGAACTCCGCGCGCACCTAAACGCGACCAAGCGCAACGATCAACCGAAGCTCACCCTGCTGCCATTCCTGATGCGCGCGCTGGTGCTGGCGCTGCCGGATTTCCCGCAAATCAACGCCCGCTACGATGACGACAACGGCGTCGTTTATCGCCACGAGAACGTCGACATCGGCATCGCCACCCAAACCGATAACGGACTCATCGTGCCGGTCGTGCGCCACGTCGAAGCGCGCGATGTTTGGGAGTGCGCCATCGAAGTCTCCCGCTTAGCCGCCGCCGTGCGCAACAACACCGCCGCCAAGGACGATCTCTCCGGCTCCACCATCACCATCACTTCGCTCGGCGCCCTCGGCGGCATCGTGACGACGCCGGTGATCAATCACCCGGAAGTGGCGATCATCGGCGTCAACAAACTTGTCGAACGGCCGGTGGTGAAGAACGGCCAGATCGTCATCCGCAAGATGATGAACCTAAGCTCGTCCTTCGATCACCGCGTCGTCGACGGCTACGACGCCGCCGCTTTCATCCAGCGCGTCAAAGGCATGCTGGAACACCCCGCAGCGCTTTTCATTGATCGCTAAGCGCGATAGCGTTTCTCTCGGAAGGTACGGGGCATGCGCTTTTATCTGGTCTTGGCTACACTAGCTCTGTGCATGGTAGGCGCCTCATTCGCTCAAGAGACGCCCGCGCCGACGTTCGTGTATCGATGGGATAGTCAGCCCGATGCGCGCGCTTTCGCGCGTAACTATCCGCGCGGGGCCCGGGACACGTCTGGCGCCGCCGTCATGTGCTGCAGCGTCAATGAAGATCGTACTCTAGACTGCACAGTGCCGTTCGAGTGGCCGCGAGAGTCAGGCTTTGCTGAAGCGACGTTGGCGGTCTCACGTGAGTTTCGCCTCAGCGAGCAAAGCTACGCCGAAGTAAGAGGCACAGAGCGCGCCCGGATACGCCGCATGATCCGATGGATGATGACGCCTGGGTCGCCCGAACTCGACGCTGCCTACGCGCGCATCAGCGCCCAGACACATGCGATTTGTGACGAAGGCGCATCGCCTTCCAGTTAGTCGATCTTAGGCCGCGAACGCCATCACGCATCAAGCACAGGCGGCGCCCATTCAAACACCTCCTCGATCTTACTCTCGAACGCGTGTGCGATCGCGAACGCTAACGACAGCGAAGGTTCGAAGTGTCCGTTCTCAATCGAGTTGATGGAGTTGCGTGAGACGCTCACGCGCGTTGCCAATTCCGCCTGGCTCCATCGGCGTTCCGCGCGCAACACCCTGATCTTGTTCTTCATGACGCGTCGCGCGCAGGCCGCGACTTCCAGAACGCCCAACCAATGCTGAGCAGCGCTGTGCAAACAGTTTGCGCGATAACGACCGCCCCGAAGCCGAACGTGAACGCCAGGATCACAAGCTTCTGAGGCGCCTCGGCCAAACTCGTGGTCCAAGAGACGATGAAATCACGGAACGGCGGCAATGCGAGAAGCAGCGCAACCAGACCCGAACCTGCCGCCCATCCCCATTGGCTGGAAAATCGCGCGTTGCTTCGTTGCCATTCATCCAACTGGCGGTCGTGGAGAATGGCGAACGCGAAACTTGTCGCGATCGCGATGGCGGAGGCGATCCCGGCAAGAAGAAAGACCAAGCCGTCCGGTTGTTGCTTCAGCCACGGAATGGCGCTGAGAAATGCGGCCGGCGCACCGATCATGATCACCAGAAGCAGTACGAGCGGCGGCCCAGCTTTGCGGCGCGTTGTCATTTTTTGCTCTCCGGGATCGAGGGCGGCCCAACAGGCACGCCCAGTATTATTGTCATATTGACAAGTTAACTTGGCATATTGCCCGGCGACAGTCAAGCGACAGTGAGCGACGGCTCAGGGCTCAGGGAAGCGCCACCGCGTCCCTTCTCCCCGTGGGGGAGAAGGTGTCCGCGACTTGTCCGCCGTAGCCTTGGCGAAGGTGGAAGCGGACGGATGAGGGTGTCGGTGCTTGCTGGATGCGACGCAGTAGTCAGCGCGTTCAATTCAGATGCCGCGGCGCCCTCACCCGTCGCTCGCTACGCTCGCACCACTCTCTCTCCACGGGGAGAGGAGACGACCCAGTCCTGCTCCCCCCAAATTCCGCCGGATACACACCAATCTATCCGACCCCCTCAAAGCTGCGCTTACGCTCTGCGCAAAATGCAAACGCCGCACACCCGCACCATTACGCCACATCGGCTCGCCAGGCTCACCGCCTGGCTGCTGGCGTTGTTGGTTTGGTTTGCGTGCGGCGGGGCAGGGCCGGCGCGTCACCATCGGCGCTATGGCCACACCAGCATTGAAACTTTGCGCGCCGCCGTGCGCGCCGTCATTCTCATTCACGCCGCCAGCCTGTTGCCGAAGCACACGCAACGCAGGCCGCGCAACAGCGCGCGTTCCGGCATGAACTGGCGGCACAATCCAATGACATTGCGCGCCGTCGCCGGCAGCTGCCTGCGCCGCCGTCTCTGCGCGCGCGGCTCGTTCGTCACGCAAGTGCAGCGATTGCTCGATGCCTTGCGCCAGTGGCGCAAGCTCGGCGCCGCTCTCGCGCGCCGTCTTCCAAAGCGGCTGACGCGGCTCATAAAACTCATCCCGGCGTGTCCGCCCGCCGAGCGTGTGCGCGCGCACCTCGCGCCGGCGCTCGCCGCCGCCGACACCTCCTAGAACTCGCCTAAAATCCTGATCCACTCACAGCCTGTGCGAGGTCATTCGCGCGGGCGCCCGACCGATGCCCGTCATAAGCTACGGCATACACAAGGAAATTTCCCAAACCCACGCATCCGTGACCCCGGTCATCTTCCCGTCGCGGTCGCAAGCGCCTAATACGGGCTGGGACAAGTGAGGCCGGCGCGAGAATGCGCCGGTGACCAAGGGTGCGCGGATGGCGGACGTTTTCATTTCTTACGCGAGCGAAGATCGCGCTCGCGTTCGTCCACTCGCGGAGGCGCTTCAGGAACGCGGCTTCAATGTGTGGTGGGATCGCTCGCTCGCTGCGGGGCAGGACTACACCGCCATCATCGAAAAAGAATTGAAGGACTCCAAGGCCGTTATCGTCGTCTGGACCCAAAGCTCTGCGGTCTCGACGTTCGTGCGCGATGAAGCTGGCCGCGCCCGCGATGAAGGCCGCCTCGTGCCGGTGTTGCTCGACGCCGTGCAATTGCCGCTCGGCTTCGGCGCGTTCCAGGCGGAAGATTTCACCCGCTGGAATGGCGGCGCCAACGCACCGCAAATGCAGCTGCTCGTGGAAGTGTTGAGCGCAAAAGTTTCCGGCCGCGCTGTGAACACGTCCGAGATCGAACGCCGCCGCCGCCGCTTGGGCACGCGTATTCGCGTCGTCTCATTGCTCACCGTGATCGCGCTGATCGCGGGCATCGCCTGGGTCGTCAACGATTTTGTCCGCCCCGATCCGCCAGCGCCGGATCTGCGCGCTGAGTTGTTGCGTTTGTTGGCTGAAGGTCAGCTCACACCGGAGCAAGCAATTCAACTCGCGCAAATCCTCGAAGTCGGCGCGCTCGGCGAAACCGCAGAAGCGCGCATGGATGGCTCGCAGCCTGCGCCGTCCTCGGAAGCTCCAAGCGCTTCAGCCATGGCTGATGGAGTCGTCACCGAAGCTTCGTTCGACGCCACCGCCCGCGAAGCCTATCGCGCCGCCTTCACCGCGCTCGCCGCGCACCCGGATGCACAAGTCCGCCTCGCGGTCGCGCAGATGTCGCAAGACGGCACGCGCGATGCGGCCATGCAAACATTGTGGGCCTACGCTAACGAACACCCAGATGATCCGCTGCGCGATGATATTTATCTGCTCTGCGGCTCCGTCGGCGAAGTGAACAACAATCCGCTGGGTCAACGCGCCTTGGAGCAAGCCACCAGCCTCCGCACTCGCGATCCGGCCGTGTGGCGCATGCTTTCGCGCTCCTATGAACGCGGAAACCGCAGCGCCGAAGCAACCGCCGCCGCGCAAGTCTCGGAAGGCGTCGAAGCGCAAAACAACGGCGACACCGCCGCAGCTGAAGTTCAGCTCCAACTTGCGTTGCCGCAACTGGCCGCGCCGGAAATCCGTGCGCCAGTCGCAACCGAACTCGGTCAGATCGCCGAACAACGCGGTGATTTCACCGCCGCCAGCGCTCGCTTCTCGCAAGCCTACACAGCGCGCGAGCAAGTCGCCGAAGCCGCGCCAGATTCAGCCGCAGCTGAATCGATCGGCGCGGATGCTCAACAATTGGTTCGCGCGCTTGATCGCTCAGGCCGCACCCGCGAAGCGTGCGATCGTCTGCGCCAAGCGCAGGAGGAGCACGACGTCGCCGCGCCGGATCAGGAATTGCTGCAACGGTGTCAGCGTCAGTTCCGCACCGAACTGCGCAACGACGTTCAACTCGCTCCGCAACTGCGTCAGCGCGCTATCGTGGTGCGCCCGGAGGTAACGCCAACGCCGACGCCTTAAGCGTTAGCGCGGTTTGAGGAAGATGATTTTCGCGGCGCCGTAGTTGCGCTCGTCGAGGATTTCGAATGCAGGAAGGCTCGGCGCCTCATCGGCGCCTACCTCAAGCATGATCACCGCCTGCGGCGTAATCCAGCCGCCTTCGCCGAGCGCGGCCATTGCGCGTTCGCCGAGGCCCTTGCCGTAGGGCGGATCGAGAAAAACAAGATCGAACGGATCTCCCAAGCCGGCGGGCTTTACCCCAAGGTCGGTCGCATCGCGGCGATGGATGCGGGTCGTACCGAAGAGCCCAAGCGTTTCGATATTGTCCCGGATCGCGCCTCGTGCGGCGGAATCGGTCTCAACGAAAAGCGCAAAGACCGCCCCCCGAGACATCGCCTCAAGCCCAAGCGCGCCCGAGCCGGCAAAAAGGTCGAGCACCCGCCGGCCCTCGATTCCGGATGACCAATCAGCGTGCGCTAAAATGTTGAAGAGGCTCTCGCGCGCCCGGTCGGACGTGGGGCGCGTATCGCGCCCCGGCGGGGCGGCGATTGCACGTCCTTTGTATTGGCCCCCTACGATCCGCATCGCGTTCCTTCACTTGTGAACCTAGTTCAGGCCATATGTCGCGCTATTGGCCCGTCGCCAAGCGCTTGACCTTGACGTCAGCGTTCGGGGAGAAGGGCGTCCCCGCTGTGGATTGGGGAAACAGGAGCTACGCCGCCGTGGAAGGATTGATCGCGAGCATTGTCGACGTATTCAATCCTGAGCACGCGGTCGCAAATTTCGCGGCGCTATTTCAGGTCATCCTAATCGACCTGGCGCTGGCCGGGGATAACGCGGTCGCAGTCGGTCTCGCCGCTGCGGCTTTGCCGGCCGTTCAACAGCGCCGCGCGATCTTCTGGGGTATCGTTCTCGCCCTCGTGATGCGCATCGCATTCGCGAGCGTGACGTTGCACCTTTTGAACATTCAGGGCCTGCTGCTGGCTGGCGGCTTGCTCTTGTTCTGGGTCGCATGGCGCATGTGGAGCGATCTGAAAGCGCATCGGCCGGTTATGGTCGGCGATCCGGTGGCGGCGGAGCACGCAGCTGAGGGCATCGCGTCTCACGGCAAACCCCCAAAGACCTTCGCCAGCGCGCTGCTGACCATCGTCATCGCCGACGTTTCGATGTCGCTCGACAACGTGCTCGCGGTCGCGGCGGTCTCGCGCCACAACGAAGTGATCATGTGGTTCGGGCTGATTTTGTCTGTCGTATTGATGGGCGTCGCCGCGTCGATCATCGCCCGTGTGATTGATCGCTATCGCTGGATCGCCGTTGTCGGCATCGTCATCATCATCTTCGCCGGCACCCGCATGATCTGGGAAGATGGCCACAATTTCTTGCCGCAGTACGTTCCGGCAATTCCGAGTTTCCTGGGCGGACACGCCTAGATCGCGTCTTTGCCCAACTGCTCTTTGAGCACTTTGCGCGGGATTTCTTCGACGGCGCCGGGTTGAAGCGTGCCGAGCTGGAACGGGCCGTAGGAGGTCCGGATCAGGCGGTTCACTTTGAGGCCGAGCGCATCGAGCACGCGGCGGACTTCGCGGTTTTTGCCTTCGGTGATGCTTACCGTGATCCAGGAATTTGCGCCACTACCGCGTTCGAGCTGCGCGTCGATCGAGCCATAGCGCATGCCATCGACGGTGATGCCGTCCTTCAGCGTATCGAGTTCTTCTTGCGTCACGCGGCCATAGGCGCGTGCGCGATAGCGGCGGAGCCAGCCGTTGGCGGGGAGTTCAAGTCTACGCGCAAGTTCGCCGTCATTGGTGAGCAGCAGCAAGCCCTCGGACGTGAGATCGAGGCGGCCAACCGAAATCACGCGCGGCATATCGGGCGGCAGATTTTCAAACACGGTGGCTCGCCCGGCGGGATCGCGGTGGGTGGTCACCAAGCCCGAGGGCTTGTGATAGCGCCACATGCGTGAAGGCTCGACGGCGCCGATGGGGCGGCCATCGACAGCAACCTTATCGGCCGATGTCACCTTCACGGCGGGCGTATCGAGAACCTGGCCGTTGAGCTTTACGCGGCCTTCAGCGATCAGCCGCTCGGCATCTCGGCGCGAGCATACGCCGGCGCGCGCGAGGAATTTCGCAATGCGCTCGGCTTCCGGGTTAGAAGGTGTCTCTGAGGGTTTGGTCATGTTCGCAGTGATTTACCGTTGGCAGGTGGTACCAGGGCTCGAGGCTCAATTCGAGGCGGGCTGGCGTCGCGGCACGGAGCGGATCGCCGCGGAATTCGGTGGTTGGGGCTCGCGCCTGCATAAAACGGGTGACGGGGTGTTTGTCGCCTACGCGCAATGGCCTGACGAGGAGTCGTGGAAGAAGGCGATGGAAACGCGAATGCACCACAGCGACGACGAGGCTCGCCAGAAATACCTGGACGCCATCGTGCCAGGAACGTTCGAGACGCTCGCCAAGGGCGAGGTGGTCGCTGACCTGCTGGAATTACGCCGCCTATGAAAGATGCGGACTACATGAATATGGCGCTCTCGCTGGCCAAAGCCGCGGCTGAGTTGGGCGAGACGCCTGTGGGCTGCGTTGTGGTCGATGAAGCCACGGGCGAGATTGTCGCCGCCGCCGCCAATGGCCCGATTGGGATGACCGATCCCACGGCCCACGCCGAAATACTGGCGCTGCGGCGGGCGGCGGAGGTGACCGGCAATTATCGGCTGCGACCGAACCTCACGCTTTATGTGACCCTAGAGCCGTGCGCGATGTGCGCCGGGGCGATCAGTCATGCGCGGATTGCGCGTGTCGTGTATGGCGCGAGCGATCCCAAAAGCGGCGGTGTCGCGCAAGGCGCGCGCGTGTGGGATCATCCGCAATGCCATTGGAAGCCGAGCGTCACCGCAGGTGTTGAGGCCGATGCTGCGGCGGCATTGCTCAAAGACTTTTTCAAAGCACGGCGCTGAACGAGGTCACATGTCAGAATTCAAAACTGTCTATTTCGAGGATCTCAGTGTCGGTTTGCGTGAGACGTCGCGCAATCAGGTTACCAAGGAAAAGGTGGCGGCGTTTGCCGAGATCAGCGGCGACCACAATCCGATCCACCTCGATGAAGCGTTCGCGGCGACGACGCCGTTTGGCGGCTGCATCGCCCACGGGATTTTCACGGCGAGCTTCGTCTCGGCGGTGATTGCGACGCGGCTACCGGGGCCGGGGTCGATCTACATCTCGCAGAATTTGAGTTTCCGCGCGCCGGTGATGATTGGAGATACGGTCGAGACGACAATCGAAGTTTTGGAGCTGGTTGAACGCGGACGGCGCGTCAAGCTTAAGTGCGAATGCCGTGTCGGCGACAAAGTCGTGCTGTCCGGTGAGGCAGAAGTGAAGGCAACCGCGAAACCGGTCTAAGAGCCGATCAGCGCGCGGCGTGCGTCGATGACGTCTTGGGTCATTTGGCGCTTCAGTTCGCCGAGGCTGTCGAACTTGGCTTCCTCGCGGAGGAACGCGATGAGTTCGACTTCGATGGTCTGGCCGTAAAGATCGCCGCTGAAATCGAAGAGGTGCGCTTCGAGCAGCGGTTCAGGCAGCGCACCGACTGTGGGGTTCACGCCAACGCTGGCGACACCTGGCAGCAGCGCATCGTCGCCAACATCGATGCGTACGGCGTAAATGCCAAGGCGCGGCCGCGCATATTCACCCAGTGCGACGTTGGCGGTCGGGAAGCCGAGCGTGCGGCCGCGCTGGAATCCATGCAGCACTTCACCTTCGATGGCCCAGGGCCGCGTTAGCGCCTCGGTCACGGCATCCATATCGCCGCGTTCGATGGCGGCGCGGATGTGAGTTGAAGAAATTTTCTTGTCGCCACCGACGGGTTCGATGGCCTCAACGCTAAAGCCAAGCTCGGCGCCGAGCCGGGTGAGGCTTTCGACATCGCCGCACCGGCTTTTGCCAAACTTAAAGTCCGCGCCAACGCTTACATGGGCGATGCCGAGCAGATCGCGCAGCACCAGTTCCGCAAATTCACGATCGGTTAGAGCGGCAAGCTCGGCGTCGAACCCGAGTTCGAACACGTCATCGACGCCAAGCTCATTCAACGCGCGAACGCGCTGGCTGGGGTTCTGCAAGCGAAAGGGCGGCGCACTGGGATTGAAGAAGCGAAGCGGATGCGGCTCAAACACGGCGACGCCAAGTGGCACGCCCAAATCATCAGCCGCCGCGCGCGCGCTCGCGATGACAGCTTGGTGGCCAGCGTGAACGCCATCGAATTTGCCAAGCGCGATCGCTGCGCCGCGCGCATCATTAGGAATTGTTGAGGAAGGCCCCAAAGTCGGCATTGGTTCACAAAGTCTTTCGCATTCGGTCCAATTGCAGCGCGATCCGTTGCCAAACTCTAAGCGCAAGGCCCCGAGACACGCTCGCGTTCATTCATACTTAAGTGCTGTTTTACCGAAAATTCTTAGCTCTTTGCTATCAGTGTTCGCACGACACGGCGCACAAGAGCCGGAAACGTCTCACTGCCGGGCCATCGCACCCTGGTCCGGCGGTGAGACGCCTCCTGCGAAATAACAAGCGCCGGTCTTTGGGAAAGGCTGGCGCTGATGTCCGTTTCGATGACGATGCCGATTTTGATCGTGGACGACTACAACACCATGATCCGCATCATGCGAAACCTGCTCCGCCAACTCGGTTTTACCAATATCGACGAAGCCAATGACGGCGCCGCGGCTTTGGCCAAGATGCGCAACAAGGAATATGCGTTGGTGATCTCGGACTCGCACATGAGCCCGATGACCGGCATGGAATTTTTGCAGCGCGTTCGCGCCGAAGAACGGATCGCGCAGACGCCGTTCGTTATGGTCGCCAACGACAATTCCGAGGGAGCCGAAGCGCAAGGCGCCTCGAGCTTTATCGTGAAGCCGTTCAGCGCCCAGGCGCTGAAGTCCACACTCGTGCCGGTGATCGGCGCGTTCTAAGCGCGGCTCTTGTCGACGTTACGCTGGAGCCAAAATTTGGCGTCACCCTGAGCTTGTCGAAGGGCGACACGCCGATTTTATGCATACTCACACCGCCTTCGACAGGCTCAGGCTGATGCTGGTGGGTTGCGGCAACAGCAGCAGTGTCCTCAGGCCGCCATCACGCCGCCATCGATAATAATCGTCTGACCCGTCACGAACGCGCCCGCTTGTGAGGCGAGCAGTACGGCCATGCCGGCGATCTCGTCGGGCTGGCCGATGCGCTTCAGCGCGGCGCGCGAGGTTGAGGCCCTCAAAATCTCGGGATTTTCCCAGAGCGCCTTAGCGAAATCTGTCTGCACCAGACCCGGTGCGATCGTATTCACCCGAACATTGTCCGGCCCGAACTCCACGGCGAGATTGCGCGCCAGCTGCATGTCGGCGGCTTTCGAAATGTCATAAGCGCCGATCACGGGCGAGCCTTTGAGGCCGCCAACCGATGAAATGATGATCACCGCACCGTCTTTGCGCTCGCGCATTTGCGGTGCGCACATATTGATGAGCCAGTGATTGGAGACGATGTTGTTCTGAAGAATTTTCATGAACTGATCGTCGCTGATGCCGCTCATTGGCCCGAAATAGGGATTCGAGGCGGCGTTGCAGATGCAAATGTCGATCTTGCCGAAGGCGCGGTTGGCTTCGTCCACCAGGTTTTGCAACGCCTCTTTCGCGCCGATATTGCAGGCGACTGCGATCGCGGCGTTGCGGCCGACTTTGTCGTTGATCTCCGCCGCAGCGGCTTCGCTGGCATCCTGCTTGCGCGAGGATACGACGACATTCGCGCCATGTTCCGCGAGGCGGTAAGCGATTTGCTTGCCAATGCCGCGTGAGGAGCCGGTGATAATGGCGCTCTTGCCCGTAAGATTGAACAAATTGGCCATCGCCGCTCTCCCTGCTATTTAGGCGCACTCTAGGCGCGCCAAAGCGGGGTGGTCTAGGCTGACTTGGGGAGAGCGCGCGTGCGTAAATTCTGGCTTGCTGGTGCGGTTCTGGCTTTGTCGCTGGGTGCGTGTGATGGCACCCAGGTTGAGGTTGATGATTCCGCGCGCTGTCTCAGCGCTGAGGCGACGGAGGACAAGATCGAAGCCTGCACGATCGCGGCGCAAAATGAATCGCTGACGCCTGAGCAGCGCTCCATAGCGTTCAGCACGCGCGGCGACGCGAACGATGAGGGCGGCGATGTCACGGCCGCGCTGCGCGACTATGGTGCGGCGATTGAGCTTGATGCTGAGAACCCGGCGGCGCTGCTAGGCCGCGGACGCATTCTGCTGGCGAGCGGTCAGCTCGATGCGGCGGAGCCGGCGTTGCGGCGGGCGATTGAGCTCGACCAATCTGGCCAAGCGCATCAATTGATGGGGCACATTTTGTTGCGGCGCGGCGAGTTCTCGGAAGCGATCACATTGTTCAACATCGCGCTTGATCGCGATCCGCGTTCGGCGCCGTCACTGGCGGGCCGCGCACGCGCGAAACAACGCCTCGGCGATCTCGATGGCGCGGCGAATGATTTTGATCAGGCGATCCGTGCGGATGGCAATTTGGCTGAAGCACGCGCGGGGCGGTGCTGGCTCGATCTCAATCAGAACCGTCAGCTAGAGCGCGCTCGCCAAGATGCGGATGCTGCTGTGGCGGCAAAGCCGAACTACGTGGAAGGGCAGATCTGCCGCGGTGTGCTGCAATTGCGCGAAGGCGAGTGGGCTGACGCGAAGACCTCATTTGATGCCGCGCTTGCGGTGGAATCTGGCAACCCAATTGCGTTATTCGGGCGCGGAATTGCGCGGCGGCGTAGCGGCGACTCGAGTGGCACGGAAGATATGAACCTCGCGCGCGACTTCGATGGCCATATTGGCGAGCAGTTCGACGTGTTCGAAGTGCGGACCTACTAGGCTAGCGCAGCCATCGCATACGTCGCGCGGGCGTTTTCTTCGGCGAGTGCGGCATCGACCTTTGAGGGATCGAGTTTGCCGTTGGTTTGCAGGCCTTCGCCGTGGATGCCGGCGGCGATGAAGAGGGCGTCGAGCCCTTGCGCGTTGGCGCCGACAATGTCGGTGACGACGCCATCGCCGATGCAGAGGATGCGCACAGGATCGATGGTGCGGTCCGAGATGTCAGCGAGTTCTTTGCGGGCGAGATCGTAGATCGGCGGGAACGGCTTGCCGGCCATGACGACCCTGCCGCCGATGGCTTCGTAATCGCGCGCGATGGCGCCGGCGCACCAGATCATGCGATTACCGAATTGGACGATGATGTCCGGGTTGGCGCAGATGAGATCGAGGTTGTGCGCTTTGGCTTCGCGCAGGACATCGACATAGTCGGCCGGGGTTTCATTGTCGCGGTTGAGGCCGGAGATGGCGAAGAACGCGGCCTCGCTGAGCGGCGCTTGCTTTAGATTGAGGCCTTCCCAGAGCGTGCGGTCGTAATCGTCGGGGCCGATCTTGAACATCGGGCCTGGCGCGCGCGTGGCGAGTTCGGCGCGGATGGCGTCGCCGGAGGTGACGATTGCATCCCATGCATCGCGCGGCACGCCGGCGCGATCGAGTTGGCCTGGGATAGGTCCGCGTGGTTTGGGTACGTTGGTGATGAGGATGACGTGCTTGCCGGCGCGCTTGAGGCGCTGCAATGCGGCGCAGGCTGCTGGATAGGCGGTGCGGCCGTTATGGAGGACGCCCCAGACGTCGCAGAGCACGGCGTCGTAGCGATCGGCGATCTCGTCGATACTGGCGATGGTTTGAGTCACTTCAGGCGTTCCGCAATTTGCGCGGCGCTGGCGTCCGCATGATCGGGTCCCGCATTGTACGGGCAGACGAGCACCAAGTCCGCGCACGCGCGTTGCGGCTCGACATGAGCATCGTGCATTTGGCGCACATGCGTGAAGAACTGCGCCATGATCGAACGCGGGGTGCGGCCACGCGATTCAACGTCGCGGATCATGCGGCGGCCGAGCCGCAGCGCTTCGTCCGCGTGCATGAAGACGGTGATGTCGAAGAGGCCGTTTAGCTCGGGGGCGGCCAGTAGGTGCAGGCCTTCGACGATGACGTAATCGGCGTGAACAATGCGCTCGACCTGCGGGGTGCGCCGATGGGTGACGAGATCGTAGACCGGCTTGTCGAACGCGTCGCCGCTTTTGGCGAGCGCAAGATGATCGCGCAGCAGGCTGTGTTCCTTGGCGCTTGGAATGTCGAAATTGTAGGTCGCCGGATCGAAGCCGGGGACGTGTGAGGAGCAGCGATAATAATCGTCCTCCGCAATCACCACGGCGCCTGCGCCGAGGCGGCGCGCCAAGGCGCGCGCGACGGTGGTTTTGCCCGCGCCAGAGCCGCCGGTGATGGCGATGAGTTTCGTCATTGCAAGTTAGGTGCGGGCTTCATGAGGAAAACACAACACGCGTTCCCGGGGCTATGCGTAGCAGCGAGCCCGGGACCTATAGACACGACGGATGGACCATCGAGCTAACAGTTGGGGTTATGGGCCCCGGACTGCTCGCGATGCTCGCATCCGGGCATGGGTGAGGCGCTTAACTCACTCTACCATTTTGCTTGAGGTAGAATTCGCGTGGCGGTGCGGTTTCTTCCATCAGGCTCTCTTTGATCGCGCGCGGTGCGCCGAAGAGGTGGCCCTGAGCAAAAGGCACATCGAGATCGAGAATCTCGAGCACGGTGTCTTCGGACTCGATGCGTTCCGCGATGAGATCGATACCGTAGCGTTGGAAGACGGCGGCGATGTCAGCTGCCGCGATCTCGCGTGTGATTGCCGAGCGTGGGCGCAGGCCGCGGCGCACAATCTGTTCTGTCAGTACACCTGCTGCGACCTTCACATAGCGCACGCCTGAGCGCTCAAGATCGGGAAGATCGATCTCGGTGTTGGTGACGCGATCAATCGAGAAGCGGAAGCCGAGGTCAACGAGCTTGGCCATCGCGCGCGCTTCGAGCGATGTGCGATTCTCGTAGGCATCCTGCGGGATTTCGAAGATCACGCTGCCGGCGAGATCGCGGTTTTCGCGCATGAAATCTAGGAATTGCGGGAAGAAATGCTCGTCCGCGAGCGCGGCCGGCGAGAGGTTGCAGAAGATGCCGATGCGGCGGTCCTGCTTCATCAGTTTGCGTACGATTTGCACGCAACGGAACAAGAGCACGTTGTCGATCGTGCTCATGAGGCCGGCTTGTTCGGCGGCAGGGATGAATTCTGTCGGCAGAATCAGACGGCCGTTGGCGTCCTTCAAGCGCGTGAAGCCTTCGTAGAAGGCGGTCTTGCGCTGCGGCAGTTGCACGATCGGTTGCAAGTGCAACTCGACGCGATTTTCCATCAGCGCTTCGCGGACGAGATCCATCGGGCCGCGCGCGGCGGTTGGATTGATGGCGGTGATGTTGCCAGCGCTTTGAAGCGTACCGAGACGCGCATCCATGGCGGCGCCGAGCTTGTCCACGATCTGATCGATGAGCTTCAGCTCGATCGGTGCGTTGCTTGCGTTCGGCGCCGCGAGTTGCGGTTGTGCTGGCGCTGTGCCGAAGGCGATCTGCGTTTCCACTTGATCGAGACGGGTTTGCACGGCGTCGATGTCGGCCGCGACTTCGCGATGCGCAGTGCGCAGGCGGTCCATGTCGACTTTGATCTTCTTCTCAGCTTGGCCGATGCGGCCGGCTGCGACGGTCGCTGAAATGCCGGCGTGGGTGACCGCGCAGGCCGAGAAAAGAGCGATGCCGCCGAGGATCGACGAGCCAAGCTCCTCGCCGCCGACCTGGTTCAGCGCCAGCCCCACGGTGAGCGAGACCATGGCGTAGGCCGCGTAGAGCAGAATGTGCGTGATGATAGGCATTATTTGCCGTCCCGAATCTCTAGTTCTCCATGGGGCCAGCGCCCTGGTTGCCAGGGCCTTAACTATCCTGAACTCCCTCTTGACGAAATTATTGTAAGACGATAATTGATTATCGTCTTACTTGAGGGTTGGAGAATTCCTAGAAATGACCGAAGCAGCCATGGCGCCGCTGGATCGCGCGCAGAAGCTTGCCGGGGGCGCCGCCACCTTCGCGGTGGTCGCGGGCGTCCTGATCGTCTTGGGAGCGGCGGCCGATCAGGTCGCCATGCCGGCCGTCGTGGCGCTGCGAAGCCAGGAGGTCACGCCGGATTGGCGCGGGGCGCTGACGCTGCTCAACGTTGTCGGATCGTTCCTGGTGCTGGCATTGCCGAGCTTCATGCTCGCTGGCGCGCTGTTCGAGCTCAGCCAGGTTCTCGACGAATACGGCAAGGGGCAGTTCTTTACGCTGAAAGCCAGCGTCGGCATCCGCAAGGCGGCGGAATCGGCGCTGTGGGCGATGGCGTTCAAGGTTGTGGCGTCGCCGACGATCTACAATTGGATCGCGCAAACGGACGATATTCGCGGCGTCGTTTGGCATCTCGAAGCCTTTGATCTCGGCCTCATCGCGTTTGCAGCGTTCGTCGCGGTGCTCGGGCGGGTGCTCGAAGCTGCTGCTCGTATCAAAGAAGAGAATGACGAAATTGTCTGATGACAATAATTGGAGCTGAAGCTGTGTCGTCCGCAAACCAAACCGCGCGCAAAGCCCGCACGCTCGCGCAGATCGCCATTCCGCTGCTGTTTGCGGGCATTCTCTTGTCGATGATCGGCTCAGTCTATTTGGCGCTTTTCGAGCCGCAGCCTGGCGCCGACAGCGCCACGACCGCGCTGATCGTGCTGATCGAAGCTGCGCCGCCCTTGTTGCTGGCATGGGCCATGCTGGGGTTGACCAAGGTGTTGGTGGAGTACGAGGCAGGTCGCTATCTTTCGTTGGAGGCGAGCGCTTCTTTGAAACGCGTGGGCCAAGGCGGTCTCTTGGCGTTACTGCTGAATGTGATCGTGGTCCCGCCACTGGTCGCATCGCTGCGCGGCGAGCCAGTGTTTGCGGCGCTCAATCCCCACATCTTCGATCTCTGCGTGCTGATATTTGCGAGCACCACACTGACCGTTGGCCACGTGTTGGAAGATGCCGCCGAGCAACTGAAATTCGAGAACGACCAGATCGTGTGATGCTACGGATTGTGGTCACCCTCGATGTGATGCTTGCCCGGCGCAAGATGAAGTCGAAAGACCTCGCCGAGCGCGTGGGCATCACGGAAGCGAACCTCTCGCTTCTGCGTACCGGCAAGGTCAAAGGCGTGCGCTTCGAGACTTTGGCGAAAATCTGCGAAGCGCTTGAGTGCAAACCCTCCGACCTGTTGGACTTGGAAGAGGGTGCGCCGGAAGATGCCGGCGCGGACATTTGATGATCGAGCGAACCAAGCAACCTCCTGCTTGAAAACCGAGTGCGCATTGTCGCTCAGTTTTGGAGGTGTGGGATAGATTTCTGACCGCCACGTTTCCCGGACGCAGCCCCTGCCTTGAGCGGGGGTGCGATCCGGGATCTGGGGGCAACGTAGTGCGCTCTGTAACTCCTTAGGTCCCGGCTCTTCGCTTCGCTCCGGCCGAGAAGCGTGGATCAGCTCGTCGCGAACAGCACGAACGCTTGGATCAAGTAGATCACGCCGAGTGCGGTCACGATCCAGCGTGTGTAGTTCAGGAAATTCAAGTCGCTCATGCGGTCGAGCACTTTGCCGCCGAGCCACGCGCCGATCATCGCCAGGGGTGCGGCGACGAGGAAGAACCAAAGCGGCGGCAGGCCGGTCTCGACGGCTGTAATCAGCGGCACGCCGTAGAAGATCATTTTCACGGTGTGGCTGAAGGCTTGGGTCGCGGCTTTGGTGGCGACGATGGCGTGGCGCGAGAGATTGGTGCGCACGAAGAAGACGTCGAGCAACGGGCCGGAAACGCCTGCGATGACGTTGAGGCCGGTCACGAAAAGCCCGCACGCCACGGCGTGTGTGGGCTTTGCGGCGTCGAGATGGAATTTGCCTTTTGGCAGCCACGCGAGGCCGGGAACGAGGCCGAGCATCAGATAGACCCACGCCTTCGTGGGTTCGTAAGTGATCGAAGCGAGGACGCCGGCGGCGATGGCGGAGCCGGCGCCGTACATGACGATGATGCGCCAATCGATGTGCGCGCGATGCAGAAATGCGCGCCAGCCGTTGGACACGAATTGCACGGCGCCATGGGTGACCATCGCGGCCGATACGGGCATCGCCAATGTCAGCGCGCCCATTAGCATGAGCCCGCCGGCCATGCCGAAGACGCCGGAGACTGTTGCGGTCAAGAGGACGACGACGAGGAGCGCGGTGACGACGATGAGGTTCACTGATTTATCTCGTCATTCCGGACGCGCGGAGCGCGATCCGGAACCCAGGGGCAACCGACGCGGCGTTGGCCCCTGGGTTCCGGGTTCTTCGCTGCCGCGAAGCCCCGGAATGACAAGGGTATGGGTGAGTCGATCATGCTTGCGCCAAGCGCGCCTCCAAACCAGCCTTCACCGTCGGCCACTCTTCGCGAATAACCGAAAACCAAGCAGTGTCGCGCAATGACCCATCCGCGCGCCGCATATGCTTGCGGTGGATGCCTTCGAACCGCGCGCCCATTTTTAGCATGGCGGCGCGAGAATGCGCGTTCAGTGCATCGGTTTTGAGTTCGACGCGTTCGGCGCCTTGATCGAAGGCGCTGCCGACGAGCAAGAGCTTGGCGCTTGGGTTGACCAGCGTGCCTTGCGCGGCGCGCGCGTACCAGGTCGAGCCGATCTCGACGCCGGCGTCGCGCGGGCGGATGTTGAGGTAGCAACTCTGGCCGACGATTTGGCCATCGGCGAACACGGCGTGCGGGATTGAGCGTCCGGCGGCCTGATCGGCGCGCAGCAGATCGAACCATGCGCCGTAGCCCAGCTTGGCGATTGGGAAGGGCATATGGCGAAACAGCTTGGCGTCGGCAGCCGCGACCGCCGACAGGGCATCGCGATGCCGTTCCTCGAACGGCTCCAGCCGCACCCGGCCCCGCTCCAATATCCTAGCGGCAAGGTCCATCCAGCGCATTGCCCCCGTCACGCCCCGGCTTTAGCGTGCCGGCAAATACGCCGCCAGCGCGCCGGAGGAGCTCTTATGCATTTCGAACATTCAGCCAAAACAAAAGAGTGGATCGGGCGTGTCAGCAAATTCATGGACGACCACATCGTCCCGGCGGTGCCGAAGTATGAAGCTGAACAGAAAGAGGGCAGCCGCTGGAAGGTCATTCAGGTTGTCGAAGAGCTGAAGGTCAAGGCCAAGAAGGAAGGTCTGTGGAATTTCTTCATGCCGCCGTCGAGCGGGCATCCGAAGGTCGATGACACGTTCCAGTTCGAAGGCGAGACGCTGACGAATTTGGAATACGCGCCGCTGGCGGAAATCATGGGCCGCGTTGGCTTTGCGTCGGAAGTGTTCAATTGCTCGGCGCCGGATACGGGCAACATGGAAGTGTTCGAGCGCTACGGCACGCGCGAACAAAAGGACAAGTGGCTGAAGCCGCTGATGAACGGTGAGATCCGTTCGGCGTTCTTGATGACGGAGCCGGCGGTGGCTTCGTCGGATGCGACCAATATCCAGTGCGAGATCAAGCGCGACGGCGACGATTACGTGATCAACGGCCGCAAGTGGTGGTCGTCAGGCGCCGGCGATCCGCGCTGCAAAGTCGCGATCCTGATGGGCAAGACCAATCCGGAAAATCCCAAGCACAGCCAGCAGAGCCAAATTTTGGTGCCGCTGGATGCGAAGGGCGTGAACATTTTGCGGCCGCTGACCGTGTTCGGTTACGACGACGCGCCGCATGGCCACATGGAAATCGAGTTGAAGGACGTGCGAGTTCCGGCGTCGAACCTTCTGTTGGGCGAAGGTCGCGGTTTTGAAATCGCGCAGGGGCGTTTGGGTCCGGGCCGCATCCACCATTGCATGCGCACGATTGGCGCCGCTGAAGCCGCGCTTGAGGCGCTGTGCAAGCGGATCACTACGCGCGTCGCGTTTGGCAAAACGATCGCTGAACATTCGGTCTGGGAGCAGCGCATTGCTGAGGCGCGCACGGACATCGAGATGCACCGGCTGCTCTGCTTGAAGGCGGCGTACATGATGGATGTTGCCGGCAACAAGGTGGCGAAGAACGAGATCGCGATGATCAAGCTTTCGGCGCCGCGTATGGCGTTGAAGATCATTGACGACGCGATCCAGGCGCATGGCGGCGCTGGCGTTTGCCAGGATTTCGGTCTGGCCAAATCGTATGCGGGCATTCGCACGCTGCGTTTGGCTGATGGTCCGGATGAGGTGCACGCGCGCACGATCGCGATGAACGAGCTGGCGAAGTACGGCTGGACCGGCAGGCGCGCGAAGAGCGAAGGCGAGAGCCTGCCCGGCATGCGCTGATGGGTTTTGCGTGGGGGTTAAGTGCGTTGGCGCTGTTGATCGGCGCCGGGCTCGGCGCGCGTGCGCTGATTGATCCCGCTTGGGCGGCGAAGTTCGTACGCTTGAAAGCTGATGAGCAGGGCGGCGGCCAAGCCGAGTTTCGCGCCACTTATGGCGGCGTGTTTCTCGGGCTGCATCTCGTCGCGCTGCTGTTCACGCTGCTTTATTGGCAGAGCGGCGCTTACGTGATCGGCGTGAGCGCAACGGGCGCGAGCGCGGCGATTGCTGCTGGTTGGGCCGGGGCGGCGTTCGGGCGCGGGATCGCGATTTGGCGCGATGGCGCCGACACGCCGTTCAACCGCATGAGCATCGGCGTTGAGATCGCGATGGCGTTCGCGATCGCGATGCCGTGGCTGGTTTGGTTTTTGCTCTGACGCCGCCGAAGTGCTATATTGCGAGCATGAAGACGCTGACGATTTCTATTTCCGATGAAGCGGCTCTGCGGTTGGCTCAAACTGCTGCGGATGCGCAGCGGCCGCAAGAAGAGGTCGCAGCTCAAGCCGTGGAAGACACTTTCGGTCCAGATTGGTTCGACGACCTTGATGATGTCGCGCGGGCGGCCATCGTCAGCGGCGTTGCCGAGGCGGATCGCGAAGAGTTCGCAAGCGATGAAGCCGTGGCCGAAGCGTTTGCACGATTTAGGCGGTGAAAGTTCGCTTTCTCAAGCGCGCGGTTCAGGACCTGATCAATATCGACGCTTATACGCGTGAGCACAGTCCGCGCGGGGCCGCGCGTGTCGGCGCACGAATTCGAAAGCGCGCAGACGATCTGGCTCAATTTCCTGAGCAGGGGACGCGCTCGGACAAAGCTAATGTCTGGCAACTTTATGTCGCGCAGACGCCTTACATCCTCATCTACCGAATTGAGAAAAATGAAGTGCAGATCATCACGATCTTGCACGCCAGCAACCGCCGCTCCTAAGCGGGCTTGCCAAGAAACACGAACGCGGCGCCGGCAGCGATCAGGCCAAAGCCGATCAGGTGGTTCCAGCTTAATTGCTCGCGCAGGAAGAATGTCGAGAACGCGACGAAGACGATGAGCGTGATCACTTCCTGCATCGTCTTCAGTTCAGCCGTTGAATAGGTCGCCGAGCCGATGCGGTTGGCGGGCACGGCGAGGCAATACTCGACGAAGGCGATACCCCACGAAATCACGATCACGATCAGCAGCGGCGTCGATTTGAACTTCAGGTGCCCATACCAAGCGAAGGTCATGAAGACGTTCGACGCGATCAGCATCAGGATCGGTGCGATCTGGGGTGAGGTGAGAAACGACGGCATCGGGTTCCTTGAGGTGAATCGCGGCGAGTTTAGCATGCGCGGGCGGCGCCGTAGCGCTTGGCGCGACAGCGGCAGGGAGCCCGAGATTTGAGGTGGTTCGCGCGCCTTAGCTGGTGTCGGTGGTGAGGACGGCGTGGGCGTGGAGCGCGGCGCCGAAGATATCGACGGTCAAGCGCGGGTCGTGGCGATCGCCGACGAAGCGGGGCGTCACAGCGAGCGCGTAGCGCCTGATGATTGCATCCGTTCGCGCCACGCCAAATCTGCGACTGCGCGCGAGGCGCTGCACGTGAGGGGCGGGATCGTTGAGCATGCGGCGCAGCGCTTCGGCGCGGCGGGCGATGCGGAAGGCTTCACTGGTGCATTGACGTGGCGCGGGCTCTGGCGGCTCGGGCGGCGTGGTTGTATTTCCCCAGAGCGCGCGAATACGCGGCGCGCGGCGATCTTGAACGGCGCGCTCGTCGCGGGGGAGCGCGAGCGCAAAGCGCGCGCTCCAAGATTCTGGATTGGCGTGATCGATGGCGCGGGCGCGTGAGCGTGTGCGTGTGTGGCGGCGCGTTTGCGGCGTCGTGTAGAGTCCGCTCGCCGCCAGTTTGATCTCCACGAGGCGTGGGCCGTGCGGCGCTGCTGCTGGAGGGAGCGCGGCGGCTTCGGCGAGAAGAAGTTTGCGCGCGAGCAGTTCGATAAGGGCCAACTGACGGACGATGCCGGTGCGCATGCCCGGCGCCAGTGTGAGCGCGGCGATGAAGGCCGGCCCGCCGATCGCGGCGATCACGCGCGCAAAGAGCGCGCGCAATCGCTCCCAGAGGGGCGTGGTGGCGGGCGGGGGCGGAGTGGACTGCATGTGTGCGGCGAGTATGCGCGCGGGATTGGGGCGGTCGGATTGATT
>Ga0163150_10001754_pt1 | contig 35485 bp, 30 predicted proteins | sample OliLakLV19P2IB_FD_148628 | JGI IMG/M metagenome (GOLD analysis project Ga0163150, IMG submission 148628) | Freshwater microbial mat bacterial communities from Lake Vanda, McMurdo Dry Valleys, Antarctica - Oligotrophic Lake LV.19.P2.IB | ecosystem: Environmental > Aquatic > Freshwater > Lake >... | reverse complement strand
CGTTACCCCTTCTCCATCACTCCTCTCACCAACTCCATCTCAAACCCTTTCCCAATCAAATAATTGATCGTTTTCTTCTTTCTTATTAAGTGTTGTTCGCTTTTCAAGGAAGTATATTTTTCTTTTGCCAGCTTGGTCAGCACTTTCAAATAATCGGTTTCATCAATCTGCTTCAATGCTTTTTTAATGCTGTAATCACTTACCTGTTTTTGTTTCAGTTCGTATTTAATTTTTACCCGGCCCCATTGTTTTATCCGGAACCGGCCACCGGCAAAGGCGATGGCAAACCGTTCTTCGTTCAGGTAGTTTTCTTCAATCAGGGAAGCAATGATCTCGTCATGTTCTTTTTTCCATACACCGAGATTGTATAGTTTTTCTTTTACCTCGCTGTGGCAACGTTCCTGATAAGCACAGTAATGCTTCAGTTTTTGCAGGGCCTGTTCTTTGGTAAGGTATTTTTTGTAGAGCATTCCTGTAAAAATAAAAAAGAGAGAACGAATCTCTCTTTTCAATTTGTTTACGGTTAAAAACGAGTCAGTTTCTTCTGTTCTTCATACTGTTCAGGTAAAGAATAGTGGCCGGTGGACCGGTTTTTATTTTTCTCCTGTCCCGTATTACTGTAAATGTATTGGGTTCGCTGATGCCGTCACTGTTTACATTACCATCACCAAAAGGAACACCCCTGCTGTCAACAGTTTGAATAGTCCAGATAAACGTAGTGACATCAACAGAATCCATCACCGCTTTATCTTCTTTGCTGTACAGCGAATCGGCCTGTATATCATCTGCCCAGACTTTTGTTTTAGCAAAAGATAACTGTGGTTGCCAGATGTATTGCGTAGTACCAATAATTTCCTTTGTCAACAAGGGTTGGTTGCTGCGCAATGCCTGCATGGGTGTTTGCCTGTCCAATATTTCGAAAACGGTAACAATATATTTTACCAGTTCACTTGGTCTTGGTGCTACCGGTGTCCATCTAAACATAACAGATGTTTGTGCTTTTTCTGCATCCAGCACTTGTTCATTAGCCGGCATCATGGGTATGGGCAATTGAAAAGCAGCCAGTGTAAAATTCCGGCAGCGTACTTCGCTGAAAGGAAGAAAATCAATCGGTGTTACTAATTGCAGGCACAGTTCATAATTACCGGCCGGCAGTTTGCCAGTTCTTTCTAATGACGTTTTATGTCTACCAGTAAATACCATGACCTCTAATGGTATCACATCTGCCGCATAGAGGATTAAAGTAGCCGGTCCGATAGTTCTAACTCTTGCTTTGGCAAGATTGGTTGTTGCAACCACTGTACCGTTTGATTCCTTTAATTCTGCCTTTACTATAAAATTCCTGATGACAGAGCCTGCCTGGTTAGAGATAATATAAGTCAGTTCTTTAGTACCCCAATTTATTAATGTACCGGGAGGTTGCGGCACCACCACCAGGGTAGTAGTTAGTTGAGCCAGGCAAACATGACTGGTAAAACAAATGCCGGCTATTAAAAATATTTTTTTCATGTGCTTATTATTTTATTTTCCAAACTTGTATTGAAACCCTGTGCGGATATTACTTTCCAGATACCGGGCATTGTTTGGAACAATTTCATTGCCATATTTAAATTGATTGGTGCTGATAAAGGTTGTCCATGTCAGCTTCTTCGATACTTTCCAGTCGTTGTTCAAAGAGGCTATTATATTATTGTTGTTGCTAAAGCTGTTGGTCTTTGAATAATTGTATTGCGCCTGTGCCCTGAAGTTCATTTTTTTCTTTGCGGCAGACCAACCAAGTCCTGCACTGAAAGTGATAAGTTTTAATGTAAACCCCGGCATTGAGTTTCGGAAATACATCAGGCTGAAATCCGGCGACAGGTCTTTGGTTAAAAAGGTGGGTACATATGTCAGCAACGCAGTATGTGTATTGTTAGATGTTACAAGGCCAGTGATCACATCCCGTTCATCATACTTGCTGTAATTATAATTCAGACTCAATAAATGAATCACTTTATCATTTCCCCAGGTGTACGTTGGGTTCACACCAAAATCATTGCTCACATTTTTGATGCCATAAGGGTTGATGCCACCCGGTGCCTGAAAACCAAAATTGTTGAAACTTACATTCAAACTAAGGTGATCATTAAACTGGGTGAACCAATTCAGGTTACCAATAAACTGTTTTGCCTTAAGTGTAGTATTACTCACATTATTAACCCGCTGCCCCGCACTGGCTACTACGTTCATTTTATAACCACCTGTTTTATTTTTCCAGGCATTAAATCTTGTGTTGAGCGTATAATCAAACCGGTCGGGCAGCATAAAAAGATAGCCGGGTGTTTGAAAACCTGCACCGATGTATTTTAGTTTTAAACCAATGTCTAAATTTTTTCCTTTCTTACCAATAGCAGCGTCACCGGCAAAATCTTTAACCGTAGAAGTATGTGCCTCAATAAATGGTTTGAAAGAAGCTTTGGTAACATCAAGCGGCAATAACAGGTTTTTAGTATAAATAGATTGTGCCCCCTCCATTTTCACATACCATCCTTTATTAAAAAAGACTTTGCTCACCAGGCTCATCGTAAAACCTTCCTGCGGTTTTATCAACAGCGGTGGTGGTGATGCAGAAGTGCTGTCGTCTTTTGCTTTTACGAAATTGATAGCCACTTCATACTTTTCTTCCTTTGCTTTGCCCAGTGAAAACATCCAGTTGCTCCTTTTATAAGCTCCGTTTGTGGCAGGAGGGCCTGTAAAGAAGTTAACACCCTGCTGGGATAGACCCGTAAAAAATTTAATGCTATACGTTCCCGGCCTAAGATCAAATCCGGCACCAAACACTCCGATATCACCAGTGCTCAATTCAGAATAATTTAAATACTGTGTGCCCAATTGCAGTTCTGCCCATTTGTATTTGGGGTTTAATCCAAAACTGTTCATCGGATTGGTGATGAACTGCCCAAAACTTTGTTTGGTGATACCGCTGTAAGGCCCCGCATAGTTGGTGGGCTTCATCGCAAAGTTGAAATTGAACGGCAAGGAGAAGTTTTTCCCAAATTGCATTTGTGGTGAAAAATTAAATCGCACCTGGTTCCAGGGTTTGCGGGGAGAAAATCCTGTCCAGCCTTTGGGTTTTTTACTAAGCCCATAATATTCATAGCTTACTCCGGCTGTGCCGCTGATACTGAAGGGAGGTTTTTTAGTAGCCGTTTCCTGCGCCACAATATCAGTGCAAACCATCACAGCCAGCGTTGTTATCAATATTGTTTTATTCTTCATCGCAGTTTGTTTAATGGTCAGGGAATAATCACAGTTATTTTACAATCACATTGTTTACCGCTGCAGGTGCCGGAAAGGTTATAGCTATAAGTAGTTCCCGGCGTTAAGAAAGTATAACTGTAATTGGGTCCCGTCAATGTGGTGGTGGCACCGGTGTTGTTATTCACCAATTTCACCGTTAATCCTGCTGGTTGGCAGTTTTGTCCTGCCGGAACACATTGAAAGCCGGGGTTGAATGTTACCGGTACATTTCCTGTGAACAGAGTAATAGTTCCACCACAGCTTACAGCTTTACCACCTTGTGGTGCTCCTTCATAATTGAACTTAGGATTCCATTGGCAATTACATTCCGGATCTCCATGTCCGCCACCATCATCATTACCACCACAATCTTTTCCATTGTAAGCTTTGTAGCAGATAACCGTATCGCAGGTAACACAGGCCGTATCGGTAAATGAATATTTCAAACAATATAAGATCGTATCGCAGCAACAGGAGATAGGACTCTTCGGTGGCAAAGGAATCTGGAAATTCAATGGTATTCCATTAGCCCAACTTGCACCAAGGCTATCTTTCCATTCAACCATATGGCTCCATGGTACATTGGCCGGTTGATGGCTCCAGCTTAATGCACCACCGGATGGATTGGTAATATTGCCCATGTTCTTCGGATCTTTCAAACAGATATCACAATCTTTTGCATGAAGCACATGAAAATCAACCAGCGAAACAGATGCTTTCTTTAGTTTGGCCGGACCAACTGTCATCGTTGTATTTACAGAAAGTATATTATTGGCTACGTTTTGTTGAAATGATATTTTCTTTAGAAAATCCCGGCAACAACCTGATGATGGTGGCCAGTCTTTTTCAATTACTTCCAAACAAACCGAATTGCTTTCAACCGGATTCATTTGCGAAGCATTGTTGGCATTGTCAATCAGATCGCAAATCATACCAACAGTATTGCAGGCAAGTTTACCCACCACAGCATTTGCAGGAACAACAACAGGGATGGTAAATGTGAATGAGTTGCCCGGTGCAATATTGGCTGTCAATGAAATTTTTGCATTGTTTGGTGAAAAACTATTGCTCCAGGTGTTGGCAGGCAGGTTACACACTGCCGGAGTGGTCGGCCATCCTGTTTTATGATTCGGGGATGGTGAATATTGTACCGTTGCTCCCGGAACAGTAAATGTTCCCGACGGGAATAATTGAAACTGGCTGTTGCGGGCCGCACAGGTCATAATGGTTTGATCGCCGACAAACGGAAAGCGGTCTATCAACACTACATTACCGATAGTGGTATTACCTGTATTTTTTACAGTTATCTGATAAGTGGCGATGGACCCGGGTGTACCATTACCGCTTGTGCCAAACACATTATCCTTATCCCCTTTCACTAGTTTTTCTACTTCGGCTTTTGGTAAGGCACAAATGGTTACGGTCTGGTTGCAATACATCTGTTGCGAATAATTATTCCCCGTCACCGAATAATTCATTGGATAGCTTCCATAAGGTGCATTTGCATTCACCTTTACTTTAAAACAAATAGTATAATTAGTAGCTCCAACAGGAATGGTTGGAAGGGTCCATTTTATAGTTGTAGTTGGTTGATAAGTTGGGTTTGGGCTAAAGCCGGTATACACATCATTGCCCGGCAGATAAGTTAAAAAGTTTTGCAGCGCAAAATTGACAACTCCTCCTGTTAGGGGAGCAGAGCCATCATTGCGGAATGATAAACAAAGTGTGGCGGTGTCACCGGGTTTCAAACAACCGGCTGGTGAATTTTGCCAGTTACAATTAATGATGGGCTGCTGAACATACACAGCGGTATCATTCACATTTCCTATTCCGGAACCGCAATTATAGCATACCTGGCTGAGACCAGCGGTAGTACAACTGTAAGTCATGTTCGTTGTCATCTGGTAGTTGGCCTGATTAGGAACACCAACGCAAGAGTTGGTAAGGTTGTACCAGTAATAATGACTAATGGAATGACCCGGAAGCAGGTTAGTAATATTGGCTACTGCTTTCTTAAGATAGTTAACGGTAATTGCCGGTCCGGCTATCGTTCCGGTCAATGTACCCGACGATCCTGCAGGTGAAAGGCTGCAATCAAAATAATTAATAGTAGAAGTAACAGATGGTTGACTGGTATTTTGGTTAGTACCGGTTGTTTTTATGTTGGGAATATTATTAGTCAGCGTAAGGTTTAGCGGAGTATTACCGTTATTAGTTACGTCTGTTCTGAAATAAGTATTCGTAGCTACAACGTTTAGTGTAGCAGATGGATTGGATGGAATAACCGCAGGCAATGTATAAGAAGCCGCCGGGTAAGTAATGATGGTTTGATTGGCATTACCGCAGTTCGTTCCTTTTAAAACAATATTGGAGGTAACGGTTCCGGTGTAGTTACAGGGAAGCTTGATCGTATAATAATACATGTAATAACCCCAGGGGTTAAAGTTGGTAGTGTTGGTTGGTGTAAATGTACTTCCGCTAACCAATCCATTGGTTACACTTACTAATGTGCCGATAGAAGGAGTAACAGTAAATACAGGATTAGTAATGGTAAAACAGTTTCCTCCCTGTACGGTTACTAAGAAAGTAACCTCGTAAGAACTTTGTATAAAGCTGGAGAATACATGCATGCCGGTCCAGGTGTTTAATACTTTGCCGAGTATAGTTACTGGTGTGGCATTGGTGGTCAGGGCATTGGATGGGGCACTGATAGTTCCATTAAGTGTTGTGGGAATGTTATTTCCAAAACAGGTAGAAGGGCATAAATAAGAAAAGCATAACATGATCACTCCTGTCTGGTTATTTCCGCCCACCGATGGAAAAGTGTAAGTAATCTTTGTCGTTGTAGCATTCACCACACTTGATACAGGTGAATAAGGAAACGACGGACTGCCGCAGAAGGAAATGATGGTTGGGTTATAGGTTATTTCTATTACCACATTACCGGTGATGTTGCTGTAGTTATAATTAGCATATACCTGAAAGCTGACCCCGGCCGTATAAGGCTGTGTGCCCTGCGGTGCCAATGTTAATCCCACTTGCTGGCTGTTGGCCACCGATGCAGAAAACACCAGTACCGAAGCGATTAATATATGTTGAAGAAATTTTTTCATAAAACAAGTTTTAGTTTTTTACGATTTTGCTGGTTTTATTTCTCTCTTTTTATTTCATAACACTTTATCACCTCACAGGCATGACAGCAAAAATCATAGTAAGTATATCTTATACATATTTTAATTACATCGCCGCAGCAACTAAGGCTGTTCATTTCGGGTACTGCAATTGGTAAAATAAAATTTGGTAATTGCGGTACGGGTAAAGGATTGTTATTATCCGGCACACCCACCTTTTGCCGCTCAATCGTCATATTTGTAGATAGCCTGGCTGGTGTTGGGTCAAGTCTTACAGGGCCGGTTTTTGGATTAAGGCCATTGTTATTTCCGCCACCATTATCTACACCGCCGCCATCATCATGTGGCAGTCCTCCACAATCTTTTATTATTGTACTGTTCCATGTTACTAACCGTGTATAGTCAGGTTTATTAAAAACCGGACCAGTATAACCCGGCAGCGCTGAGCCGGGTGGATAGAAGTTACCATAGTTCTTGCTGTCGAACACACACTTAGCACAGTTGGTATCTTTTGTTTGAGTAATGTTGAAATAAATAATCTCAGCTGTTATTTTTTTAACCTGGTTGGGGTTTAATCCACTGAACGAGCCGATAAGGTTTACTTGTGTGGGGTTACCATTCTTCGGCAAACTCAATGAATCCTTTTCCACTTTTATAGTCATATACCTGCAAGGGTCGCATGGACAGCCCAGTGTATCTGCTTCTACTTCAGTTTCGGTAATGGCATTATCCAAAGCATCCTCTGCCCTTACAAAAAAGCGGATCGTTTTTGCCGTGTCAATACATTTGATGGTACCGGTAAATACCTGGAAGCCGTTGCCGGTAATATTTACGGGTAATGCTGGTGCAAGCCCGGTAATAGTAATAACATTCGTAACACCATTTACCTTATCAACATTCAGTTGTGTTATCTTGACGGTGTTTGCAAGATTATTTTTGATTTTGATATAAACACTTTGTGTTCCGTTAGGATTGCAGCAGCTTACATGCAGGCTGTCAATCTGTATGTCAATATCATTACTTGCAATTTTAAATACAGTGGGTTCGCTGGTTCCTATAACTGACCCTTCTCTTGTAACGGCCTGCACATTCCAGATAAAGTCACACAGGTATGGTGGTTTGCAGGGGCCGCTTAGAAAGCTTCTTAAAATAAATAACCCATCTGTAAGTGCATTAGCCTGGCCATTACCATCTGTGTCTACTGTGTGAAGCGGATTGTTTGACTTCATTGCCTGTGCACTATTTTGCCCCTGCATCAGTTGCCATACTCTTAACCGGTACTTTACAGGTTCTTGTGGTTTGGGTATTAATGGAGTCCATCTGAAGGTTATTTCTTTTTTCGCTTCGGCTAAAGCGATTATTTTTTTGTCCTCTGGAAATACATTGTCCGGGCCTTTGCTTTTCGCATCAACCACACTGAATGTATAAGGTTCGCTGGTGCCATTATTGTTGCCCATTGGTTTGCCACTGCGGTTCAGTGCCTGCACATTCCAGATAAAATCGCAGAGGTAAGGTGGTTTGCAGGGGCCGGTTAATATTCCATTTACCGTTGTCTGTGTAAGGTTCTCTACATCTTTTGTTGCCAATGATGTATTGCTTCTCATGGCCTGCACACCGTTTTGTCCCTGCATCAGTTGCCAAACTCTTAACCGGTAAGTAACTGGCTCTTTTGGTCTCGGCACTAAGGGTGTCCAGCGAAACATCACTACACTTTGTAATTCTTTCTCTGTAAATTTTTTACCATTATCAGGCGTTATCAATGTGGGTGGAGAATATTCAACAGCCGCCTCTTCTACTTTAAACTCTTTACACACTTCTCTGCTGATGGCTACTTTATCAATGTTGAAAAACTGAACACAGATAGTATAGGTTCCTGCTTTCAGTTCGTGGCAGTTGCCTAACATACCGGTGAGGTCCGCGGTGTTAAACACTCTTACATCAAAGGGATCTATCCGTTTCGGCGTGGCAGTTGTATTACCACAGATGATGGCGGGGCCACTTCTTATCTGCAACACCATCATGGGTTCCCTTACCTGTGTACTGGGTACTTTCTGTGCAGTGAGTACTAATGCACCGGGAGTGGAGAGCCAACTGTCAACTGTTCCCGGCAAAGTATTCTTTACGGTGAAGCTGACAATATTAATTTGATTGATTTGACCAGCCTGGCTGTTTGCTATAAGAGCAATGAGTAAGCCTGTCAGTAGTAGTTTCAGTTTCCTCATAGTGAAGTTGTTTTGAGTAGTAGCAACAAGAACTAAAATTTGCCAATGTAAAAATGGGAAATACTAACGATGTTATTTTTCAGTTTGTATAAGCGACGGGGGTGGTTGTATATGCGTGGGGGCGGTGGTAGTAATGGAATTTTACAAGTTTCGTTATAATACTTACTTTTGGCGTTAGTATTTTAACGAACGGGTATGATTATTTCTTTTGGCAATTCGGAGACCGAAAAAGTCTGGGGCGGAGAACGGGTAAAAGGACTTTCAAAAGAAATTCAGGAAATCGGACGGCGAAAACTAAGAATGCTTAATAACTCGGTTGATTTAGCTGATTTAAAGATTCCTCCTTCCAACAGGTTGGAAAAGCTATCAGGAAAACTAAAAGAGTTTTATAGCATACGAATTAACAACCAGTGGCGAATTGTGTTTAAATGGAATGCCGGCAATGCCTCTAACGTAGAAATAATTGATTATCAATAAACAAAATAAAATGGCAAAACTTAAAAATATCCATCCGGGTGAAGTGCTTCAGAAAGAGTTTTTGATCCCTTTACATATTTCTGCCTACCGGTTGTCAAAAGATATTGATATTCCGCAGACCCGCATTTCGGAAATTGTAAAAGGCAAGCGGAGAATTACAGCCGACACCGCATTAAGGCTTAGCAAATACTTCGGCAACTCTGCAAAATTCTGGCTGGGGCTGCAAGATGATTTTGATATTGAAGAAGAAAGGAATGCCAAGGGCTCAATTTTAAATTCTATAAAGACCATAAAACAAAATGCTGCCTGATAAAACGGGGTAACATAACTCTTTTCAAAATTGTTTGTAGATAGCGATAAGAACTTTCATATATTTTTGAGGTGTGCCTATTCACAACCCATTACCCCTTCCTCTTTATCCACTTTTCAAACCTCGCCAAAAAATCTTCTTTTCTCCTGGTAGCCAACGGAATTTCTTTTCCATTTTCCAGTACCACTTCGCCGCCGCTGCCTTTTATATATTCTTTTATGTAGTGGAGGTTAATGATGTATTTATCATGTATCCGGGTAAAGTTATTTTCCGGCAATAATTTTTCATACTCTCCCAACTGTCTTGATACCACAATCTTTTTATCATCACACAAAAAGAAATGAGTGTAGTTGCCGCTGCTTTCACAATACATGATGTCGGCCACTTTTACAAACACCAATCCATTAGTGGTGGACAGCGGAATTTTATCAGGTGCTGCCTGCTTGCTATTCTGCTCCAGCAGGGAGAACAGGTTTTTATTGATACTTTTTTCTTCAATTCTTTTGGTGGCGGTATCAACGGCGGCCATCAGTTTTTCCGCCTTCACCGGTTTGGTAATATAGCCGTTGGCATGGTGTTCAAATGCTTCCACGGCATAATGGCTGTAGGCTGTAACAAATATCACTTCAAAAGAAACCGGTTCCAGTTTTTTTAACAGGTCAAACCCATTGAAGTGCGGCATTTCCACATCGAGGAAAACAAGCTGTGGATGTAGTTCCTTTATTATTTGCAATCCCCTTTTGACCCCGGTTTCTGTGGCCATTATTTTTACTGACGGGCAATGCATCTCCAGCATATTTTGCAGCAGCCTGATATTTTGCGGCTCATCATCAATAATTATACAGCTAATCATGGTTTCAGGTCGGTTGGTATTTTAATGATAATGGTAGTGCCGGTGGCGTCCCCTTTCTCATTCCTTTTATCTATGACTTCCTGCTGAATATTGTAAAGCTCGGCTCTTCGTTTGGAAATAGTCATCCCCCGGCCCTGGTATTCAATATGATTACTGCTTTTCAGCTGCGCTGCTTTCTGACGGCCAATACCATTATCCTCTATTGTACAAACAAGGTATTCTTTTTCAATGATGGCTGAAATAGCTATTTGTCCTTTTTTGTCTTCCAGGAACCGGATTCCGTGGCGAATGGCATTTTCTACATACGGCTGTAGCAGCATTGCCGGAACATAAACATTGTCTTTCTCCGCAACGGCATCGGCTATTATTGTATAATCAAATTTTTCGCTGAAGCGAAGCTTTTCCAGTTGAAGATAATTATCCAGGTATTTTATTTCTTCGGTCAGTGAGATAACGGCAGCATCTGAATTATTAATGGTGCTGCGCATCAGGTCGGCAAACCGGTCTAAGTATGTATCAGCCTGTGCATAATTTTTATCATAAATAAACCCTTTGATGGAATTCAAACAATTAAAAACAAAATGCGGATTGATTTGTGCCTTTAATGCCTGCATTTCCAGTTCGGCGAGTTTTTTTTCTGTCGAAATTTTTTCGATTGCTTTTTGTTGCCGTAGTTTGTTTCTCCGCTGGTTAAAAAATAAAATAGCAGCAAAGCCAGTCAGAGCAAGTATGCCCCAAAACCAACCGCTTTTCCAGAAAGGTGTCTTAATCCGAAAGTTAATGGTTGCAATTTGTAAGGAGGCTGTTCCATCTCTTTTTAAACTGCGTATGCGGATAGTATAATTATCCGGTGGTTGGTTTTGCAATGATAGCACATTGTTATCGGCCCTTATCCAGTCGCTGTTATTAATACTGTATTCAAAAAAGGGGTTGAAGCCGGTAAGGTCAACCGCCGAAAATTCTATCCGGATATTATTTTTTGAATACGGCAATGTGTAAGAAGATAAAATGGCCGTGTCAACATTATTAACCGACACTCTTGTGATGAAAGTAGCAATATCTGCCAGTGGCAATTGCAGGTTCGCCGGCAAATAACTGATGCCGCCGGTGGTGGCCACATATACCGTGTCATTTTTAATCATAATATCATTTACCTGTTCTCCCATCAGCCCATCCGCAGTGCTGAAGTACATATTATTATACACTAATTTTTCATTAACAACCCGGTAGTTTAACCTGTTCAATCCTTTATCGGTGCCAATCCATATTTCTCCCGGTTTGTTGCTATACATTGTTTTGCAAACGGTACCCGGTATGATGGTTCCCAGTGGTATGCCCGCAACTGGTTTATCTTTTTTCAACACCAGCAATGAATCAGAGCTTCGTCCAATCCACATTAAGCCGTCTCTTGTATTTACAATAGAAACGATCCTATATGTAAGTGCTTTGTAAATATTTCCGAAATAAATGAGAGAATCTTTATCCTGGCGGTACAGGCCATCAATAGAACCGATATAAATATGTTGATTATCGTCTGCACCGATTGCCGTAATTCTTTTTATAACACTATCTGTAAACTTTTCCGCCATGAAATTATAAGCAAACAATTGTGCATGGCCGCCCAGTAACATGATGGAGTCATTCAGCCTGTATGCTGCCTTAGTGGATTTGTTGGCTTCCTCTAGAAATGATTTTTTGATAACAAATGATTTTTTATCAATCAAAAAAGAGCCTGTTTGTGTGGCCACATAAATATCCTTTTGTAGCTCCAGTATATTTCTTACCCAGGTGTCTGATTTGTTTTCATTTGTATTCAATATTATTTTTTTCGTACTGTACAAGCCATCGTAGATAAATAACTCTCCTTTATTATTGCCGGCCACTATCTTGTCTGTTTTCAAGACTGCATTAAAGTTCTTTACCATCTCTGCGTTGTCTGTGTAAGACGAAATTCTCTTTTGCTGAATTTTTATCAGCCCTTCGTCTTTGGTAGAAAGCCAATAGTTGCCATTATGGTCTTCGAGTACATTGCGGACGATGATCTCATTAAATATACTATTCTTTAGTTCCAGCGAACCGGCATCTACCCGGTACGTATTTCCGTTGACAGAGGTAACCGCCAGGTCTTTGCCAACACGGCACAGCACTTTTAATAAAAAAGGATATTGCTGTTGCTGAGTAGATATAATTTCGCCATTTGTATTGAAGGTGAATTTTGTTATGCCCTCTGGCTGTAAAATGTATAATGCGTTATCAAAATATTCTGACCAGTTATAATAATGCCCGAAATACTCTGCCCGGGTAATTTTTCCATCTTCCATATATCTCAGCGAGTCACTACACACAATAAGGTATTTGCCGGGCTGATAATCTATGATCTTATCTGGTCTTGGCCTTAGTTTTTCCCCGTATATTTTTTTGTATTTCGTCGTTTTATTATCCTTATAGATACAGAGTGTCCGTTCGTTGTTACAAAAAGCTATGCCACCATGCAATAACACACTGGTGGAGCTGGTGTTACCCATTTCAATCTTGTCCAGTTCAGGGTCGGTGTAATTATTTTCAAACTTGTCTGTTTTATCATTATAATAAGCCGGCTTCTTACGGAACGGCAACACCCACAGCCTGCCGCTGCTGTCAATCATTAACTCTGTTACTTCATTATCCGGCAAACCATTGACGGTGGTATAGTTTTTAAATGTTCTTCCGTCGTACCGGGTTACTCCCGTTTCTCCGGCTATCCATAAAAACCCTTTTTTATCAATAATAGTGCGATAAATAGAGTTGGAGGGCAACCCTTCTTTGGTAGTATATCTGATGATCTGTGGTGTTTGCGAATACAGCCATTGTGTACAGCAACTGCAAAATAAAAGAATAATATACCTGAGACGGAGCCTCATACATATTAAAAGTATAAAAAGAGAAGCAGATTGTAGAAGGAGTTATTCTTCCAGCCTGTTAGTACAGCTAAATTCTGTTTTCAAAAAGTCATCATAGTAATCCGCTTTTTGAAACAAGTTGCGAAAAGAACCGGCTCCGTTTTCTTTGGTCATATCCAGGTCGTATATAATGCAACTGAGTACAATGTTTTGTTTTACACAGCTTAGCACCAGCCCATTCACCCTGAAATTTTCTTCTAATAAAAATTGGTACAACGGTTTAATCTTCGTTGCATCAGTTGGCATCTGGCAGAGATAAGCATCTCCGGCTATAAAAAAATTCTCTGCGTTATAGGTGATTTTAATTTTTGCCGAGCCTTCTTTCACACTCCAGGTATTTACTCCTTCCCTGGCAAGCCGCACATCTTTGCCCAGTTCTTTTAATATTTCTTCAATGGTTTTGGCAGCACCTGTTGCCTCCATTTCTTTTTCGGGTATCTCCGGCAGTTTTGCTTCAGTGCCACAGCTCGGGCAATATTTTTTAGAATCAATATTGTTTTGCGTCACCAAATAACTACAACTAAAACAACGGGTAGAAGCTTGTCCTTTGTTTGGTAAATACATATTCAGGGCTTCCCGTAAATAATTCACCGGTAATGCAAAGCCAAGATTATCGCCGCCTCTTATTATAAAGGAGTTAACTCCAATTATTTCTCCTTTCATATTCACCAATGGGCCACCGCTGTTACCGGGATTAATGGCAGCATCAATCTGTATAAATTTTAATCCGTCTCTTATCCTGTCCACTTTTGAAATTACTCCCTGCGTGGCAGTATAATTCAATCCATAAGGATGGCCGATTGCAACAATGGCATCTCCGTCCTTCATCTGTTCATATTGTCCCAACCGAACGTCGGGAAGTTCGATACCAGCAGGAGCTTGTAAAAAAGCAAGGTCATGTTTTCTATCAGTGTACCAAACCCTCGACAAGGCTTTGTCAAACGCTTTGCCGGCAATTGTTACTTCTGCATCTTCAGCTACTACATGGGCATTGGTAACAATAAGATCAAATTCCTTTACATAAAAACCCGTTCCTGTTCCGCCGCCCGTGGCTATCTGGATGATTGCTTTTTGATATTGTTCTATGATATTTTGTGAATCCATTTTGTCTCCTGTTTTTTGCTGCCACGAATTGCACTAATAACACTAATTGATAAAATTAAATACCAATGTTTGCCTTGGCATAAGAAATCTCTTATTTGTGAAATTGGTGTCATTCGTGGCTAAACTTTATTTCGGGTCCGTATTTAAAAATTCCATTTCGTTGGTAAACGAATAATCAAAATTGAGAAGGTTATCGAAACGAAGATTTTGTGTTTTAAAATCCATCAATGGATACTTGTCTTTCCATCTTTCCTGTATTGCTTTTATCTTTTCGCTTATTTCTTCTGAAGCAAATTGGTTTTTTACCGGATCATAATATCGTTTATATCCTAATGCTGCGAAATAACCGGAATAGTTCACCCTCATGTATAAATGCACAAGCTCCGTTATGGCTTTGGGCAAGCTGTAAGAATATTGGCAATAGGAAATGCCATACTCTGCAATTTGCGTAGCGATAAAAGGGTAATTATTATCCCTGTACCACACCAGGTTCTGGTTGGCTCCATGAATGGAGTCGGCAATTGTTTTATACTGCTGCGGCGCCACTATCGAAAATGTATATTTTGAGCGGAACAAACAGTCAAACACTTCTTCCTTCGGCTTTGCCTGCATTTTTTTAAACTCATCTATCATGTCCCGGTTTTTTTCTACCATCGGTCGTTCGTCTTTTTTAAAATAGATGCCGGTAATTTTCTCCATGTCATACAATAGTTTTCCCTCTGGCGTTATCAAATAATCAATCTTATAAATTAATACCATCAACATATAAGCATTGCTACTGCAAAACTTATCCGGATCCAACGGGCTGATAGTGTCCAGTGTTTCCTTTATCCATTTTTGCAGGTATTCATACTTCACTTCCTTTTCAGCTTCCGGAATAACGACGATGTGTTCGTTGTCGGTTGTTTCGAGCATAGTAAAATCCTGTACCAGCAGGTCGTCCTGTTTATCTGCCTTGGCTGACAATTCTTTCAGTCCATAATATAATTTGCTGGGGCTGGCGGTTGCTATATCACTGTCGAAGCTCATGCACAGCCTGTCGTTATCTAATGCAAAACGACTGTAGTATAAATTGAAATTCATTTCCAGGAGCCGCCTCATTACCGGTACCGATGGTTGTGGCATACGGGCCAGGGTCACTTCCGCTTTCAGCACTTCATTATTAAAATGGCCTCTTACTATTTTCGATCCCTGGTATAGGTGAAACCGGCCTTCGGCACCGTTACGTTCATACACTACGTTTTGTGCAGTATCATCCCGCAGGTATTCAAAAAAGGCATCAATACTTTCTATGTATTTTTTTTCTTTGTATAAGGTGTCTGCATCTGTCCAGCGGCTTACTTTAGCCACCGGTTTATTATTATCAGAATAACGACCAAACTGAATGTCAGGCCCCGCCTGAGAATCTTCTTTTTTTTTACTCCAGCCAAATAGTTTTTTGAACATTTCTTCCGTTTTGAGGAAAGGCAATATACAAAAGAAGCTGCGAGTTGCAAGCCATCAGAAATCTCAGGGCAGACGCATTAAAATCTGTCTAAGTGAAAAAGGGAACACTGATGACACGTAAAGGGCGGATAAATCTGTGATTATCCTTTAGTCACGCAAATAGGTGCTTTAAATCTCTGAATAGAAAAAGAAAACAGTGAAATCCGATAGCTATCGGATCTGTTCAATCTGTGTCATCCGTGTGCTATTTTTTCGATGCAAAAGATGTGTCCACACGATAGGAAATAATCGGGGCAGGCTGTGTGCTGTTCTTTGCCTTAAATTTTAATGCGTCTGCCCTGTCAGAAATCTACCCTTTTCTGCCTGGTTTGAAGTATTCCACCGCCGTCTTTTAGGTGTTGGCTGTAAACTAAAAATCAGTAGTTTCGCCTCAAACCGATTGACGATGAAATGAGTGTAAAAAAATTTTCAGGCAATTTGTTTACCCGGCGAAGAAAATTTTTTGTCCCGAATTCCATCTGACCAAAAAGAACAATAAAAACCATACAGATGAAGTTTATTGCCTCCTCCTCTTCTTTATTGAAACAATTGCAGCATATTTCTGGTGTTATTAACGCCAATACTGTGTTACCAATACTGGAAGACTTTTTGTTTGAAGTAGAAAAAAACAAACTGACAGTAGTGGCTACCGACCTGGAAACTGTAATGAGGGTTCAGTTGGATATTGAAGCTAAAGACAGTGGCAAAGTTTGTATCCCGGCAAAAATCCTGATGGATTCATTAAAGAATATTGCCGACCAGCCGCTGACTTTTAACATTGATAAGAATTTCGGTATTGAAATAACCAGCGACAATGGTAAGTATAAAGTGATGGGTGAAAATCCTGACAACTTTCCAAAAGAACCGGCGGCAGACGATACCACTTCTTTTACCATGACGGCTTCTGCACTGATTACTGCTATCAACAAAACATTGTTTGCTACCAGCAACGATGATTTGCGGCCGGCTATGACAGGTGTTTTCTTTGAACTGGATAAAAAAGGATTGCAATGTGTGGCTACGGATGCACACCGGTTGGTTCGTTATAAAAGAACCGATGTAAAATGCCCGAAGGCAGATTCATTTATCGTTCCCCGCAAGCCGCTAAACCTGGTAAAAACGGCTATCCCTTCGAATGAAGATGAAATAACGGTGAGCTATAACAGCAACCATCTTTTTGTAAAACATGGCACTACGCAAATGAGTTGCCGCCTGATTGATGCCCGTTTCCCGGATTATAAAGTGGTAATACCAACAGACAATCCTTATAAGTTAACGGTCAACAAAAACGATTTTCAAAGTGCCTTGCGCCGGGTAAGTGTGTTCAGTAATAAAAGCACCAACCAGGTGGCCCTAAGCATTAGCGGCAGCGAATTACAACTGGCTGCACAAGATGTTGACTTCAGCTTTGAAGGTAACGAAAGAATGAAGTGTCAATACAACGGCGAAGACCTGATGATTGCTTTCAATGCCCGGTTCCTGATAGAAATGCTCAATGCAGCAGACAGCGATGAAATAAATATGGAATTATCAACGCCTACTAAGGCCGGTATCATCAAACCAACCGACCTTGATGAAAATGAAGAAATGCTGATGCTGGTAATGCCATTGATGCTGAATCAATAAAACCCCTATCTCCTAAAGGGGCGTTACAATCTTTCAAAGAATCTCTCTTTTACTAAGGGAGGTTTTTTTGCCTGTATCATTTTTCTGCGCCGGATAATCCATTCAGCTACGATTAAGTTACCTACCCAGCCAAGCCAGGCCACCACCCGGTACACATCCATTGGTGGCAATGTTACAGTATTGGTGATGGCATATTTCCAGGCCCGTAATGTTAAGGCAGATAAAGTAAGAGCATAGCTTCTTATCATGTAATTGCGGTGAGACTTGAAGTTTTTTTGTTTTGCTTTGATTAAAGCCATCGCCGTAAAATAAATCCACAAAACAGCTAATAATACAAACGCAATTCTTGAAAATAATCCGCCATTGGCAAAAAACCCCATTATTAATCCGGCCGGGCCGGTAACGAGTAAAACATCTGCCACATAAATATAACCGAGTGTGCGGTGCAGCCGGGGATTACTCTTTAACAGTCTTTTTGAAAATTGGGTAAAACCTGCAAACAGCACCCACATACTGGCATATACATGTATAAAGAAAGCCACCCTCCATTGGTCAATATCAATGTATTGCTGCTTTATTCGCAAAAAGCCCACATCCGTGTTATAGGGTATATAAGCCATAGTGATAGAGGCCATCAACCAGCAGAAAAAAGCCAGTGTAAGCAGCAATGCGGCATTCCAAATGTTTGTCCGGGTTAGAATTTGTCTTAATTTTAAAAACAATACTATTATCAACCTCAACAAATTTAAACCTTTCGCCATGAGAAAATTTTTGTTCCTCTTTGTAACAGCCAGCCTGTTACTTTCTTGTAACAATGATAAAAAAACTGCTGAGGCTCCTGAGCAGTCCAATGAAAAGGCTGATGCCACCACTTCAACATCTGCATCTGCCACTACAGAACTAAAACAAACCCCTTTGCAAATTGCCTCCAAGCCGTATGAAAAATTGCTTGGTTCTTATGTAGGGCCATTTGGCACTAATAAAATAACAATGCTTATTACCGCCGTTGCAGGCGATTCAGTAGTAGGCCGCACCATTGTTGGCGGAAACGACCGTCCTTACCGGGGTTCATTTAAGCAAAATGGCAGCCTGTTTTCCTTCAATGGAAAAGAGCCGGGCGACCATAAAGATGATGGCGAATTTAATTTTGCCATTGATGAAAAATCTCCTGATAAGCTACAAGGTTCCTGGAAACCATTCGCAAAAGGCCGGCCGGGAAAAGAATATGCACTTGATCGCCGCAAGTTTCAATATAACGCTGCGGTGGGTACTTTTCCCGAAGCTTCACAAAGATTGCTGAAGGCCGCCGATTTGGAAAATATGATGAAAGAGGATCTTGAGTTTATGCGCAACGAAATATTTGCCCGCCACGGTTTTTGTTTCAACAGAAAAAATATGAGGCAGATGTTTGAAATGGAAGACTGGTATGTGCCGAACACTGTTGACATCCGTGGTTTTCTAACCGCAGTAGAAAAGAAAAATATTGAACTCATCAAACGGTATGAAAAATACGCTGATGAGTATGGTGATGAATACGGCCGTTGATAATTTATAATCATAAGCCCCGGAATTTCTTCGGGGCATTTATTTTTAAAGTATGGACTTTGTTCTTCTCAATTCATATAATAATTATATAGAAGCACATATTGCCAAAGGTGTGCTGGAAGAAGAGGGCATAAGCTGCTGGCTGAAAGATGAAAATACGGTAACAATTGACCCCATTCTTACCAATGCGGTTGGCGGCATTAAAATAATGGTGGCAAAAGAAGATGCTGAGAAGGCCTGGGAAATTTTAACCCAATTGAAAAAAGAACAAAGGCTGGCGGTTGTTTGTCCGGCATGTGGTTCGCATAATATTGAGCTGGTCAGCACTCCCCGAAAACCGATAAACTGGCTCAGTGCCATTTCTACTTTTTTTATAGGAGATTATGCGTTGACGGTGGAAAAAGTAAATCATTGTTTTGATTGTAAACATGAATTTCCCGAAGTTGAACAAGATGAGGCTGGTTAAAACAGTTTTCTTATTTTTCCTTCGTAACTTTTGACAGTAAACGACTTACCATGTGGGATAACCTTCTTCAACATTTCCAAACATTAGAACAGCGGCCGCTGGAACGTATGGCTATTCTTGTTGGCGGTCTTTTGTTGTTCTGGATCATTGAAGGTGCAATTCCTTTGCTGCCGTTGCGGTACAAAAAAAATAAAGTCCGCCATGCCGGGGTGAATTTTGTTTTTACCGTCATCCATCTTGTCATACATACCGGTCTTGCTGTATTAATTGTGATGCTTTCCGACTGGTGTTTGCAGAATCGTTTTGGGTTGGTATACTGGTTTAATGCCGGGGTAATAATGATAATTGTAATAGGTGTGCTGGCTCTTGATTTCAGCAGTTGGCTGGTTCACCTGGTAATGCATAAAGTTCCGTTGTTGTGGCGGTTCCATCTTATTCATCACAGTGATACGAATGTGGATGTAACCACTGGCCTCCGACATCATCCCGGCGACAGTTTGTTGCGGGGTATTTTTTTTATCCTGCTTATTTTTATTTCCGGCGCACCGATGTATAGTGTAATGATCTATCAGACAATGGTGGTGCTTTCCACCGCATTCACTCATGCTAATATTAATTTGCCAAAACGAATAGACAAGGCCCTCAGTTATGTGCTGATTTCCCCCAATATGCATAAAGTGCATCATCACTGGAAGCAGCCCTATACTGATACTAATTATGGTGCCGTGTTTTCCATCTGGGACAGGCTGCTCGGTACTTTTGGAAAATTAGATACCAAAGAAATCCGCTATGGGCTTGACAGGTACTACCCCGGTGAAAAAGATGAAGATGTAATCAGCCTCCTGAAAAAACCATTTCAAAAATTGGACGCTTAATCAATCCTACAACGATTTTATATGAGAAATTTTTTTTACTGGCACTGCTTATCGTGTCATTAAGTGCTTCCGCACAACAAATGGACGTACCCATGTATGTGGCTGCCAAAACAGGATTAAGCATGCGGGAAAAGCCAGATGCCAATGCTAAGGTGCTTGATAAAATCCCTTACGGAACAAAAATTTTTCTGATAGATGAAGATGGTGCCTGGAAAGATATTATTACCGAAGGGCTAACGGGCTATTGGAGAAAAGTAAAATTTAATAATAAGAGCGGCTATATCGTTGACAGTTATTTATTTCCCTGGCCACCGCCAAAACTGGCTACTGTAAAAAAAATGAAACAATACCTGGCACAGGTGGCGGCACCATTTGGCCAGAAATTGGTAACCCGGTTGGGAACAATGGCTCAGCTTAATGAAAGCGGATGGGAATTAAGCAAACAGTTTTACAAAAACGGGGCTGCATACCAAGAGTTTCTTGCTTATGAGTATGGTTCTACACATTACTTCTTGCCTGGTTTTACTTTGCAGCAGCGATTTTTGCTTTGCCGCCTTATACCTGGATTCAAAGAAATTTTTGGAGAAAAAGATGAGTTTCCTGCCGCCAGTAAGAAGTTTAAAAAGGGAGAACTTGAATATGAGATAGAACTTCGAAAAAAAGTTGATGAGCCTGAATACTCCGGGCCTTTCACCATTGAAAAAATAAGGATGGGATTTGCGGATGGAGCCGACTATCAATTTCAAATGTACATAATAGAAAATCAGCTGGTCATATCTTTCAGCGCAGGAGTGTAGTTTTGCAGCATGAAGAAAATCGCTATGATTCCTGCCCGGTATGCCGCCAGCCGGTTTCCCGGAAAGCTGATGCAGTTGCTCGGTGGCAAACCTGTTATCCGGCATACGTATGATGCAACAGTAGGTACTGGTTTGTTTGATGACGTAATAGTAGTAACTGACAGCGAAATAATCTTTACAGAAATAATGGCTGCCGGTGGTAATGCCATCATGAGCAAATTTGAACATGAAAGTGGAAGCGACCGGATTGCGGAAGCCGCAGCAGATATAGATGTTGATATTATTGTAAATGTGCAGGGGGATACACCGTTTGTAAAAAAAGAACCTTTAGACAAATTATTGCAGCAGTTTGATGATGATTCGGTGCAGGTGGCTTCGATGATGCAGGTGCTTACCAAACAAGAAGAAATTGAAAACCCCAACTTTGTAAAAGTGGCGGTTGATAATAAAATGAATTCTCTTTTCTTTAGCCGCTCCGTTATTCCTTATCCGAGAGATAAAGAGGTGGCCACTATCTACTACGAACACATTGGGGTGTATGCTTTTCGCAAACAGGCCCTCATGAGTTTTACTAATTGGCCGATAAGTATGTCAGAGGCTGCTGAAAAAATTGAGTGTCTTCGATATTTGGAAAATGGTATTCCACTCCGCATGGTAGTGGTTGATTATATGGGGGTGGAGATTGATACACCGGAAGATTTGGAGAAAGCAGGAAAGCTGTTATAATCATATTTCCGGTCAGCGCAATGCTTTGATGTGTATTTCTTATGGTGATATTAATGTGCAATAGCCGGAATAACTCTTCATTCTTTGCTATCTTTCTATCCTAAACCAACGATTGCCGTATGAATAAAAACAAACTGCTTAGCTGGAGCATAGTCGCTGCTCTTGCCGGATTTATTTTCGGGTTTGATACCGTTGTAATTTCCGGGGCCAACTTACCCATCAAAGAGTTATGGCACACATCTCCTTTGTTTCATGGTTTTTTTATTATGTCAATGGCATTGTGGGGAACGGTGGTAGGCGCTATGTTTGGCGGTATCCCCACTGAAAAATATGGTCGTAAAAAAGTACTTTTCTGGATTGGGATATTTTTTGCCGTTTCTGCATTCGGCTCTGCCCTTGCGCAAGACCCTTATACTTTTTCATTTTTCCGTTTCATTGGTGGCCTGGGTATTGGTGTTTCATCGGTGGTTGCCCCAACTTATATATCAGAGATTTCAACTTCTAAGATAAGAGGGCGACTGGTTGCTATGTACCAGTTCAATATTGTATTCGGCATATTGATCGCTTTTCTTTCCAATTATTTTTTACAGGGTGTCGGTGGTGAAAATGATTGGCGGTGGATGCTCGGTGTATTAGCCATTCCTTCGCTTATTTACACCATTATGGTAATAAGAATTCCAGAAAGTCCAAGATGGTTGATCACAAAAAAAAATGATACTGCTGCTGCAAAAAAAATATTGACACAAATGGGAGTGGAGGATACGGATGCAGAAATTGCTTCCATCATTGCCAGCAACAAACATGTTGAAACAACAGGTGCTAAATCCTCTCTCACAAATAAAAAATACCGCAAGGTTATTTACCTCGCTTTTATGATTGCATTTTTTAACCAGCTATCCGGTATTAATTTTATTCTATATTACGCTCCTGAGATTTTAGAAAATGCTGGTCTTGCTGCCAAAGAATCATTACTAAACTCTATTGCCATCGGCGGCACCAATTTGGTTTTTACTTTCGTTGGCCTTTATCTTATTGACCGTCTTGGTAGAAGAACATTATTAATAATTGGTTCATTCGGATATATATTAAGCCTTGGGTTGGTAGCATGGTCCTTCTATTCTCATGCCGGTGCCGGATTTTTATTAATGTCATTAATGATATTTATAGCAGCACATGCCATAGGACAAGGTGCAGTTATCTGGGTATTTATTGCTGAAATATTTCCCAATAAAGTCAGGGCAATGGGCCAATCATTCGGTGCCAGTGTGCATTGGGTCTTTGCCGCTATCATTACATTAATTACGCCGGTGTTCCTCGACAGGAATGATGGGTTGTTAAAAGATAATCCCTGGATAATATTTGCTTTTTTTGCGGGCATGATGGTTCTGCAACTTATCTGGGTGTTCACAAAAGTTCCTGAAACCAAAGGTGTGTCCTTAGAAGAATTGGAAAAGAAATTGATTGTTGAATAAATTTTATTTCTAAAAGCGTAGCATGAAAAATTCATTTTTTGTTTTGTTGCTTTGTTTTTCTTTAAACGCATTTACACAAATTAATAGTTTATATAAAGAACAATTCCGCCCACGGTTCCATTTTTCACCAGCAGTAAATTGGTGCAACGATCCCAATGGTCTGGTGTATAATAATGGCACCTATCATTTATTTTACCAGCATAATCCTTTTGGCAATGTATGGGGGCACATGACATGGGCCCATGCCACCAGCAAAGACCTTGTTCACTGGAAACATTTACCTGTTGCTATTGCAGAAGAAAAAGATACCATGATTTTTTCCGGCACCTGTGTGGTAGATAAAAATAATACAAGCGGCTTTGGAAAAAATGGTTCAATTCCAATGGTAGCAGTTTACACTGCTCATATTGAAAATGTAAACCAATCGCAGCACATTGCCTATAGTTTAGACAATGGCATCACCTGGACAAAGTATAATAAAAATCCGGTGCTTGATTTAGGAAAAAAAGATTTCCGTGACCCGAAAATTTTCTGGTATGGGCCAAAAAATTATTGGGTAATGGCATTGATGTTTCCGGTGGAGCATTTTGTGCAATTCTATTCTTCTAAAAATTTAAAAGACTGGAATCATTTAAGTGATTTTGGTCCGGTAGGTGATACGGCAGCCGTATGGGAATGTCCTGATTTAACACAGGTGCTTATTGAAGGACAGCCCGGAAAAAAGAAATGGGTATTGCAGACCTCTCAAAATGTTTCCATGCAATATTTTGTTGGTGAGTTTGATGGTAAAACATTTACCAATGAAAACCCGGTGAATAAAATTGTTCGTCCCGATTACGGACCTGATTATTATGCGGCCATTGCCTGGAACCAGTTGCCTGCTGCACATTTACCAACGGCTATCGGCTGGATTAATAACTGGAAATATGCCAATGATATTCCTACTACACCATGGAAAGGGGCTATGTCTTTACCAAGAACCATGAGTGTAAAAAAGATTAAAAACGATTGGGTGTTGTTGCAAAAACCGGTTGATGCTTTAAAAACATTGCGCAGCAATCCAATAGAAATAAAAAATACCGGCGTTACTAGTAAAAGGAGTTTGTCCCGAAAAACGCAACAACTGGAAATGCTGTTAAGCTTTGAACCTTCTGCCGCTAACAGCGGCGTCAGGCTGGCAGTGGGCAACAATAGTTATTTTGAAATTGGGTATGATGCTATAAAGCAAACAGTTTATATAGACAGAAGTAAAACAGAACAAACAGGATTTAATAAAAATTTTTCCTCTCTTAGCCGTTTTGAAGCACCTGTTTCCCTAAAAAGTAAAAAAATGCAACTGCATATTTTTTATGACCATAGTATCGTCGAAGTTTTTGTAAACGATGGTGAAGTTGTTTTAACAGCACAATTATTTTCTTCCGAAAGCAATAGCGGTATAGAGCTATTTAGCAATGGTGGCCGGTCAACTATTGTATTCCTGAAAATGTGGGATATAAAGTCTATCTGGTAAAATCTGTTTCCTATAAAGCCACAAAGAACACTGCCCGGCCAACAAACTTTAATAAAGTTGGATTTGTTTTTTCCACTGTGGAAAAGGGTTTTTGTCTCTTAGCTGGAGCCCTGTGTTTACTCCGTGTTAATCTGTGGCCAATCTGTATTCTTCGTGTCAATTAGTATTCATTCGTGGCTAACCCTGTATTTATTTCATGTAATTTCGTAACCAAATTTCTTTTCATGGCTTTTCGCAATTTTAAAATGGTCGGCTATGTAGTGTATGGCCGCGGTTCGTTTAATCAGTTAGATGAAATCATTGCCCCGCATCGCAAAGAAAACAGGCCAATGGTTTTTTTGGTTGACCATTTCTTCTCCGCAGAATCCGGTGGCAATGACAAACCATTAATCAACCGTATTCCCGTTCGGGGAAACGATAAAGTAATTTTTGTTGATGTTACCTATGAACCCAAAACCACTTATGTAGATAAACTGGCGCAGCAACTAAAAGATGAGTTTGGAACTGTGAGTGGTGTTATCGGAATTGGTGGCGGCTCCACCATGGATTTAGCAAAAGCCGTTTCGCTGATGATGAAAAATCCCGGCTCTTCAGCCGATTACCAAGGCTGGGATTTAGTGCAACATGCCGGTGTATACAAAGCCGGTATCCCGACACTAAGCGGTACCGGTGCCGAAGTTTCCAGAACAACTGTATTAACCGGGCCAACAAAAAAACTGGGAATGAATTCTGATTTCACTCCTTTTGATCAGATCATTCTTGACCCGGAGCTCACGGCCAATGCTCCTGCCAATCAACGATTCTATACCGGCATGGATTGCTATATACATTGTATTGAAAGTTTGGAAGGAACTTATTTAAATGAATTCAGCAAAAGCTACGGTGAAAAAGCATTGCAACTTTGCCGGGATGTGTTTGTGCATTCAAGCGAATGGATAAATGATTGTGATGATAAACTGATGATGGCTTCGTATGCAGGTGGTATGAGCATTGCATACTCACAAGTGGGTGTGGCTCATGCGGTAAGCTATGGTCTTAGTTATTTACTCGGCACGAAACATGGTATTGGCAATTGTATTGTGATGAATCACCTCGAAGAATATTATCCGGAAGGAGTAAAAGAATTTAAGCACATGGTGGAGAAAAATAAGATTGAAATTCCTGTTGGTATTTGCAAAGGATTAAGTGACAATGATTTTGAGAAAATGATAAATGTTTCTTTGGGTATGAAACCGCTGTGGGAAAATGCACTCGGCAAAGACTGGGAAAAGATAATGACGAGAGAAAAATTGAGGAAACTGTTTGAGAAATTATAGAATCACTGTTTGTGGGATTATAAACGGATTTTGAGGAACCTGGAGACTGGTTTCTTTTTTATTAGAGTGCTAATTTCTCTTATAGAAAGTATCTTTTCCACTTTGTATTGTTTTAAATAAGATAAATGCTGCAGATTGGGCAGGTGTGATAGTGTAACCACACTTTACAACAAACTCAATAATGACATTTTCATTCCAAATGTTTGTTGTTGTAATGAACCGGAAACGTAGGATTAATATATCTATTTCTTCACTGCTGTAGCATTATCCTTCCATCTCCATAAATGTACACAGGCATAGGTCCGATATGGGCTCCATTTAGCAGACAGCCGCAACATCTCCTCCTTTAGTTTTTTCTTATCGCTCTTGTCTATTTTATATAAACTGATCATTGCATTTTGAATCCCAAGATCATCTACAGCAAACACATCTTCCCGGCCGAGGGCAAACATCAGCAGCATTTCTACCGTCCATCTTCCTACTCCTTTAATTACAATCAAATAATCAATCACTTCTTCGTTACTCATTCTGGCCAGCTTCTTTGCATCCATACCAAAGTCAATTTCAAACTGCGCTACATTTTTTATGTAACTCACTTTATTATTGCTCAATCCAATACCTCTTAATGTTTCGGATGGTGTAGCCAGTATTTGTTGTGGTGTTGGTTCTTTGCCGGCATACAGTGTAATAAACCTTTTGTAAATAATATCTGCTACTTTGGTTGAAAGCTGCTGGCTCATTATGGAAGCACATAGATAGATGCAAAGGTTCTTTCGTTTCTTTAAGTGGTGTGGCTCGCTGTTTTCAATCAGCCTCTTTAATTTTTTGTCTTTGTAAAGATGTGCCTGGTAGGCCATTTTTATTTATTAGAAATGGAAATTAGGATTTAATCAGGAAACGGTACGGATAAGATATGCTACTCTTTCAGGCATCTGCCCATTGTTTAAAGTCAGCGACCCGGTCTCTGCTTACCAGCATATCTTCCTGGTTGGTAACACATTTTACCGTCAACTTCAGGCGGCTGTTATAATAGGGCTTAACCTGTTGAATGGCATCAATGGAAACAATAAAACTCCGGTTGAGCCGGAAAAACTGTTGAGGATCCAGCTGCTCTTCCAGGCTGTCCATAGTATGTTCTACCACATAGCGGTTGCCTTCCTTATCTACCAGGTACACAATTTTATTATCCGCCTGGAAAAAACAAATATCCATTGTATTAATAAAAAATAACCGCTGCCCCACTTTTCCGAGAAAGCGTTTTTTATATCGCTGCCCTCTCAACTCCGGCAGCATTGTAGTAAAATCAATGGCCGAAAAAGTAACAGAAACGGATTTTAATTTATTGATAGCCGTTGCCAGTGCCTCTCCTGTTACTGGTTTCAGTATATAATCAATACTGAACATTTTAAATGCTTCGAGTGCATATTGATCATAGGCGGTGGTAAAAATAACCGGCTTATTATAACTTACTTGTTTGAATATTTCAAAGCTATGTCCATCAGAGAGGTGGATGTCCAGCAGCAATACATCCGGATGGGCACTCTTTTTCAGGTATTGTACTGTTTCTTCAATGCTTTCCAAACAGGCAATTACTTCTATGGAAGCATCATATTCACTTAGTAATGTTTGCAATCTTTCAGCAGCCAGTTTTTCATCCTCCACAATTATCACTTTCATACGGATCAGTTTAGGTTTAACAGGGGCAGTGTTACTTCAAAAGTTGTTACCGTTTCCTTTACTTCAATTTCCCGGCCGCTGATCAGTTCATACCGCTTGCGGATATTCTGCAGCCCGATTTTAGTAGAAGGTTCCCCGGTTTGCCGCAACTGCAGATTATTGGAAACGATCATCGTATTGTTTCCATTGGCATGAATATAAATATGCAGCGGTTTATGGCGGGAAACAATATTATGTTTAATAGCATTTTCAATCAGCATCTGCAAAGCAGCCGGCACCACATGATAAGACTTATAATGCTCCGGTATATTGAGAGATATAGTAAGCCCCTCATCAAATCTTTTTTTCAACAAAAAAATATAGGGTTGAACAAATTCCAGTTCCGAACGAAGCTCCACCAGCTCTTTTTCCTGGTTATTCAATATGTAACGGTACACTTTTGAGAACTCTTCAATAAAATGATTGGCTTCCGGGTTATCTTTTATTACCATTCCCGAAAGTACGTTCAGGTTATTGAATAAAAAATGCGGGTTAATTTGGTTTTTTATTAATTGTATCTGCGCTTGTGCACTGGTACGGCGGAGTTCTTCCGCTTCAGCCCATTGACGCTTATATTCTTTTAAGAAAAATAAAATTGCATTTATCAGGTGAAAAAATAAATTGATAAGACTGGCGTAGATAATGTTCAGTTTATAAGGATTACTGTTTTGTTGCCAGGTATAACCATGAATAATATTACCTACCAGGTACACTACCAAAAAAGCAGCAACAGGGGCTACAACATTGCCCGCCAAAAAAAAGAAGCCAAGAAAACGGGTTTTATTTTTCGGTGTTAAAAACCGCTTTCTGAAATAAGGCTTAATAAGCCGGTTGCCCTCCCATGTTAAGAAAGTAATTCCCGTAATTGTGAGCAGTGCATAATACCATTCTATTTCAATATTGAAATAATGATACACATCGCATAAAGCTGTATTTAAAAAAGTGTACAGCGATAAAATGATGATGAAAAGATAGCGGTATCGGTGATTGAATAACATAAAACCTGTATTAAAACAGTCCCGTTTGCAATAATTACAAACGGGACTGAAAATAGTTTTTCAAAGGGCACCTGGGTACTATGTTTTATGGTAAAATAACCCTGTCAATAATATGCACCACACCATTTGTCTGTACAAGGTTCACCCCGGTTATTTTTGGCCAGTTAGCAGCGGCAATTCCATTTCCGGCACCATATACTACAGGCCCGGTTAAGTTGATAGTTAGCCTCTTGCTGGCATCTGCTCCGGTCAATAATGTATTTACGTTTCCGGCCACCAAATCAGAGGAAAATACCCTTGCACCTACTGCATGATGGAGGATAATATTTTGCAAGGCAGCAACAGGAACAGCATCCAACGATGCATTTGTTGTAAATCCGCTTCTGGCAAATGCGTCATTATCCGGAACAAAAACGGTAAACGGACCTGCACCATTCAGGGCAGCAGCAATATCAGTACCACCACCAGTCCTTACCCGGTTAATTGCATATAACAACCTTGAAAAATTAGGATTAGCAGCTACTGCTCCGGTAATTGTAACGGAAGGCGGAATTAATACCCTGTTTATTACATGGATAACTCCATTGCTGGCACTCACATCAGCGGTAACCACTTCCACCCCATTGATATAGGCTTTTCCTCCGTTCAATTTGGCAAACAGCCTGGGGCCTGCACCCGTTGTAGCATATGTTGCCGATTCAATTCCCGCTGTAGTAATTGCACTGGAAGGAACAACAGCTGTTAACACATGATAGTTAAGTACCGCTTTAAGTAAGTCGAGAGTTGGACCAGTTGTTATGGCATTTATTTTTGCTTCTGTATCCAGATCAGGTATACCATCACCAGTAATATCTAACAGGCGAAATGCATCATCGTTAGGAGCAAAAACAGTAAGATTAGAAGTAGTACCCAGCAGATTCGCATAACCCGCCTTTATTACAGCCGCTTCAAGCAAAGTAAAATTAGCCCCGTCAACGACTGTCTGTGTAATTGTTTTAGGTTGATTAACAGGGGGTTCTTCATCCTTTTCACAACTAGTGATAACCAACGGCAAGCTTAAGGCCAGAAATAAACCGGCTTTTTTAAAGAAGTTTTTGAGTTTCATAATTGATTATTTTTTGTTTAATCATAATAACATACCCCTGAAAGAAAGGGAATGGTTGGGGGAGTGAATTGTAAGTATTGCGGAGCCAGTCGCAGTTTTCCGGGAGCTAAATTGTCTAAGAAAAAATGGCTGGGGCAATAAAAAACCCGTTGAGCCGGGGGGCAAAACGGGTAAATGGTTCAGATAGATTTCTTATTCCAACACCCAGCTCATTTCCCCGCCCTTCTCATCTTTGAGGCTGATGCCGAGCTCAGCCAGCTGGCTCCTTATTTTATCAGACGTGGCAAAATCCTTTTTAGTCTTCGCCTCTTTGCGAATGTCTATCAGCAATTGCATCACCCCTTGTAGTTTGGCATTATCAGCTTCATTCACTGCTTTTAATCCAAACACATCTTCAAGGTAGCTTTTAAATTTTGATTGCATCAATGTCAATGTATTCGCAGATAAAGCTGAAACGGCTATTGTTTTATCTTTTATTGAATTGATAATGGGTACCAGTTCAAACATACTGGCCAACACCCTGGCAGTGTTAAAGTCATCACTCATATGTTCGTCAAACGCTGCTATCAACTCTCTTACTTTTATATCAAGGTCTGTGTTTATGCTGTTGTCGTTAGTAGTAATGGGAACAAATGCGGCCAGCGTTTCATACGCCTCCCATAAACGTTTCAAACCTTTTTCCGCCGCCTGCAATGCTTCATTGCTAAAATCTAATGTACTGCGGTAATGAGTTTGCAGCATAAAGAACCGGACATTCATCGGGGAATAGGCTTTCTCCAGCATTGGATGTGAGCCGCTGAATAATTCTTCTGGCAAAAATCCATTGCCAGCACTTTTACTCATTCTTACTCCGTTCACCGTAAGCATATTAGTATGCATCCAATAACGAACAGGAGATGTTTTGTAACAAGCCTGCGATTGTGCAATCTCGTTGGTATGATGTGTAGCTGCCAGATCCATTCCGCCACCATGTATATCAAATTGCTTTCCGAGATATTTTTCACTCATAGCTGAGCATTCAATATGCCAGCCCGGAAAACCCATGCCCCACGGTGATGGCCATTGCATCAGATGTTCGGGCCCGGCTTTTATCCAAAGTGCAAAATCGAGCCGCCCCTTTTTTTCATCCTGCCCGCCAAGTTCTCTTGTTCCTTCCAGCAAGTCTTCCAATTTTCTGTTGGTGAGTATGCCATACGGTTTTTCTTTGTTATACTTTTCTACATCAAAATAAACAGTGCCGTTTACTACATAAGCATAACCATTATCAATGATCTGCTGCGCCATTTTAATTTGCTCAGTAATATGACCGGTGGCAGTGGGTTCGATAGTTGGTGGCTCATTGTTAAACATCTCCATCACTTTATGAAAGCCTACGGTATAGCGTTGCACTATTTCCATTGGCTCCAATCGTTCCAGCCTTGCTTTTTTGGAAAACTTATCATCCCCTTCATCCCGGTCGCCTTCCAGGTGGCCGGCATCGGTTATATTTCTTACATACCTGACTTTATACCCCAGGTATTTGAGATAGCGGTAAATAATATCGAAAGAAATAAATGTTCGGCAGTTGCCAAGGTGTACATCGCTGTAAACGGTAGGGCCGCACACATATAGACCCACATGGTCGGGGGTAATCGGCTCAAATGCCTCTTTCTGTCGTGATAAGGTATTGTATATTTTCAGGTCACTCATATAAGCTGATAAGTTTCAAAAATAATCATTCCCGGTTACTTCTTTAACTGCACATCGGCTACCAGCATATAATGGTCGGAGTATTTCTTAGTTACCCGTTTAAACTGTTGTACTTTGAAATGCTTGTCGGCAAAAATATAATCAATGCGAAGTGTGGGAGAAAGGGTTGTAAATGTTCGTCCAATGCCAAACCCTTTTTTCAAAAAGGCATCCTGCATACTACCACGAACTGTAAAGTAGGTATAAGAATTGGGCACATCATTCAGATCGCCACATACTATTACCGGGTGTGGACTATCCTTTATTATTTTATGGGCCAGGTCGGCCTGTATGCTGCGGTAAGAAAACCCTTTTCTTAGTTTTGACAAAATACTGCGGGAGTTGGCCAGCAAACTATCCCTTGCATTGGCTATTTTATCAATCTTGTCGTAATCCCTCTTGCCAAACTGCAGGGATTGCAGGTGAGTAGTAAAAACCCGGACCGTATCGTTGTTCACTTTAATATCCGTATGCAATAAAACATCCGGCAGGGTGGGCCGTGGATACCTGATCCTGCCCGTATCAATTATCGGGTAGCGGGAAAAAATAATGGAGCTGTAATAGTGGTTATCTCCGTCGTTATCAAAAGAAAAATAATAATAAGGGTAGCCTAATTCCTGTTGTATCGGTTTTATATTATCATAGTAAGATGAATCTATAGAAGTGTGAAACTCCTGCAGGCAAAGCACATCAGCATCTTGTTGTTTGATAAGGTCAAACATTTGAAGCCTGATACTGCTCCCTTTGTTGCTGTTTCTTTTGAGCTCTACAAACCGGGCCACATTCCAGGAAGCCACCCGTATTGTTTGTGGTTCTTTTTTATTATCAAAGGCCCGGTTCTTATGAAAAGCAAAGAACACACTGATACTTTTAATACCCAATAGCAAAGCTATGACTGAAATAATTGCATAGCGGGGCCTTAACAGCATAAGCCATCCTATGGCAAAAAAAATAACGAGTAACAGCAAGATGGGAAACCCCAAACCAAGAAATGAAATGAACCACCATCGTTGCGGATTAAGGTAAGGTACCAGGCAGGAGAGCAGGAATAGGAATACTACCACCACATTGGAGTAAATAAAAAACCGCTTGGTAAAAAGTCGGAGCTTTGAAGCCATTAACGCAATTTAGGGAAAAGCTGCGAGCAGTGAGTTACGAGTTGCGAGCCATTATATTTTAAAAATCGTTACGAATTTCAGGTGATGCTTATAGTAAACAACTACTCTCTGATCTTTAAGTCTCGCAACTCACCGCTCAAAACTCGTTGCTCTTCTAAACTCATAACCCTTCTTCACTTGCCCTCTTCAGCAACTCTTTTTCTTCATCTGTAAGAAAGCTATACCCTTTTTGATTAATCTTATCCAGTATATCATCTACCCGCTGCTGGGTTACATTGAGGGTTTTTTTAAAAGGTGCTGAGGTTGATTTGTAAAATAATTCTTCTTTAATATTCTTTCCTTTCTTTGGCTTATCCGGATTAAAGAGGTTGGCTACCCAATCAAAGAAATTACTCATCCATTCGCTGCCGTCATATCCCCTGCGCAAAAAAATGATAAAAAGAAATCCTGTTAAAGCACCGGTAAGATGTGCGATAAGGTTGCCGGTATCACTTACAGAAACGGTGGCCAGGTCGGAAATAAGGTACAATGCCGTAAGTACCCACAGAGGAATGCCACCGGCAATCATGGGAAAAATTTTGTACTGGGGAGATATCATCGTAGTAGCAATGGCGACGGCCATTACCCCGGCAGAAGCACCGGCAGCAGATGCATAAGGAAGCTGTGTTTGTAATGATGGTACAAAATTATACGCCAGCATAAAAGCAATGCCACCAGCTACTCCTCCGTAAATAAAAATGGGAACAATTTTTTTATTACCCGTCAGTTCCTGCATGATGTAACCAAAGCACCAGAGCCAAAGCATGTTGGAAAAGACTCTCCAGATATTATCATGCGCAAACATGTGGGTGATAATAGTCCACGGACGACTCAGCAACCTGTCGCCATCAGCCGGCAGTACAAACCAGCCCAATACATTTTTGGTAAAAAGCGAGGGGGCAATTTCTTTGGGGAATCTGAAAAACCAAACCGCCTTCATAAAAGCAAGACCGATAAACATGATGAGGCAGATAGCTATCAGCATCATCAGTGTATTACCGCTTTGCCCAAGTGTAATTCTTTGTTTGTATTGTTTTTCTGAATAAGTCATCATTGCCGATGATAGATGATATTTAATAGTTAATAGTGCAGGGCAAAGGTCGTTTTCTTTAACCTATTTTAATCCCTCAGTTTTTCTTATTTATGTTTTCCGTTTTTTCTCTGCGTACCCGGCGGACTCTGCGTGAAGCTGTATTTAATACAACGTTTTTCGGTTGGTTTTGTTCCAGATCAATACAATAATAAAACCCGTTAATGCACCACCGAGGTGGGCAAAATGGGCCACATTATCGCCGGCTATTTTTCCAAAGCCTCCAAAGAGGTCAAGTAATATATAACCAATCACCACCCACTTGGCTTTTACCGGAACAGGAATCGGAACAATCATCAGCTCGGTGTTAGGAAACAGGTAACCAAAAGCCACCATTATTCCCATTACAGCACCCGAAGCACCAACAGCCGGAACACCCCCTCCCATAAAATGTTGCATGAGTAAATGCGCCACTGCTGCTCCAACGCCGCAGGCGAGATAAAAGAACAAGAATTTTTTGGGTCCCCACACATTTTCCAACACACGGCCAAACATAAAAAGGGCAAACATGTTAAAAAGAATATGGAAAAAATTCTGAAAGCTGGGGGCATGAAGAAACATGCTGGTAAAAATCTGGTAGGGTTTAAAGTCAGGTGTGTTAAACGGCCATAAAGCTCCCTTCCAGGTTATGTTATACTGGCTGTCCAGCGACAATTGGGCAATCCATGCCAGTACATTCAGGATAATCAAATTCTTTACAATCGGCGGAAAACGGTCGGGCCGGGTAAATCGAACATTACTCATGGAACAAAATTAACTGTAATTCGTTTCTGTATTTATTTAAAATAGCACCTTTAACGATTCTTCAATTTCAACTGCACCACATTTTCTATATGATGGGTGTGGGGAAACATATCCACCGGCTGCACTTTAGTTACTTCATATTTCTCATCTAATACATTTAAATCTCTTGCCTGTGTGGCAGGGTTGCAACTTACATACACAACGATTGGTGCTGCTATTTCCAAAATTTTATTGACTAATTTTTCATGCATCCCTGCCCGTGGCGGATCGGTAATAATAACGTCTGGTTTACCATGTGCAGTAAAAAAATCGTCATTACATATATCAATAACATCACCAGCGAAAAATTCTGCTGAGGATAAATTATTCAACGCTGCATTTTCTCTGGCATCCTCTATAGCTGCTGCTATCATTTCTACACCAACTATTTTTTTTGCTTTGCCGCTTACAAAAATACCAATGCTGCCAGTGCCACAATACAGGTCATACACTACTTCATTGCCCGTTAGTTCTGCAAAATCTCTTGTTACCTGGTACAACCGTTCTGCCTGTTTACTGTTGGTTTGAAAAAAAGACTTAGGACCTATCTTGAATTGGAATTCTTCCCCACCGGGACCTGCGGACAGTTTCTCTACTGCGTAACCCTTACCATAATAAACCACCGGCTCCAGGTCAAACATACTGTCGTTCCATTTTGTATTAACCGTATACAGCAATGTAGTGATGGCAGGGAATTGTTTCGCTACATAGTCCATCAGCTCTTTTATTTTTTGCTCATCGTTTCTCCCACAACAATATTTAACATCAATTCACC
>Ga0163150_10001753_pt1 | contig 35486 bp, 30 predicted proteins | sample OliLakLV19P2IB_FD_148628 | JGI IMG/M metagenome (GOLD analysis project Ga0163150, IMG submission 148628) | Freshwater microbial mat bacterial communities from Lake Vanda, McMurdo Dry Valleys, Antarctica - Oligotrophic Lake LV.19.P2.IB | ecosystem: Environmental > Aquatic > Freshwater > Lake >... | reverse complement strand
GCCGAAGAGGGAGGTAATTTCCGTGCGGGTCGTTTTGTGCGGGGCGGGATCTGGTTGTTTAAGCATCAACCCCTATGCCCACAGCCCCGTCCGCAAGGCGACCCTTTTTTCCACTTCGGAGTTCGGGTTCAATGACTTGGAACATGCTCAGCCCGTCGTCCAACGCCTCGAACACGCCGGCTTTCATCCCACCGTCCTTGATGAAAGCCGCTGGCAGGAGCGGCACTTCGCCGAACATCTCGCCAGCGCGAAAGTGCAGGTGCATGAATCCGAAGGCCAATCCGCCGCCGAGCAATTGCGACAGTGGGATCTTTCCGACCACTGCCTTGAGCAGGCCGTGACCTGTCCGGAGTGCCGTTCGCCCGAGGTGGATTTTCCGCAAGTGACGCGGAAATTCGTCCTGCCCGCCTTGCATTCGATCCTCTACAAGCTCCGCATCCTGGAGAAACAATTCTACTGCCAGCGCTGCCATCACACCTGGCCCACGCGCGTCAAGGTGGAGTCGGCCCAAGATCCCCTGAACTGGCCGGTGAAAAACACGGCGCTGCGCGAGAACAAGGACATGACGCCGTAGCACTGGACGACTCCGGTGTGAGAAATTTTGGAAAACGAAGAGAGATTCCTGTCTTCGCTTTTTCTGTACCGCCCGAAAACCTGTTCCTTGCAAATCATCACACTTTGGCCCGTGTGGTTCTTGCAACCGGCAAGGCCAAAAAGCTTCCCGCCTCGCCGCCTTGCTGAAAACGCCTCCATTTGAACCAATCCCCCCAGAATTTCTTGCTGGCACCCGCCAAGCTAAACCAAAGGACAAGTCCAGCTTGCGGGTTGGACAAAACAAACAAAGAAACTGAAACCAACTGTATTGAAGCTTATGAAAATGTTCTTCACCGTCCCTATTGTCGCCGCCGCCTTGATGGCCGGCTCTTTCAACCTCCATGCCGCCCACGAAGGCGTGCCGCATAAGGAAAAGTCCGCCAACGAAATCATCGGCGCGAAGGTTTCCAACGCCCAGAACGAGAATCTCGGCAAAGTGCATGACATCATCATCAACGTCGATTCCGGGAACGCGCCGTATGCGGTGATTGCCACCGGCGGCCTCACGGACCGCAACAAGGTGGCCGTGCCCCTGAGTTCCCTCACCTGCTCGGCGGATGGCAAGTCCATGGTCCTCAATGCCACGAAGGATCAGTTGCAGGCGGCGAGCAAGACGCCGTCGGGCGCTTGGTCCACGTCATCCGACTCGGCTTGGTCGAAGAATGTGGACGGGTATTATGGCCAGCCCACGATGCGCGACCGCACCGGGCGCGATACGTTCCGTGACAGCGACCGCACCACGGGTAACCGCACCACGGGCGACCGCACCACGGGCGACCGCACCACGGGCGACCGCACTTACGTCCGTGACCCCGCCCCGAAAGGCGCGGAGTTGCTCGCCAACCCGCAAGACGAGGTGATCTGCGAGCGCATCGGCGAGAAAATTGATGCCTTGCAAGTCCGGGTGAATAACGGCGTCGCTCATCTTTACGGCACCGTAGCGAGTGAGAGCGACCGTCAGAAGATCGAAAACCAAGTGCGCACCGTGGATGGCGTGAACAAGGTGGAAAGTCATCTCAGAATTAAGGGCCGGTAACAGACGTGCGTGTCTGTCATTGGTTCCCGGAGAGGCCTGGCAACGGGCCTCTCCATTTTTATTTCAGCCCGCGCGGCACGGTGAAATCAAACTTACTTTCTTGCCCGTCCTCCTGCACAATGACCGTCACCTTTTTGCCGGCGGATTGCGACAGTCGGCGGGTGAGATCGGAAAAGGCTGAGGTGGAAACAACCTTTCGCTCCGCGCTCACGGCGGTTTCCCCGACTTGAGAATTCGTGCCCGACGCCACGGTCGAGACGCGCGGCGCGAAAATGGGCTGCTCCCAAGGTGAAACGGCGTTGCCCGCCTTCAAGCGAGCGACTTCGCGTGCGGGAATGGCGAAGCTTACGTTCTGCGCGTCGGACTTGGTCCACGAAACGATGCCAATGACCTGGCCGCGTTCGTTCAGGACCGGACCGCCGCTGTTCCCCGCCGAAATCGGGCAGGAGATTTGATATTGCGCGAAGCCATCCACCTGCCGGATCTGGCTGACCAGCCCATCGCTAATGCTAAAACTGTAGCCCTTCGGGGCACCGATGACGTAGGCGCGTGCGGCGACTTCCTCGAGTTCCTGACTCAGAGTCACGCGTCGTCCCGGAAGCGGTTTCTGCAACTTGATCAACGCGAGGTCGTGTTTGGGATCGCGATCCACCCAGCCGGTGACGTTCACGCGCGTGCCGTCTTCAAAAACCGCCCAGACCGAGCGCGCGTCATTCACGACGTGCCAGGCGGTGATGGCCATGTCATCCGTCAAAGTCATCACCGCGCTGCCGATGAAATGGTGGCCCGACTGATTCTCCACTTCGAGGGTCATCACGGACGGCAGAATCTTGCGGTAGATTTTCTGGGGATTGGCTTCTACGGACAGAGTGGCGGCCGTAATCAAGCTGACTACGACTGTTCTCCAGGTGGCACATCGCCTCAGTAAAAGAAGAAACATTTTCTGTAACTCATGCAAATCGCACCATTCTTTACCCGGCGCGATTGGTTTTTCGACCCCGCTTCGCCATCTCACTGATATTAAAGCGGCTAAACCTCGGTGTGCCTAAAGTCGTAATTCGAATGGAGTGGTAGGACAACCTAGTCGTGGCAAGGAATTTCCTAGCCGCCTCCGGTCAGGCGCGCAGCCACTTGGTGCTCAGCCCAGGCGGGACAGGATTTAAAACCACCCGTGCAAAATAGCGGAATCCATGATGTCGCCTTGGTGATTTCATCCACATATTCCGCCCCGCAATTTCAAGCCTATGAAAAAAGTGACTCTGACGCGCGCACGCCGGAATGGCGACACGGCTCCCGATGAGGATTTCAAAAGACAGTTGCTCGCCACGCTGGCCGCCGTCCGGGACGGAGATTTCTCCGCCCGCCTGCCTTCGGATTTGACCGGCCTGGACGGAAAAGTTGCGGACACCTTTAACCAAGTGGTCGGCCGGATGGAACGCTTCGGCCAAGGTGTTTCCCGGCTGCAAAACGAAGTCGGGCGCAAGGGCAAGATTAGCGAACGACTCTCCCTGGGCGACTCCATCGGCGGCTGGGCGGATCGCGTCGAATCCATCAATTCGCTCCTGGACGATCTGACGCAGCCGACGATTGAAATGGGCCGCGTCATCGGCGCGGTGGCCAAGGGTGATCTGACGCAATCCGTGCCGTTGGAAGTGGAAGGCCGCCCGCTCCAGGGCGAATACCTGCGCACGGCCAAACTGGTCAACGGGATGGTCGAACAGTTGGCGGGCTTCTCCGTGGAAGTGATTCGTGTCGCGCGCGAAGTCGGCACCGAAGGCAAGCTCGGCGGACAGGCGCAGGTCAAGCGCGTGTCCGGGGTGTGGCGTGAATTGACGGAGTCCGTGAACCAGATGGCCGGCAATCTGACGGCGCAAGTTCGCAACATCGCCGACGTGACCATCGCCGTGGCCAACGGCGACCTCTCCAAGAAAATCACCGTGGACGTGCGCGGAGAAATTCTCCAACTCAAGGAAGCCATCAACACCATGGTGGATCAGTTGCGCTCGTTTGCCGCCGAAGTGACGCGGGTGGCGCGTGAAGTCGGCACCGAAGGCAAACTCGGCGGGCAAGCGGTCGTGCCCGGCGTGGCGGGGACGTGGAAGGACTTGACGGACAACGTGAACTCGATGGCCTCGAACCTGACCGGCCAGGTGCGCAACATCGCGGACGTGACCATTGCCGTGGCCAACGGCGACCTCTCGAAGAAAATCACCGTGGACGTGCGCGGAGAAATTCTCCAGCTCAAGGAAGCCATCAACACGATGGTGGATCAACTGCGCTCCTTCGCCGCCGAAGTGACGCGCGTGGCGCGCGAAGTGGGTACGGAAGGCAAACTCGGCGGTCAGGCGGTCGTGCCCGGCGTAGCCGGGACGTGGAAGGATTTGACGGACAACGTGAACTCGATGGCCACCAACCTGACCGGCCAGGTGCGCAACATCGCGCAGGTCACGACGGCCGTGGCGCGCGGCGATTTGTCGCGCAAGATCACCGTGGACGTGAAGGGGGAGATTCTGGAACTCAAGGACACGATCAACGTGATGGTGGACCAGTTGAACTCCTTCGCTTCCGAAGTGACACGCGTCGCGCGTGAAGTCGGCACCGAAGGCAAGCTGGGCGGACAGGCCGAAGTGCCGGGCGTGGCCGGGACTTGGAAGGATCTCACGGACAACGTGAATCTGATGGCGAACAACCTGACGTCGCAGGTGCGCAACATCGCCGACGTGACGACCGCCGTGGCGCGCGGCGATCTCTCGCGCAAGATCACCGTGGACGTGAAGGGCGAAATTCTCGAACTCAAGAACACGATCAACACGATGGTGGAGCAGTTGAACGGGTTCGCGGCGGAAGTCACCCGCATGGCGCGCGAAGTCGGCACGGAAGGCATTCTCGGCGGACAGGCCGAAGTGCCGGGCGTGGCGGGCACGTGGAAAGATTTGACCGACTCGGTGAACGCGATGGCGACGAACCTCACTGGACAAGTCCGCAACATCGCCGAAGTGACGACCGCCGTGGCGCGCGGCGATCTCTCTCGCAAGATCACCGTCGATGTGAAGGGCGAAATCTTGGAACTGAAAGACACCGTCAACACGATGGTCGATCAGTTGAACGGGTTCGCTTCTGAAGTTACACGCGTGGCGCGCGAAGTCGGCACCGAAGGCAAGCTCGGCGGACAGGCGCAGGTGCAAGGCGTGGCTGGTACTTGGAAGGACTTGACGGACAACGTGAACTCCATGGCGTCGAACCTCACCGGTCAGGTGCGCAACATCGCCGAAGTGGCGACCGCCGTGGCGCGCGGCGACCTCTCGCGCAAGATCACCGTCGATGTGAAGGGCGAAATCTTGGAACTGAAAGACACTGTCAACACGATGGTGGATCAGTTGAACGGGTTTGCCTCCGAAGTCACCCGCGTGGCCCGTGAAGTCGGCACGGAAGGCAAACTTGGCGGTCAGGCGCAGGTGCAAGGTGTGGCGGGAACGTGGAAGGATCTCACGGACAACGTGAACTCAATGGCGTCGAACCTGACGGGCCAGGTGCGCAACATCGCGCAGGTGACGACCGCCGTGGCGCGCGGCGATCTCTCGCGCAAGATCACCGTGGACGTGAAGGGCGAGATTCTGGAACTCAAGGACACGATCAACGTGATGGTGGACCAGTTGAACGCCTTCGCCTCCGAAGTGACGCGCGTGGCGCGCGAAGTCGGCACGGAAGGCAAGCTGGGCGGACAAGCGGAAGTGCCCGGCGTGGCCGGGACGTGGAAAGATCTCACGGACAACGTGAACCTGATGGCGAACAACCTGACGTCGCAGGTGCGCAACATTGCGGACGTGACGACAGCCGTGGCCAAGGGCGACTTGTCGCGCAAGATCACCGTGGACGTGCGCGGGGAAATTCTCCAGTTGAAGAACACGATCAACACGATGGTGGATCAGTTGAACGGGTTCGCGGCGGAGGTGACGCGCGTCGCGCGCGAAGTGGGCACGGAAGGCATCCTTGGCGGCCAGGCCGAAGTGCCGGGCGTGGCGGGCACGTGGAAAGATTTGACCGACTCGGTGAACGCGATGGCGACAAACCTCACTGGACAGGTCCGCAACATCGCGGAAGTGACGACCGCCGTGGCGCGCGGCGACCTCTCGCGCAAAATCACCGTGGACGTGAAGGGCGAAATCCTTCAGCTCAAGAACACGATCAACACGATGGTGGATCAGTTAAACGCCTTCGCCGCCGAAGTGACGCGCGTGGCACGTGAGGTCGGGACCGAAGGCCGTCTCGGCGGTCAGGCTGTGGTGTCGGGCGTGGCGGGCACATGGAAAGATCTCACTGACTCCGTGAACGTCATGGCAGCGAACCTCACCGGCCAGGTTCGCAACATCGCCGAAGTCACCATCGCGGTGGCGAACGGCGATCTCTCGCGCAAGATCACGGTGGACGTGCGCGGCGAAATTCTTCAGCTCAAGGAAACGATCAACACGATGGTCGAGCAGTTGCGCTCCTTCGCCTCCGAAGTCACCCGCGTGGCGCGCGAAGTCGGAACCGAGGGTCGGCTGGGCGTGCAAGCCGTGGTGCCCGGCGTGGCGGGGACGTGGAAAGATTTGACCGACTCGGTGAACGCGATGGGCGCCAACCTCACGGCGCAAGTCCGCAACATCGCGCAAGTCACGACCGCCGTGGCCCGCGGCGACCTTTCTCGAAAAATCACCGTCGATGTGAAGGGTGAAATTCTCGAGCTCAAGAACACGATCAACACGATGGTGGATCAGCTCAACGCCTTCGCCGCCGAAGTGACGCGCGTGGCGCGCGAGGTCGGCACCGAAGGCAAGTTGGGCGGCCAAGCCCAGGTGCAGGGCGTGGCCGGCACTTGGAAAGATCTCACCGACTCCGTGAACGTCATGGCGGCGAACCTCACCGATCAGGTGCGCGGCATCGTGAAGGTGGTGACCGCCGTGGCGGACGGAAACTTGAACCAGAAGCTGACGGTCATGGCGAAGGGCGAAATCGCCGCCCTCGCCGACACCATCAACAACATGACCGGCACGCTCGCGACCTTCGCGGAGCAGGTCACGAACGTCGCGCGCGAAGTCGGCGTGGATGGCCGTCTCGGCGGTCAGGCGAACGTGCCGGGCGCGGCGGGCACTTGGAAGGATCTCACCGGCAACGTCAATCTGCTCGCCGCGAATCTCACCACGCAGGTGCGCGCGATTGCGGAGGTGGCGACCGCTGTGACCAAGGGCGATCTCACGCGTTCCATTCAAGTCGAGACGCGCGGCGAAGTCGCGGAACTCAAGGACAACATCAACACGATGATTGATAACCTGCGTGAGACCACCGAGCGCAACCAGGAGCAGGACTGGCTCAAGACCAACCTCGCGAAATTCACGCGCATGTTGCAGGGCCAGCGGGATCTCTCCACCGTCGGACGTCTCTTGCTCTCCGAACTCGCGCCGCTGGTCGAGGGCCAGCAGGGCACGATCTACCAGATGGACATTGATGAGGATGGGGATAACAACAGCGCCCTGCGTTTGCTGGCCGGTTACGCGCAGCGCCCGGATCAGCCGCAACGCATCGCACTGGGTGCAGGACTCGTGGGCCAGTGCGCGCTGGAGAAGCAGCGCATCCTGCTGAACGACGTCACGGCGGATTACACGCGCATTGAATCCAGCCTGGGTGACGCCAGGCCCGCGAGCATCGTGGTGCTGCCGGTGCTGTTCGAGGGGCAGACCAAGGCGGTGATCGAACTGGCGTCGCTCCACACGTTCAGCGTCACGCATCTCACGTTCCTGGAACAGCTCACGCAGTCCATCGGCGTGGTGCTCAACACGATTGAAGCGCAAATGCGGACTGAGAATTTGCTCAAACAGTCGCAGCAGCTCACGGTCGAATTGCAGTCCCAGCAAAAAGAACTTCAGCAAACCAACGAAGAGCTGGCGCAGAAGGCGCGGCAGTTGGCGGAGCAGAACGTGGAAGTCGAACGCAAGAGCCAGGAAGTGGAACAGGCCCGGCGCGCGCTCGAAGAGAAAGCCGCCGAACTCGCGCTCACCTCCAAATACAAATCCGAGTTCCTCGCGAACATGTCGCACGAGTTGCGCACGCCGCTCAACTCCATCCTCATTCTGGGCCAGCAGCTCGCGGACAACGCCCAGGGCAATCTCTCGACCAAGCAGATGGAGTTCGCGCGCAACATTTATTCTTCCGGCTCCGACTTGCTCAACCTCATCACGGACATTCTGGACTTGTCCAAGATCGAATCGGGCACGGTCACGGTCGAGGCCGAGGACATCGGGTTTGCTTCGTTGCGCGATTCGGTGGAGCGCAATTTCAAACACGTCGCAGAACAGAAGAACCTGCCCTTTCTCGTGGAGTTCGATCCGGGATTGCCGCGCGCCATCATCACCGACCCGAAGCGCTTGCAACAAATCCTCAAGAACCTGCTCTCCAATGCGTTCAAGTTCACGGCCCACGGCCAGGTCGCGGTGCGCGCGAGCGTGGCGGCCTCGGGCTGGACGCCCGATCACGCGATCCTCAGCCGGGTTCCGTCCGTGATTGCCTTCGCGATTCGCGACACCGGCATTGGCATCGCGCCCGAAAAGCAGAAGCTTATCTTCGAGGCGTTCCAGCAGGCGGATGCCGGCACGAGCCGCAAGTACGGGGGCACCGGTCTCGGTCTCGCCATCTCGCGCGAACTGGCGACGCTGCTCGGCGGAGAAATTCGTTTGAGCAGCCAGCCGGGCGAAGGCAGCACGTTCACGCTCTATCTGCCGCAGGCGTATCCCGGCGGCACCGGCGCGGTGTCGCGGCCCATCACGGCGGCGCCCGTTCTTCTGCCGGCCCCGCGCGAAGACGTCATTCCCGATGACCGCGATCAGATTCAGACCGGCGATCAAGTGCTGCTCATCGTGGAGGATGATCCGCACTACGCGCGCGTGCTGGTGGGGCTGGCGCGGGACAAAGGATTCAAGGCGCTCGCCGCCACGCGCGGCAACACGGCCCTGACGCTGGCCCGCCAGTATCTGCCCACGGCCATCACGCTGGATATTTTCCTGCCCGACATGCTGGGCTGGACGGTGCTGAACAATCTCAAGCTCGATCCGACGACGCGGCACATTCCCGTGCAGATCATTTCCCTGGAAGAAGCGCGCCAGCACGGCCTGTCGCACGGCGCGTTCTCTTACATGATCAAGCCGGCGACCACCGAGGGACTGGATCAATGCTTCGACCGCATCAAAAAGTTTGTCGGGCCGCGCACCAAACGGCTGCTCGTCGTCGAAGACAACGACATCGAGAGTCAGAGCATCGTGGAACTGCTGAAGTACGATGACATCGAGGTTTGCACCGCCAGCACGGGCGCGGACGCGATGCGCCTGCTGCTCGACCGGCCGTGCGACTGTTGCGTGCTGGATTTGCGGCTGCCGGACATGAGCGGCTTTGAACTGCTGGAAAAGATGCAGACGGAACCGGCCTTGCGCGATGTGCCCGTGGTGGTATTCACCGGCAAAGAACTGACGGCGGAAGAGGACAAGCATCTGCAATCGATGGCCAAGAGCGTCGTGCTCAAGGACGTGCAGTCGCCGGACCGGCTCTTCGATGAGACGGCGCTGTTCCTGCATCGCGTCGTGGCCGAACTGCCCGAGGCCAAGCAGGAGATGCTGGCGCGGCTGCATAGTTCCAACGAGGCCTTGCGCGGTCGCAAGGCGCTGGTGGTGGACGACGACGCGCGCAACATTTTCGCCCTGACCACGTTGCTGGAAAATCACGAGATGGAAGTGCTGAGCGCCACGAACGGGCGGCAGGCCATTGAGATCATCCAGCAGGAGCCGGATCTGAGCGTGGTGTTGATGGACATCATGATGCCGGAGATGGACGGCTATGAAACCATGCGCGAAATCCGGAAGGAAGCGCGCTTCCGGGCCTTGCCCATCCTCGCGCTCACGGCCAAGGCGATGAAAGGCGACCGCGAGAAATGTCTGGAGGCGGGCGCGTCCGACTACATTGCCAAACCGGTCAACACCGACCAGTTGGTTTCACTCCTGCGGGTGTGGCTTTACCGATGAGGGGATGCGCTCAAACCCATGAACCTTCAGGCTTTTGACGATCGAACAATTCATTCGGAAGGAAATCGCCACGGTGGACAACCTTCGTGCGCTTTTGTTGCTCCAATCCACTCCGCAGGTGGTTTGGAACATGATCACCGTCAGCGGTCGTTTGTATCTCCCGCCCAACCTCACCTCGCGGGTGCTGGAGGAACTGGCCGGCAAAGGCCTGATCGAGGTGGCCGGGGATCAGGCTTACCGCTACCAGGCGAAGGTGCCCGAGTTGGAGCGGCTGGTCGAACGGGTCGCGCAACTGGATCGGGAGCAGCCCGTCAGCCTGCTCAATTTGATTTACGCCCGCCCCGAGGATGTTCCCGCGTTCGCCGACGCTTTCCGGCTGAGAAAGGATGGGAATTAAATGCCCGCGCTGGTCTATATTCTATGCACGATCACGGCGCTGCTCTGCAGTGTGTTGCTGCTCCGGGGCTACCGTCGCAGCCGGGCGCAACTGCTTTTTTGGAGCGGCCTTTGTTTTGCGTGTCTCGCCCTGGAAAATTTGGTGCTCTTCGCGGACCGGATTATTTTTCTGCATGTGGATCTGACCCTGTGGCGCGTGCCGCCCGCGCTCCTGGCCGTCGCGTTCCTGCTCTACGGCCTGATCTGGAAAAAGAAATGACTTCACCACGATGACCACCGCGTTTTTACACGGAGCGATTGCGATGGGCATGGCCACCGCCGCACTCTTCTTCCTGCGGTTCTGGCGGGAAAGCCGGGACCGTCTGTTTGTTTTCTTCGCCCTCGCCTTTTTTATCCTGGCGTTCAATCGGGTGCTCCCGCTGCTGGCCGGCCTCAGCACCACCAGCCTCATCCCTTATTTGGTGCGGTTGCTCGCCTTTGGCATCATCCTCGCCGCCATCGTGGACAAGAACATCCGGCGCGCCTGACAACTTTTATGATTACACCCGTGAACATTCTGCTGGTCGATGACGACGACCGGAACCTCGACGTGCTGGAGAGCATCCTGAAGACCGACGAGCACCGCTTGATACGCGTCCAGACGGCGGATGCCGCGCTGTTGGCGCTCATCAACGAGGAATTCGCCTGTATCGTGCTCGACATCCAGATGCCGGGGATGAACGGGCTCGAACTCGCGCGCCTCATCAAGACGCGCAAGCGCAGCCAGCACATCCCCATTATTTTTCTCACGGCCTATTTCCAGGATGAGAAGGACGTGCTGATGGGCTATGGCGTGGGCGCGGTGGACTACCTGACCAAGCCGTTGAATTCCAAAATCCTGAAGTCGAAGGTGGACGTGTTTGTGAAACTGTTCCGCACCACGCGGGCGTTGACGGCGGCCAACGCGGCGCTGGAGCAGCAGACCGTGGAACTGGCGGAAGTGAACGGGCAGTTGTTCAACCAGATTCGCGAGCGGCAGCAACTGGAGACGCTGGTGCTGAACATCAGCGAGCGCGAACAGCAGCGCATCGGACAGGATTTGCACGACGGCCTGTGCCAGCAACTGACGGGCCTCAAATTCAAGAACCACCTCCTCGAACAAAAGCTTTCGGCCCGCGGCCTGCCCGAAGTGCAGGACACGAAGGAGATGGAAAAGCTGTTGAGCGACGCCATCGAGCAGGCCCGCAGCCAGGCGCTGGGCCTGCATCCCGTGCGGCTTGAAACCGACGGGCTGCGTACGGCCTTGCACGAACTGGCCGCGAGCACCTCCCAGTTTTTTGGCATCCAGTGCGTCTGTTCTTTTCCCACCTCCGTGACCATTCAAGATCACGCGGTGGCCATTCATTTTTACCGCATCGCGCAGGAGGCCATCACCAACGCCATCAAGCACGGGCAGGCGAAAACGGTGCAGTTGCGGCTGGCGGAGGGGGAGGACGGCTTGCAACTCCACATTCAGGACGACGGGGTGGGATTTGCTTCGCCCCTGGCCGCGCATGGCGGCATGGGCCTCCACATCATGCATTACCGCGCCCGCACCTTGGGAGCCATGTTGAACGTCGGTCCGGGCGAAAAAGGCGGGACGCTCGTCACCTGCTGTTTGCGCCAGCCCGGAGCCACGCTGACGACTGAGGAATAACATGGCGACTGAGAATTCCAAATCATCCGCCGCCCACAAAAGCAAAGTCTTCCTCGTGGAGGATCACCCCGTCACGCGCGACGGCCTGGCCCAACTGATCAACTATCAGGAGGACCTCTGCATGTGCGGTTCCTCCGGCACGGTGGCGAAGGCTCTGAGCGGCATCGAAACGTCGCGGCCGGACCTGGTCATCATGGACGTCTCCCTGCCGGACGGGCACGGCATCGAACTGGTCAAGGATCTGAAGGCGCGTTATCCCGAACTGCGCATCCTGATGCTCTCCATGCACGACGAGTCGCTCTACGCCGAGCGCGCGTTGCGCGCCGGGGCCGGCGGCTACATCATGAAGCAGGAGTCCACGAATGCCGTGCTGGCGGCGGCCCGGCAGATTTTGCGGGGCAAAACTTATTTGAGTCCCAAATTGCAGGAGCGCGTGCTGCATCGGTTCGCCGCCGGGATTTCCTCGCCCGGCACTTCGGACATCGAACACCTCACGGATCGGGAATTGGAAATTTTTGAACTGATCGGCCTGGGTCGCGGCACGCGCGAGATCGCCCAACACCTCCGCCTCAGTGTCAGCACGGTGGAAACGCACCGGGCGCATCTCAAGGAGAAGCTCGAACTCGACAGCGCCCCTGAACTGATGCGCCGCGCGGTCGAGTGGATGAGCAGCCGGGAAAAGGGACTGAACGGGCCAGGCTGACCTCTGCCTTCTCTTCACGCTCCGGCGTGTCTTGCCAGCTCGCGGATTCCGCTATCCCACATTCATGTCCCGCCTGATTGGCGGAGGCGTCGGGTGCAAGTAGGTTTGACCTGCCAAATGTGCGTTTGGAAGAAACAAGGAACTGCAAAAGTCGCGGCCCGGATTCGTCTGTACCGCTGCCATTTCTTTCTGCACGCCAAGGAGTGGGGGTCGAGTTCAGCTCGTGTCCTCGTCGGTCCCCACATTAGGTGATTTTTTTATGAAGAGCGTGGTGATGGAAATCAACGAGCCGCCTGCGGAAGCCGACGCCAAAGTGCGGATTCTTTACGTGGATGATGAGCCGTCGCTGCGGAAATACGGCGAACTGGTGCTCCAGCGCTCCGGCTTCGAGGTGGACACGGCTGCGGATGGCGAGGAGGCCTGGGCGGCGCTCCAAACCCGCAAATACGATCTGCTCATCACGGACAACCACATGCCCAACGTGACCGGGCTGGAGCTGATTAAAAAAGTGGGCGCGGCGGGCCTGCGGCTCCCGATCATTCTCGCCTCCAGCATCGTGAGCACTTTCGCCAAGAGCGATCCCCCCCTGTTCGAGCGGGGCTCGCTGCTGGCCAAGCCTTTCACTCCGGGCCAACTCGTTTCCGTGGTGCAAAATCTCCTGCGGAAACCGCAATCGGCCTGAGTTAAAGCGTTCTCCACAGCGGGCGCGTTTTTGAAACGAAAACTCCATCATTGGTGCCCCGGCAATGTGGGTGGTTCATGGATGCCTTCTTGATGCGCGTGCTTTTTTTCTCCCACCTCTGGGAGAAAAAGGTTGGCGTGGGGAGCCTCTTTTCCCTGAATTCTCTTCCGTGGTTTGGTACGCGAAACTAGGCGGAAGGCAGAAGGGTGGCGTGGGTGCGGCTAACTTAGGCAGAGGCCAGAACTGGAGCCGCCCCAGCACCGGACAGCGTTTGGTGTCCGTGGCGCAGCATCCGCTCCGTCGCTTCCCAACTCAGGCAGGCGTCGGTCACGGAAATGCCGTAGCGGATGTCGGCGGGATTCGCGGGCACGGGCTGGTTGCCGTCGTGCAGATAACTTTCAATCATCGCGCCGATAATCGTGCTGGTGCCGATGGCGCGCTGCTCGATGAGCGAGCGCCACACCTCTTCCTGCTTCGCATGTTGCTTTAACGAGTTCGCGTGGCTGCAATCCACCATCAGCACCGGCGGCAGTTGGCTCTTGGCCAGCAAGGCGGCGGCTTCGGCGATGCTTTGCGGATCGTAATTCGTCCGCGTGCGTCCTCCGCGCAGGACGACGTGCCCGTCGCCGTTGCCCCGGGTGCGGACCACGCTGGTGAACCCTTCCTGATCAATGCCGAGAAAACTGTGGCCCGTGCGCGCGGACCCCATCGCGTCGATGGCAATTTGCAGCGAGCCGTCCGTGCCGTTCTTGAAACCGACGGGCATGGAAAGGCCGCTGGCCATTTCGCGATGCGTCTGGCTCTCGGTCGTGCGCGCGCCGATGGCCGCCCACGTAATCAGGTCATCAATGTATTGCGGGACGATGGGGTCGAGGAATTCCGTGGCGGCCGGCAGGCCGAGTTCGTTGATCTCCAGCAGCAGTTTGCGCCCGAGATGCAAACCCGCGCCGATGTCGCACGAGCCATCCATGCACGGATCGTTGATGAGTCCCTTCCAACCGACGGTAGTGCGGGGCTTCTCGAAATAGACGCGCATCACAATGAAGAGTTGATCGCCGACCTCGCGGTTGAGCGCGGCGAGCCGACGGGCGTAGTCCATCGCGCCCTGCGGATCGTGGATGGAGCAGGGGCCGACGACGACCAGCAGCCGACGGTCGCGCTGCGCGAGAATGTTTTGCACGGCGGCGCGGCCCTCGACGACGGTGCGGTTGGCGCGCTCGGTCATGGGCAGGGAATTTTTGACGGCGCGGGGCGCTTGAAGCCGCTGCGCGCTCACGACGCGCAAATCTTGGGTCTGCTGCATAAAGGGCGGCGACTGTAGCGAAGCGGGCGGAGCGGAGCAAACGGGATGTTGCCCTTAGTGCCCGAGAGAGACTGGGGCGTCGCTCTGGCGACCGACCTTAAAGGCCCTGCAACTCCGTCTTGGCCGTCTTAATCAGCGATTGCTTCGGCCGAAACGGTTCACGAAACGCCGTGTCGAAATCATAGCCGCCCTGGAAATCCTCGCGGCTGTCCTTGTCGGTCTTCGCGAGCAGCGAGTTCTCCACCATGTTGAAGACGAGTTCTCCGAAATCTTCGCAGCGCTTGATGCCCCATTCGTTCAGGACGGTGGCGGCCATCGGGCCATATTGCTGGACCGCAAAATCACGGATGCCCTCGAGCAGTTGCTGCCCGCTGACGTGGCGCGGCGCGTCATCTTTCGCGGGCTTGCGCGGGAGGTCTTCCTTCGGCGCCTTGCCGATTATCCTCTGCGTGTGGTCGAGAGCCTCGCGGAGAAACAGGTAGGCATCGCGCAAGTAGCGCGGGTCCTTGGCGACAATTTTATCCAGTTCCTCGTCGAAGTTGATTCCATCCATGGTGGCGAGAACATCGGCAGCGGCCCGGCGAAGCTCAAGGTTTTTGCACGGGCGCGACGGTGGCGGCGCGGTCGCGCGGCGGATGGGTGGTGCGCCACGTGCGCACGGCCAGGCCGGTGAGGAGCAGGAAAAGAATCACGCACAACACGGTTTGCTGATCTTTGGTGAGATACCTCATGTCGTGCTGCCGGTGGGGCATGGGATAGCCGGGCGCGGGCGCACTGGCAATCCGTCATTCGTCCCAGGGAATAAAGAAGGCCCGCCCAGTTTCCCAGGCGGGCCTGCTCACCCAAACTCCAAACGTGCGTAACCTCCTCGCGTTATGATTCGGCAGTCGGCGCGGGGAACTTGAGGAGGATGTGCAGCAGATTTTTTTGCGGCGCGCGCCGGACACGAACTCCGCCCCGGATGGCCGCAAAAAAATGCCCGACAGCCTGAAAGGCCGCCGGGCGGGTTACACGCCACGGTGCGGGAGTAACGCCCCGTGACGGGAAAAGCATCGGCGGAACGGACGGCGGACTGAATAGAAAAAAACGGTTCTCGATGAATTGGTGCCGGTGGCGGGACTCGAACCCGCACGACTTTTTACAGTCCCGGGATTTTAAGTCCCGTGCGTCTGCCATTTCGCCACACCGGCTACCTAATTTTTGCAGCCATTCCGTGAATTCCAGAAGCCTGAGATTGACCGTTGTGCTACCAGTTGTGCTTCTGTTGCGACATGAAGGCAGATGAAACCGCGTGTAAGAGCACGCAGGCCAAAGTCAGCAACACAGGACGTCAATCGCATGGCGGTAGGTTCACTAAAGTCCTCGACGGGCGCAAGCAACCGGTTCGTGGACTTTGGGAACGAAACGGCCGGTTCTACGCTCAGTTGAAATTTGAGGACCACAACACGGGGGTAAAGAAAACTCGCCGTGTGCCACTAATGGACAAGGACGGCAGCGCGGTGCAATCAGTCGCCGACGCGAGAGTCGCGCTGGAGAGGATGCGCACGCAAAGAGTGGACAACACGCTGCCCGTTCTGGGCCGCACGCCACTGTTCGCGCAGTTCGTAAAAACATACATCGACCACATCCGCGCCGGGACAACGGAGAAGATGAAGCGCGAGACGACCATCGCGAAGGAGCAAGCTGGGCTGAATAGGTGGTCGGAACATCTCGGTGGGTTGCGCTTGGACAAGATCCGGCGCGCTCATGTGAATGCCTTTCTCGCCACGCGCAAGAGAAACGGCATGAGCAACCGCACCGTGAACATCGACGTCATCATTTTCCGCAACCTGATGAAGCACGCCATTGACGAAGGACATATTCAGGTCTTGCCGACACAAAACCTGCGTCCGCTGAAAGTGGCACAGAAGAAACGCACGCTCTTCACACCTGCGGAGATGGAAAAACTTTGTGCTGCCGCGTTCAGAACAAAGACAAACGAGAAGGGTGTTGTCGTGCCGGTGACAAAGAACGCTCAAGAGCTTGTCGATTACCTCAAGTTGCTCGCCTACTCTGGTGCACGACGCAATGAGGCGTTGCGGCTTCGTTGGCGGGACGTGGATTTCGAGCGCGAACAGTTGACCATCGGTGCCGACGGCGACACGAAGAATTCAAGAGCGCGGGTCGTTGATTTCAACACGAACTTGGAAGCGAGTCTTTGTGATATGCACAAGCGTCGTGCGCCCGATTCACAATGGTTGTTCCCTTCGCCGCAACGAGGCGAGGCAGACATTCACGCGCAAAGCTTCCGTGAGTCTCTGGAGATGGCACGCACGGCTGCAGGAATCACATCTGTCGGGTTCCATGACTTCCGGCATCTCTTCATCAGCTTCTGCGTGATGAGCGGGATCGACTACCTGACCATTGCGCGCTGGGTTGGGCATCAAGACGGTGGAGTCCTAATTGGCCGCGTTTACGGACACCTTTCCAACGAGCACGCCCAGCGCCAGGCCCGCAAGGTGTCATTTGACCATGGTGCCGCTCTTGTTGCCGTCGGGAAGCTTTAGTGCCTTCAGCATCCGCTCAGGTGGGCGGAATCCTTCCGTCCAAGGAATTGAGTCAGGTTCAGGGATAGTGGACCGATAGCTTCCTAGCCAAGGATCCTTGGTCTCCAGCTCTTTGCTGCCCAATGTGAGGTCGAGAAATGAGGGGTCAAATACAGGAAACTCGCCTCTCCACCTCATGCTGTTGATTTCACTGCGCAGCCCAAACTCGCGCACAGTCTCAGTCAGCCATCGGAGGTAAGAGTGCCGCACCGCCAGATCACTGCCGCCGGTTGCGCGGCGAGCAGCAGTAAGCACGGCCTTCAAAGGTCCGGTCATACCCTCCACAGCCAGAAGGCCATCCGCTTTACCAAGTTGATTGGTCGCTTTCCACCGTTGACAGGTCGTGCATTCGAAAAAATTACCGTCAAATCCGCGCAGTTCCGGCTTCTTCTTCATGAGTTCTGTGACGCTGGTCCCGGTGGCGTAAAAAATTCGCCACGCAAGGTCATCCTTCAGCGTGCGCTGACCAAGTTCGATGGCCTGAACCATTGAACCTGAGATACCAATCAGCTCACCAAACGCCGGTTGCTTCATAAGCGGAAGCACGTCGTTCAGCCGCTTCTGCACAGCACCTTCAACAACCGAGCCGTTGCCGGTGAATTTTCTCGCGTTCACAAGACCCCGCGAAGGCCAGCACGAACGATCAGGGGAAGAAACAGAATACCACGAAGTGATTTTCCGCATGGGAGCGCAAATGCATCTACGAACCACAACAAGAATGAAACACATCGGCGACGACGTCCGCCGCGTGATTGTTCTGGCTGTGGTGCTCGCGGTGCAGGTGTGGTGGCTTGTGTCCCATGCGGTGTCAGCAAGCAAGCCGACAGAGCAGCAGAAACTACGAAATGAAGAACAACAAATCCAGGGCGCGTGCACCTCCTTTTTCGCACGCAAGAATGGCGCTTCGGCGCTGAAAGTAGGTCTGCCAGCAATTTTGCAGGACGACGAAAACGAGAAATCTGACAACAACATCCTTATGGAACAAATAGAGGCGCAAAGCGCCGCAAAAAATATCGCCGATGAGGCGACCAAAGTTAAGAAAAGAATGAGACCTCTGCGGTCGCTCGTTCTTCGACAACACCCGCGTGTAAGCGCTCCACGGATCATTGGGCGAAGACATCGGAAACTGACCAAGTTCACATACTATCCAAAAGTTTGGCGCAAGACTACTCCCTTCCGGGAGGCCTCGTCCTGACCTACATGGCTGGACGTCTCACGCGCTCGAATCACTGGGAAGCCGGGGAAACTTGGTACACCGAACCGATTGCCAGCATAGCCGCACGCTACCCGTATCTAAAGGAGGGAATTGTGCGTCGGACAATTAGCCAATTGGTTGCGAATGGCGTTTTGAGAATTGGTGGTCGCAGTTCTGCAACGCCCAAGGAATCGGCCCCTTGGTACACGATGGAGAGCTCACTTGTTGGAAAAGCTATGACATCAGATCAGCTGCGTTTCCGCGAGCGGTGCGCAAAGGGCGACCTCGCGTGTGAACGCAGCTTCCATGTCCTCGGACTCGGAGAAGACGTATTCAGGATCGGCGACGATGCCGACGCTCACCATGTCGTCGGGCAGCGGGATGTACCAGAACCAGCCGCCGCCGGGGATGAGGAACATCGTCGTCTCTCCCGCGTCGATGCCGGGGAGCCGTTTGCCGCCGCGAAAGTAGCCCCACGCGGAAGCCTTCCGCAATTCGGGCAACGGACTCCGCAGGCCCAGTTGACGGCCAATGACGCACGCGCGCCCCGAGGCATCGACCACGACCTTGGCCGCCACATGCGAGCGCGCTCCGTCCGCCGCCACGATTTGCACGCCCACGGCGCGTCCGTCCTCGAACAGCACTTGGTCGATGGAGGTTTGTTCGCGGACCTCGACGCCGTTGGCGCGGGCGTGGTCGAGCATCATTTGATCAAACTGGCTGCGCTCGACCTGCCAGGAGCGCGCGCGGTCGCCGGGGATGGTTTCGGAGAAATAGAACGGCCCGGACTCCTTCCCGCTGTCCGACACGAACCGGACGCTGTGTTTCACCGGGAACGCCGAGGCGCGCAACTGTGGCAGCAATCCGAGGCGCTCGAAGATGCCGTGGGTGTGCGGGATGAGCGATTCGCCGATGTGGTAGCGCGGGAACTTCGACTGCTCGAAGACGCCGCAGCGATGTCCAGCGCGCGCCAGGAACGTGGCCAGAGCCGCGCCGCCGGAGCCGCCGCCGATGACGGCGACGTCGTAGTTGCGGTTGGAGAGGAGCGATGGATTCGTGCTCATGGGATGGAATGATTTTTGAGTTCAGGTGTAACGGACATCTTGAAACTTTGGGTCGTAGAAGCGCGGCAACAGCCGGTCCGCTCGCAGCAATCCCTGTCGGGTCAATTGCACCGACTCGTCGGATACTGTGAGCCAGCCCTCGTCGGCACACGCCCGCAGTGGAGCAGCGAATTCCGTCGCGAGGTCCACGCCGAAGCGGCGGCGGAACGGTGCAGTCGGCACCTCGCCGCGTTTGAGTTGCAAGATGAACTCCCGCACGAGTTGGTCCTTTGCCGACAGCTCGAAGGCGCGTCTGATCGGCCGTTCGCCCCGCTCCACGGCGGCCTGGTAGGTTCCAAGCGTTTCCTCGTTTTGGTAATGCACGCCGCCAAAATAGCCGAAGGCCGCCACCCCCAGCCCAAGCATGTCCGCGCCGCGCCAGAGGAGATCCCGATAGAGGTAACGGTGACGCCGCGGGTCTTTGACCGCGTTGTGGGCGCTGACGACGGTATAGCCAGCGCGCTCCAGTTCGCGGAAGCCCGTGTCGAGGCGGGCGCGTTTGGTGTTCCAGGAAACGGGTGTCGCCGGCAAGGCGCCGGATTTGAGGTCGCGGTAGATCTGGGTGTTGCGCGGAATCTCCGTCTGATAAATCGTCACGCTGTCTGGATCGAGTTCGATGACCCGCCGGACAGACTCGCGCCACTTTTCCTCGGTCTCGCCGATCAGTCCGGCCATCAAGTCGAGATTCACCATGCCGAAGCCCACCTCGCGGAGCAGTTCATAAGCGCGGGTAACATCTTCGCCCAGATGCGTGCGACCGTTGAGCCGGAGAAGTTCATTGTCAAAACTCTGCACGCCCATGCTCACGCGCGTCACGCCGATCTCCCGCAACGTCTCCAGAAACTCGCGGCGCACCGATCGCGGCGCGCACTCGAAGGTGACTTCCTCAATGCCGCCCCACGGAAGGGCGCTCTGAAGTCCACGAACAAGGCGGCGAAGTTGCTCTGAGCTGAGGGTGGACGGGGTGCCGCCGCCGAAGTAGGCGAAGGAAACCGGACGTCCCTTCACCCCGGGCGCTTCCGAGTAGAGGGCCATCTCCCGCACCAGTGCGTCCAGGTAACGCTCCACCACCGCCGCCGGCTGTGCGATGTAGGAGAGAAGGTAGCAAAAGTCGCATTTCTCCTGGCAGAACGGCAGATGGATGTAGATCCCGAGCGGCGTGCCGGGCGCGGGTCGGGCCAGCGCGTGTTGCAATGCGGGAACCTGTGCCGCGTCCCACGCGGAGAACGGCGGGTAGGCCGCGACGAAGTAATTCCCCACCACCGGCTCTTCAATAGGAACCGGCAGCGTCGGAGCATCCGCGGTAGAAATGGCGTTCATGTGGACTTTAATACGCCTGCGTATCACATCTGACTTTGACCAAGGTCAAGGCCTGGGATGATAGGTGGCGAGATGTGGGTGACAGACGATCCGTCGCGCAAGATGAGAGGTTGGAAATCCAACTCCTCTGCAACGAAGGTGCGCGGTTCTTGGTAGCCGCCAATGCAGCACGGACAGATTTCTGCTCAATGCAGGGAGAAGCCCGCCTTCGTGTCGAACAAAACCACGCGGGTACGATTGGTCTCAAAGCTCACCGTCTCGCTCCACCGTTTCGTCCACGCTTCGCGGTCGGCGGTGTCGGCCATCTCGACGAGCACCTGATGCGGGCCGGCGGTCATCGGCAGGCGCGCGACGGCGATGCTGGGGCCGTCCTTCGAGAGGCCCTTGGGCTGGAAGGATTCGTCGAGCACGGTCTGGCCGTCCACCTGGATGCGCAGGCGCACGGGGACGCGCTCACGGGTGACGTTGATCTGGGCGCGCATGTGCGGGAGGCGTTTCGCCAATTCCTCTTTGGTCAGCTTGCGTGGTTCCAGAATGGCGCCGCCGTGGCTGAACGAGACGACGAGTTCCGGCTCAGGCGAATGCGGCGTGCGGTACGGCAGATCGCTGAACGCATAAGTCACCGCGCCCAATACGAAGACCAGCCCGATGGCGGCGGCGATTTGTCGGACGAGTCGGCGCTTTGTCGGCGCGGGCTTTTCCGTCCGCGGTTGCTGAAGCGCGCGGGCCACGTTCAGCAAATCGGCGCGGCGCGTGCGGTCGAACTTCACGAAGTGAACGCGTGACGGATCGGCTTTGCCGGGATCGAACTTCGGTTCGCGCCGGCCTTCCATGCGCTGGGCAAACCACTTCATGCCCTCGCGACAGACGGAGTCGCCTTCGCTACAGCCGACCACCAGGACGCCCTCGGCGCCGCGCTGGATGGTGCGTTCGAGAATGACTCCGCTCAGCCAACCCACGCAGGGCACGGTTTCGATGCGGTAGCCGGGCAAGGCCGTGGAATGACCTTCGGCGTCCGCCCCCAGCAATGAACCCGCAGATTCGCCGCAGCAGAACGCCACGAACGGTCGTTCGCCGCGGGCTTTCTGCGCCGCGATCCAAACCTGGATCCGCTTCTCAACGTCGCGGCTGTTTTGGGCCGGCAGATTGATGGCCTGCGAGTCGCACGAACCAGAGCAGATGCCGCAACCGACGCACAGGTCGGGATTGACCTGGGATTGAACAGTGAATTTTCTGCCGTCGTCGCGCGCCACCATGGTGATGGCGTTGAAGGGGCAATCTTGCGCGCAGAGTGTGCAGCCCATGCAGCGCGGCAAATCGACGGTCGCCTTCCATACGGGCGCGCGCCGCCGCTTCGCCATCCACCAGGGGACGGTCATGACGACGAGGCCGGTGGACAGGAAGAACGCCCACAGCGCGCCGCCGCCGAGGCGATCCGTCAGCGCCATCGGCCAGAGATACCACCAGTCGATGGTGAACTTCTGCACCTTCACGGACATGAGCGCGGGGCTGGCGCTGAAGGCGGGGAACAACGCGGAGAGGACGACGAGCGAGCCGATGAGCCAGAGCGTCATCGCGCGACCGGCGAGAAACTTCGAGCGGTTCACGCGCATGAGGTGCATCCAGATGCCGACACCGATGGCCAATGGAGCCAGCATGTGAACGAAGAAAATCAGGAAGAAGAAAAGCGATGGCACGCTCTGGTCGGTGAGAAAAGAACGGGAGAGCGGTTCGGCGAAGATGGGGAGTTGATCTATGAAGCGCGCCGTCCCGAGCGCGGCGTGTTGTCCACGCACGTCCCAAACGAGCCAGTAGCCGGTCCAGCCGATGAACCAGAGCAAGGCCAGCAGCCCAATGCCCGTAGTCCAGGACAGCCACCGCGGGCCGGTGAAGCGGCGCTGACAGATAATGCGTGTGGCGTGCAGCAGAACGAAGAACAGACAACCGTCCGAACTGTAGCGATGGATTGAGCGCACGAGTTGCCCCAGCCACGAGGACTGCCGAATTGCTTCCAGCGATTCGTAAGCGTGATGCACGCTCGGCGAGTACCAGATGAGCAGCACGATGCCGGAGATGACGGCGATGATCAGCGAGGTGTTGGCCATCGCCCCAAGCTGCCCGAGGGGATTGAGCGCGGGTGGAATGAAATTGTGAATCAGGCGATCGAGATAGAGCCAGCCGTTCTCCAATCGGCGCAGCAAGGCTTCGGCCCGCGGGGCGGGAGCGCGAGGCGTCTCGCCCGCAGTTTTCGGCGTCCCGCCGAAAACTTCGTCACTCCGAACGGCTTCGACACTCGGGATGCCATGGGTTTGCCGAGGACCAGTCGGCGGGACGCCGACTGGTGCGACCGGGACGGTCGCGCTCCCTGCTTGAGGGACGGACTGAGGCGTGCCTTCTGGCAAAGAGATGTCAGTCCCCATTCGCGCTTTCGATTCCGTGGCGCTGGGGTCGTCGGTCATAGGATTTCCTTCAAGTGGGCTTCTCCGCGAGCAACACGCGCAGAGCGGAGATGAGCCACGAGGATTCGTTCTGGCTCAGGGAGAGGCGGTAGGCAATGCGGCCTTCTCGGTCGAGCAGGAAGAACAGATTTGAGTGCATGATCTCGCCGCTCTTCTCGTCACGCGTGCGGGCGACGTTCAGTTTGTCGAGGAGCGCGTTCATCTCGGAGGGAACACCGCTCACGAAATGGAACTGGCTCTTTATCCCGTACATTCTCGCGGTCATGGCCCGCAGTTCGCGTGTGTCGGCTTCCGGGTTGAGCGAGAAGGCCACCACCGCCATGTCTTTGCGCTCGGCGGGCGTCAATTGATCGAGGACCGTGCGCACCTTGGTCAGCATCATTGGGCACGTCGTGGTGCAGGTGGAATAGACGGCGGTGACGAGCACGATGCGGCCCTTGAAGTCGGAGAGCGAGACGGGTTGGCCATCCTGGTTGGTGAGCGTGAAGGACGGCATGACCAGCGCGCTGCGCAAGTTGACGGCGGGGAACGGCAGTTCCTTCGGTGTCGCCTGCGCACGGCCCAGACCCATCAGGCTCACGCCGATCATACCCACCAGCAATAACGCCCAGCCGGCGACCTGCGCGAACGCGCGGCGGCGTGTCTGCCACAACTCGCGCAGCGGCGTGCGCCACAGGAAGAAGAAGATCGCCTGAAGCGGCAACGGTTCGCTCAGCATGACCCACACGGAGCCCATCTCCATCCACCCGCTCTTCGGATCGAGCTTGAAGCAGCGCATCCGAAAATCTTCGAGGAACTCGCTCCATGCTCCGCCCGTAGGGGGCGCGAAGGCCATCACGGCGATGAAGACCTGATAGAACAGCAGCGCACAAATCGCGAAGGCCGGAAAGCGTCCGCCGGAGAGAAACCGTGTGGCTCGCGCGACGAAGCGGTTCGCAAGCGATGTGGTCATTGTGTTGGTCATGATCCGTCTCCGTCATCGCACCGGCCAGACATCGGCCAGCGCCTTCCAGTTCGCGAAGTAGTAAACCGCGAAGCTCAAGAGAAAGATGAGCGCGAGCACCAATGTGCCTTGCGTCGGGTGCGCTTCGGTCAGCGCCATCGCTGGAGCGCCGGAGCCGGAGGGCAAACCGACCGGTGCGTGGCCGTGTTCTTCCCGACCCAACTGTTTGGGAGTGCCCCAGCTTTCCATCGGCTTGCCGGCAAAGCGGCGTCCAAAAAACAACGTGCCCACGGTCAGCAGAATGAACAGCAGCAAACCGAGGAAGGCCAGCACACCACCAATGCCGACCGCCGCGAGGAACAAGTGCGCGGTCGAGCCGTAAATTGATCCGGTGGCCTCGATGTCCCAACTTCGCCGGGACACGCCCATCGAACCCGCGAACGACATGCCCATCGCCATGATCGTAATGCCGATGCCGAAAAGGTAGGGCTGGAGCCGCGCCAGCGGTTTGAAGATGAACTCCCGTTGGAACAAAAGAGGCACCAGGTAGAAGCACAGTCCCATGAAGGCCAAGGTCGTTCCGCCCACCACTGTCACGTGGAAGTGACCGGGAATGCGCAGCGTGTTGTGCGCGATGATGTTGATCTGTTGCGTGCCGAGCGTGACGCCAGTGATGCCGCCGCCGAAGCCGAAGATCACGAGCGAGAGAAAGAATGCGGAGAAACCCGGATTCCGCCACGGCGCTGACGTGAGCCAGCCGAACAGGCCTTTCACGTAGCCCTTGGCGCGCATCGCGACTTCCACCGAAGCCGGCACTGTGAAGCCGTGAATCATCGACGCGAGCACCGCGAGATACATCGCGTACGAGGTGTTCCAGATTTTCCAACCGCTGCTGACCGCCGGATCGACGAGCAAGTGATGCGCGGAGGCGAGGTTGATGAAGAAGATGTAGAGCAGGAACGCGCCGCGGCAGACGGTTTCATTGAGCGGCTTGGCGCCCGTTGTCACCGCGCCGAGGAAATACCACACCGAAACCATCGCGCAGACGTTGACCTGTTGCGACATGTGGCCGAGGCCCCACCAAGTCATGCGATACCAGATCGGATCGGGCTGCGCGATCCAGCCCGCGGAATGCAGGAACGTCGGGATCATGACAATCGCGCCGTGCAGCAGCGTCACCACGGCGATGATCGCCGCGGCGGTCGCGCCGAAAACGACCAGCGGCACTGAGCCTTGATAAGTCTTTTCCTTCTTCGCCTTGTAGAGCGTGGCGAAGTAGTTGAACACGGCGATGAGCGTGCCCACAGCCATGAGAATGATGCCGAGATAAAACGCCGGGTGCGCGAGCAGCGGCAGGTAGGAAGTCATCATCACGTCGGCTTTGCCGACCATGATCGTCACATCGACCATCACCGCGCCGGTCAGCATCATGATGAGCGAGACCCACGCGGTCTTGACCGAGAACAGCTTGACGTTGAGCAGCGAGGTGGAGACGAAGTAGAGAATCGCCACCTCGAAGAACAAGATCCAAAAGATCAGCATGTTCAGCCCGTGCAACGTGAGGATGCGATAGAACCAATCGACGGGCAGCAGATGGACGGTCTGCCAGCGGGTCAGCGCCAGCAGCAGGGCGCCAATGCCGCCGATGAGCAGGAACACGACGCCGAGCACGGCGTTGCATTTGACGAAGAACTGCGCGTCCAGGCAGATGGGCAGGCCGGTGGTGGCGCAAATCCGTTTTCCAGTTGGGTTGTTACTCATGGGTGTTTCTCCTTACTCAACGATGATTTTTCCGACCATGTTCTGGTGGCCGATGCCGCAGAATTCGTTGCAGACAATCGGATAAGTTCCGGGCGCTTGTGGTTTGATGGTGAGCACGTGGTCGTAGCCGGGGACGACCTGGAAGTTCATGTTCATGGGCAGCAACGAAAAGCCGTGTTGAAAATCCACGGATGAAATGTGCAGCCGGTACGTTTCGCCCGCGCGCAATTTCAGGATCGGGAACCACTGGAATTGCTTGGCGATTAAATACACTTCGCCCGGTGGGGCGGGCACGATGGGCGCAATGCCATCCTCCAGCAGCGACTCCTCGCCCGTGTTGGCGAGGATGAATTTCTCCGTACGCTTGATGAAGTCGGCGGGCTTCACCGAATAGGATTCACCGGAGCTGTTCTGTTTCCCCTTGAAGTGCCAGTAGGGCATCATCAGGGACATGACCATGCACCAGGCGAGCGCGAGGCCAATCCAGATGCGCTCGTGGCCGGTGGGCGCCTGAAACCAGTCCGGCGCCGGACATTCAATGCTGCTGCGAGTGGGTAGGCTCATAAGTGTTCCTCGGGGTCGCGTTCAGGGAAGCGTGGCCGGCTTGACGAACAGGAGTTCGATCCAGCCCCACACGGTGTAGGAGAGAAATGGGATCAGAATGCCCAGGGCCAGCAGCAGCCAGGTGTTGTCCATCAGTTTTTGAATCGGGTGTTTTTCTTTTGGTTCGCTCATGCGTTGCTCCTTGCGAGGGGTTCGAGTTTGAATTTGGGAAGACCGGCAGAAAATCGTGCTTGTCCCGCCCGCACCATCATCAGCAGGAACAGCAATCCGCCCGCGACGGCGATCAATCCGCCCGCGCCCATCACGCCCAGGCCGATCAATTCGCCGACGGAACGAATGTGCTGCTCGGTGCCGTAAGCTTTGCGGCTCAGGCCGTGCATTCCGCCCAAGGCAAAGCCGACGGCGAAGATCACCTGACCGAAGCCGAACAGGCAGATCTGCCACGGAATCAGCCGCGCCAGGCGCACGCCCGGCAGCGGGAAACCGAGCGGCTTGAGCAGCAGAAAGGTGACGGCCATGAACGCGACCGTCACGGCGCCAATGGACGCGTGATAGTGCGCCGGGATCATGGTGTTGGAATTGCGAATGGAAGCGCCCATGAGAAATCCGGTGACAGTGAGGGCCGCGCTCGCGGCAAAACCGACCAGGCGCGGATCGCGCAAATCTGTTTTGCCGATGATGCCGCCACGCCACCCTTGCCGAAGGCGTTGCAAGCAAATCACCATGATGATTACCACCACTGGCGCGATGCCAAATTGCATCAGCCGCGTGAACCCCAGCCGATAGGTTGATCCGACTGTTCCATTCAATGTGAGCAGCGGCCCGATCAAATGCGGGGCGAGCAACAGCGCGAACAACACGCGCGCGGTCTTTGGCGAAAGCACAGCAGACTTCAACAGCGATGAAAGCAACAGCAGCCACACCGCGAGCATGGCCGCGACATTCGCCACCTGAAGCACATGTCCACCGCCCCAGAACACCAGTTCGTAGTAGGACCGGGCCTCCAGCGACCGGGGCGTGGCCGCCCACGACACGAGAAAAGTCGTCATCGCCACGAGGTAAGCCAGCGCCGTGGTTTTCAGTGCCGTGGCCACATCGGGCGTGACGCGAAAAGGTTCCCACACCGAAGCGGGGGCGTGCTCGGAGACTTCCATCGAGCGGACGAACAAGCGCTCGTTGATAAAGCATAAGAGCAGACCGACAAAGAACAGCGCGACACCCCCGACATACACCGGGTTGTCGATCACGGGCACGTAGTTGGCCAGCACCGGCGCCGTGCGCGGAATCATTGTGCCACCGATCATCGCGAGCACTCCGACGCACGCGACGGCGAAGCCCGCACGATAAGTGCCGTGACTGGATCGGTCGCCCGGCAACAACGAATAGAGCGCCGCCGCAAACGAGAAGAACCAGACAATCAGCGCCAGATCCACATGCAGCACCAGGCAACGCTTGAAGAACAGCGGGTCAGCGACCCAGGTGGAGAAGACCGGCATCCGTCCGACGATCAGCATGAGCGACAAACAACCCGCGAACAGCAGACTCCCGATGGCCAGTCCCAGCGAGCGACGGGTCAGGGAGTAATCAACCGAGAGTGCTCGCGACTGCTGTCCAACACGAGGCGCCTCCGACGTCGGTAGCAGCGCAACAGCACTGGCGGCGTCCGCTTCAAAAGTCTTTCGATTTGTCTGGCTGATCGTCATCACTGCATTTCTTTCTTGGCCGGACGTTAGCGAGGTGCTGGCTCCGTCGCTTTGACTGGGGTCAAAGCAGCGGATGCGACAGCACAAAGGATTGACGTGAATCAAATTCGGGGAGGGCGCAGTCAGGTGGAGTGAGCAGAATATAGAACATCGCGGCGATCCGTTGCACCATTGGCTTGCCTACCGGAAAGCGCCATCTAATAGGCTCCGCGCCAAATCATTTTGACACAGGTCAAGTCTTTCCTGTGACCCTTCCCGCAGTCTGCGTTGCAACAGCCATGAAGCTTGATGACATGCGGGTTCATTACGACCGCGACGAATTACGCCGGGAGGATCTGTGCGGGGATCCTTTCGAGCAGTTCGCGGTGTGGATGCAGGAGGCATGCGCGTCCGACCTCGTCGAGCCAAATGCGATGAGCCTGGCGACGGCGGGCGTGGATGGGCAGCCAACCCAGCGCACGGTCTTGCTGAAAAGCTTTGATGAACGCGGCTTCGTTTTCTACACGAATCTGGAGAGCCGCAAGGCGCGGCAGATTTCCGAGAACGCGAATGTGTCGCTGCTCTTTCCGTGGCTGGCGTTACACCGGCAAGTGGTGGTCGCTGGCGTGGCCGAGCGCGTGCCGACGAGCGAAGCGCTGGCGTATTTCGTGACACGTCCGTTCGGCAGCCAGATTGGCGCGTGGGCTTCGCCTCAGAGCAGAGTGGTGTCCGCGAGGGCGTTGCTGGAGATGAAGTGGGAGGAGGCGAAGCGCAAGTTTCAGGAAGGACTCGTGCCGATGCCGTCGTTCTGGGGAGGCTTCCGCGTCGTGCCGCGCGCGATCGAGTTCTGGCAGGGACGCGGCCATCGCTTGCACGATCGTTTTCTCTACACGCGGCTGGAAGAGGAGAGTTGGAAAATCGAAAGGCTGGCACCGTAAGATGAAAACCGCGCGCACTCTCGTTGTGACTGCCCTCGCTGCCTGGATGCAATTGCTCGCCGTCCACACGAACGCCGCCGAGCCGCGTGTCTTGGTCTATCAAAAGAACGGCAAAGGCTTCGTGCATGACAATCTGGCGGCCAGCGCGGCGGCGATCCGTGAACTCGGCGCGCAGAACGGCTTCGGCGTGGAGGTCTCGACCAACGCGGCGGTGTTCACCGACCAGAACCTGAAGCAGTATCGCGCGCTCATCTTCGCGAACTCGAACAACGAAGCGTTCGACAACGACCAGCAGCGCGCGGCCTTCCAGCGTTACATCCGGGGCGGCGGCGGATTCGTGGGCATTCATTCCTCGACCGGTTCGGAGCGGGCATGGGCTTACTTTCAAAAGATGCAGGGGGCAAAGTTTCTCCGGCACGCGCCGCTGCAAAAGTTCACTATCAACGTCCTCGACACGAACCATCCGGCCACGGCGCACGTCGGCAACTCCTGGGCTTGGGCAGACGAATGCTACTTCTTCACCAACGTCAACCCGGACATCCGTGTCTTGCTCGCCGTGGACACGAAGACTCTGAAAGATCCGAAGCTGGAGTCGGCACCCGGCCAGAAGTTGCACGGAGTTTTCCCGCTCGCGTGGTGCCATGAGTTCGACGGCGGGCGGCAGTTCTACACGTCGCTCGGCCACAAGATCGAATACTACTCCGACCCGGCGTTCCGGCAGCACCTCCTCGGCGGCATCCGCTGGGCGATGGGTGAAACAGAAGCGAAGGCAGAGCGACTGACACCATGAAAACAATTCCAACGAAACTCAACCGCCGACAGTTCCTCAAGCTGACTGCGACCGCCGCGTCCACCGCCGCCCTCGGTTTTCCGACCATCATCCCGGCGCGCGTTCTTGGGGCAGGATCACCGAGCAACCTGATTCATCTTGCGCAGATTGGCTGCGGGCGCATCGCGACTGACATGGATATGCCGGGCGTGTTGAAGCACCCCAACCTTGCCCGCGTGGTCGCGGTGGCGGATTGCGATTCGCGGCGCGCGGAACTGGCCCGGCAGAAGATCAAGCAGTCTTACGAAAAATCCCTCGCGCAAACAGTCGAAGTAAAAACCTACGGCGATTACCGGGAGATTCTCGCGCGGAAGGACATCGACGCGGTGATGATCAGCACGCCCGACCATTGGCACGCGCAACCTGTCGTCGAAGCCGCGCTCGCCGGCAAGGACATCTACGTGCAAAAGCCGCTCAGCCTGACCATCGCCGAAGGCCGGCTCGTCAGCGACGTGGTGCGCGCCCAGAAGCGGGTGCTGCAGATCGGTTCGCAGCAGCGCTCGACGGCACAATTCCACCGCGCGTGCGAACTGGTTCGCAATGGCGTCATCGGCCGACTGAAGTCCGTCCAGATCGGGCTGCCGATTGATCCTGCCGGTGGCAACGCCGTGGCGATGCCCGTGCCGGCCACGTTGAATTTCGACGCCTGGCTCGGCGGCACGCCGCGGGTTCCTTACACTGAGGACCGCGTGCATCCGCAGTCGGACGACCCGAAGAAAGTTTTTGGGCGCCCCGGTTGGCTGCGCTTGAACGCCTACACCTGCGGCATGATCACCGGCTGGGGTTCGCATCATGTGGATATTTCACACTGGGGCATGGGCGCGGAATACGGCGGCCCGATTGCGGTGGATGCCAAAGCCGCGTGGCCGGGCGCGGACAGTTTTTGGGACGTGCATGGCAAGTATTCGGTGAAGCTGACTTATGCCAATGGCGTCATCACGACCATCAGCGACGAACTGCCCAACGGCGTGCGCTTCGAGGGTGAGGGCGGTTGGATTTGGGTCACGCGCGGGGCTGCGAATTCGACGAAGTCCCTCAACGCGAGCGACCCGAAACTGTTGCAAGTTCCGGATGAGGAATTGAAAACGCGCCTCCACCACAGTCCGAACTGGGATCATCACCTCGACTGGCTCGAAGCCATCCGCGCGCGCAAGGAGGCCGTGACAAATGCGGAGACCGGTCATCGCTCGAACACGGCCTGCCTGATCTCGTGGATCGGCATGAAGCTCGCCCGCCCACTCAAATGGGATCCAGAGAAGGAACAGTTCAACGACGACGAGGCGAACCGATTGCTCGATCGCCCCGAGCGCGAACCTTACGGTGCTTTCAACGCCGCGAAGAAGGCTGGGTTCACGAAATTCAAATCGCTTCATGCAGCCTGATTTCATCGCCCGTTTCACGCGCCGCGAGTTCCTCGGAACGCTCGGCGCGTCCGCCGCAGCTCTCACCCTGCCGTGGCCCGCGCGAGCCGATGCTCCCGTGAAAACAAAAATCGCCAAGGTCGAAAGTTTTCCCATCACGTATCCGGTCGTGGGCCGGTTCAAATTCTTTGAAGGCCCGCCCGGCCAGCCTTCGGGTCGTCCCGCCGTGGTCGTGAAAATCACGGCGGACAACGGTGCCGTCGGGTGGGGCCAAAGCGTGCCCATTCCGAAGTGGAGCTACGAAACGCTGGAGACAGTTCACTCCACGCTCACGCGGCACCTCACGCCGGAGTTACTCGGCCGCGATCCGTTCGACATTGAAGGTATCCATGCCTTGATGAACCGGGCCATTGCGCCGTCGTTTTCCACCGGGCAGCCGATTTGCAAAGCGGGCGTGGACCTCGCGCTGTTTGACCTCACGGGCCGGCTGCTCAAGCAGTCCGCCGCACAGCGCTGGGGCCGCAAAGGCCGCGCCCATCTCACGCTCAGTTGGACACTCAACCCGCGCACACTCGATGAAGTCGAACCGCTCATCGCGCAAGGCCGGGCGCGGGGCTACCGGCACTTCAACGTCAAGGTCGCGCCTGACCCGAAGTTCGATCTCGAACTCTGCCGCATCGTGAAGCGACTTGTGCCCGACGGCTTTCTTTGGGCCGACGCCAACGGCGGCTACGACGAAGAGACCGCGCTCGCCATCGCGCCGAAGCTGGCGGACATCGGCGTGCCTGTGCTCGAACAACCGCTCCCGGCCAATCGCCTCACCGGCTACCGTCGCCTGAAGAAGCAGGGCGCGCTGCCCATCATCATGGACGAAGGCATCGTGTCGTCGGTCGAGTTGGAGGAGTTCATCAAGCTCGAACTGCTCGACGGCGTGGCGATGAAACCCGCCCGTTGCGGCGGTCTCACCGAAGCACGCCGCCAAGTCGAGATCGTCCAGCGCGCCGGCCTGATGTTTCTCGGCAGCGGCCTGACGGACCCGGACCTTTCGCTGGCCGCCTCGCTCGCGCTCTACGGCGCGTACGATTTGAAATATCCCGCCGCATTGAACGGCCCGCAGTTCCTCAGCGGCAGCATTCTTAAACATCCATTCCAAGTGAAGGACGGTGAACTCATGGTGCCGACTGGTCACGGTCTTGGCGTTGATGTGGACGAGGCGAAGTTGCGGGAATTGTTGATCAAGGATGTATGAACTCATCACTCAAAATCCAAAGTCCACGCAGCAGCCGACGTAAGGAGGCTCTGACTTTCCTGGTTAGAAAGCCGGTTTTTGCGCTGTCGTTCATGGCTGCGATTCTTTGCGGCGCCCCTGCGCACACGACCGCCGCTGACTCCTTCCACTTCACCAACGTCACCGACAAATCAATCGCTCTGTTCGAGGGCACTCGTCCCGTGTTCGTTTACAACCACGGCGTCATTCAACCGCCACCCGGCGTGCCTCCCGACCGCGCCCGCAGCACCTACGTGCATCCGCTCTACGGACTTGATGGCGAGGTGCTCACCGACGATTTTCCGAACGACCACTACCATCATCGCGGACTCTTCTGGGCGTGGCCGCATGTCCGCATCGGCGATCAGCACTACGATCTCTGGATGCTCAAAGGCATTGAGCAACGCTTCGTGCGCTGGCTCGCGCGCGAGGCCGGCCCCGGCGGCGCGACGCTGGGCGTGGAGAACGGCTGGTTCGTGGGCAACCGCAAAGTTGTGCAGGAACAAGTCTGGTTCCGCGCTGCTCCTTCAAGCAAAGACGAGCGGGTGCTGGACATCGAACTCACCTGGGTTCCGCTCGGCGAACCGCTCACGCTCGAAGGCGCGGAGGAGAAAAGCTACGGCGGATTGACGCTCCGTTTCGCGCCGCGCACCAACACCATCATCACCACGCCGCTCGGCCAGGGCGGCAAGGATCTCAGCATCACACGGCTCCCGTGGGCCGATCTCTCCGCGCGCTTCGCCGGACGCGAGCAGGCGAGCGGAGCCGCCATCTTCGTCGCGCCGGAGCATCCCGACTACCCGCCCGAATGGCTCACGCGACACTACGGCGTGCTCTGCCTCGGCTGGCCCGGCGTGAAACCGAAAACCTTCCAGCCCGGTGAAACCATCCGCTGCCGCTACCGCGTGTGGATTCATCGCGGTGTGCCGGACGTGGAAAAAGTGAAACAGGCCTATCGCGCTTACGAACAAACACGATGAACTCCATCTCCCGACGCCAATTCCTGAGAACCACCGCCGCTGTGACCGCTTGTTCCGCGGCTGCGCCACTGTTGGTTCCGCAACCAATCTGGGCGGCAGCCATCGAACCGTCGGCCGCAAAACTTCCCCGCTGGCGCGGGTTCAACCTGCTGGAGAAGTTCACCGCACGGCGCGAGGGCAATCCAGCGTTCCGCGAGGAGGATTTCCAAATGATGCAGGGGTGGGGCTTCGACTTCGCGCGCCTGCCGATGTCGTATCACTGCTGGTCCGAGCCGGACCCGGCGCGCTGGCTGAAGATGGATGAGGCGCAGCTCAAGCACATCGATGACGTGGTGGAACTCGGACGCAAGCACGGCGTGCATGTGAACCTGAACTTCCATCGCGCGCCCGGCTATTGCGTGAACCCGCCGAAGGAGCCGCTCGATCTTTGGAAGGACGAACAGGCGCTCGACGCTTGCGCGTTCCACTGGGCGCAGTTCGCCAAACGCTTCAAGGGCATCGCGAACTCACGCCTCAGCTTCGATCTGCTCAACGAACCGAACGATCTGCCGGAGGATACTTACGCCCGCGTCGTGAAGCGTCTCGTCGAGGCGATCCGCGCGGAAGACCCGAAGCGGTTGATCATCGCGGACGGATTGAAGTGGGGCAACAAGCCCGTCCACTCGCTGGCGGCGCTCGGCATCGCGCAGAGCACGCGCGGCTACGCGCCCATGCGCATCAGCCATCATGAGGCGAACTGGATCAATGGTTCGCAGAACTGGTCCGAGCCGACCTGGCCGCTGAAGATCAAGGAAGGCGACGTGTGGGACAAGGAACGTCTGCGCAAAGAACAGATTGCGCCGTGGAAGAAGCTCGAAGCCGAAGGCGTCGGCGTTCACGTCGGCGAATGGGGACCGTTCAACCAGACGCCGCATCAGGTCGCGCTGGCGTGGATGCGCGATCAGTTGGAGTTGTGGCAGGAAGCCGGCTGGGGCTGGGCGATGTGGAATTTCCGCGGCCCCTTCGGCCCGCTCGACAGCGGCCGCGCCGATGTGAAGTACGAAGACTTCCGCGGCCACAAACTCGACCGCGAGATGCTCAAGGTGCTTCAGCGGTTCTGATCCGCCTCGGTCATGTCTCGTGAACGATGACTCCGCACTCGAAGCGTGGCTCCAAGTAGCGGTCAATTCCGCCGGTCAAAAGCACTGTCACTCGCTTTTGTGGTTTCTTGGCGTCAGCAATGAACACGAGGCGTCGGTCGTGGAAGTCACGCCGCCCGGGACCGTAGCGTGGCATCAGTTTCACGGATGCCTTTGGCGCTCCAGCCGCTTGAAGATGTTTTTCCACTGTCGCCTTGGCTAACGGCTGGGCATAGAATTCAGTGTTCTCCCGTGCATGGATTTTCAGTTCATCTGGCCAGTGGCCGCACAGGGTTTTCAATTCACCGAGGAATTGCTTCAGTCTGGCGACCGCCGACTCAGACCCCAGTGCAAAGGGGTCTTCAATGCGAACCAATGCAAACTTCTTGCCACGGCAGAAGTCAAAGTCGCGCGCGAGATTTCGGGCGTCGCCCTGTTTGTATTCATAGAGCGTCGTCTTGCTGCCCGGCTCGGTCAGTCGAGCGGGCAGAAGTTCCCAGTCCGTACGAAGCTTTTCCAACTCGCCAGTGGAGAGGCCGGGACTCCGCCAAAGCGGCGGCACCAGCGGCTGCTTCAGGAAAGCGGTGTTCAGCGAGGCGCGTGTGAAGATGCAACGCGACGAGTCCTTGCCTGGGTTCAAGACAAGGCGCGGCCAGTTCAGCGCATCGAAGTTCGGCGGAAGCTTCCAGAGTTTGAGGTGACTGGCGGCAAGACACGGTTCAAGCCACTTCACCAAGGCGAGGCTTTGCGGGTGGTCGCTTCCGACGCGCGGCGCGGCGAGGAGGGCAAGTTCCAAAGTGCGCCCACCGGCCATCCAGCCAACCCCAAGGGTAGCTTTGAGCGGAGCGCGCCGACGGTGTAGAGCACGACGAGAGCGTCGTCGCGCGGAGCCTCAAAGCTACCGCTGGTTGGACGAGACCGGTGAATTTTCCAGAACCTCAGCCTTG